>SXGS01404935.1_pt1 | contig 12641 bp, 9 predicted proteins | sample 3174681 | NCBI WGS metagenome assembly SXGS01 (sample SAMN11356861, study PRJNA531348) | freshwater metagenome | isolation source: freshwater sample F1-80 | place: China: Fuxian Lake, Yuxi | collected 2017-12-25
GTTGAAGGCGTTCATGGGATCAGTGAAAGGTGAAGACCACTCGCCCGTGCCCAGCTTCTCCAACAAGTTCTTAGTTCCGGTCGCCAGCGAACGTGACGACTGAAGCATAAGCCCCCTCCCCTTCCGTCAATTGGTTTTCTTTACCCAAGAAGAAAGATGGCGCATCTGGACAACGTCGTTGGAGAACGGGCAACTCCGCCAGATCTGAGACCGCCCCGGCTCGCCGCATCTTGGCGCGACAATAACGCCGGCTTCATCCGCCTCTCTGCTCGTGTCCACCCCGCGCGACCCGGCCTCCGCCTTGCCGTTTTACTTGCCGGGCTTGCGCTTCGACGGCTTCGCCGGGGGGTTGGCGGCGGCGAGTTCCGGCCACAGGCACGCGCCCATGCGCATGCCGTTGGTGTAACAGGCGAGGTCGAACTTCTCGTTGGGCGAATGCGGATTGTCGTCCGGCAGCGATAGCCCCAGCAGCAGCGTCTCGGCACCGAGATGTTTCTTGAAGTCGTTCACGATCGGGATGGACCCGCCTTCGCGCATCAGGATGGGCTCGCGGCCGAACGCCGTCTTGAGCGCGCGCATCGAGGCCTGGGCCAGGGGCCCCTCGGGCGAGACGAGATATGGATCGCCGCCGTGGCCGGCCTTCACTTCGAGGCGGACGGTCGGCGGGCAAAGCTTCTTCAAGTACCGCAGCACGGCGGCGCGAATCTTTTCGGGCCTCTGGTTCGGGACGAGGCGGAAGGTGAGCTTCGCGCGCGCCCACGCAGGCACAATGGTCTTGCTGCCTTCGCCCTGATAGCCGCTGGTGAGGCCGTTGATCTCGATGGTCGGCCGGGCGCTGCGACGTTCAGTGGCGGTGAAGCCCTTCTCGCCGAACAGTTCGGGAGCGCCGAGGAACTTCGCCATCTTGCAATCGTCATGCGGAAGACGCGCGAGCTGGCGGCGTTCGTAGGCGGAGAGCGGGAGGACATCGTCGTAGAAGCCCGGGATGGCGATGCGGCCGTGCTTGTCGCGCAGCTTCGCGAGCAACTGGCACAGGGCCATCGCGGGATTATCCACCGAGCCGCCAAAGATGCCCGAGTGCAGGTCGCGCGAAGGCCCGTGAAGGATGACTTCCACGGCGAGGATGCCGCGCAGCGCATAGGTCAGCGCCGGGAGATCGATGGCGGGAAGGCCGTTGTCGGAAATGACGATAGCATCGCAGCGCAGCGCGTTGGCGTTCTCGCGCAGGAATCCGCCGAGGCTTTTGCTGCCGACCTCCTCCTCGCCTTCGATGAGGAAGGTGAGATCGCAGGGGAGTTCCGTGCCGGTCTTGAGGAACGCCTCGACGGCGTTCAAGTGCGCGAGGTGCTGGCCCTTGTTGTCGCACGAGCCGCGCGCGTAGATGCGGCCGTTCTCGATACGCGGCTAGAAGGGCGGAGTTTTCCAAAGCTCGAACGGCTCCGCCGGCTGGACATCGTAGTGGCCGTAAACAAGGAAGTGCGGGCGCTTGGCACCGGCGCGGCGCGGAGTGCGCGCGAGCACGACCGGGTTGCCGGCGGTGGGACAAAGCTCAGTGTCCAGGCCGATGTCACGGCAGCGTTTCACCAACCATTGCGCGCAGGCGGCGAGATCCTTCTTGTGCTGGCTCTGCGCCGAGACGCTGGGGAAGCGCAGGTAATCGCAAAGCTCGCGGACGAAGCGCGTTTCGTTGGACTTGAGGTAGTCGAGGACGGGTTGCATCCGCGCGTTCTAGCAGCGACCCCGCGCCGTGGCAAATGTGCGGTGGAAACGACGGAGTGCCGGTGCCAGACGATTCCGTACACTTGAGCCACGGATGGAACACAGATGAAACACGGAACAGTGGAACCTGGTTCTTAGGATAGCTTCCATTCACCGTCCGACTTGCGATGGATGCCCTTCAATCCATCGAGGCATTTTCAAAACCTCCTCGTAGCCGTCGAGGTGACGCGGCGGACATGCTGGCAGCCAAGGGAATCCGCCTCCTCACGTCGGCGGCTAAATCGGATTTGCCGGGTTTTGAAAGCACCTCCATCGAACAGAAGGTTGCTTCCTCTCCCACCCGTGTTTCTTCCGTGTTCCATCCGTGGCCGATAAACCGGCCCGCCTCAGACCGCGCCGATCTCGGGCTTCTCCATGAAGGCGTAGCAGAGCATGTGGCAGATGCCCATCTGTGCGTCTTCCACGCGGCCGTAATGGGTCGAGTCGATGGCGATCACCGTGTCGGCGATCTCGGCGAGCTTGCCCTTCTTCCCACCGACGAGCGCGACCGTGCGCAGGCCGTTCTTCCTAGCCCACTCGACGCCGCGAACGACATTCGGCGAGCTGCCGCTGACGCTCATCACGAGCACCACGTCGCCGGGACGGCCGTAGTTCGCGAGCTGGCGGGAGAAGATTTCGTCATAGGCGTAGTCGTTGCCCAGCGCGGTCATCCAGCTCACGTTGTCGTTCAGCGAGAGGCAGCGGAAGCGGCGCGAGAGCTTGTCGGACGAGCCCTTGCCGAGGTCGGTGACGAAGTGCGAGGCGTTGGAGGCGCTGCCGCCGTTGCCAAAGACGAAAATCTGCCGGTCCTCCTTGAGCGCCTGGCGCAGGAGTTCAATCACACCGGCCACAGCCTCGACGGGGATCGAATCCAACGCCGCCTTCTGGGCCGAGACATAATCACGAATCCAATTCTGCATGGCGGAATTATTGCAGGCGATCTCCGCGAGGTATAGCGGGAATTTCCCGGCCGCATCCGGCCGTGCGAAAAATCGTTCGCCTGCCCTCTGCGGCCTGTCCATACTGCGCCCCGCATGAAATCGATGACCGGCTATGGTTGGGGTGAGTGTTCCCGTGACGGCTTCAAAGTCACCGTGGAACTCAGCTCGGTCAACCGCAAGCAAAGCGAGATCTCCGTCAGCCTGCCCCGCGAGCTCGAAGCCCTCGAAACCCAGGTCCGCGACGAGGTCAACCGCCGCGTCGCCCGCGGCCGCGTGACCGCGCGCGTCACCCTGCACGCCGGCGAGGAACAGGACGCCGCGCGCATCCGCGTGAACACGCCGCTGGCCCGCGCCTACGCCGCCCAACTCCGCCAACTCGCCAGCGAGCTTCAGCTCAAGGACGATCTTTCCCTCGACCACCTCGTCCGCGCGCCCGGCGTGCTCGAGATGGACACCGAAGTGCGCGACGCCGAGACGTTCTGGCCGGCGATTCAGGAGGCGCTCAAGACCGCGATCGAGCTGCTGGTGAAGATGCGGACGAAGGAGGGCTCGAATCTCCGCACCGATCTCTGCGACCGCATCGTCACCATGCGCAATGCCGTGACGCGCGTCCGCGAGGAAGCGCCGTCCGTGCAGGAACGTTATCGGACGCAACTGATCGAGCGCATCAAGAACGCCGGCATCGCCGAGCTTCAGGTGGACGACGAGCGACTGCTGAAGGAGATCGTCTTCTTCGCGGATCGCTCTGACATCTCCGAGGAACTGACCCGCCTGCAAAGCCACTTCGAGCAGTTCGAGGACTGCGCGAAGTCTGCCGAGCCGGTCGGCCGCACCCTCGACTTCCTCGCGCAGGAGATGAACCGCGAGATCAATACCATCGGCTCGAAGGCCAACGACGGAGCCATCGCGCGGGACGTGGTCACGCTCAAGACCGAGCTCGAGAAGTTCCGCGAACAAGCCCAGAACGTGGAATGAAGCGCAAATCCCCAAAAGGCAACAAACCCGCCAAGGCAGCGAGCTCCGCGCGCCAGCAAACGCGTCCGCAGGCCCGCCAGCAATCCCAACGCCCGGCGAAGCCCAACAGCGCCTCCGCTTCGCCAAAGCCCGCGCCCCGCTGCGACCCGGCCTCCAACCACGCGCCGCGCGAGCAAGATGACGCCATCGCGACACGGCCGATGCTCGTCGTCATCTCCGCTCCGTCCGGCGCGGGCAAGACCACGCTGTGCGAGCACACGCTCCTGCGCCGCTCGAACATGACCCGCGCCATCACCTGTACCACGCGCCCGCCGCGCGAGGGAGAAAAGGACGGCGTGGACTATTACTTCCTCGATGCCGGCGATTTCCTGAAGCGCCTCCAGGCCGGGAACTTTCTCGAAAACGCCACGGTCTATGGAAACAGCTACGGCACGTTGAAGAGCGAAGTGCTCGGCAAGCTGCGCTCCGGCCGCGACGTGTTGCTCAATGTCGATGTGCAAGGCGCCGCCGCCATTCGCGCCCATGCCGCGGACGATCCGGAGATCCGCTCCGCGCTCGTTACCGTGTTCCTCACCGTCCCCTCGATGGGCATCCTCGAACATCGCCTCAAGAAGCGCGGTCAGGACGCTCCGGCGGTCATCGCCAAACGTCTCAGCGTCGCGCGGCAGGAGATTGGCCAATGGAAGAACTTCGACTACCTGCTCGTCAGCTCCAGCATCGACGAGGATGTCCGCCGGCTCGCGGCAATCCTCGACGCCGAACAGATGCGGCAGGCCCGCGCGCAATTGCCCGCTTATGAGTAAGACCATCGTCCTCGGCGTCACCGGCTCCATCGCCGCGCACAAGGCCATCGACCTCGCCAGCCTGCTCGCCAAGGCCGGGCACGCGGTGCATGTGGTCATGACGGCGGATGCGTTAAAATTCGTCACTCCCCTGCCCTTCAAGACGCTCTCGCGCCACGCCGTCGTCACGGATCTCTACGATGAGGAAGAAGGCTGGAAGCCCACACACATCACGCTCGCCGACTCCGCCGACCTGCTGCTCATCGCCCCGGCGACCGCGAACGTCATCGCCAAGCTCGCGCACGGCCTTGCCGACGACGCGCTCACATGCATCGCGCTCGCGTTGAATCCAAACGCGAAACTGCTCGTCGCCCCCGCAATGAACGGCAAGATGTGGGCGCACCCCGCCACCCAGCAGAACATCGCCACGCTCAAGTCGCGCGGGGCCCACATTGTCGGGCCGGATACCGGGATGCTTTCGTGCGGCTACGAAGGCGTCGGCCGGCTGGAGACCGTAGAGGCCATTGCCCGGCGCGCCGAGGAACTGCTCGGCTGACCGGCGCACATCCGCCGATGATCACCTATCTCAACGGCCGGTTCGTATCCGAGTCTGAAGCAGTCGTGCCGGTGACCGATCGTGGATTCCTCTACGGCGACGGCGTGTTTGAAACGCTCCGCGTCCAGCACGGCGAGCCGGTCTGGTGGGCACGCCACATGGCGCGACTCGAACGCGGTCTGAGCCTCCTCCGCATCACGCTTCCCCGTCGATCCGATGAGCTTCGCCATCACGCCGGCGAACTCATCCAGCAAAACCAACTGCCCGATTCCACACTACGCCTCTCCATCTCACGTGGCAGCGGCCGGCGCGGTTACTCGATTCAGGGCGCGGACACGCCGACGGTCGTGATGACCCTCCATCCGCTCGTGCCGCCGCCGAGTTCCCTGCGCCTGGCCACCGCGACCATTCGGGTGCCGGCGCACGATCCCATCGCGCTCACTAAGAGCGCCAACAAACTTCCGCACATCCTCGCGCGCGCAGAGGCCGAGGAACGTGGCGCGGACGAGGCGCTGCTGCTCAACATCGCCGGTGACGTCGCCGAAGCCTCGGCAAGCAACATCTTTTGGATCGAGGGCGGCGCTGTTTGCACACCACCTCTGGCCGATGGCGCACTCGCCGGCGTGACCCGCGAAGTGGTTCTCGAAGTTTGCCGCCAGCACCAGATGCCGGCCGGGGAAATCACCGCCCCACGATCCCGCCTGCTCGGAGCCGAGGCCGTGTTCCTCACAAACAGCACGATCGGCATCGTCCCGGTATCCGAGATCGACGCGCAACGAATCGCACAATCGCCGCTGGTGCCACGCCTGCAGGAGTGGCTGCGCGACGCTGAACGGCTTTCTTGACCGGGAAGATTCCTCAGATTGCGCGAGCTTTCTGCCTTTGCGCCTTCGTTGCCCGTCTTCAACCGCGCCTGCCAAACCACCGCTCAACGCCCCAGTCGTCCAACACGGAATAAATCACCGGCGTGGCGACGAGCGTCAGGAGCAGGCACAGGCTTTGCCCGCCGATGACGACGACGGCGGTCGCACGACGCTCCTCAGCTCCGGGGCCGCTACCCAGCGCCAGCGGGATCATTCCGGCGATCAGGGTGAGCGTGGTCATCAAGATCGGCCGGAGTCGGTCGCGGTTCGCCTGAAGGATCGCCGTCAGTCGATCCAGCCCGCGCGCACGAAGCTGGTTCGTATGATCGATCTGGAGGATGGCGTTCTTCTTCACCACGCCAAACAACACGAGCATCCCGAGCGCGGAGTAAAGGTTGATGGTCTGGTCGGTGACCCACAGCGAGAATAGCGCGAAAGGCACGGAGAGCGGGAGCGAAAGCAGGATGGTGAACGGATGCACGACGTTCTCGAACTGCGACGCGAGGATGATGTACATGAGCACAACCGACAGCGCGAAGGCCCAAAGGAATTCGTTGAAGGTGGTCTCCAGTTCACGTGCGCGGCCGGTGGCGCGCGCGGTGTATTCCGGCGGCAGGTTCATGGTGGCGATTTCCGCATGCAACGCCTCGATGCGATCCGCCTGCGCAAACTCCGGCGAGATGCCCGAGCGCAGCCGCACCTGGCGCTGGCGGTCGATGCGGTCGATGCGCGAGGCGGATTGGGCCTGGACGATCTTCACGACGTTGTCGAGGCGCACAAGGCCGCCGTCGCGCTTGGGAACGAAGAGTCGCGCGATGGTTTCGGAGTCATTGCGGTCGCCTTCCTGAAGGCGAAGTTGCACGTCGTAATCATCGCTCACGGATTCGTCGCGGAACCGTGAGACGCGCTGGTCGCCGCCGACCATGAGGCGGAGGGCGTTGGCGATGTCCTCGGTGTCCACGCCGAGAACGGCGGCGCGTTCGCGATCGATCTCAACACGATACTCAGGCTTGTCGAGGCGCAGCGTCGTATCGGCGTCGATGAGGCCGAGGGCGGGTGCTTTGAGGCGAAGATGCTCGGCGTATTCCGCGAGGCGGTTGAGGTCCGGGCCGGTCAGCGCGAAATCCATGTCGTAGTTCGGGCCGCCGAGGCTGAAGGTCTGCGGATTGCGGATCGAGATGCGCAGGTCGGAAAACTGCCGGAGGCGTTTGCGGACATCCATCGCCACATCGCGCGCGGAGTAATTCCCCTCGAAGGCGCGCCACGGCGGCCATTGAAGAAGACGTCGCCAGGTGAAGACGCGCTCGGCGTGCGGAGCGAGGCGGACGTAGTAGCGGGAGCCGTTCACGCTGCCGAAGAACCCGCCGCCGCCGGCCGACGCGAGCACGGTGCGGATGCCGCGCACATGGCGCAGTTCCTCCTCGATGCGCACGGAGACGGCTTCCATTGCGGCGAGGCTCGTGCCTTCGGGCGCGTTCACGTACACCTCAAACTCGCCTTGATCGACGTTGCTCGGGACGTATTCCTGGCGCACGACGCGGTAAAGCGGCAGGGAACTGGCGATGACGAGCAGGGCGATCAGAATCGTGATGCCGCGACGGCGCATAGCCCAGCCAAGGACGGTGGCGTAGGCGTTCTCCAAGCGGACGTAGAAGCCGACTTTCGAAGAAGCGACTTCTGCGGCGGCACCGTAGCCGCCAACGTGAGGAGGCGGGGTTCCACTACCACCGGCACCATCCGCCCCGTCACCTCGGCGGCTACCGCGATGCGGACGAAGCAGGCGCGCGCTCATCATCGGCGTGAGGGTGAACGACACGAGGAGGCTCACGAGCACAGCCGCTGCCGACGTGATGCCGAACTGATAGAGGAACCGCCCCGAGATGCTCGACATGAACGATACGGGCACAAAGATCACAACGAGGCTCAGAGTCGTCGCCATGACCGCCAGGCCGATCTCAGCCGTGGCAGCGCGCGCGGCATCGAATGGTTTCATCCCCTTCTCCTCGATGTGCCGGAAGATGTTTTCGAGCACGACAATCGCGTCGTCGATCACGATGCCGACCATCAGCACGAGCGCAAGCATGGTGACGCTGTTGAGGGTGAACCCGAGAGCGTGCATCACGCCGAAGGTGGCGATCACCGATGTGGGAATGGCGACGGCGGCGATGATCACGGCCTGCCAGTTACGCATGAAGGCCAGCACGACAAGGCAGGCAAGGATGCTGCCGAGGATGAGGTGGTGGTTGATCTCGCCGAGCGCCTCGTAGATGTAGCGGGACTGGTCGCGGATGATCTCCATCTTCACGTCCGACGGAAGCTGCTCTTGCACACGCGCCAGCTTTTCCTTCACGCCTTCAATCACGGCCACAGTGTTCGCGCCGCTCTGGCGCATCACGTCGAGCGTGACGGAGGGCACGCCATTGAGCCGCGCGATGGAGCGCTGTTCCTTGGTGCCGTCCTCGGCGCGGCCGATGTCACGCACGCGAATGGGAACGCCGTTGCGCGTGGCAATGACGAGATGGTCGAAGCCCGCTGCATTCGTGAGCCGGCCCATGGTGCGCAGGCTGTGTTCGCGCAGGCTGCCGGTGACGTTGCCACCGGGGATGTTCGCGTTCTGGCGCTCGATGGCTTCGCGCACGGCGGTGATAGGAATCTTGTAGGCCGCAAGCCGGTCGGAATCGACCCAGACATTGATGGCGCGATCCAGCCCGCCAATGATGTCCACCTCGCCGACGCCGGCGGAGCGTTCGATCTGGACCTTGACCACCTTGTCGGCGAGTTCGGTGAGTTCGCGCGCGGAACGCGGGCCGGACAGGGCGACAGAAAGGACGGGCGACATGTCACTGTCGGTCTTGGAGACGACCGGCGGGTCGGCGTCGCGCGGCAGTTCGCGGAGAATCGAGTTCACGCGGTCGCGCACATCCTGCGCGGCGATGTTGATGTCGCGGTTCAGCTCGAAGGTGACGTTGACGTAGGAATTGCCCGCCGCGCTGATCGACTGGAGTTCCTTGATGCCTTCGACGGTGTTGATCTCTTCTTCCAACGGCTGGGAGATTTGCGATTCCACCTCGGCCGGGGACGCGCCAGGCAGCCGCGTGCTGACGCGAATGGACGGCAGGTCCACGGCGGGCAGGCGGTCCACGCCGAGGTGCAGGTAGCTGGCGACGCCGATGACGACGAGCGTCAGGATGAGCATCGTCGCGAAGACGGGACGGCGGATGCAGATTTCAGCAAGCGTCTGCATCAGGGGAAGTGCGCTTGATCCACTGCACCACGAGCGAGCAGAAGCAGGCGAAATCTAGGAGCACGAAACGAAGACCGAGTTCCCACAGATTCAGGGAGGCCGCCGATGAGGGCATCCATCCGCGGCTTCCGTGAATCTGCGGGTGGATCAATTTCGGGCCAGGCCGGAGAGTCTTCATTTCGCCGGAGCGGTGTTCCGGGTTTGCAGTGGGGCGGGCTCGAGGGCGATCACGGCGTCGCCGGTGCGCAGGTTGCCAGGGTTCAATACCACTCGGTCGCCAGCTTTGATGCCGCTGAGGATCTCGACCCACTCGCCTCCACGCCGTCCGGTGGACACGACGCGTTCCTGAGCCTTGCCGTCCTGCGCGACGATGAGCTTCTCCAGTCCGGCGAACAGGATCATCGCTGACGCCGGAACCGCCAGCCCTTGCTCGTTGTCGCGGGTGATGATTTGCGCGCGGGCGAAAAGGCCTGGGCGCAACGTGCCGTCATTCCGCACATCCGCCTCGACGACGAGCATCCGGGTCTGTTCGTCGATGGCCGGACTGACGCGGGTCAGCGTGCCGGTGTAGTGATTCGTGTCGCCTTCGACCGCCAGGCGCACGACCTGGTTCAAACGCACCGAAGTCGCATCGCGCTCGGGCACGTCAAGGCGCAGGCGCAGCGGATCGATCTTCACCAGCTTCACAGCGGGTGAACCGGCCGGGAGGAATTCACCAACGTTGGCGAGCCGTGACTGGATGGCTCCGTCGAACGGCGCGCGCAGTGAAGTGTCCGTGAGCTGTTGTTTCGCGAGGTCGAACTCGGCGCGGCGTTGCGCAAGGATGGCCTGCCGCGTGCGAGCTTCCTCGCGGGCGGTTTCGTTGCGGTTGAGCGCCACCGTGTAGGCGGCTTCCACCGTGTCCAACTCCGACTTCGACAGCACGCCCTGCTCGGAAAGTTTGAGGACGCGGTCGCGGTTGCGGGTCGCTTCCTGGAGAACGGCGCGGGCTTCCTTCACCGCGCTGGTCTTCTCGGGATCGAAGGTGTCATCCGCGCCATCGAGCGGCAGGCCGACGGTGGCGCGGGCCTGGGCGAGCGCGGCGGCGACTTGTTGGAGGCGAAGTTCGTAGTCGCGCGGCTCGACTTGCGCGATGACATCCCCGCGTTTGACGACGCTGCCGATATCGACGGAGAGCGTGCGCAGCCGGCCGCCGATCTTCACGCTGATGGTCGCGTCCTCGTCGGCGAGCAGGACGCCGGTGACGGTGACGAGGCGTTCCATCGCGCGAACCTCCGCTGTCGCGAGCCGCACGCTGCGTGGCGAGATGGCGTTGCCTGAAGGGGAACGAGCGGGCTTAGGCGCATCGCTCTCCGAGCAAGCGGCACCGACCAGCGCGAACGCGGCGAGCAACACAGCATTAGGCCAGCAGGATTTCATCACAGCATTCTTAAAGGGCGGAACGGGAACTGGACTGGATGCGGCGAGCGTTCATTCACTTTCCCATGGCTGGCGAAACATCAGGCGACGGCGGGACCACGGGCGTCGCACTCCGGCGCGAGAACCGGCCGGCGAGATCGCTGAATAGCGTATAGACGACCGGCACGACGAAGAGCGTCAGGAACGTGCTGGTCAACATGCCGCCCACCACCGCGACGCCCAGCGGCCGGCGGCTTTCCGCACCCGCTCCGAAGCCGATGGCGATAGGGAGAACGCCGGCAATCGTCGAGCAGGCGGTCATGAGGATCGGCCGCAGCCGGACGCGCCCGGCTTCGAGCATCGCGGCCAGCGGACGATCGCCCAGCGCGCAGCGTTGGTTGGCGAATTCAACGAGCAGAATGGAGTTCTTCGTCACCAACCCGACTAGGAGGACGAGTCCGATCTGGCTGAAGAGGTTGATGTTCATCGCCGGGATCGGCGCATAAAGGCCGAGCGCGCCGCCGAGGAACAGCAGCCAGAGCGACCCAAAAGCACCAACGCCGGCGAGCGGCAGCGCGAGCATGACGGTGAGCGGATGGACAAGGCTCTCGAACTGCGCGGCCAGTGTCATATAGACGATGATCGCTGCGAGGCCGAGCACCCACCAGACTTCGGCCGAAGCGTCCTTCATGCTCTTGGCGTCGCCACCCCACGCGTGGAGGAAGCCGGGCGGCAACGTCGTGCGCAACATCTCGTCCGTCGTGTCGAGCACGGTCCCGATCGGTACGGCACCGGGCGAGGCGGTGATGCTGGCGCTGCGCAGGCGGCCGTAATGGTTGATCGCGTTCGGAGCCGCGCCGGTTTGGCGGGTGACCACGGTGCTGAGTTGGATCAATTCATCCTTGCTGCTGCGCACGAAGATCGAATCCAAGTCCTGCGGCGTCAGCCGGGACGTGCGTTCGAGCTGCGCGATGACCTGGTATTCCTTGCCCGCGACCTTGATGCGGCTGAGGTCGAGTCCGCCGAACAGAATCTGCAACGTGCGCGAGATGTCCTCGATGCTCACGCCGAGGGACGCGGCCCGGTCGCGGTCGATGCTCAGGCGCAACTCGGGCTTGTCGAGTTCGTAGCTGACGCGAACGTTGCTCAGGAGCGGCTTGCCGGCGGCATTGGTCATGGCCTTGAGCTGGTTTGCCACGTCGCCGGAAACTTTCGCGAGTTGATCGAGATCCTGGTTTTGCAGAATCAGCTCGAAGGGCGAGTCCCGGAAATTGACCTCGATGGCCTTCGGCAGGTTCGCGATGGCAATCGCGCCCTCGACTTCCGCGAACATGCGTTGCTGCAAGCCGCCGGGGCCGAGGACGATTTCCTGCACTGATCGCTCGCGCTCGGACTGGTCCTTGAAGCTGACGAAGACGATGCCGAAGCTCGACGAGCCAGGGCCGGCAAACGCGGGCGCGACCATCGCGCCGTAGCTTTGCACCTCGGGAATCGCAGCGATGAGCGCCTCGGCCTTGCGAAGCTGGCGGTCTGTGTATTCGCTCGTGGAACCGTTGGGCGTGAGCACAAGGCCGAACATACGGCTCTTGTCTTCCTGCGGCAGGAAGTCCTGCTGCAGCCCACGATAGGTGTAGAACATCGCGCCGGTGGCCGCGAGCGCAACGAGCACGACGGCGAAACGATGCGCGAGCGACCAGCGCAGCAGGCGCGTGTAGAGGTCGGTGATCCCGTTGAAGCCGCGCTCGAAGAAGTTGAACAGCGCGCCGTGCTTCACGCCATCCAGCGGCTTGAGAATGCGCGCGGCCATCGCCGGCGTGAGCGTGAGCGCGACGAAGGCGGAGATGATGACCGAGCCGCAAATCGCCGCCGCGAACTCGACGAACAGCCGGCCGGTCGTGCTCGTCTGGAAGGCCAGCGGCGCGAAGACGGCCACAAGCGAGATCGTGATCGCGATGACGGCGAAACTGATTTCCTCCATCGCCTTGAAGGCGGCCTTCATCGGCGTCATGCCTTCCTCGACGTGCCGGTAGATGGCTTCGAGCACGACGATGGCGTCGTCCACAACGACACCGATCGCAAGCACGTGGGCGAGCATGGTGAGGATGTTCACCGAGTAGCCGAGGA
>SXGS01443677.1_pt1 | contig 12639 bp, 10 predicted proteins | sample 3174681 | NCBI WGS metagenome assembly SXGS01 (sample SAMN11356861, study PRJNA531348) | freshwater metagenome | isolation source: freshwater sample F1-80 | place: China: Fuxian Lake, Yuxi | collected 2017-12-25
CAGAACGACAGGTCGCGGGTTTCTTCTGGGTTGAGCCCCGAGGCAGGTTCGTCGAGCAACAGCAGTGCAGGTTCGGCGGCCAGTGCGCGCGCCAATTCCACCACCTTGCGCACGCCATAGGGCAGCCCCGCCACCGGGGCATTCCGCCACGCCGCGAGATCAAGCAATTCGACGATGTCTTCGATGCGCTCGCGCGAGGCGGCCTCGGCGCGCGCCACCCAATGCGGCCGGAACCACTGGGCGAGAAAGCTGCCCTGAGGGAACCGATGCCGCCCCAGCATCAGGTTATCGAGCACGCTTGCGCCTTCAAAGAGCTCGATGTTCTGGAAGGTGCGCGCTACGCCTGCACCAATTACCTGGTGACGCTTGAGCGCGAGCATATCGCAGCCCCTCACGCGAATTGAACCGCCTTGCGGATCGAAGACACGGGTGATCGCATTGAAGACGCTGGTCTTGCCCGCGCCATTGGGCCCGATGATCGCAAACACCTCACCAGGTTCCACCCTAAAACTGAGTGCATCGATTGCCCGCACGCCACCAACGGCAAGCGACAGGTTCTCGACCTCAAGCATGGGACCCTGCCTGAGAGAGTGAGCGCGTGCCGTCATCGGTAGCGCTCCGACTTCATGTAGGTCTTGCCGCGCCGGAAGGTGTCGCGCCGGTAAAGGGGGAAGCTTTCGAGGAAAGCGCGGAACTTGAGCCACCGGCCATTCAGGCCACGAGGCTCGAACAGTACGAAGAGCGCAAGCACCAGGCCGAACATGAAAATTTCCAGCCCCATCTGCTTGGCAATGTGATCGGGCAGCAGCGGCTTCACGCGCGAGATGAGCGTGGGCAGCATGCCGATCAGAAGCGCGCCCAGTACCGCCCCGCGAAGCGATCCCAGACCGCCAATCACCACCATCAGCACCAGTTCGAGTGACAGCAGCATACTGAAGGCCTCGGGCGACAGGAACTGCACATGGTGTGCGAGCAGCGCCCCCGACAGTCCAGTCACAGCGGCAGACACCACGAAGGCCAGAACCTTGGCGCCAGCCACCTGAATGCCCAGCGCATGGGCGGCCGCCTCGGAATCGCGCACACCGATAAAAGCGCGCCCTGTTCGACTTCGCATCAGGTTGGCAAGCCCCAGTACCACCAGCACCAGTACCGCAAGACTGAGGTAGTAGAAAGGCTTGAGCCCACCCAGCGAGAGCCCAAAGACCACCAGGTCGGGGACTGGCATGCCGTTATGCCCGCCCGTCACGCTCTTCCAGCGACCCGCCACCTGTTCAACGACCATTGAAAAGGCGAGCGTGACCATGGCCAGATAAAGCCCGGACACCCGGATGGCGGGCAGGCCGATCAACAATCCCACCAGCGCCGACAGGGCGGTGGCGCCCCCTACGCTCAGCACCCAGGGCACGCCCTGCGACAGCAGCCACGCATGCGAATAGGCACCGATCGCAACGAATGCGGCATGCCCCAGAGATACCTGCCCAGTGTAGCCGGTGAGCACCATCAGGCCCAGGCTCGCCACGCAAAGAATGAATAGATAGGTGACTTCGCCAATGAAAAATTTTGGCAGGAAAGCGGGCGCGGCAACGAGAACTGCAAGCAGGAGCCCCCACAGGATCCAGTCCTGTCGATAGCGGACCAGCCGAAAGCCATCGAGGTAAGAGGTGTCGTAGGGAAAGCGCATGGCCTCAGACCCGTCGCCCGTGTGCTTCGCCGAGAAGGCCGCGCGGCCAGACCACCAGCACGCCAATCAGCACCAGATACGCCGCGACGTCCTTGCTGCCGTCGGGCAGATAAACGCCCGCCAGTTGTTCGATGACCCCGATCAGTACCCCGCCTAGAATGGCGCCGGGCACGCTGCCAAAGCCACCCAGCACAAGTGCTGCCAACGCCTTCAGCACCACCACCCAGAGTCCAATGTCGACCAGCGCTACCGGCGCGAGCAGAAGCCCGCACACCGCCGAGATGGCTCCCGACAAAGCCCAGACGAGCGATGACAGCGCCTTGACCCGGATGCCATTGAGATAGGCGGCCAGCTGGTTCTGCGATGACGCCTGAATCGCTAGCCCAAGCGGCGTACGGCCCAGGAACCAGAACAACGTGACAGTGATCAGCAGAGCAACGCCCAGAATCACCAGGTTCAGATCGTTCACGACCAGCGGCCCGATCTGGGTACGGCCCTGAAACGGGACCTCGAAGCGACGCGAGTCCGGGCCGAACAGCATGCTGACCGCACCGCGGATCATGAAAGCAATGGCAATGGTGAGCATCACACCGGCAAACTGTGGTTGCCCGGCGATACGCCGCAGTAGCTGCCGGTCGATCGTCCACCCAAGCACCGCAGCAAACGCGAGCACTGCCGGAATGGCTAGCCAGAAAGGCCAGCCTGCGCCAGCGATCAGTGCCCAGCCCACGAATGCCGACGCCATCAGCACATCGCCATGGGCGAAATTGAGTACTTCGGTTGCCTTGTAGGTGAGCACCAGACCCAGTGCCACCAGCGCATAGATAGCGCCGATTGCAATGCCGTTTGCAATCAGCTGGAGCAGCTGGGCGAGCGCGGCGTCCATCCTGTTTAAGCGGCGGGCGACGAGCGCGTCACCAGCCTCGACGCAGGCGCTCGGCGCTCACCCAGGTGGCGTGAAACCCGTTAGGTACCCGCTCGGGTACCCGGATTCGGGCGACCGGACCCCGGCTGATATCGCGGGCATCAAACACGTTGCAGTAGGACTGAAGGGTTTCGTGGTCGGTCATAAAGCCGACCAGATAGCCGTCGTCCTCGGCCTTCATGGCGTCAGCCGGCGCAAAGGGTGCCTCGCTCCACCACTTCGAGGGCCCCTCGTGATAGACCTGACAACGGCCGGTCTCAAGATCGTAGCGGGTGAGCCCCCCGAATCGCGGCTCTTCAGGCCGATTGACCCGACCCATCAACAGGTTCCATGAGTAGCGTGTTTGCACACCCTGCATGGTGGAATTGATGACCGGGAACTCGGTGTTGACGAAGTCGTCGAGGACACGCTCGCGCGTCTGACCGGTGCGCAGGTTAAACCGCCACTCGTAGAACATGCAGTCGTTGTCAAGTTCGGCGAAATAGCGCGGCACCTTTGTAGCGTCAATCAGGCCGTCGGGCCGGCGTGGAAATTTGAACGGCGTGCCGGTCATCACGATTTCAATACCACCCTGGCCATCATCCTCTTCCCAGGCGTTCGACACGTGATAGATGTAGATGGGGTTAGCCTCGAACCAGCGGATCTGGCTTGGATTGCCGTGCCGCGGAACAATGCCGAAGCGCGCGGGCATCTGTTCGTAAAAGCGCAACTTGTGACGCCCCGCTGCGAAGGCATCCATGTCGTAGAACAGCGGCAGGTCATGCAGGATGGTGTAGTGGGTGGTGATTGCCATGTCGTGCGGCAGGCGCGGCCCGGGCAATTCCACCGGCATGAGCGTGCGAAGCTCCCCCTGACGATCCAGCACACCATAGTGCATGTAAGGGGCCTTCTTACCATAGGCAAAGAACAGAAACTCGCCGGTGCGCTCATCTACCTTGGAGTGCGCCGAGATCGGCAGGCCCTCGAGTCGAGGATCGAGCGCGAGCGGGCCTCTGGTGGACAGATCGTGGGGGTTGCAGCGATATACCGTGCCGCCCAGATACCACATGGTCAGCAGATCACCAGCAAAAAACTTGACGTCGGTGTTGGACGTGTTCTTGAGGGGCTGATCGGGGCGATCGCGTCGGGGCGGATCTTTCACGCCCTGCCACAACGCGCGACCGGCCGACAACTCCTCGTCTAGTGCCGCCGTGTGAATCCAGCGGTTACGGTAACGCGCGCGGCCACGATCGAACTCGACCGAGTGCAGCATGCCATCGCCGTCAAACCAGTGATAACGACCTGGCGCCTCGAAGCGCCGGTTGGGGCCATTACGAACGTGGATACCGTTGAGGTCAGCCGGAATCCCGCCTTCGATATCGGTGAGTTCGATGACACGCTCTGACTCGATCGGCGCAAAACCGCCCTCCAGCACTGGTACGTCGCTCGCGCCCATATTCGGTCTCCCTGATTTTTTTGACTGGCTGTGCCACCCAGTTTGAAGGCCACGAGCATAGCAAGCGTTGATTGGAACGCAAAGACTGGGTGGGCGGGCGCGCGCCACGGGCCGGTCCGCATGGCAGCGCCAAAAGATCAGCGGGTAACATCGAGGTAACCGAAACGAGGAGACAACGATGGTCAACCGACCCTCTCGCGAACACATGCCCACCCCTGCACATTTCGCTTCACCCGCGCACAGGCGGGTGGGGCTTGCCGCTGTGCTCGCCGGCCTCGCCGCGCTACTGATCGGGGCACCGGCCAGCGCCCAGTCATCCTCAGGCTACCCAGAACGTCCGGTGCGGATTGTGATTCCGTTCGCGCCAGGTGGCGGCACCGACGTCATCGGCCGCATGCTTGCCCATGCCCTGCGCGCGCCGCTTGGCCAGCCGGTGGTGGTCGAGAACAAACCCGGCGCCGCTGGTGCAGTGGGAGCGCTTCAGGTCTTGCAGGCCGCGCCTGATGGCTACACCCTGCTCTTCGCACCCGTAGGTTCGCTCACCATCTCACCCAACCTGCCAGGCGCCAAAGCCAGCTTCGATCCCCTGAATGATTTTTCGCCCATCGGGCTGATCGCAAGCCAGCCGGTTCTGTTGGTTGCAAGCGCGAAGCTGGGCGTCACCGATATGAAGGCCATGCTCGCGCTCGCCGCGCAGCGCCGGCTCACTTACGGTACGCCCGGAAGCGGAACCGAGCTGCACCTGATCGGCGAGACCTTCCGCCAGGCCACCCGCACCGACCTGACCCACGTGCCCTCCCGCGGCGGCGGCCCCGCCATCACCGACCTGATCGCGGGCAATATTGATCTGATGGTGGTTGTCACCTCATCCATCCTGCCGCACATCCGGAGCGGCGCAGTCAAGCCACTGGTCACTACCGAAAAGAAACGGATCGATTCATTACCCGCCGTGCCCACCACCGCCGAGGCTGGGCTCGCCCAGGTTGACGGCACAGCCTCCTGGGGTGTGCTGGGGCCCAAGGGCCTGCCTGCGCCGGTGCTGGACAGGCTTCAGCACGCTCTGCGCGCCGTGGCAAGTGACGCCGAGTTCGTGGGCCGTATCCGCGAGACGGGCGCCGCGGTGATGCCACTTCCGGCGAATGAGTTTGCCCACTACCTGCGCCGTGAAAGCGACACCTGGCGCAAGGTGATCGTGGCGGGCGGCCTGCGCGCGGATTGACTGCGCCGGCGGGCTTCCCCAGGTCACCAATCCGACAGCGCATTTGTGCTGACCGTGCCTTACACCGTTCCCCTCTGAGCGCTCCCGCTATGAAACAGCCGAATTTTCTTTTTATCATCACCGATCAGCATCGCGCCGACCATCTGGGCTGCTACGGCAATCCCATCGTACGTACACCGCATATCGACAGCCTCGCAGCACGCGGCACGCGCTTCAACCGCTTTCACGTTGCCACGCCGGTGTGTATGCCCAACCGCGCGAGCATCATGACCGGCCGCATGCCGTCCGTACACCGCTCGCGCAGCAACGGCATTCCGCTCTCGCTCGAAGCCACCACGTTTTCACGGTTGCTGCTTGAGCACGGGTACGAAACGGCGCTGATCGGAAAGTGCCATCTGCAGAACATGGAAGACCGTCCGCCTCTGGTCGACCCGGACGATGTGGGGACACTCAAGCCTACGCCCGGCTATTCGGAAGCTACTCAAAGCGATCTCGAGCAGGACGCCTACCGGCAGGAACTGCGTTCCTCCTGGAATCACCCCGAGCACCGACTTACCCTGCCCTACTACGGTTTCTCGCATGTCGAACTCTGCAATCATCATGGTGATGAGACCTTCGGCGACTGGAGCCGCTGGGTCGCCGAGCAGATACCTGACTTCGAGGCGTGCCGCGGTCCCGGTCGTGGCATCCCCGATGCGCGCTTCTCGGCACCGCAGGCTCGCCGCACCCCGCTTCCCGAGCACCTTTATTCAAGCGCCTACATTGCGGAGCGCTCGGCCCACTATCTGCGCCGTCATGCAGCGTCGGGCAGCGGTCGTCCCTTCTTTCTCAAGTGCTCTTTTCCCGACCCTCACCATCCCTTCACGCCGCCTGGTCAATACTGGGAGATGTATTCGCCCGACTCCGTTCAGGCGCCCGAGACCTGTGCCGAACCAGGGCCAGGTGCGCCCGCGCACGTACGCTGGATTCACGAAGAGCGCAGGCGAGGCAAGTCGATCCTCACATCGCAGCGCATGTTTGCGGTGAGTGCTGCCGAAACACGCGAAATCCTGGCACTCACCTATGGCATGATCACCATGATTGATGACGCGGTAGGACAAATTTTGACCGCGCTTCGCGAATCGGGTCTGGCTGATAACACGGTGGTGGTCTTCACCAGTGATCATGGCGACTACATGGGCGACCACGGTCTCATGCTGAAGGGCCCGATTCATTACCAGGGGCTGATACGTATCCCCTTCATCTGGTCCGACCCGGCCGCATCGCAGCCGGGCACGAGCACTGAATCGCTCGGCAGCAGCATCGACATCGCCCGTACCGTGCTGGCGCGTGCCGGCATCGCGCCGGTCAACGGCATGCAGGGTCGCAATCTGGCTCCACAACCCGAGGTACCCCTGGGCGCCGAACCTGATGCCATCCTGATCGAAGACGATAATCAGCGCGCTTATCTTGGCTTTTCAGAGCCGGTGCGCGCCCGAACGCTGGTGACTACCAAGCACCGGATCACCCTTTATCTGGGCGCCAACTGGGGCGAGCTCTACGATTTGAACGCCGACCCGCTTGAGCGCCTCAATCTGTGGGAACGCGAGCCAGGCCTGCGCGCCACCCTGCTCGAGCAGATGGTACAAAAAATGATGGCGCTTGCCGACAGGAGCCCTCGACCAACGCGCATCGCGTAGACGCACCCCGGCCGAACGCGGGGCGCGCGGCCCCCGCCACAGGTTTACTGCGCCTGGAGCGCGCGGATGCGTTCCTCGATGGGCGGGTGGCTGGAAAACAGCGCCATGATGCCGCTGGGCCGCGAACTGATGCCCATGTTCTGAACAGTCTTGGGGAGCTCGCCCGGGTCAAGGTTGCCCAGCCGAGCCAGCGCGTTGATCATGGACTGGCGCTGCCCCATGTACTGCGCGGCGCCGGAATCGGCACGGTACTCACGCTGGCGGGAGAACCACGCGACCACCATGGCAGCAACCACGCCCAGGAGAATATCCATGACGACGGTGGTCACGAAGTAACCAACACCCGGCGCGTCGTCCTTGTTCTGAAGAATCATGCGGTCGACTACATAGCCGACGACCCGGGAAATGAACACTACGAAGGTATTCATGACGCCCTGGATGAGCGTGAGCGTCACCATGTCACCGTTCGCCACATGTGCAACCTCGTGACCGATGACCGCCTCGACCTCATCCCGGCTCATCGACTGGAGAAGCCCCGTCGACACCGCCACCAGCGCCGAGTTCTTGAAGGCGCCGGTCGCGAAGGCATTGGGCTCTCCTTCATACACGGCGACCTCGGGCATGTTGATGCCTGCCTTCTGGGAGAATCGCGCCACCGTGCGAACGATCCACTGATGGCCGGGATCGGGCGAGTCGTTGATGATCTGCGCACCCGTGGACCATTTGGCCAGGGGCTTGCTCATCAGGAGCGAGATGAACGCGCCACCAAACCCCATCACGGCCGCAAACACCAGCAGCGCGCCCAGATTGAGTCCAGCGCTCGACAGGAAGCGGTTAAGCCCGAGAACATTGACGACAATGCTGAGCACCAGCATCACCGCTAGGTTGGTGAGAATGAAAAGAATGACCCGTTTCATGACCCTGCCCTCCGGTACCAACAAAGAGACCATCTATATCGTAGCGAATCCGGACGATGACAAGGGGCCAATAACCTTGATGCGAAGCGGTAAAGCTGATCGCAGCCCAACCGCCGCCAGAGCGCCGCTCGGCGGCGGCCGCGTGGCGGACCCGATATTGAACTCAGATCCAGGCCTGCAGCACGTACTCGTAGAGTCCCTGGCCATTCGTCAGATCAACCCGCTGGAGGGCGATCTTGAGCATCCCCCGCTCTCGCTCCAGGGTGTGCCGGTAGCTGCCAGCAAAGTGCCGGATGTCGTCGCGCCGCATTTCCATCATCTGAAACCGGGAATAAACCTCCAGCCGATCCGAGACCGCCGACTCAATCACCACATTACCGATCAAATGATTGGTCGCCCAGCTGGCAGCCTGTGACCAGGCGTTGGGGTGCTGAAGCCGCCCCATCCGCACCTCGCGAAGCAGGCTGTCTTCGGCAAAAATCGATGGCTCGCCCTCCCAATCGGTCTGGTCGGGCGTGGCGGGCACCCAGTAAATGCCGTGGTCACTGAACAGACCACACCACTGCGCCCAGGCTTTCGAGTCGAGCATCGCTGCCTGGCGGTAGAGCAGCATTTCGACTTCTCGTTGCAGAGCGGGGTCCACCGGAACGGCCTGCGGCACGTAGCCGGTGGCTGGTAGGCGTCCACGGCCCACGTGCTCAGGCGCAATCGACTCGGCGCCGGTCATCGATTCGATCGCCTCAATCACCACGCCGGTGCCGAGGGCCTGACTGACATCTTTGCGTTCCATCGCGGTGCCCCTTTCAGACTGCGGCGCCGGCGATCACCGGCTGCATGTAGGTCTTCCAGGCCTTGAACTGATTGCGCATCACCACCTCAGAGGTGCCCCGGTTCGAGTAGGACACGCCGTCGGTCTCGGTATCGCGGCCGTGCTCACGATGGAAACTCACCCAGTCACCGCCCTTTGACTGCAGACCCCACTGCCCCTTGGTCCAGTTCTCCAGGTCATCGGCGTTGATCATGGTGGCCGGGGAATTGACCAGGTTGAAGTACCAGAGCGAGCGCCGGTAGATCGCTTCGGGTACGCCCTTCAGGCGGAAGTGCCAGATCTCGGACAGTGTTCGATCGGGTCCGATCGGGCGCAGACAGCGCAATTGCTGGAGCGGAGACTGCACCGACAGATAGGGATAGACGAGTACATGATGGATGCTTCGAGACAGATATTCCTCGGCCTTCGCCTCGCCATAGGCTTTCCTCATTAGCGCTTCATATTCGAGCGTATCGGGGTCGGTAGGTCGGAGCCCCATGTAGGCCGTCAGAATGCCGTGACCGTTTGGGAAATTGACGGTTTGTACGCTGTCCCACTGATCAAAGCTCGAGGCAAAGGTGGACAGATAGTGGAAAAACAACGGCGCCTTACCCTGCTCGGCCTTGAGCCGGTTCTCAACGCGCCGTGCGGGTACGCCGGTGGACTGGTGGGTGACCGATGGATGGAGCGCGTCAAGCTGGTTCTCCATGAAAAATTTCCAGTTGGAGCGCTGCACCACCCGATAACAGACCGGTACCGCCTCCACCTCGCCCTCGGGCGACCGATCGCAGATGTCGTCAAACGCCACCTTGGAATCACCGAGAAATTCGGTAAGCGAAGGCCCAGTGGAGGACAGACTTGCAAACACAAAGCCGCGATAACTGCCCACTCGTGCCGCCGGCACCATGCTCGCCTGCGGGTCGTCAAACGTGAGCCGCGTGCCTTCGTAGCCCTTGGCGAGCGGAATTGCGCTGATCCGGCCATCGAGCTTGAAGCTCCAGGCGTGATACGAACACACGAAATGCCTGCCGGTGTTACCGCTCTGATTCCCGCAGAGCATTACGCCGCGATGCGGGCAGCGGTTGTAGAGCACGTGAATGCGCATGTCTTCGCCGCGCACCATCACCATCGGCTGGCGGCCGATCTGGAGCGTCCAGTAGTCGCCCGGCTTTTTAACCTGCGATTCATGGCCGCAGTACACCCAGATTTTCTCGAAAATATGCTCCATCTCCAGATCAAACAGGCTTTGATCGGTGTAGACGGTGCGGTGCACGCGGTCGGGCTGCACCAGATAGTCGAGGTTGGTCGCGCTCATGCGGCACTCCGGCTGGATTCGGAAACGACCCACCTTAACAAAGCAGCCGCCCTCCGCCAACAACCATCCATGCTTTTTCCATTACTCTAGGTTATGGATTATCGAAAAGTTCAGATGTTTCTTGCCGCGGTCCGCCACGGCAACCTCACCGAAGCCGCCGCCGAACTCGGGGTGTCCCAGCCGGCGCTCTCGAAGAGCATCAAGGCGCTGGAGCGTGCGCTTGGTGTGCGGCTTCTCGATCGCGGCCGGTTCGGCGTCGCGCCCACGCCCGCCGGCGAAGCGCTGCTGCAGCACGGTCAGGTGGTCGAAGCCGAGCTTCGGAACGCCGCTGGTGCGATTGAAGCCTTGAAGGGCTCGCGAAGTGGCCATGTGCTGATGGGCTGTGGACCCACCGAAGCCAACCGCCTGCTGCCGCAGGCGCTGCTGCGGCTCGAAGGCTCGCATCCTGAGCTGCGGGTCACCGTCCTGTACGGGCTCAATGAATCGCTGATGCCCTGGGTCGCGCAGGGGGAGGTCGACTTCGCGCTGTCATCGGTGCCCGCACGCGCCACCAACGCCGCGCTCACACACGAGGCGCTCTTCACCGAAACCGGCGTGGTGGTGGCGCGCGCCGGTCACCCGCTGGCCCGTCAGCGTGCGATCGTGCCCGCGCAGCTTGTCCGCGAGCGCTGGATCCTGCCCCGCCAGCGCGAGCTCGAACGGCTGGCCTTCGACGATTTTTTTACCCGGTACGGGCTCGAGCCGCCCGAAGCGCAGACCGAAACCACCTCCACGGTGTTGATGAAGGCGTTGGTGATGCAAAGCGATGCACTCACCTTCATCCCTCGAGAGTTGATCTGGTGGGAGGTTCAGGCACGCCAACTGGTCCCGCTTGATGTGCAGGGTACTGACTGGACACGTATCGTGGGCATCACGCGGCGCCGGCGCGGATCGATCAGTCCGGCGGCCATGCGGCTGGTGGAGGCGCTTCGCGAGGTGGCGCAGCAGCAGTTTGAGGGGATACCCCGATCAGCAACAACAATCTCTGGATTACGGGGCACGCAATCGCACTAAGGCTCACACAGGTCAGCAACAGCAGTCGTGAAGCTGAGCGGGTGCAAACGCTCAAGCTTAAAACCCGGGCGTCCCGCTAGCCTCCCGCTGCTCCGCCCCGCCGATTGAGGCGCATAATCCCCCACTGCCCGGCAATTCCGACCAGGGTGAAGCCGGTGAGAAGCAACGCCACATGCAGGCTCCCCACGGTGGACACCCAACCCACCGAATACCCCCCGAACGCGCCGCTCAACTGCTGGACCAGGCCCGCAGCAGCTGCGGCCGCACCCGCCAGCGCGGGCGCCGCGCCTACTGTGCCTGACAGCGTGGGCGGCATGAGAAGCCCGTGCCCTACACCAAGCACCAGCGCGGGCCCGGAGAACGCCAGCGCAGAAGGCCACCCCGCGAGTGCCACCATCAGAATAACCGCGACCAGCGTAATTGCCTGGCCCGTTATCATCAGTCGTTGATCGCCCAGCCTCCGAATCAGGCGACTGGTCATGAAATTACCCACCACATACGAAAGTGTGGCCGTCATGACATGAAAGCCCACGCCGTCAGGGCCCACGCCATAGCCTCGCAGCACCAGCGGTGCGGCAGCGAGGTAGGTATAGAACGCGCCGGTCGAAGCGCCCAGAATCGCGACATGAAGCAGATACACACGCAGGCGCGCCAGCGCCCGGTAAGCGCGCATCATTCCCACCACCCAACGGGTATCACCCGCTGCACTGCCGCCACCAGGGGGCAGCATCCGCATGGCGAGGAAAAACAACATGCCCCCCAAAACGAATACCAGTGCCGGGTTGGCCTGCCAGCCGAGGCGCACATGAAGCTGCCCGCCAATCAGCGTGGCAAGCGGCGGGCATACGCCCATGGTCATGCCGATGAAGGCCATCACGCGCGTGCGCTCAGGGCCTGCGAAAAAATCCTGCACCAGCGACCGGCCCACCACCATGGTCGCGCCAGAGCCCAGCCCCTGGACTGCCCGGGCGAGAATCAGCTCATCGATACCTGGCGCAAACACTGCACCGAGCGAGCCTGCCAGTGCAATTGCAAGCCCGGTCAGCACCACCGGACGACGCCCATAGCGATCGGATAGGGGACCATAGATGACCTGCGACATTCCGTAGGCGATCACATAGGCACTGAAGGTGAGCTGTACCCGCGTGGCGTCGGTGGAAAAGATCTCGCCCCATTCCTGCATCGAGGGCAGACAGATCGTCATGGCAAGCAGACCGAACACGATCTGCGCGAGAAGATAGGGCATGAGCCCGGCGGGGCGGGGCCGGACATCGGCGCTCAAAGCGAGCGCCCGGGGATCGAACAAGGTTGTGACATAGATCGGGCTTGCGCGACGCTCGCCGCTCAGACCCCCAGATACCTGTGCCAGACCGAGCGGTCCGCGGCCAGCTCGGCCGAAGTGCCGCGCCACGCCACCTGCCCTTTTTCCAGGATCACATGATGATCCGCAATTTCAACCAGCCTGCTCACGTATTTGTCGACCACTAGGAGGGTTTGGCCCGCTTCGCGAAGCAGTCGCAGGCAGCGCCAGATTTCCTCGCGGATGAGCGGCGCGAGCCCCTCGGTGGCTTCGTCGAGAATCAGCAGCCGAGGATTGGTGACCAATG
>SXGS01347469.1_pt1 | contig 12638 bp, 9 predicted proteins | sample 3174681 | NCBI WGS metagenome assembly SXGS01 (sample SAMN11356861, study PRJNA531348) | freshwater metagenome | isolation source: freshwater sample F1-80 | place: China: Fuxian Lake, Yuxi | collected 2017-12-25
ACCGCTGGGACCCCAAGAACCAGCGCCCGGAGTTATGGAGCCTGTATAACGCGAAAGTAAACCCCGGTGAAAGCATCCGCGTGTTTCCACTCAGCAACTGGACGGAATTGGACGTCTGGCAGTACGTTCACCTTGAAAAGATCCCGATTGTGCCTCTCTATTTCTCCGCCGAACGCCCTGTCGTCTGGCGAGGAGGAACATGGATCATGAAAGACGACGATCGTTTGAAGTTGCGCGACGGCGAGAAAATTGAATTGAAGAAAGTTCGCTTTCGTACTTTGGGCTGCTATCCGCTATCAGGTGCTGTCGAATCCGAAGCGACGACGTTGCCACAAATCATTCAAGAAATGCTGCTGGCCAAGAACAGCGAACGACAGGGCCGCATGATCGATCGTGACGCAGGAGGGGCCGGGATGGAAGAGAAAAAGAAACAAGGCTACTTCTAACTCGCTCGTTTTTTCAAACCAGTCATTTTATTCAGCCTCGTTCCAGGATATCTGCCTCCGATCGTCATTATGAGCCACCATAGCGATTTAATTGCCACCGATATCGATGCCTATCTCGCCCAGCACGAACGCAAGGAACTGCTGAGATTCATAACCTGCGGCAGCGTTGACGATGGCAAGAGCACTTTGATCGGGCGATTGCTGTTCGATTCCAAAATGCTCTACGAAGACCAATTGGCTCAGCTTGAAAGCGAATCGAAGGTACATGGTACCACCGGCGGTAAATTCGATCCGGCGCTAGTCACCGATGGACTAAAGGCCGAGCGAGAACAGGGCATTACGATCGATGTGGCCTATCGATATTTCTCGACCGCCAAACGCAAGTTCATCATTGCCGATACGCCTGGCCACGAACAATATACTCGCAATATGGCCACCGGGGCTTCGACCGCCGATTTAGCCGTAATTCTCATCGATGCTCGGCACGGAGTGCTGACACAAACCAAACGGCACAGTTTTATCGTTTCGCTGCTTGGCATTCGCCACGTAGTCGTCACCATCAACAAGATGGATTTGGTCGGGTTCAGCCAGCAGCGATTCGACGAAATTTGCTCGGACTATCGCGACTTTGCGGCTCGCTTGGATTTGCCGGACTTGCACTTTATTCCTATCTCGGCGCTCAATGGTGACAACGTCGTCGACCCAAGCGCGCATATGCCATGGTACCGCGGCAGCAGCCTCATGAACTTTCTGGAGACGGTTTATATTGGCTCGGATCGGAATCTCGAGGACTTTCGCATGCCGGTTCAATACGTCAATCGACCCAATCTAGACTTTCGAGGATTCTGTGGATCGATTGCATCGGGAATCATCCGGCAAGGTGATGAGATCATGGTGCTCCCGTCGCGCCGTACCAGTCGAGTAGGACGGATCGTCACGTTCGACGGCGATGTCGCTGAAGCGTTTACACCCCAGGCCATTACCTTGACACTTCAGGACGAAGTCGATTGCAGTCGAGGTGATATGATCGTTCGTCCAGGCAATGTGCCGCGCATCGGCAATGATTTCGACGCTATGGTCGTGTGGATGAGCGCCGAGGCAATGGTACCCGGCAAGGAATATCTGTTCAAACACACGACTTTGTCGATTCCTGGCCAAATCGAGTCCTTGCGGTACAAAGTCGACGTAAATACGCTCCACCGTTCACCGACGCCGGATCTGCAATTGAACGAAATCGGTCGCTGTACGATCTCGCTCAGCCAGCCAATATTCCACGATGGCTATCGTCGCAATCGGACCACAGGCGCTTTCATTATTGTCGATCGCATCTCCAACGTCACAGTCGCGGCCGGCATGATCACTGATCGGGAGACCGAGCGTCGCCACAAATTTGCTGCCTGGGAGCTGGAAAAATCGACCGGCGAAAATCAAGCAGGAGAGATTCGAGTCGTGACTGGCTCGGACCGCGAAGCGCGACTCGGGCAAAAACCAGCCACGCTTCTGCTGACCGGAATCAGCGGCAGCGGAAAATCGACGATCGCGCGCGGCGTCGAACGCGCCTTGTTCGACCTGGGACGAACATCGATCGTCGTTGATGGCGAGGAACTGCGCCGGGGCTTGAGTCGAGACTTAGGCTTTACGATGAGCGATCGATCCGAGAACTTGCGCCGCGGCGCCCATCTGGCGAGACTGCTCAACGACAATGGCATGATCTGCATATTAGCCATGGTGGCACCGAGCCAGGAAGCTCGCGACAAAGTTGCCGACTTGATTGGCCTCAACCAATTTGTATTGGTACACCTCGACGCTCCGCTGGATATATGCCGCAGACGCGATCCACGAGGGCACTATCTAATGAGCAATGCGACGTCAGAGCTACCAATTATCGAGCACACCTTCGAATCGCCGCAGACCAGCGACTTGAAATTACGAACTGACGAGATTCCGGTCGATCAATGTATCACTCAAATTCTGGATTTATTGGTAGCTCGAAAGCTGATTCGTCGCTAAACACGCTGATGATCACAAGAGACACAACAGACTGCGTTAATCACGACAGCGCAGCGTTCGCGCGCGAATTCGGTTGGTAACACACTCAAGCAAAATTTGATGGAATTTGTCCCCGAGATTTATCTATGAAACCGATTCGCAAGCTACTGACGGCGAACCGCAGCGAAATCGCCACTCGAGTCTTCCGCAGTGCCCACGAGCTGGGCATTCGCACGGTCGCCATCTATTCGCACGAAGATCGTTTTGCGCTCCATCGTTTTAAAGCTGACGAAGCGTACCAAATTGGCAAGGCTGGTGAGCCCATTCGTTCGTACTTGGATATCGATGGTATCGTCGACATCTGCAAACGTTACGACATCGACGCTGTTCATCCGGGATACGGCTTTCTGTCGGAGAATCCCGAATTTGCGATAGCGCTGCAGCGCGCCGGATTGATCTTCGTCGGGCCAAGTGTGAGGGCGCTACAGATGCTGGGTGACAAAGTCGCTGCGCGAGAGATTGCGCAGACAGCAGGAGTGCCGGTATTGCCCGGCAGTTCGGCAGCCGTCACATCGCTGCTCGATGCGCAACACATCGCGTCAACGATGGGCTATCCCGTCATGCTGAAAGCGGCCAAAGGTGGCGGCGGACGCGGGATGCGAGTTGTCGAAACACCCGATGCCCTAGCCAGCGCGCTGGAAACGGCTCAGCGCGAGGCCAAGACGGCTTTTGGCAGCGATGAAGTGTTCGTCGAGAAACTAGTCCGTCGCGCACGCCATATCGAAGTCCAAATCCTGGGCGATGGCTACGGAAATCTAATCCATTTATTCGAGCGCGATTGCAGCGTGCAGCGCAGGCACCAAAAGGTCGTCGAATTGGCACCCGCACCCAACCTCGACCCGAAAATTGCTAGCCGCTTGCATCAATGCGCTTTGGCGATCGGAAACGCCGTCGGCTATCAAGCCGCCGGGACCGTCGAGTTTCTGCTGGATGTTGATTCCGGGGAATTCTACTTTATCGAAGTCAATCCGCGCATTCAAGTTGAACATACGGTCACCGAAGAAGTCACAGGGATCGATTTGGTGCGCGCACAAATTCTGGTTTCGATGGGCCACAAATTAGGTGATGAAAGTGTCGGCCTGCCCACGCAGAGCGAAGTGCGCACGACGGGATTCGCCATGCAATGTCGCGTCACGACGGAAGACCCTGCCAACCAATTTCGTCCCGACTACGGTCGAATTACGCACTACCGCAGCGCCAGCGGAATGGGAATTCGGCTGGACGCCGGAACGGCCTTCAGTGGCGCAGTAGTTAACCCGTTCTACGATTCGATGTTAGTCAAGGTAACCGCACGCGGCAGAAACCTGCGCGAAGCGGCCAAGCGCATGGAACGCTGTCTCCAGGAATTTCGCATTCGCGGTGTGAAGACGAACATCCCGTTCCTGATCCAACTGTCAGAGAATGAATTGTTTCTCAACGGGCAAGCAACGACGCGGATGATCGACAGCACACCCGAACTGTTTCAAATGCAACGTCGACGCGATCGAGCGACGCTGGTATTGCGTTATTTGGCGCACACGATCGTCAATGGCAACCCAGAGGTCAAAGGTGGAGTGGCGGCCGCGCGCCGCGCACCAGCGCCGGTTCCCGAATTGAGATTGAGCGCGCCGCTCGTCGCGGGTTCTCGCGACAAGTTTAAAGAATTGGGGGCAGCTCAGTTTTCTAAATGGGTGCTCCAGCAGAAAACGCTACTGCTGACCGATACCACGATGCGCGATGCCCACCAGTCACTGCTCGCCACGCGCCTGCGTACTTTCGACATGCTGCAAATTGCCGAAGCCTATGCGCACTTGACGCCTCAACTTTTTTCGCTGGAGATGTGGGGCGGAGCGACCTTTGATACAGCCATGCGGTTCTTGAAAGAGAGCCCCTGGCAACGGCTGACCCAAATGCGCGAGCGCATTCCCAACCTATTATTTCAAATGCTGCTGCGCGCCAGCAATGCCGTTGGATATACAAATTACCCAGACAACGTCGTCAAGATTTTTGTTCGTGAAGCCGCCGCAGCGGGCATCGATCTCTTTCGCGTGTTCGATGCGCTGAATTGGGTCGAAAACATGCGCGTCGCGATGGAGGCCGTTATCGATAGCGGCGCGATCTGCGAAGCCGCGATCTGCTATACCGGCGATTTTCTCAATCCCAAGCGACAAAAATACAGCCTCAGGTATTACGTCGAACTCGCCAAACAACTAGAAAAACTTGGGGCGCACATGCTGGCCATCAAGGACATGGCGGGCCTGTGCAAGCCCGCCGCAGCGCGACAACTGGTACGCGCTCTCAAACAAGAAATCGGCATTCCAATTCATTTTCACACGCACGATACCGCTGGGATACAAGCCGCTTCGATACTCGCCGGGGCCGACGAAGGGCTGGATATCGCTGATGCAGCTCTGGCACCCATGTCGGGCGGCACATCGCAAGTCAACTTGAATACCTTGGTGGAAGCGCTGCGTTTTGGATCGCGAGAAAGTGGACTCTCCTCGCAAGCGCTAACGGACTTGGCTGGGTACTGGAAAGCCGTCCGCGAGTTCTATCTGCCATTCGAAAGCGAGGCGCTGGCTGCGGGCGGGGATCTGTACGAACACGAAATGCCCGGCGGACAGTATACGAATTTGTATCAACAAGCCCGAGCGCTGGGGCTGGCCGACCGCTGGGCAGAATGCTGTAAGTTGTATGCCGAAGTAAATCAAATGCTGGGCGACATTGTCAAAGTTACGCCAACGTCCAAGGCAGTCGGCGATTTGGCGCTGTTTATGGTAGCCGGCAATCTGACCTGTCACGATATCCTGTCCGCGACTCGCGAGTTTGCGTTTCCAGCATCGGCGATCGACCTGCTGTCCGGCATGATGGGACATCCACCGGGCGGATTTCCCAAAGCCGTGCAAGCGGTGGTCTTGCGCGGCAAACCCATTGTCGATGGCAGGCCTGGCCAATCGTTACCTGACGCTGATTTGGAATCGTCGCGGACGAAATTGACTACGCTATTCCATCGGCCTGCTACGGACCGAGAGTGCATTACGCACATTCTCTATCCCAAGGTCTACGAAGAATTGATCGAACACCAGCGGATTTTCGGTGATGTTAGTGTTCTGCCGACTCCCTATTTCTTGTTTGGCCCCAATGCCGCTGACGAAATATCCGTCGACATCGAGCCCGGCAAACGGCTGATCATTCGATTTCTAGCTGTTGGCCAACCGAAGCCTGATGGAACTCGCACTGTTTTCTTTGAATTGAACGGCCAACCCCGCGAAGTCGAAGTGGTCGATAACTCACTGCAATCTGCCCTCACTAAAAATGTCAAAGCTGACCCAGCCGATCCTACGCATATAGCTGCCGGAATGCCCGGAATGGTAATCGCCGTCGCGGTCAAGCAAGGGGACACCGTCGTCAAAGGCCAAAAACTGCTGGCGCTGGAAGCGATGAAGATGGAATCAACCGTGCAGGCCGAGCGAGATGGGGTCATCGAGCAGTTGCTGGTCAAATCCGGCACTCAAGTCGAAGCGGGTGATCTGCTGGTCATTGTCAAGTAGAAGCAATGTGGCATGCGAATCAGCCTGACATTCCAGTCACATATCGGCCCTGGATAAGCCGGTTGTTAGGCGAGGGGCAGATGGGTGCTTACCAATACCAGCCCGACGCGTAAGCGAAGTGTCCGTACCAGGATTGACGCACTCGCTTGCGCGTTGGGCTGGTACTCGCTCATGGCAGGGTAAACTACCATCTGCTGCTCGCCAGAGCGAAAAACGAAAAGGAGCCGCTTGGGTGGCTCGTCCAAGCGGCTCCTTTCGTACCGTGAAAATGGGCCTGGCTGCAATCTGCCGTATTTGTCGCCATACATGGGCGAACTCGCCACTAAGGTCACGGGCGCCTGCGAATGAGAATTGTCTGCAAATCGCACAGCTTGTGTGTTGATTGTTTTTTCATTTGCATTAACCGTACCAAACTACAATGAGGCACGGTTTCTTCTCAACTTACGGAACTAAGTGTAAATTTGTGGAGGTTGGGGAACCTGGGTACCACCGCGAACAGTCAACATCCTGATTGCTAGCAATCCGATGTTTACTCTAAAATGGAAAAAAACTCCCAATCAGGATCATCTTTGGAAACGACAGCATGTAGCAGTAGTGTTCGGACCTGTTAGGCGGGTGCCGCGATGAAAAGCGAAAAAAGCTCCTGGCGCTCCGCACCTCCAGCGTGGAAACCGAATTTGTCGAATCATGCTTAGCATCGGGCGAACAATGAGTGTCGCCTTTCGCTCCGCGAAAGTAGCGTTACATCATTCTTTCGCGGAGCGAAAGACGACAATAAAAAACCCGTCGAGGCTTAGTATGTTGTCGGCATCCGGAAAATGTCGATATATTTGCGTTTACTACTCTTATCGCTTTAATCAGAGCAGCCCTCTGGTGTCTGAGGCAGGCAAATCTCGGCAGGCTCTTTAACCGGGTTCTTGCTGAGGTAGTATCAAAGAGTCGATACTTAATATTGTGTGATTGTTGAATCGGGTAATGGTTCATTCCCTTAGCTGCGGAAAATTGGTGCTTACGATATGACACGAATCTGTTGCATTGGTGCTGGCTATGTTGGCGGACCAACGATGGCCATGATTGCCAAGCAATGCCCGGAAATTCCTGTCCATGTGGTGGACCTGAATCAAGCCCGCATCGATTCCTGGAACTCAGACAACCTGCCTGTTTACGAGCCAGGGTTGGACGCTGTCGTGCGCGAGGCACGCGGTAGAAACTTGACATTCTCGACACGAGTCAATGATGCGATCCGCGACTCGAACATGATTTTCATTGCTGTGAACACTCCCACCAAAACCTTTGGAATTGGCGCGGGCCGTGCGGCGAACTTGGAGTTCATTGAAAAATGTGCTCGCCAGATCGCCGAGGTCTCCGAAGGGCACAAAATCGTCGTCGAAAAATCAACTTTGCCCGTGCGCACTGCGGAAGCAGTTAAACGCATTTTGCAAAGCTCCAGTAGAGGTTGTTCGTTTGATGTGCTGAGCAATCCTGAGTTTCTTGCCGAGGGAACGGCGATTGAGGATCTGCTGTCGCCCGACCGGGTCCTGATCGGCGGCGAATCCTCGGCGGCGGTTCAACGATTGGCCGATGTGTATGGCCGCTGGATCCCACGCGAACGCATCCTCACCACCAACCTGTGGAGCAGCGAGCTCTCGAAACTGACCGCGAATGCGTTCTTGGCGCAACGAGTATCGTCGATCAACGCCATCTCCGCGCTGTGTGAAGCGACTGGCGCCGATGTGGACGAAGTTGCTCGGGCGATCGGCACCGATTCACGAATTGGTCCCAAATTTCTACGCGCCAGTGTAGGCTTCGGCGGCTCGTGTTTTCAAAAAGACATTCTCAATTTGGTTTACCTGTGCGAGCACTTTGGATTGCGGGACGTGGCCAAGTACTGGGAACAAGTCGTGGTCATGAACGACTACCAGAAACGGCGGTTTTCCGAACGTATTGTCAAGACGATGTTCAATACTGTGTCGGACAAGAAGATTGCGATCTGGGGATTCGCCTTCAAGAAGGATACCAACGATACTCGCGAATCTCCCGCAATTCACGTCTGCCGAGACCTGCTGAACGAACGAGCGAAACTGTGTATATTCGACCCCCGAGTTCCCGAGTCCCAGGTGCGTTCGGAGTTAATATCTGCCTTTGCCGATGCCAGCGGAGACGTATCATTAAAAGACAGGTCGTTGGTCGAAACTAACGTCACCGTCGCTCGCGATAGTTATTCAGCGGCGGAGCGCGCCCATGCTATCGCTGTTTTGACTGAGTGGGACGAATTTAAACAGCTCGACGTTCAGCGGATCTATGACACCATGATGCAACCTGCATTTGTCTTCGACGGACGAAATATTCTCAACCGCAATCGCTTGACCGAGATTGGCTTTGAAGTTCATTCGATCGGCAAGCATTAACCCACTCAGAGTGAATTACCGACGTTGAAATCGGTGAAATCACGGTGCGAAGTGGGCAAAGGACTTCAGATAGAAATCATTTGCCGCTAGGCTAGGAGTGGTCGGTCAATTAATCGCCCATCTTTGTTTGAATCAGCCAGTGGAATCGTCATGGCTCAATTCGCGTACGACCTAAGCGTAATCGGCTTGGGGTATGTTGGTCTTCCGTTGTGTTTGCAGTTTGCCAAGACTGGCTCACGCGTCCTGGGGCTGGACATCGATCCGGTGAAGGTCGAGGCCATCTCGCAAGGCAAGTCATACATCCATCACATTGCTGGCGAGGCTGTAGCAGCACAAGTCACTGCGGGTCGATTGACTGCCAGCACGGATTTCTCCCAAATCAGTCAGACCGCCGCGGTGGTGATTTGCGTACCTACTCCGCTGAACAAGAACCGTGAACCGGATATCTCGTACATCATAAGAACCGGCCAGACCATTGCACCTCATCTTTGTCCTGGCCAGTTGATCGTGCTTGAATCGACCACTTATCCAGGCACGACCGACGAAGACCTACGCCGGGTGCTCGAATATGGGTCGGGGCTGGTTGCAGGTCGCGATTTTTTTCTCGCTTTCTCACCCGAACGCGAAGATCCTGGGAACCCCAACAGCCAAGTAGCCGAGATTCCGAAAGTCGTTGGCGGCTACACGCCGTTGTGTCGTGACAAGGCCACTGCGCTCTATCTACGAGCGGTCAAGCGCGTAGTGCCCGTCTCCAGTTGTCGAGCAGCCGAAGCGACCAAGTTGCTTGAGAATATTTTTCGTAGCGTAAATATCGCGCTTGTGAATGAACTCAAGACTGTCTATGCGGCGATGGGGATCGATATTTGGGAAGTAATCGACGCCGCGAAGACCAAGCCGTTTGGCTACATGCCGTTCTATCCCGGACCGGGACTGGGTGGCCACTGTATTCCAATCGATCCGTTCTACCTAACTTGGAAGGCTCGCGAATACGGGCAAGCCACTCGCTTTATCGAACTCGCTGGCGAGATCAATACGCGCATGCCGCAATTGGTGATCGGTAAACTGATCGAAGCTCTGAACTCAAATCGCAAACCGCTCAATGGCAGCAAAATTCTGTTGGTCGGCTTGGCCTATAAAGCCAATGTTGATGATCCTCGCGAATCGCCAGGTTTCATCTTGATGGATTTGATCAAGCACAGTGGCGGCATCGTTTCCTACTACGATCCCTACATTCCCGTGATTGGTATCACGCGCGAACACGCGCAATGGGCCGGTACTTCATCGATTTCGTGGAACCGCCAAACGCTCTCTCAGTTTGACGCAGCACTGATCAGCACCGCTCACGCCAACGTAGATTATCAACAGTTGTTGGACTGGGTGCCACTGGTCGTCGATACTCGCAACGCCACGCAGGGGCTGAAAATTGCGCACGCAGTTTTCAAAGCCTGATCCGGAACTTGAAACCAGCCGCCAATTGTGCAAAGATTGGCGCCCCCGATGTTTCCATACCAAGACCCGGAGATGCGAGTTGACACTCGACAGCAAACTGGTTGGACAACCAGCCAATCACGATACCGACCTGTGGTACGACCACCCGTATTTCTATGACCTTGGGTTCCAAGATACTGCCGAACAAGAAACTTGCTTCTTGAAATCCGTCATCGAACGCCATGGTCGTAGTGATACACGGCGCGTTCTCGAAGCGGGATGTGGCACGGGGCGATTGGTCGTACGGTTGGCAGAGCTTGGGTATGAGGTCGCGGGTTTCGACTTGAATCGTTCTGCACTCGCGTTCTTGCGTCAGCGATTGGTTGAGCGAGGATTGCAGGCAGACATTTTCGAGGCCGACATGTCCTCGTTTCGCGTACCACGCAAATTTGACATGCTGCTCAACCCGCTGAATACGTTTCGTCACCTGCTCACCGAAGAGGCCGCGCTTGGGCATCTACAATGCGTGGCAGCTTCACTCAAACAAGGCGGGCTATTTGTCCTCAGTCTCCATGTGATGCCACACGATGCGGATGGAGATTGCATCGAACGCTGGAAAGCCGACGATGGGACCACCCGCGTCAGTTACACGCTGCGCGTGCTGTCCTGGAATCGCCGTTCGAGAATCGAGCGATTGCGCATATCGATGCTGATCCGTGACTCGGCCCAATCTGAACGGCGATTGCGATCGGAAATGGAGCTGCGAACTTACAGCCTTGCACAGTTAAAGAAGCTGCTCGCGAAAGTGCCCGAATTGCGGCTGATAGAATCGTACGACTTCTGGTACGAAATCGACGAGCCGATCCCGCTCAGCCCCGACGTCTCCGATATCGTTCTTGTTATGCAGAAAGTAAAGGCCACCTAACAAGTCGCCTCGGCTGAGGTTCGGAACTCTGGTCTGCACCGACCGCAGTGGAAAGCTGGCAACGAAAAAAGGACGGGGCTCGAAGTCCTCGTCCTATGGTTGATTCGTTGGCTCGACGTGCGATTGAATCAGATATCTCCGTTTTCGTTGATCGCGGAATAGACCGTGTTCGCCAACTCGCGGAGGACTTTCTCCGCGTCGTCCAGCACGCCGTCGCCGTTGGTGTCGTAGGCATTGCTGTAACCGTCGGCGTTGGCATCCGCGCCGGTCAAGCGGTTGGTCGCCAGCAACAGAGCCATGATGGTCATGTTCGTGTTGTTGGCCACATCGAATGCGGCCCCGCTGGAGCCGATATTGACGACCTTCGTGCCGATCCCTGTCTGGGTGACGTGGAAGCCGAAGCGGCGGCCACGCTGCCGCCCGATAGGTTGCTGCTGGTGAAGTACGTGGCGAACAGCCCGTTGCTGTTCACATCCACGAACACCGTGCCGCTGATAACGGCTGTGACATTGCGCAGGTTGATGGTGAAGACCTGAGTCAACGCGTCCTCGCCATCGCTGGCCTCCACCGTGATCGCATGGCTCGTCGCGGCTTCGTAGTCCAGCAGCGCCCCGCTGGCCACGGTGACCACGCCTGATGTTGCATGGATGGCGAAGCGGCCTCCCGCATCATTGGTCAGGCTGTAGGTGACTGCTGGCATCGCGTCGACACCGGAGGAAAGTCCTCACACGTCGGTCAAAACGCGAGTAGCTCACGTGCAGCAACAAGGGCGTAAGAAAGATCTGGCGGCAGCCTTGCGAGGCAGCGTGGCTGGTTCGCAGGCTTCGTCGCGATTGGAGGAATCGTTGTGGTTGATCCCAAGCGAGGATCGGCGTCGTTTGGATTCCCAGCGCGAAGGAATGGTCGAAGGTTTTACGCTGGGGAATTACTTGATGTTAGTCGAGTACACGGGTGTAGCAGGAGTACCGAAGACTCAAATAGATGACAACAATTCCATTGCTGTGATTTCCGCAACCAGAACTCCGTCAATCAGAACAGGGACCTTTTCGTCGGCACTGTAGATTCGTGTAGATGCGTACTGGCTTGGATTTATGCGAGGAATAGGATTCTGCATGACTTCAATGACTTGCTCGTTCAAGTTCACAATCCAATAAACCGGAATTCGTGCATCGGCATAAACGCTGGCTTTAAATCGATCTGTGACCAGGGAGGTGTCTGCCACCTCAACAACCAACGCAATTTCCTCGGCACAAGGATGACGATGCGTGTAGTCTTCAAGTCGACCACGAACGATAGCAACATCCGGTTCGGGCTCGCTCGTTGCAAGGGTGATTGGTTCTTGGTTCTGAACGTGCCAGCCTGCGGGTACCAGGCGAGAAAGGGACAGATCACATCGTCTCGTCGCAATCCGATGAGGAGGATTCTTCGACATTTTCTCGACGACAACTCCGTCTAGTAGTTCCACATTGTCGTGTTCTTGAAACGCACCAGCCTGCACCAGTTCACGGTATCTTTCAACAGAAATGCGAATTGGCTGATAAGGCAGAATGTTGGGCAACTGAATGGACGCCATGATTGCTCGACTAATGAAAGGCGTTGTACAAACCCATTCTAGCCAGGCCCAAAACCATCGGCAGGCCAGAACTCCCCTTTCCTATCCGGAATATTCCACTTTGCGGGCATTTCGGCGTTGCCATGAATGACAAGTGGTCTGTCGAGCGAGTTATGGTGCGACGTAGTCAGTCGCTTTGGCAAGATATTCCAGCGAGCCGCCGGACGTCCCTCCTCGCTAGCTGAGGCCGCCACCGCACGAGGCCAGCGCTGGTACCAAACCCACAGCTCGCCGGTTCCC
>SXGS01436688.1_pt1 | contig 12636 bp, 10 predicted proteins | sample 3174681 | NCBI WGS metagenome assembly SXGS01 (sample SAMN11356861, study PRJNA531348) | freshwater metagenome | isolation source: freshwater sample F1-80 | place: China: Fuxian Lake, Yuxi | collected 2017-12-25
ACATCGGCAACAGCGCTGTCACCAGCAATCGAGATGAGGAACTGGATAAACTCCATACAGCGGTGCATTACGGCGCGGATACCGTGATGGACCTCTCGACCGGCAAAGACATCGACCGGATTCGCCAAAACATCGTCGACGCTTCGCCCGTCCCCATTGGCACTGTTCCGATATATCAAATGTTAGAGGAACTCGGTGGCAACATCGAAGACATGCGGCCTCAACATTTTCTCGACATGGTCGAGCACCAGGCTAAGCAAGGCGTAGATTACATGACCATCCACTGTGGAGTGCTCATGGAACATCTGCACTTGACCGTCAATCGTGTTACTGGAATCGTCAGCAGAGGTGGATCGTTGATTGCTAAGTGGATGATGGTGCATCGAAAACAGAATCCGCTGTATGATCATTTCGATGACTTGTGTGACATCATGCGGCAGTACGACGTGACGTGGAGCTTGGGAGATGGCCTGCGCCCTGGCTCAATTGCTGATGCCAGTGACGCCGCTCAATTCGCAGAGTTGGATGTGCTCGGAAAACTGGTCGCGCGCAGCTTGGAAAATGGGACGCAGTGCATGGTCGAAGGGCCAGGGCACATCCCCATGCACCAAATCGACATGAATATCAAAAAACAAATCGAAATTTGCCACGGTGCGCCGTTCTACGTGCTGGGACCTTTGGTTACCGATATCGCGCCGGGTTATGACCATATCACCAGCGCAATCGGCGCGGCACTGGCCGGCTGGAGCGGTGCGGCCATGTTATGCTACGTGACCCCCAAGGAGCATTTAGGCTTGCCGAATCGCGAAGACGTCAAACAAGGTGTCATCGCATATAAGATCGCCGCCCACTCTGCCGACTTGGCTCGCCAGCGACCAGGCGTTCAGGATCGCGACGACGCTCTCAGCCGAGCGCGATTCGCATTCGATTGGAACGAACAGTTTCGATTGTCGCTTGACCCTGAAACCGCCCGAGCCTACCACGACGAAACATTACCGCAAGAAACGTTCAAGAGCGCCCACTTTTGCAGCATGTGCGGCCCCAAATACTGCTCGATGCGAATCACAGAGGACATTCGCAAAATGTCTCAAGCGCAGCAATTGGTAGCCATCGAATCCGTCGCGAAATGAAACTTGTTCCACCAGCACCTTAGTTAGCATCAACGTTTCCGCATCAAACGAATTTGTTGAAATGACCGGGCTTCCGATCGCGCTCTTCGAGCAACCTCGCGGGCAAACTACTTCAAGCCAGCGCTATGAACGATGACGAGTCACTGGAATCAACCACGCCGGCTGAGCGAATTCAGTGGCATCGATTGTTCGGTATCGCATTGGGAGACTTGCTGGCAGGGTCGCCGTGGGAAGTGGAGCTGGAGAAGGAACTGTCGATGCGGCGGCAACTGCTCGACGTGGTTATTTTGCGGCGCGTCCCAGGCAAGTTCGAAGGTCGGCTGCCGGATGGCTTGGAACCGCTAACGGATTACAACTTACTGACATTCAAGTCTTTTCACGAGTCGCTCGACGATTGGACTTTGAAGGAACTGACTGGCCATTTTGTCAACTATCGAAAACAATTGGCTGCGCCGAACGAGCCGCTTGTGCCCGAGGACCGATTTCGGCTTTTGGCGGTCTGCGCCAGGTTCCCAAGAAAACTGAATCGCGAACTTGAGCTTCAGCGCCTTTCGAATGGCGTTCATGAAGTCGTTCGCGGAACGGACAAAATCCGCGTGATCGTCTTGAACGAAATTCCGTTGGAAGAGCATAATAGTCTGTGGCACTTGTTCAGCGCGGTTCCGGAAAAGGTTCAATTTGGGGCGGAGTATTATCGCCCAAAGACGCGAGATACCAGCGGCATTCTGAATCGTTTGTTTGAAAGTTATAACTTGGAGGGATTGAGCATGCCCTACACCATCGTCGATTTCCGCCGTGACTTCGCGCGAGATCACTTGAGCCTGCTGACACCTGCCGAACGCGTCGAAGGTTTGCTGCCGGAGGAACGGGTAAAGGGTTTGCTGCCGGAGGAACGGGTAAAGGGTTTGCCGCCGGAGGAACGACTAAAGGGTCTGCTACCGGAGGAGCGACTAAAGGGTCTACCGCCGGAGGAACGGCTGAAGGGTCTGCCACCGGAGGAACGACTAAAGGGCTTGCAACCGGAGGAACGGCTGAAGGGCTTGCAACCGGAGGAACGGGTAAAAGGTTTGCTGCCGGAGGAACGGGTAAAGGGTTTGCCAACGGAGGACCGGTTAAAGGGCTTGCCCGCTGACGAGCGTTTAGAAGGTCTAGCACCGGACGAGCTGCGCAAGTTGATAGAATCAGCCAGATGGAAGCTGGAACGAGGAGACGATGTTAGGACCGATTGAGTGGAGTTTTTAGGAAGGTTGTTAATCACCTTCTTCGAGGAACTTCGCGGGAAAATGGTGCAATTTTTGGCGGAACATTATCGCCCAAACACGCGAGATACCAGCGGCATATTGAATCGTTGTTTGCGAATTGTAACTTGGAGAGATTGAGCATGCCCTACACCATTGTCGATTTCCGCCGCGACTTCGCGCGAGATCACTTGAGCTTACTGACGCCAGCCGAACGCGTCGAAGGATTGACATTCGTGGAGCGCTTTACAACCGAGGAGCGGCTGAAGGGGTTGACCAACGAGGAACGCTTGCGAGGCTTGCCCGTCGAAGATCGTTTAGCAGGCTTGTCACCGGAGGAATTACGTGAATTGATCGAATTAATAAGACGCAAGCTGGCGGAGAGTGGCTATGTGCAATCCAATAGTGAGGAATCTTAAGAAAGAATGGGCATGATAGAAATTGGCGGCTTTCGGACGCGGACGTGCGGCGGCGATAACCGGCGAGCGTTCGTGCGGATGGCGGCTTCTCTGCCTGCCGCTTGGGGTCTAACGGGAGTTGGTAACGCGTGCGCTGCAAACTCTTCGCATGCCAAGTCCGTCATGGTCATTTGGCTTTGGGGTGGGCCGAGTCAATTGGATACTTTTGACCCCAAGCCAAAAGCACCTTCAGAATTTCGTGGCCCATTTTCGTCAATCTCAACACGCAGCCCAGGCGTGATGTTCAGCGAACTCTTTCCGCGATTGGCCGACCGTAGCCACCAACTCGCAGTGATTCGTTCGACCGTATTCTCTGGCAATCATGGATTGGGACCGCTGACCGGCTCGATCGTACCGATGGGTCAGCCAAACTTCGGGTCTATCGTTGCCAAGCAGCGCCGAAGCGAGCGACAGTTGCCAGCCTTCGTCTCGATTGTACCTCCCAAAGGGCCTTCGCACGGAGCGTTTTTACTGACTCAAACCGGACGCGGTGGCGGAAATCTAGGAGCCAGCTATGACCCATTTATGGCTTCCTGTTCTGCCGAGGGTGCTACGGAATTGCGAGGGTTGAAACTGATCGACGGCCTCTCGCTGACGCGACTGGAAGATCGTCGCACGCTGCGCGGTGAATTGGATCGACTCAAACGACGCGCGGACGGCGCCTACGAACAATGGAATGATCAATACGACAGTGCCTATCGATTGTTGACATCGCCCGATTCGCTCAAGGCGTTCGACTTGAGTTTGGAGCCGACTAGGGAACGCGAACGTTACGGTCGCAGTAGTTTCGGACAAAGCCTGCTGCTGGGTCGTCGATTGATCGAAGCCGGAACACCCTATATACAGGTCAACTGGAGTTTAGGAGTTGACTCGGTTGATGAAGGGACAAACACCGGTTGGGATACTCATTACAACTCGTTCGGATTAATGGTCGACTATTTGGGACCAATTCTCGATCACGCACTATCGGCGTTGCTGGACGATTTGGACCAACGTGGACTGTTGAGCCAAACGTTGGTGCTGGCGACTGGTGAGATGGGAAGAACGCCCAAAATCAATGCTACTGGCGGACGCGACCATTGGGCGACCTGCAGTACTCTGTGGGCAGGAGCCGGAATCGCCGGTGGGCGGGTCATCGGTGCCACCGACAGCATCGGCGGACATCCGATCACCAAACCAATCGATGCGGCCATGGTAGGTGCAACCATCCTTGATCGAGCCGGAATCGATCTGGCGACTCGTGAGCAGTCGAAGTTTGTGCCGGGTGCGGAAGTGATCCATGAATTGTTTTGACCCGCTGCGCGTTCTGCGATACTGTGCGTCTGCTATCTTCGCCACCGGTATGTTACTCAATCCAATCTGCACCAGCGGTTGCGACCAAGAACGCGTTCAATTAACGTTTGACGGACGGATCAAGCGTGACCCAGTTGTTTTGCCCGACGGCCAGCACATCGTTTATTCCACGGTCACCGACGAAGGCTTTTCTCGTTTGATGCGGTTGAAACTGAAAGACGGCTCGACAGAACTGTTTCAGCCCGATTCAAATCCGGATCGCGAATTGACGGTTTCCGCGGACGGTTCGGTGTATGCATTTGTATACGTAACCACTGATGGACAGCGCGGGCGCGTGATCGTCAAGGATACGGTCCGCTCTACGACGGTGACGCTCGAGCCTGGCGCGTTTGGTTTGTGGCCGACGCTTACTCCCGATGGCCGGCGAGTGGCCTTTACCGTAGACGCTGGTCCAGTCGTCTGCGTCGATTTATCGCAACTCACAGGTTCGATCACTATGAAAGTCGAACCAAAGTCAGCGGGGGCCGTTTCGCGATTGACGGAGGAAGCAGCTCGCTATGGAGACCTGTGGCCTAAGTTCTCTCCAGATGGCAGCCGGATAGTGTTCGGTTCGCGCCGAGACGATGATTTCGAAATTTACATTATGAACGCTGATGGTACTGCACAACAGCGGTTGACCAGCAGTCCCGGTGTCGATGCGCATCCTACTTTTTCACCGGATGGAAAACGTATTGCATTCACCAGTAATCGTGATCGCGATTACGAGATCTACACGATGAAAACTGACGGCTCCGATGTACGGCGGATAACGAACAAGGAAGGGCGCGACGATTTCGCGCGTTGGCACCCGGACGGCACACGACTGATCGTCGTTTCGTATGTCGCTGGGCACTGCGATTTATTTTCGATCGCCGTGCGGTAATGCGGTAGTCAGAAACTCGCAGTTGGCGTTCAAAGAATGCGGTACAATCTTCGCAGAACATCACCGAATATGTGCAGACTATTGTGAACTGACGTTTTCAAGCGACTTGCGCACGATGCCGTATAAATGTGCTCCAATGGAGTCATTGCATGGTCGATAGACGATTGTTACACGTTGGCCACAAAACAGTCTAGAACTTTGTTCGTTATCCAGCATCGCAATCGCTTCCAAACGAGGTTCGAGCAGCTCTTGTTTGAGATTCGACTTGGCATCTTTAACTTGTTTGACGGGAATGGGGCCGCCGTGAACGGTCGTTAGCGCGGTAGGAACCGAGCCCATTTCGGCGCGAGGAATAATCTTTTCCAGTAAACACTTTTCCAGCCACAAACCTGGAATGTCCAGCGTCACAGATTGCCCTACGCGCGACGCGAAAACACGATAGTCGTCTTGCGCGACCGAAGCGCGGAGTTCTTTCTTCGACTCGACGCCAATACAGGCAAGTTCGTCTCCCTGCTCAATGTACTTTCCCAGCAACTGATGCAAAGTGCGATTGACGACCCGCCCCGATTCGGGCGCACGGACATGCAACGCATCAAACTGCCGATTTATTTCAGCCAACTTTACCGTTTTGGCTTCTCGAGTCTTTGCTTCGGCCTGTTTCGCTGCCAGCTCGCCTTTCTGCTCGAACCGTCTTTCGCGGATCTCAGATGCCCGAATTTCCAATTCCAGCTTCTTCTTCTCGGCGGCCAATTCCTGGTTCTCCATTACCAACAAGAGTTCACCCTGATTGACCATTTGATCGCGCTGGACGTGTATCGCTCGCACGAATCCGTTTGTGCTAGCGCGGATCAACGTCAGGGGCGAATATTCAACGACGGCCGGTGCTCGCTTGGCTCCCGGCCAAGGTACCCAGGCCAAGATCGTAACCAGCGAGACCATCATGCCAGCTAACGTAATCGCGCCGCGCGCAACGGTCGATCGCTGTAACGAATGAGTTTTGATCACGCTGCGCAGCCAAATTATTGGCGGAGCGACCAGCCAAGTGCCGACAGCTAGCACAGCCATCACGAGACTGGCTTCGCCAAACAACGTCGTGGCCGCAATAGTCAATGTCACCGCGACCGACGCTCGCCAAAGCAAAGACAACCAACCATACAACGCGATGAGCATCGAAGTCTGACTTGAAAATTTGATCACTGTGGATCGAATACCTAGCAACCAGTACTTCAAAGCCACATTTACACACCGCTGACCGTGGGAGTAGAGGTTAGTAATTCCACATGCGTCGGAAAGCAGATAGTAGCCATCGAACTTCATTAGGGGGTTAGCGTTGAAGACGAGCGTCGTGAAACTTGCAAGGCAGACGGCGTTATGGCATAAATGAGAAAGCCAGCCAGGTTCGAGGACTGACCATACGATTGCGGCCATGGCCGCAATCCACAGCTCGGCGATCATACCGGCACCGGCCACCATCATGCGTTTCGCCGTCGACGGGAATCGCCAACTCGACGTAACGTCCACATAGGGCAACGGAGCGAACAGCAACACGATGATCCCTGCTCCACGAACTCGGCCCCCCATTACATGGCACGACAAACCGTGAGCCAGTTCGTGAATTACTTTTAATGCGATCCCGCAAACCGCCAGCCAAATCCAGTTGGTGGGTGCAAAGATGCCCTGCGTGGCACTCGTAAAGCGCTCCCATTCGAGCAACACTCGATAGCCGGCAATCAGCGCGATCATCGTTAGAGCGAACAAGGACTGCCAAGTGAACATCCATTTGAACAAATGGGCCAGTCGCTCAAACCATCGATGAGGAACGGAGCAAGAAAATCGAAAAGACAGTGGATTCAAATTAGCCAAGAACTTTTTACGCTGCGATTTATCGACACGCGCCGCCAATACGCCGCCGTCGCGCGACTGTGAAGTGTGTGCTAAATCCATTTCCACCAACCATTGACACAGCGCGATAACATCGGTTTCGGTCAGCGAGTGATGCGGTACCAGCGAGGACAAGCGTCGATACGCTGCATGCATCGACTGGCGACCATCCAGGAGAGTAACGAAACAATACTCGAGCGGTCCCAAGCGAAAGAACCGCGAATTCAACGTGTCTTCCACGAGGTAATAGGCACTGTCACCGGATCCCCGAGTGGAAAATGTGAGATGCTTATTCAGCTCCAACACGATGGAGCCTGCCTCGAGTACTGACCTGTCAATCGCTGGTTCCATATCGTTCACCAGGAGAGTCGCTTGAGGAGAAACTCATAAGGCTGATGAAACAAGATCCAGGCGATCGAATGGCGATCGCCAGCGATGCGCGCGCGTCCCTTCATCCCAGGACGTAATTTGCCATCGCGGTTATCGAACTCCGCTTCTGCGATGAACACGTTTTCCTCATCGCGAATTTCCGCTCGAGGATGAATTCGAGCGATTTGCGCCTGCCATGTTTCGCTCGAAAAAGCGTCTAAGCGAAACTGCACAAGCTTACCGGACGCAACTCGTTGAATCTCGGTATCGGGAATGGAGATTTCGACGATCATTTTCTCCAAAGGAGCGATCTCGAACAGAGTTTGTCCAAGGCTCAATGGCACGCCTTCAACGCGTTCCAAATCACCACTGGCGATAATTCCATCGACTGGACTGGTGATCTCCAAGTTCTCGGCACGATGATCGAGCAACTCGATTTCTGTCGTCAAACGCTGGGTCTCTAACTGGGATATTTGTTGCTCAGTGTAGTTGTGTGCGACCTGTGCAGCATCGCGTTTCTTGGTAGCTTGATTTAGGTCGGCCAACAATGCGGCTCGCTTCCAATGGATTTCGCGACCATCAATGCGGGCAAGGATATCGCCGCATTTGACGATCTGGCCGGGTTTGACCAACGTCTTTTCGAGAGTTCCTTCAAAGGGAGCTGCAACAAAACGACTGATCACAGGCTCGATCTGGCACCGACAATGGATTCGATGCGATAGAGGCAACACCAACAATACGCATGCAAGGCACGCCGTGGCCAACACAGTTCGTGCTCTAGCAGAATTTGCCGCTTTGCTCCACTGCTCAACCAGCAGGCGCGGGTGAAATGGTAGACGTCGTCCGGTCTGCCAGAGCGCGGTGGCGATCGGTCGCTCGGCAGCTAGCAGAAATCTCGTGGAATCGGATGGATTGGATGAGGTCGAAGAGTCAGTTGAGTCCAGCAACAATAGCGCGCCGACCACTTGTCCGGTCGACGTGTGCAGTGGTAAACATCTGCCTAACAGAGAGCCAGTCGACGAGCAAACTCTCGCCAACTCCGGCGCAATGTTTTGTTCATTTGCCGTTGACCAGCACACAACTTGATCCCGTTGAATCGCTTCGCTGAATGCCGCTTCGTAGGATTGGGTAAGTTCAGACTGCGCATGAAACTGCGCGTTTCCAGAGATTGCGACCAAGCGACATGATTGGGATTCCGTTGATTTTAGCCCAAGCACCACAATGGCACATTTTAGATACGCTTGCAACGCGGCGACTAATGCGATACCGGCATGTTTTTTGTTTGCTGAGGCGACGACGATCTCTAACAACTCGATGATCGCAGATGCATCAGTTACGAAGGAATCCAATTCCCGCAGACGGGACAATTGATGCCATAACGAAACTCGAGCCGACAGCAATTCGACGAACTGTCTAAGCTCTCGCTCGCAAGGAGCACCGTTGAATAGCAGTCCCAGCGTATCACTTGACTGCCTATCGGTTGCGACCTGAACCGCAACTGCCGTACGCGTCGGTGATGCCAATCGACGGACTTCGGTGGTTTGAGTGCGCTGACTGCTCAGACTGGCCGCAGCTAGAGTCCGCAAAAAACCGTCGCAGGATGTGTCGCATTCGCTGGGCAGAATTCGTTCGGTTGCCGAATCATCAGCTCCTATTTCTTTGTGAAAGTAGAAGGCCGCGGCTGTGGTGAACTCTGCTTGATATTCAAGCAATTGCCGGATGAGTTCGCGGACCGAATGGCAACCGAAAACGGCATCTATCGACGTGCAATCCCTAGAAGTTTTCAGTCTGCACGGTGAGCCATTTAGGATTGGCGAATCGAAAGCTTGCTCATGCGTTGTCGTAACAGTTTGCATGTGGGCATCATTCCGCCACGCGAATGCGGCATCGTTCACCGCTGCGTCGTGCCTGATGGGTATTGTCGATACAGATCTTGACGAGCGTAGTTCCGCTTTCCGCGTCATTCACCGGCGCGATGTACTCGACAATTCCAGGAGCTGTAGTTTCATCATGAAAACTCACTTCGATCGGCTGTCCAACTTTCAACGTTACCGACTGAGACCCCAACAAGGTAAAGTTAGCGAGCAGTTTGTCGATTTGGACGATCGTAGCAATTTCAGGAGTGTTGGGAGCTACAAACTCACCTCGATCCTTTCTAACTGCGGTGATGATTCCAGAGATGGGAGCCGCAATCGACCGGCGACGAATTTGCGTTTGAATTTTCTCGTACTCTAGCTTTTTGGCGGCGATGTCTTCCATCACGGCTTGTAGGTTCGCGTCCGCCACAGAAGCCTCTACGCGCGCGCGATCGACTTCCTCCTGACGTGCAAAACCTTCCGACTTGATCTTTTCAAGTTTCTCCAGACGATTGCGTCGCAAATGAATTTCGGCGCGAGCTGCGGACACGCGTCCTTCGGCTTTCATGTTTTGGTCAGCGATCGCGAGCATCGCCAAATGAATCTCGCTGTTCAAACGTGCGAGCGTTTGTCCTTCGATAACGGTTTCTCCCTCGCGCACGAGTATTTCTTCCACGATACCTGTCTCATCCGCAGCAATATCGATCGTACGATAAGGTTCCGTGAAGCCTTCGAATTCGGAGCACTGCGCGACACGACCGAGGGTCAAAGCTAAGACGCTGGGCAGCATCGCCACGACAGTTACGCGAGCGATCGATGAACAAGCTGTACGGAACATACTAGAATCTCTTGCTTGCAACAAAATGGAGCCTGAACGAACGGACAGTTAGCATCGACACGTTTTTTATTGTCGTCTTTCGCTCCGCGAAAGAATGATGTAACGCTACTTTCGCGGAGCGAAAGGCGACACTCATTGTTCGCCCGATGCTTAGGCGAAATCTCTCGGGCCATCTCATGTTCCCCGGCTAACGCTTCGGGTTTCAATCGCCGTAGAGTTTCTGCCGTAATGGCTCTGTCCAACTAAGACAACTTAGCTCGTATTTTGGGACGTTGCGAATTTGCAACAATGTTCGCAGAAAAGCGTGACCGGCCAATCGATACAATGTGCATGGTCAGCCTTTGGTGATCCAAAGATAGCGAATGTTCCCAAAATTATGCCACGCCACCGGTGTAACAATAGACGCTGCTTTGTCGATTTCACATGCCTTCGCGTTATCATTCAGCCGATGCTAAATCCGCTCAATTCGATTACGATGGAAAAATCGTGGAATCAATTATTCACTGCGGCGCCTAATGGTCGGAACAACTACGGTGGATCGCTCGCGTCACCAGCAACTGCTACACGAATCGATAGGTGGCAATACCGATTCGCTGGGGGAACTGCTGGAAAATTATCGCGCGTATTTGACGGTGCTTGCGCAGCGCTACTTGGATGATCGATTGCGCGGCCGGTTAGACCCTGCAGATATCGTGCAAACTACTTTCATGGAGGCTCAACGCGACCTGCCTTCGTTTCGGGGCCAGCAGATCGAAGAATTGCTGGGTTGGCTGCGCAATATACTGCGGAACAATGTTTCGACCGCCCATCAAAATCACTTGTTTACCCAAAAACGGGCGGCTGGCCGCGAAGTTTCAGGGAGCCCCAACAACAGCGATCAGCGCATCACCGAACTGTTGCCATCGGAGACGACATCGCCCAGCCAGCGCGTGATGCGCGATGAAGCGGCTGTCTATTTGGCAAACTGCTTGCTCGAGTTGCCAGAAACACAGCGCGAGGCGATTCGATTGCGTTACGTTGAGGGAAAGTCCTTGAAACTGATTTCCCAAGCAATGCAAAAAAGCGAGATGGCCGTCGCTGGATTACTCAAACGGGGATTGCACTCGCTCCGCCAACGCATGGTGAGCGACAACTCATCTGAAGCGGCAGAAATGCAATAGTCGCTTTGCAAGGTGGGAAGTACCTAACTCAGAATTGCGTTACTGCCCGCTCTTCTTCCGGCAGTTCCTGACTCGTACCACCACGAGATTCTATTGCAATCCTTATCAGATTTCGGTACCCGCAGTGAGTTTTCGAGGTACGTTTGATATTGAGTTGTAATGGTTCTAGGAACTTTGGAAATTGATGAAAGGTTACCCAGTGATGCGCGGTTTGGTAATGCGTGTTGGAGCTGTAACGATTGTGGCGGTGGGTCTGTGCCAAGCGTCTTTGGGGCAGGATTTCTTCCTGGCCGACGGTCAGTCTTGGCCAGGGCGAATTCTGCAAGCTCGTTCGACCGACGTTTCCGCATTTTTTGAACGCAGCTTGACACAACCGGACGGACGCATTCCCAAGATTCGGAGTATCACGCAGCTGCGCGATGGAAGAACCGTGTTTTGCAGCGGCTTAGATCGGTCAATTATGGAGTTGACGCCTGGAGGCGAACGAATTCTTCACCACGGTGGTTACCTGGCGCGGCAGGTTCGCACTGATTCCAACGGCGATCTCTACTGGAGCGGGTTGGAGACGCCAATCGATGGCAATCCTCTGCCAGATGGTTTTATTTACAAATTGGATGCAGCCACTGGACAAGTTCATACGTTGATGACCTTTTCCCAAGGCAACCTGGCGAACGACTGGTGGGGCGCATTCGATGTGCGCCAAGGACGAGTTTTCGTAGCGACGCTTAAGCAACCCTCAAGTATTTATGAAATCATCGAATCAATGCCACGCAAGCTAACTACTTTGCCTATCGGCATCACCGCATTTCGCTTCCAGCCCGACGGATCCCTGCTCGCCAGTGACGGGCGAGGGAAACTGATTCGCTTCCGAGATTTGTCTCACCCTGACACAAACGAGCTGCTACTCGATAGCCCCGTCCCGTTTGTTGATTTTGTTTCAGTGATACGCTAGGCGAATCAAAACTGCAACAAAGGTATCAGGTTGCGACACCCGAAACCAAATTACCGAGACGCCGACTTCGTGGACAATCGATGAAGCAATTGATTTTGCATCGACAATGCAATTTGCTTACGAACCTTGCATTCACCGCGAGTCCACGAGTTGCGAACTTCGACTAATCGGGACATCAGCTCAACGCGAGCCAATTTACGAGCACTTTTCTGGGTGTTCTTCATTACTGTTGACATTTTGTATCCTCCTATTGGATGCGTGCAACGTAAGTGCAATCCGCGCGCCAAATTCATTTTAATGTCCGATTTCTCAGATTCGGACGATCGATTCGAGTTTCGCATCGAGCAAAATGTTCGGTGAAGGTGCCATCTTTCGGTAACCGAGCGACTGTTTTAGAGCCAATACCGTTCAACGAACGTGGGATAAGCTTCCAGCTTGTCAATATCTTGTGCAAGCAATGGCGAAACTCCGCTACAGGTTGACAAGCTGGAAGCCTTGTTATACCCCACATCTTTTTTGACATAAGTTGACCAATGACC
>SXGS01382860.1_pt1 | contig 12635 bp, 8 predicted proteins | sample 3174681 | NCBI WGS metagenome assembly SXGS01 (sample SAMN11356861, study PRJNA531348) | freshwater metagenome | isolation source: freshwater sample F1-80 | place: China: Fuxian Lake, Yuxi | collected 2017-12-25
CGAGCGGCATGCTCACCGGCAAATACAGGCGCAACGCCCCGATGCCGGAGAAGGCGCGGCTCAGCTACGTCCAGAACCTGGCCGACCGCTACCTGACCGACGCCAACTGGCAGACGGTCGAGAAGCTGACCGACTTCGCCGCCAAGCGCGGCAAGACCATCCTCGAGCTTGCCTTCAGCTGGCTCGCCGGCCGGCCGACGGTCGCCAGCGTCATCGCCGGCGCCACCCGGCCCGAGCAGGTGGAGCAGAACGTCATGGCCGCCGGCTGGAAGCTCACGCCCGAGGACATGGCCGAGATCGACAAACTGTCGGGACGCTGAGCGAGACTCCGCCGGTGCTCGCCGCCGCCCAGCTCCCGAACCGCGGACGCCTGATCGTCCTGATCGGCGCCATCCTGCTGCTCGGCTTCCTGACCACGAACCTGATCAGCTTCCGGGTCTCGACCGCAGCGCTGAAGGCGACGATCCTGCAGAACGAGCTGCCGCTCACCAGCAGCAACATCTACGCCGAGATCCAGACCGACCTGCTCAGGCCGATCTTCGTCTCCTCGCTGATGTCGAACGACACCTTCGTCAAGGACTGGCTGATCAACGGCGAGCAGGGCGCCGAACAGATCAAGCGATATCTCGACGAGATCCGCGCCAAGTACGACGCCTTCACCAGCTTCCTGATCTCGGAAGCGACCAGAAACTACTACCACTTCTCCGGTGTGCCCCAGATCGTCGAGGAGTCCGATCCGGAGGACGTCTGGTACTTCCGCGTCCGGAAGATGACCGAGCCCTACGAGGTCAACATCGACTTCAACCAGGCGCAGAACAACGAGATAACCATCTTCATCAACTATCGGGTCCTGGACTACCAGGGCCGCTTCATCGGCGTGACCGGCGTCGGGCTCAAGCTCGACTCGGTCGCCCGCATCCTCTCGCACTACAAGACCAACTATCAACGCGGCATCTACTTCGTCGACAGAGCCGGGCGCATCACCGTCAGATCCGACGGCGCGGTGATCCAGGAAGACAGCATCCGCACCGCCCGCGGCATCTCCACCGTCGCCGACGCCATCCTCGCCAAGAACGACGGCTATTTCGAGTACGTCCGCGACGGCGAGACCATGCTGCTGACCAGCCGCTTCATTCCTGACCTCGGCTGGCGGGTGATCGTCGAGCAGCGGGAGTCCGAGGCCCTCGCCGCCCTCTGGCAGAGCTTCGTCACCAATCTGCTGATCGGCATCGCCATCATCCTGCTGACCATCGGCACCATCGCCTATGCCATCAACCTCTATCAGAAGCGGCTGGAGGACATGGCGGTGACCGACAAGCTGACGGGCATCGGCAACCGCCAGCTTCTCGACATCGCCCTCGACCAGTCGCTCAAGCTTCGCCGGCGGATCACCATGCCCTTCTCGGTGATCCTGATCGACATCGACCGCTTCAAATCGGTGAACGACACCCATGGCCACCTGAAGGGCGACGAGGCGATCCGCAGCGTCGCCCAGATCGTCAAGGCCCGGGTCCGCGAGGCCGACATTCTCTGCCGCTGGGGCGGCGAGGAGTTCATCCTCCTCGCCCACAACTGCAAGCTCGCCCAGGCGAGGGACCTGGCCGAGGAGCTGCGCGCGTCGATCGCCGCGTCGCCGATCCTCGCCTCCGACGAAGGGCTCCGGGTCACCGTCAGCTGCGGCGTCGCCGAGGCCCACGACGGCGACGACGCCGAGAGCCTGGTCGGCCGCGCCGACCGCGCGCTCTACCAGGCGAAGGACGACGGCCGCAACCGCGTGGTTACCGAGCCGGCCTAGCGCCTCAGTTGCCGTGCCCGCTCACCTGCTGGGCGGCGCCGCGCTCGAGCCGGAAGAAGATCACGGCCGAGACCAGGGTCACCACCGCGACCGCGAGGAAGGCCGGCCAGAAGTCTCCGGCTTCGAGCTGATCGGTTCCCCTGGCGGCCAGCGCCAGGTGGAGCGATGACGCCCCGAGTGCGACGCCCAGGCTCTGCGCCACCTGCTGCGCGGTACCCGAGACGCTTGTCGCCTGGCTCAGGTCCTCGGGCCGCATGTCGGCGAAGGCGAGCGCGTTGAGCGCGGTGAACTGCAGCGAGCGGAAGAAGCCGCTGGCGAGCAGGACGACCAGGATCAGGATCTCCGAGCTGTCGGGACGGAAGACGCCGTAGAGCCCGGTGAGCACCGCCGAGATCACGCCGTTGCCGATGAGGACGGCACGGAAGCCGAAGGTACGGATGATGCCGCGCGCGGTGAACTTCATCGCCAGCGCTCCGACGGCGCTGATGAAGGTGAGCATGCCAGCGGCAAAGGCGGACTTGCCGAAGCCCACCTGAAGCAACAACGGCAGCAGCAACGGCAGCGCACCGCCGCCGATGCGGAAGATCGAGCCGGCGAGCACCGAGAGCCCGAAGGTCGGAATCCGGAGCAGCCGGAGCTGCAGGATCGGCCGATCGCGGCGTCCGGCATGGACCATGTAGACCGCGCCGGCAGCGGCGCCGACGCCGAGCAGCGCGAGGCCCGGAGCCGGGCTCTCGCCGGTCCTCCCGACCAGCTCGACGCCGATGACCAGCCCTGAAAGCGCGACGGCGCAGAGGAGGAATCCCACGATGTCGAGCGGCGGCGGCGGCGGCACCGGCTCGTCGGGGATCTTGAGCGTGACCAGGATGAACCCGAGCAGGCCGACCGGCACGTTCAGGAAGAAGATCCAGCGCCAGTCGGCGTATGTCGCGATGAATCCGCCGATGGGCGGGCCGACGATCGGACCGATCATCGCCGGCATGGTGACGTAGGTGAGCGCCTGGATCAGCTCGGCCTTGGTGCAGTTCCTGAGCAGCACGAGGTGGCCGACCGGCATCATCATCGCCCCGGCGATGCCCTGGACGAAACGGGCGGCCGCCAGCATCGGCAGGTTGACCGAGAGGCCGCAGGCGACCGACGAGAGCACGAAGACGATGATGGCGGCGCGGAACACGTCACGGGCGCCCACCTTGTCGGCGAGCCAGCCGCTGATCGGGATGAAGGCGGCCATCCCCAACAGATAGGTCGTGATCGAGAGGCTGAGATGGACCGGGTTGACCTCGAACTCGGCGGCGATCTGCGGCAGCGCCGTGGTCATGATCGTGCCGTCCAGGTTCTCCATGAAGAGAGCGCAGGCGACGATCAGGGCGATGGTCTGGGCCCGAGGCATCCCTCTCCCCGCTCCTCCCTACATGATCAGGAGCCGATCTCGTCCAGGGGATAGAGCGGCCGCTTCACCTTCTTGTAGGGGAACTTGGTGAGGTCGCTCATGCCCGGTCCCGGCGTCTCCACCGTATAGCTCGCCTTGGTGATCGGGTTGTAGGCGGCACGGTGAGCGACGGCCGCCTTGACGCCGATCACCTTGAGCTTCGTCGGCTCGATCCCTTGGCTCCGAAGCTGGCCCAGGTCCCAGGGCGGGATCTTCTTGCTGGTCAGCAGGATCAGGATGCCCTCGTGCTCGACCACCGCCGAAGGCCCCATGTCGATGGTCTGGCCGAAGGCGGCGAGATGGCTCTTCGGATCCTCCAGGGTGAAGCGTCCGTCGCTTTTCGACTTCAGCGTCGCCGACATCTCGACGGGGCCGGCGTCGAAGGGATTGCGCCTGCCGCCGACGGCGAGCTTCACCCTATCGCCGACCTTGGCACCGGCGATCGCGGCAACGGCTTCGGGATCGGCGATGACGACCGCGGAGTCGCGCACCTTGTGGCGGATCAGCGCCCGCAGGATACCGGTGCCGTCGCCGGTGGTGCCACCGCCGATGTTGTCGGACGGCTCGACCAGAAGCACCGGCCCGTCCGTGACCGGCAGGATCTTCGTCAGGACATCATCGACCGACTGGTCCACCGGCGTGCCGGCCTTCCTCAGGCGGATCGCCTCGGCTTCGAGCCTGTCCAGCGCCGCCTCGACCGCCTTCGGGTCGCCGTCGGAAACGATGCTGAAGGAGACGCCGACATCGGGGGCGTCGGCGAAGGCGAAGCCGGCAATGACGTTGGCGACCCACACACCCGGCACCTCGGCCTCGATCTTCCGCGCCATCGCCTCGAGATCGCGCATCGGCGTGTCGGCGGTGCCGAGGCCGGTCGGCGGCCACATCAGCGGCGGGCGGCGCCAATAGGTCTTCGGGATCTTCCCCGTCCTCAGGCAACGGTCGAGCAGGTCGGCAGCGCGCATCGTGGACTCGCGGGCGTCCACATGCGGGTTCTCACGGTAGGCAACGAGGCAGTCCGAGAGATCGACGATCCTCTGCGTGAAGTTGGCGTGAAGGTCAAAGACGCCGAAGATCGGGATGCCCTTGGGCAGCAGCGGCCGGAGACGGGCGAGGAACTCGCCTTCGGGATCGACCTCCCTGTCGGTGACCATGGCGCCGTGCAGCAAGAGGAAGACCGCATCGATCTTCGTGCCCTTGAGCTTGGCCATTTCCTCTTTCACATCGGTCCAGAAGGCTTCGAACACCTCATTGTCGACGGTACCCGACGGCATCGCCTGGTAGTCGGCGGTCGGCAGCACGGTCCAGCCATGGGCCTTGGCGCGGGCGAGGAAGCCGTCGAAGTTCGAGCCGTCACCCTCGCGGCGGAACATCTCCTGCCCCTTCAGCGCCTCGAAGGCGGACAACGTGGTCAGCTCCGGCAGGAAGGTATGGGTCTCGTGGAACAGTCCGGCGAAGAGCACGCGGGTCATGGGCAGCCTCCGGCGGCGACGCTAGCCGATCCCCGCCGGAGGGTCAGAGGAAACCCTGCTCTCCCGGAACGACCGGATTTCAGGCGCGGACGATCCGGATTGACCGGCGCAGGGCTCAACTCCCCTGATGCGTGCATCCAGGGAGAGGTGCCATGACCGGTTTACCCAAGGACGTCGTCGTCAGGCTCGGCGAGGGACAGGCGATCGACGCCGTCTGCAAGGCCGCGGGGCTGACCCGCGCCCAGTTCGACGCCGCCTGGGCCGAGGACCTGAGGCGCCGCGTCCCCCGTCTCGACGGCACGCGCAATGTCCCGCTCGGCAAGCGGGCGACCATCGACCGCGACCGTTGGGGCGTCGCCCATGTGAGGGCGGCGAACGACAAGGACCTGTTCTTCGCCTTCGGCTATGCCGTCGCCCAGGACCGCCTGTTCCAGCTCGACTGGTACCGCCGGCGCGCGCTCGGGCAGACCGCCGAGATCCTGGGTGCGCCCGGCCTGGTCGACGACGGCGTCGCCCGTATTGTCGGCCTCAACCGCATCGCCGAGACCCAGACCAAGGCGCTGCCGAAGGAGACCCTGGGCCTTCTCGATGCCTATGCCGCCGGGATCAACGCCCACATCCGGGAGATCGGCGACGACCTGCCGATCGAGTTCGCGCTCCTCGACTACCAGCCGCGGCCATGGACCGCGCGGGACTCGGTCGCCGTGGCACTGGAGTTTTCCTACTACCTGACGGTCCGTTTCCCGGTGATCGTCTTCCCGGAGATGGCGAAGCGCCATCTCAAGGACAAGACGCTGGTGGACGCGTTCCTCACGGGCGAGCACATCGACGAGACCATCGTGCCGCGCGGCGCCTATCCGGCCGCGCCCGGCCCGGTGCAGCCGGTCGCCCACACCGCCGGCGATCCCGATGCAGGCACCGGCAGCAACAACTGGGTGGTCGACGGCCGGCTCGCGGTCGACGGCAAGCCGCTGGTCGCCAGCGACCCTCACATCGCCTTCCAGGCGACCTCGCACTGGTACGAGATCCATCTGAAGGGCGGCAGCTTCGACGCCGGCGGCGTCCACTACGTCGGCTTCCCGGGCCTGCTGATCGGGCGCACCCGCCAGGTCGCCTGGGGCATCACCAACAACGCCTCCTGCTCGCAGCGCGACCTCTACCAGGAGAAGACCGACCCGGCCCATCCCGGTGCCTTCCTCTTCGACGGCAAGTGGGAGCAGGCGCGGACGGTCACCGAGACCATCCAGGTCCGCGGCGCCGATCCGGTGGTCAAGACCGTCGCCTATTCCCGCAACGGACCGATCGTCGACGAGCTGCTGGGCATCGGCGCCAAGACCGGACCGGTCAGCCTCAAATGGCTCGGCGACTGTGCTGCGAGCTGGATCCCGCCGATCCTCGACACCAACCGGGCGACCTCCTGCGACAGCTTCCGGGACGCGCTGAAGCCCGTCGTCTGCCCGTCCAACTGCGTGGTGTTCGGCGACGTCGACGGCAACATCGGCTACCACGCGACCGGCAACATCCCGCTTCGCAAGCATGCCGAGCGCGGCTACCGGCCGGGCTGGGACCCGGAGCACCAGTGGATCGGCACCATCCCCTGGTCCGGCATGCCGCAGCTCAGGAACCCGGAGCGCGGCTGGATCGCGACCGCCAACAATCCTCCCGCCCCGGACGACTTCCCCTACTCGCAGTCCGGCGTCTGGACCAGCGGCGAGCGGGCGCGCCGCTGCCGCGAGATGCTCGAGGGGCGGCCCCGCTTCGACCTCGAGGCGTTCAAGGACATGCAGCACGACACGCTGTCGGTCCGCGCCCGCCGCGCGGCGCCCAGGCTGGCCGCGATCCTCGCCCGCGCCAGGGATGCACGGCTTCGCGACGCCGGCAACCGCCTCGTCGCCTGGAGCGCGCGCATCGACGCGGACTCGCTGCCGGCCCTTCTCTTCGAGGTCTTCGTCAGCCACTGGTGCCAGCGCGTCGCCCGCGAGCGCTTCCCCGCGGACATGGCGAAGACGGTCGCCGGCGCCAGCGCCGGGCTCGCCATGGAGCTTCTGCACGGCGACCGCTTCGGCTGGTTCGCCAAGGGCGACCTCGGCGACGCCGTCGGCGAGGCGATGACCGCGACGCTGGACGACCTCGCCGGGCGCCTCGGACCAGACATGGCGGCATGGCGCTATGGGCAGCTCCATGTGCTCAGGCTTCGCCACTGCCTGACCGCGCGAGGCGATCTCGGCAAGCTGCTCGACCGCTCCGGTCCTTCGACCGGCGGCTCGATGGTGACGGTCTGCAACACCCATTTCGGCCCGGACTACGAGTCGAACGGCGGCGCCACCTGCCGGTTCTTCGCCGACATGGGCGCCTCGCCGCCGGCCTTCTGGAACGTCATTCCCCAGGGCCAGTCCGGCCATCCCGGCAGCCCGCATTATTGCGACCAGGGCCATGCCTGGGTGCATCGTGGATACCACCGGGTCGGCTTCGACGGCCCCGACCCGGACGAGGGCGCTATCGAGCGGCTGGTGCTGGACCCGGCATAAGCCGACTTCGGCGCCTTTTGCCTTTCACGGGAACAAATGCCGTTTCACACGACGGGAATGCGGACTTTTGTCGCGGACGGAAACGGTGCACGATCCCCTCGGGTGACCCTCTTCACCCCCACCAACGGGAGGTTAGACGAATGGCACGCATGCGCATGACGGCCCTGGCCGCTGCAGCGCTGGCGCTCACCACGTCCGGTGCAGCGCTGGCTCAGCAGAAGGTGTTGAGGGTCGTTCCTCACGCCGATCTAAAAGTGCTCGACGGCTACCAGACCACCGCGACGATCACGGCCATGCATATGGGCGCGATCCTGGACACGCTGTTCAGCTGGGACGAGAACACCGTGTCCCAGCCGCAGATGGTCGATCGCTACACGCTGTCCGACGACAAGCTCACCTACACGATGACCTTGCGGAACGGCCTCAAGTTCCACGACGGCACGGCGGTCACCACCAAGGACGTCGTCGCCTCGGTCCGGCGCCTGGTGAAGCGCGAAGTTCTCGGCCGTTCGATCGAGCCGTTCCTGGCTTCGATCGACGCCGTCGACGACAAGACCTTCACCATCAAGCTGAAGGAGCCCTTCGGCCTGATGCTCTTCGCGCTCGGCGGATCGTCGAATCTTGCCGGCATCTATCGCGAGAAGGAAGCGCTGGTCGATCCGAACACGCCGATCACCGAGCCGATCGGCTCCGGTCCGTTCAGCTTCAACAAGGCCGACTGGGTGCCGGGCTCCAAGGTCGTCTACGACAAGTTCAAGGATTACGTTCCGCGCAGCGAGAAGGCGTCCGGCTTCGCCGGCGGCAAGGTCGTCAAGGTCGACCGGGTCGAGTACCGGGTCATTCCGGACCCGGCGACCGTCTTCGCTGCCTTCAACGCCGGCGAGGTCGACTTCCTCGACCAGACCGCGATCGACCTGGTGGCCACGGTCGAGAAGAATCCGGACGTCGTCGTCGGCACCATCTGGCCGACCGAAGGCTTCGGCCTGCTGCGGATGAACCACCTGCATCCGCCCTTCAACAACCTGAAGGCTCGCCAGGCCCTGGCATTGATGATCGACCAGAAGGAATACCTCGCGGCCGGCATCGGCCCGGCGAAGTACTGGCGCGAATGCCACTCGATCTGGATTTGCGGCACGCCCTACGGCACCGAGGCCGGCGCCGAGCCCTACAAGAAGCAGAACCTCGAAAAAGCCAAGCAGCTGATGATCGAGTCCGGCTACAAGGGCGAGAAGATCCTGCTGATGGGCGCGGCCGACATCCAGTTCCTGAACGCCTTCACCATGGTGACCGCCGAGAACCTGAAGAAGATCGGCGTCAACGTCGAGCTGGTGATCCAGGACTGGGGCTCGATCGTCACCCGCCGCTCGAAGAACGACCCGCCGGCCCAGGGCGGCTGGAACATCTTCCACACCGGCTCGGGCACGGCCTCGCAGGCCAACCCGATGTCGAGCAACATCTCGCCGACCACCTGCGAGGCGGCCTGGTTCGGCTGGCCCTGCGATAAGGAGATCGAGAAGGTCCGCCAGGCCTTCATCCGCGAGACCGACCCGGCCAAGCAGAAGCAGCTCGCCGAGACGCTGCACAAGCGCCTGTGGGAGGAGAACATCCCGGTGCTGCCCGTCGGGCAGTACCAGCAGCCCTTCCTGTGGCGGAAGAACATCACCGGCATCATGAAGGCCAACACCGTCGTCTACTGGAACATCGAGAAAAACTGATCGTCGTCACCCGCCGCGGGCGCCCCTGGCGGGCGCCCGCGGTTTTCTTTGTCCAATCGAGGCCGCCGGTGCGCATCACTGAGATCGAGCCGATCCTGCTCAAGGGCACCCAGACCTATGGCGCCACGTCCGGCGGCGAGGAGGCGACCGACAATGGCGACTGGCAGCTCCTGATCCGCATCGCCACCGATGAGGGCCTGACCGGCTGGGCCGATGTCGAGACCCTGGCGCCGGCCGCTGTCGCCATCATTGCCGGCCAGGGCATGGCGGTGCTGGGATTCAAGACCCTCGGCGAGCTTCTGGTCGGCGAGAACCCGCTCGACGTCGAGCGCCTGTGGGACAAGCTCTATATCGGCAGTGCGTACTATGGCCGCCGCGGCATCGCCATGCAGTGCATCTCGGCGATCGACAACGCGCTCTGGTCGATCCGCTCGCAGGCGGCCGGCATCTCGCTCGCCCGCCTGCTCGGCGGCCGCCGGCACGACCGCGTGATGGCCTACGCCTCCACCCTCTTTCGCGAAACGCCCGAAGGCATGAAGGCCGCGGCCCAGGGCTATGTCGACAAGGGCTTCCACGCCGTCAAGTTCGGCTGGGGCGTCTTCGGCGAGGATCCCGGCCGCGACCGCGAGCTGGTCGCCGCCGCCCGCGAGGCGCTGGGGCCGAAGCGTCACCTGCTGGTCGATCCCGGCTGGTATCCGGCCGGATGGAAGAAACCCGGCCCGATGCGGAGCCGCCGCGAGGCGATCGCGCTGGTCGAGTGGCTCGCCGACTACGGCGTCGGCTGGTGCGAGGATTTCATCCACCCAGAGCGCTTCGACGAATACGCCCATGTCCGTGCCGTGAGCCCGACGCCGATCGCCGCCGGCGAGCAGGTCGCCACCGTCTGGGACTTCGAGCGCTTCATCGGCGAGGGCTGCGTCGACGTGATTCAGCCTGACCTGTCACGCTGCGGCGGCGTCAGCGTCGCCAAGCGGGTCGCCGAGATGGCCGAGCAGGCCGGCATCGACCTGGTGCCGCATTCCTGGCTGACGCATCTCTTGACCGGCTACAGCCTGCAGCTGATCTCGACGCTGCCGCGCGCCCGCTTCGTCGAGTTCAACGTCAGCCAGAGCGCGCTGACGGCCGGCATCGCCAAGGCGTCGTTCCGGCTCCAGCCCGACGGCACCGTGCCGATCCCGGACGTGCCCGGCATCGGCGTGACGGTGGACGAGGACTTCATCAAGCGCCATCGCGCGAATTGAAGGACGGAAGGCGCCAATGACTCAACCCCGGTCGCGGATCTGGACGAAGCTCGACTTCGAGAAGGATGGCAAGCAGGTCGGCTACCTCCACCTGCCGCACTCCGTCGATCGATCTGGTGCCGGCACAATCGCCATCCCCTGCGCGGTCCTACGCAACGGGGATGGCCCGTCGAGCCTGCTGATGGCCGGCATCCACGGAGACGAGTTCGAAGGCCAGGTGGCGCTTACGCGCCTCATCCGCGACCTTCAGGCCAAGGACATCACGGGACGCCTCATCATCGTTCCGGCGATCAACCTGCCGGCGGCGATCGCGGGCACCCGGATCTCGCCGATCGACGATCGAAATCTAAATCGCTGCTTTCCGGGAGATCCCAATGGCTCGCCGACCGAGCAGATCGCCTACTACATCGAAACCGAGCTGGGGCCGATGTGCAATTCCTGGCTGGATCTGCATTCCGGCGGCGCCTCGATGGCCTTCATGCCCTATGCCCAGATCATCCTTTCGCGCGACGAGGCGCTGAACAAGCGGGCGCTCGCGGCCCTCGAGGCCTTCGGCGCTCCGCTCAGCGTGATCCAGGCCTTCTCCGACGAACCGAACATGTCCAACAGCGCCGCTACCCGCAACAACGCCATCCATCTCGGCACCGAGGCCGGCGGCAGCGGCTCGGTCGGCCCGGACGGGGTCAGGCTCTGCTATGACGGCACCCTCCGGTCGCTGGTCCATCTCGGCCATCTCTCCGCCCGCAACTCGCGGATCGCGATCCCGCCACGGCCGGAAAAGGTGCGCTGGATCGAGATCGCTTCGCGCGACTACTACACCTATGCGCCGCAGGCCGGCCTGTTCGAGCCGGTGGTCAAGCTCGGCGACATGGTGAAGAATGGACAGATCTACGGCTTCGTGCAGTTCATCGACGATCCGCTGAGAGAACCCGCCGAGGTCAGGTTCGAGGCTTCCGGCTTGGTCGTCTGCATGCGGCATCCCGGCCGCTGCGAGCGAGGCGACTGCCTCGGGCATCTCGCGTCGGACATCAAACGCTAAGGCTGCGGCGAACCCGGTTCGCCCTGCGTCTGCGTACGAAGTCCTCGTCGGCCTCGACGCCGATGCTCCCGCGGTGCGAGAGGTCCGGCTGAATCACGCCGACGCAGCCTCGGTCGATGAAGCGTCCGGAAGTCCGGACCGTCGCCGCCCGCTCGCCAGCCGCGATGGTGAAGGGTCGGTCTTCCTGCCGAACGAGTTGATTTCTACCCTGACTGGCGGCTTGCGATAAGATCGCCAGCCCGCCCTGGAGGAGACTGGAATGGCCGCTGCTGCAAGCGAGACCTCGCGGATCTGGACCGAACTCGACTTCGACAAGGACGGAAAGCAGACGGGCTACATGCATCTGCCGCACTCGGTCACGCGTTCGGCCTACGGCACCATCGCCATCCCGCTTGCCATCATCAAGAACGGCAAAGGTCCATCGACCATGCTCATGGCTGGCAACCATGGCGACGAGTACGAGGGGCAGATCGCACTCTGCCGAATCATGCGCGAGCTGGAAGCGGCAGACGTCAGGGGCCGTGTCATCATCGTGCCGGCGATCAATCTGCCGGCGGCGATGGCGGGTGTGCGCATTTCGCCGATCGACGACCTCAACCTCAATCGCTGCTTCCCCGGCAATCCCAACGGAAGACCGACCGAGCAGATCGCCTACTATATCGAGACCGAGCTGGCGCCGATGGTCGAGGTCTGGGTTGACCTGCATTCAGGCGGCGGCTCGCTCGACTATACGCCTTACGCCGGACTGCACACCTCGGGCGACGTCAAGCTCGACAAGAAGGCGCGCGACTGCCTCGCCGCGTTCGGCTCACCCTACAGCGTGATCCAGAAATACAGCGGCGAGACGACGATGGCGAACAGTTCGGCTCACCGCAACAAGACGATCTATTTCGGCACCGAGGCCGGAGGCTGCGCCACCGTCAATATCGACGGCGTCAAGCTCGCCTATGAGGGCACGCTCCGCATACTCTCCCATCTTGGGCACCTCTCGAAGGACTCGAGGCTGGCGCCGCCTCCGGCGCCCAAGACGCGCTGGGTCGAGATCGCGTCCCGCGACTACTACGTCTATGCGCCGCAGGCTGGGCTCTTCGAGCCCAAGGTAAGGCTTGGCGACAATGTGAAGAAGGGCCAGCTTTACGGTCTCATCCACTTCGTCGACGACCCGATGCGTGAGCCGGTCGAGGTCCGCTTCAAGGCGACCGGTATCCTCCTGTGCAAGCGCCATCCCGGGCGCTGCGAGCGCGGAGACTGTCTCGGCCACCTGGTCAGCGAGGTGAAAAGCTAGCCCGATCTATTCACCAGGCGAAGGGATAGGTGGTCTGGTGCTTCGCTGACGAGCTGAGCGGTGGCACCCGATCGGTGCGGTTTGAAGTCGATGGCTTGGCTGGGGGTTGCGGATCTGGGTTCGAGGGGGCACGA
>SXGS01473098.1_pt1 | contig 12635 bp, 8 predicted proteins | sample 3174681 | NCBI WGS metagenome assembly SXGS01 (sample SAMN11356861, study PRJNA531348) | freshwater metagenome | isolation source: freshwater sample F1-80 | place: China: Fuxian Lake, Yuxi | collected 2017-12-25
CTCGTCGAGTCGAATCCGCCCCCGTGGACGAGCACGCTCAACGCGCCTTCAGGCCCGGCATGGTCCGCTGAGAGGGAGGCGATCGCCTGGTCCAGGATCCTGCCAACGATCGATACATCGTTTGTGGCGCCGTTGAAGGTGCGCCCCTCGACGGTGAGGTTGAGCGGCATCGTGCGGATGTAAGGCACAACGAGCCGCTGAGTCTGCTGTCGGCGAGCGTCGGCGGCCCAGTCGAAATGAGTCGAGGTCGCTCTGTCGCCGAAGCGTGCGAAGATGACGGCGGAGCTGCCGCTGCTCGAGGCGAGATCGAAGAGGACGACCTTGCCGACCAGGGACGCGTCAAATACCGGGACCTGATACCAGGCGCTTGGCGAGAGAGGAGTCAGTTGCACCTCGTTGAGCGAAGTTTCGGTGGTCGTGAGCAAAAGGCTCTGAGGCCGGCAGAAAACGACGGCTCCGCCGCGCTCGCGGGGCCGGTAGGCCTGACCGCCTGCGCTGAAGAGGTTCTCGGTTTGATCGCATCCGCCGCCGACGAGATCGTCGAAGGCGACCACGCTCGTGATGCAGCCTCCGGGCGCAGGCACGGATCGGAAACGAAGGACAGGCTGCGGGGAACCATCCGGCAAGTAGACCTGTGTGCTGTAGCCAAGGACTGTTGTGGCCTCGAAGCCCATCTCGCCGGGTGCATTGAACGCCTCCGCCCTGTGAAAACCACCGTGACGGAGTCCTTCCGGCGCCGGGGCGCTGACGGTGCCGGTTGCCGTAACCTGATCCACGGGCGTCGAGGTGCGCACGCGGAGGCTCCAGCCCTCGATATCGAGGTTCGAGAGAGGCGAAATGGTGATGTACACGGTGGCATAAGGGTCTTCGAAGTTGGGCGAGGGCAGGGGTCCTGTCACCGAGAAGAGGATGTCAGAACGCAATGGCAAGGGGTTCAACGGATCCACACAGCTTGGCATGTAATCACAGCCGATTCCGCCAGGGTCCGATCCGCCCGGGTCGGGTCCACAGTCGAAGGGTCCCGGCGCCGGAGGCAGCGCGCCTCCCATGCACGAGACGAAGGCGAGAATGTAGACGCCATCCGATAAGTCCAGCATGCCGTCATCATTGGCGTCCGCGGCGTTGCCGCATTCGGGCGTTGCGCCCCCGGTGAAGAGAAACTGCTGCAAGAAGATGGCATCCGCAACGTTCACTCTGCCGTCTGTATTCGCGTCGCCACGGCGGAAGTCGGTGCCGGCGCAGAGCTGGCTCAGCCCTCCCAGGCTTGCCAGGATCGCCCCGAAGTACAGCTGTCTCGTGATTCGACAGAATGCGCGTGTCATGGCTTACCCTTCGAGAAGGCAACTCTTCTGGAAACAACCCAAACGCGTCTCACTATTTCGCGCGATCATACTGCTCCGCCGGCTATACCGACCAGAGCGTTATACCTCGCGCGCCCACACGTGAGACATTCCGAATGGGCAGAGGAGGACCATCTCAAGTCTGCTGCTCGTTTCTGCTGGTGGGGGAGGCGGCCCCTCCCCCACGTCGGCTCGCCTCCGAGCGGAGCGCGGGCGGAGCGAGGGCGGCGGCAACAACGACACGCGGCCTCTCCCTCCTCGGCGCCTGATGGGCGCCGGGCGCCTCTGGCGCGAGCAGCCGCAACCTTTCGCAGGCTGCAAAAGGTCTCATCACTGCCCGCGTGCGGTATATCCATGAACGGAAGCACTTGCCCCCGAAAAAGCCCGGGAGTCCGCGGGGTTTTGAGTTCCGCGCGCTCCCGGGCAGAGCTGAATCCGAAGAGGGATTTCGCTCACTCAGTCTTCGCACGGGGGAGGAGGCTCAGCGCAACTCAAGGAGTCCGGAGTGGGATCCACGCCGCACCCGGGAAACGGCGCGCTTGGAGCTGCTCCGCCCAGGAACAAGAATGTATGGATGATAGCAGCGTCCTCGCAGGTGATCCTACCGTCGTCGTTGACGTCGGCGGCGTCTTCGCAATCCAGAGGCTGCGGATTGGGATTCGGACGGAGGTCGGTGCAGTCGAATCCAGAATCAGGGTCAAATGCGGGGAACATGAGCAGGGAGTTCACAATGAGAAACATGTCACTGATCTCCAGGCGGCCGTTGCCATCGGCGTCGCCTCGCGAGAACAAGGCCCCCGCGCAATCTTCGGCAACGTGGATCACGACTCTCGTGGTGGACACGTTACCGTCAGAGTCTGTGGCCTTGGCAAGCATCTTATGGAATGCAACCTCGGCCGCCGCGTCAAAGGTGGCTGTCGTGAAGGATGTCCTGGTGATCGTGCCCTGGCCTCCGGGCAGCTCCCACGAGATGTCGGTGATCGGTCCGTCGAAGTCAAAAGCGTTCGCTGACAAGCTCACTCGTCTGAGATCGTTCTTGCACGTGTATCGTGGAGTGGCGCGCACGGAGATCACGGGCGGCATGTTCAAAAAAAGCTCGAAGTTGCCCAGAAAACTGTTCGTGCCGCTCTGCGCATCGAGAGCTGTGGGATTTTTGATAACCAGCGCTTCCTCTGCATCCGAAGTTAGAGTCAAGACGCCGGGCGGACTCTCCTTGAGGTAATAGTCGATGCCGAGCACGCAGGCGGCCAGGCGCGATGAATCCTTCCCGTCCTGCGACACGAGCACAGGGATGCAATTCACTGATCCCTGGAACCTGCCGGAGTACGTGATGCCTTCAGCTCCGATCTCGAAGCTGGGCGGCAAGGAGGCCATGTTGCTGATCTTCAGGCTCACGCAGGTTCTGCTGAAGAGCCTGTCGGCATTCCACCACGAGAAGTGCATCACCTCGCCCTTGAAGTAAAGGCCGTCGTCAGCCGAGGCGAAGACCTCGCCCATGCCTTCCTCCGTCCAGAGTCCCGAGCTTTCGTCAAAGTACCAGAGGGGAATCCTGTCCCCGCTCTGGTACTTGCCCTGGTACACCTCGGGCAGCCTCTGGGTCAGCGTGGCCGGGGCCAGGAGCTCGTGAATCGATTCCCCTGTCGTTGTGTCGGTGATCCTGACCTCGACCATTCCAAAGCTCTCGAGCGGAGCCTCGCTGGAGAAGCCGTTCTCCTCACCGGGAGTTACCTTCGCCAGGAGGTTGACGCCGGGCGCTGCCGTCGGGTACCGCGTGGGGTCCAGGGTCGTCATTTCGATCCGAACCGGGTTCGTCGTGGCGATGGCGCCCGCGGGCAATGTGAGCGTGCCCGGCGTGCTGCCGGCTCCGCTCACCGCGACTTGTGCTCCGTCCGCAGGATTCTCGTCAACGACGCTGACACTCACGGGCAAGAGCGTGAACCCCAGGACGTACCGGGTTTGTCCCTCTTCGAGCTGGAGCCGCTTCTGGCTCGAAGTGTGGCCCTGGGCGCTCACCGCGAGCTCGACTTGCGTTGACGCACCGAAATCTCGGGTGAAAAAGAAGTTGCCGCCCCCGTCGGCTTCCCAGTGGGCGTCGGCGGCGCCGTTGACGACGCGGACTGTGGCCTCCTCAACGCCGCTGCCGTCGGGCCTGAAGACGCGCCCGAAGACTTCGACGGGCCCCAGCGGCTGCGGACAGGGGCCGAAGGCCTCACAGCCCAGCGAGTCGGCGGTCGGGTCCACTCCGCAGGCCGGGAAAGGGGCCGGCATCGGCGCTCCGCCTGTGAAGGAGAAGGACAGGAGCCAAATCGCATCTCCGATGTTCAGCATGCCGTTGTCGTCGGCATCGGCGGCGTCGGTGCAGGGGATCGCTCCGATGCCCGAGAAGAGTTTCGACAGGATGCGAATGGGGTCCGAAATGTCGACGTCGCCGGTCACGTTGGCGTCGCCGCGAATGAAGCGCTCGACGGCTCGCCCGCTGGCGCCCGGAATCAAGGAGACCAAAGCGAGCAGAAGACAGGGTGAAAGGAGTCTGGAACGTAACATGGTCACACCTCCGTGGGGGGATTGGATAACCCTGGGGGCTCGGATCGACTGCCGGCCCCACATTGGGGTCGGCGAGCTGACTGGACCATGTGGCGAGAGGGAGAAAGGCAACAAGCTTTGTTCGAGAATGATGCGTGGGCACCGATCGTGCTGCTGGGGCTATAGGCCCCCCGGGTCCCCATGGCTCCGGTCGTCCCGGCGGCACGATGGCCTCCTTTCGGTGCATTCAGATCGCGGCCCGGAACGAAGGGATCTCGAATGAGCCCACGAGGGCGCCTTGTCGCCTCGCTGGTGTTGGAAATGGCATTCTCGACCGCTGCGTTCGGAGAGGATTGCGATCAAAACGGCATCCCCGACGACCGCGACATCGTACCCTTCGCGTTCTCCTTGGACGATGAGGTCCAGGCCATCGTGACGCCGAGCCTGCGTACGGGCTCGCGGCCGGCGACCTGGATCTGGACGGCGACCTCGACCTCGTGATCCCGCTCCGTGCGCATCCAGCCGCGGCGTGGATCCACTGGAATGACGGCGTGACTCTGTTCAGCTCGGTGACGAGGACGCCGTTTGGCCCGATCCTGGTGAGCTCCGACGAGGCCTTCGTGGCGAATCTGACGGGCGACGGCCTTCCCGACCTGGATCACCGGGACGACATCCGGGGCCAGATCGAGGTCCAGCGCAACACGGAAGGCCGCCAGTTCGAGGACGGTCCGGTCATCCCACTGCGGGAGAAGACCGGGCACGTCCAGGCCGCCGACGTGGACAGAGATGGCGACGTCGACTTGATTACGCTCTCGAGCAACACCTCCGCCGGCGACGCCGGCGGGATCACCGTGATCCGACAGGGGTCTGCGGGAGCTTTCGCAACCGCACAACTGCTCGAGGTCCAGGTAGCGGAGGCATCTGCTCTCTCGGTCGCCGACCTCGACGCGGACGGATTTCCCGATGTGGTCGCCGGCTACAGGCCGCTTGCAGGCACCGATGGGCGCGTCGCGATCTTCAGGAGCCGCGGCGAGGGAACGGCAATGCTCGCGGAACCCGAGGTACATTCGCTTTCGGTGAAACCGACTGCTGTCCTGGTCGTCGATTGGAACGTGGACGGTCTCGCGGACCTGCTCGCCTCGTTTGGGCGTCCAGGGAAGCTGGCCATCATCCTGGGCAAGGGCCAGAGGCAGCTCGCCGAGGTTGAGGTGGCGGCCCTCGATGAGAGCTTCACCAGCTTCGAGGTTCCTCTCGTCGATGCTGCTGATGTCGATGGCGACCGCGACCCTGACTTGCTGGGACTGTCGGCTGACGTTTCAGTCCTCATCCGCAACGAGGGTGGGCTGCCGGGGAGGCCTGAAGTCATCCGACTCGTGGGTCCCTTCGCGAATTTACTCCTCGCTGACGTGATCGGAGACGGAGCCAGGGAGTGAATCGGCGCTGCGGCCGACAAGTCCGTCGTGCGTGTCCGCAAGAGCGGAGCTCGGGCCAGGTCGAGCGACTACGATCAAAACGGCGTTCCCGACGAGTGCCAGCTCATCGGCAACGACTGCGACGGCGACTCCGTGCTCGACTCCTGCGAGCTCTCGCCCGCAACGTGTGAAGACCTCAACGGCCGAACTGTCCGTCCACGAGTCGCCAGATGCCTCGTTCGTTTGAGTCACGGAGCTCGGGGGGGAGCGCCTCCTCTGGAAATCCCTGGTAGCACAGGGGCCTCGTGAATCGAAGGATCGCGGCAGTCCCTACGGATGTGAAGTGCGAGTAACTCGTGGCCGGGTAGGGGCCGCCGTGGTGCATCGACGGGCAAACTTCCACCCCGGTCGGGTAGCCGTTGAAGAGTAACCGGCCGACCTTGGTCTCGAGGATCCTGACAAGCTCCGCATACTCCAACAGATCCTGCGCCGTACCCTGCACCGTCGCCGTCAGGTGGCCGTGGAGGTTTCTGGCAATGGACTCAAGCTCAGCCCTGGAACCACAGGTCAAAAGCAGCGTCGAGGGGCCAAAAATCTCCTCCGAAAGCTCCCTCTTCTCAAGGAAAGTAGAAGCCTCCGCGGTGAAGAGCATCGCTTGTGCCTGCGTTCTTGCTGCGTCGGCCGCAAGGCTCGAGCGAGCGGCTACGCTCACGCCGCTCACGCTTGCAAGGTTTCGCGTGCCTGCCTCGTACCCCTCTCGAATTCCCACATGCAACATCGTGCCGGGCGACGTGCTCGATATGAGGTCCTTCAACCGGGTCGTCAGGAGACTCCATTCGTCACTCTTCAGCCCGACAAGTAGGCCAGGGTTCGTGCAAAACTGCCCGACGCCGAGAGTGACGGACTGGTGGAGCCCGGCCGCGAGCTCGTCGGCTCGCGCCTTCAGTGCCCCCGGCAGCACAAACACCGGGTTGACGCTGCTCATTTCGGCGTCAACGGGGATCGGCTCCGGACGCGAAGCTGCCATGTCGAAGAGCGCGCGACCGCCACTGAGCGATCCGGTGAAGGCCACGGCCTTCGCGGCCGGATGCCTCACGAGATGGGCGCCGAGCTCGCTGCCCGCGCCATGGAGAAACGAAAAGACACCGTCGGGCATGTCGGTCTTCTCGGCCGCCTGAAGGATCGCCCTCGCCACGAGCTCGCCCGTGCCAGGGTGAGCACGGTGCGCCTTCACAATCACTGGATTTCCAGCCGCGAGCGCCGAAGCCGTGTCGCCACCCGCCACGCTGAAGGCAAGCGGGAAATTGCTCGCCCCGAAGACGATGACGGGCCCAATCGATACGAGCATTCGCCGCACATCCGGCTTCGGAGCAGGCTTCCGCTCGGGGGCGGCGTGGTCAATGCGCGCATCGACCCAGGAACCTTCGCGGATCAGATTCGCAAACATGCGGAGTTGACCCACCGTGCGGGCACGCTCGCCTTGAATGCGCGCTGAGGGGAGCCCGGTTTCTTCCACCGCGCGTTCGATCAAGGCGTCACCCAGCTCCAGGATCTCGTCCGCGATCCGATCAAGGAATGCGGCGCGTTCAGCTGGTGGACGACAACGCAACTCGGTGAAGGCACGCTCGGCCAGTGACAAGGCCCGGTTGGCCTCGCCAAGGCTCGCCTCGCGAAAGTGGGGCTCGAGCGTGGCACCGGTCGCCGGGTTCGTTGCGAGAAAGGAGCGTCGGCCCTCCGCCGAGGGCTCCTTGCCAATGAAGCTCTTGCCATGAAGTGCAGTTGTGCTCATGCGACGTTGTTCACCAGGGTTCCAATGCCATCTATCGTAATACGGATTTGGTCGTGGGCTGCGAGCGTGAAGCCCGCGGGCGGTACGATGCCGGTCCCCGTCAACAAGTAGCAGCCGAAGGGGAAGCTCTGATCACGAAAAAGGTACTCGACGAGCTCCTCGGGCTTGCGCTTCAGGGACGCAAGGCTCGTTGTTCCCTCGAAGGCAGGCTTCCCGTCCCGAAGGATCTCCAGCCGGATCCCGGTCTCGGGCGGGAGACCCGCGTCCGTCACGAGAATCCCGGGACCCAGTGCGCAGCTCTTGTCATACACCTTGGCCTGCGGGAGGTAGAGAGGGTTCTCGCCCTCGATATCGCGGGAGCTCATGTCGTTTCCAATTGTGTAGCCGATGATCTTCCCTCGCGGCGAGATCGCGAGCGTCAGCTCCGGCTCGGGAACGTTCCACTGGGAGTCCTTGCGGATGCGGACATCTTGGCCTGGCCCGGCCACACGGTGCGGCGTCGACTTGAAGAAGAGCTCGGGGCGAGCGGCCGAGTAGACCCGGTCGTAAAAGCTGCCGCCGCCGGCGGCCTCGGCCTCCTCCATGCGGGCATCTCGCGAGCGGTAATAGGTCACGCCTGCGGCCCAGACTTCCTGCGAACCAATGGGCGCACGGAGCCTCGACGCCGGAGGCTCCTCGCAAGGGCGTTTCGAACGCTTGACGATCTCGCGGAGATGGCTCACGAGACCGTCACGGGTAAAGAGTTGGTCCCACAGAACTTCGTCGAGGGCAAAAAAATTCCCGTCTTCTTCAACGAGGGGGCCGCTTACGGTGTTGTAGAGCTTCATGGGTCCTTCCAGGAGTCGAGGGTATGCAAACGGGGATCGCCCGCACTTTGGCTCGAGATCATAACGCAGAAAAGCCCCCCTTTGCGAGGCAGGAAACCGACAAGTCTGGCGTCAGGCGCATTACAACAGGGATCGGGGAGCAGTTTGCAGGGGCGGACTGCCGGCTGCGGGCGCAAGGCCGCTCATTCCAACAGTCGTTTCAAGGATCCCGCGCGGCCATGGAATCCCCTCCTGCCTCTCTCAACTCTCCACTGGTCTACCCGGCAAGAATACAAGTTCTGGTCCTTGACTCACGGAAGCCGCTTGACGAGACTCATATCTGTCACCATCAACAGAACGGTATTTGAATCCGGTTTTGCTCTCCACTCTGAGGTAATTAACAATGGCTACCGTGGCTGCTTCTTCACTCTTGCCCAAGGTTCAGGAGTTTCTATCCAGTGGGACCAAGAAAGGCTTCGTCGCGGGACGCGAAGTCGACTCGTCCAGTGGCGAAACCTTCGCGACCCACGATCCGGGCTCGGGAAAAAAACTCTCCGACGTGGCCGCGCTTCAAACAGCCGATGTCGATCGCGCTGTTGAAGCAGCCAACCTGGCATTTCAAAAGCAAGCCTGGGCCCGCCTGGCACCCAGCGATCGAAGCGCGATGCTTCATCGCCTGGCAGATGCGATCGAGAAGCACAAGGCGGTCATTGCTCAAATCGAAGCTCTCGATGCCGGCAAGATAGAATCACAAGCCCAGGGTGATGTGCAAAACTGCGCTGACACCTTGCGATACTTTGCAGACTTGGCCCAGCACTTGCGCCTGCGTTCAACGATAGCCGTCAAGCATCACGAAGCCTGGACCACCCGACAGCCCTGGGGGGCCTGTGGATTCATCTTTCCCTGGAACTTTCCTTTCTTGCTGATCGGCTGGGGCATTTCACCGGCACTTGCGGCTGGCAACACAGTGGTGATCAAGCCCGCGGAAGATACGCCTCTGTCGGCCATCTACCTGGCGCACCTGGCACAGGAAGTCGGTATCCCGGATGGGGTGATCAACGTGGTGCCTGGACTGGGTTCGGTTGCCGGCGCAGCCCTGGCTGCCAATCCCAGGATCAAGCGGATGTCCTTCACGGGCTCACCTGAAGTTGGACGGCTGGTGGCCGCGTCCTGCGGACAGAACCTCGTGCCCGTCAAGCTCGAGCTCGGCGGCAAGGGGGCGGCTGTTGTATTTGACGACGTGGACGTCCGGCAGACGGCCGAGAAGCTGGTGGGCGCCATCACCTTCCACTCGGGACAGGTGTGCTGTGACGCAACCCGTTGGTTGGTGCACAGAAAGATCTACGACAGCTTTGTGAGCGAATGCGTTGACCGACTCAAGTCCGTTCGTGTGGGGTACCAGCTGGACGGGGGAACGCAGATGGGGCCGGTCGTCAGCGCGAAGCAACGCGAACGAGTGCTGCGGTATCTGACCAGGGGAAAAGCGGAGGGGGCCAAGTACGTGCTCGAGGGAGGCCTCGCGACGGTCGAGGGCTATACAGGAAACTACGTCAAACCTGCGCTGCTCGCCGGCTCGCTCGACAATGTCGCTGCGCGCGAAGAGATCTTTGGTCCTGTGGCCTATCTGAGTCCTTTTGATAACGAAGACCAAGCCATTGGGATGACAAACCAGACCGACTACGGCCTTGCCAACAGCGTCTGGACGACCGACCTGGGCAGAGCCTGCCGTGTGGCAGAAGCCATGTGCGCCGGAAACAGCTGGATCAACGCGCACAATGTTTTCCCCCATGGCGTCCCCTACGGAGGCATTAACAAAAGTGGTATGGGAGGCGGCGTCCTGTCCATCGAAACCCTCTTCGACTATTTGCGAAGCCTGTCAGTCGTTCGTCCGTTGTGACGCGACGGCACCCTGCGTCTCGGGCAGATTGGACAAATGAAATGACTCTTGCCAGTCTGCCCGGCGACTTCGGCGACGAAAGCCACCAAGCACCTCCACGAGTCCTCGGAGCCTGATACAACACGCGGGAGTTTTTCGATGAGCTCCCACCGCGGAAGGTCAAGGGGGGAATCGAAGAGGCGTGCCCTTGACATCTCCCGGAGGTCCTGCGACCTTGCCGTACCGATGGGTTGTCGGAATCTTCCCCTGCGCCTCGATGATCGAAAGGTGGGACTTCATGATCGTGCAAGTTCACCGTCTCGCGCTTCTTTCCCTTCTGGGTGGACTCCTTGCGTCCTGCAAGGCGTTGTCGGTCATCCCTCCCGAGGGCGTGGATCGGCTGTCCATGACGGTAACACTCGACATCGAGATCAGTGGCGTGGGAAAGGACTCCATCGCGCTCGAGGGCTCCGTCACTGTCCACCGCTCTGGCCCCTCCGGCCCGGATGGTAGGCTCATGAAGGGCGAAATGGTCGGGGCAATATTTCACGGCAGGTCAGCCCTCTTCGGCGATGTCTACGCCACGCAAAGCCCAATGGCCTCATCACCGTGCACGTACCGGTATGTGGGGCCCGGCCAATATCACGGCTACCTGGAAATCCAGGGATGGTTTTGGCTTCCCCTGAGCAACTTGCTCGTGAGAACGGAAGCACCTGTCAAGGTGGAGGGGGTGGCAGCCGCAATTCCGCCCGTGGGCCAGAAGGCGGAGACCATGACCAGGGACATCCCGCTCCTCGACATTCACAAGCCTCAGTCGCCACCGATCGGAACGCTCTCCCGAGCGACGGGCGAAATCCATGCGGTCATCCACATGAATGGAGAGTAACCACTCAACCTCAGGGAGTCTCCCGATGGCGAATCCTCAAGATCCCGGTAGTCTCACCAGGGAGCCGCCTGCTGAGGCGTACCTCCCCAGGACTCGCCTACCCGCCTGGGGTGTCGAGGACCTCCCCGAGCCCACTCCGCCCAGATGGCGCAACTGGAAGGCATTTATCGGCCCCAGTATTGTCATGATGGGTGTGCAGATTGGCGGCGGGGAATGGCTCTTCGGACCCGAGATCACTGCGAAATATGGCGGATCGCTCCTGTGGATCGCGACGGTCGCAATCTTGCTCCAGGTCTTCTACAACCTCGAGTGCGGCCGTTACGCACTCGCCACGGGCGAACCAATTCTCACAGGCTTTTTTCGCAGTCGCCCCGGCCCGTTCTTCTGGACGCTCATCTTCGCCTTCTTTTCGAGCGCGTACCTCATCCCCGGGCTCTCCACGCACGCAGCGGCCATCGTCTTCGCTGTCGTTCACGACCGTCCTCCGGGTCAGGGAGACAAGGGCTGGGTGATGACAGCCGCCTATATCACTCTCGGTCTCGTTGTCCTCCCAGTGCTCTTTGGCGGCAAGGTCTACAACACCCTCCAGGCGGTCATGACGATCAAGGTCTTCGCAGTGCTCGGATTTTGTTTGCTCCTCGGCCTCTTCACCGTGAGCGCTGAGAGCTGGGGGCAGATTCTGACCGGGTTCTTCCAGTTCGGCTCGGTTCCGGTGCTCACAGAAGCCGGCGGCGAGAAGACCGTGAACGCGTTCGCACAGCTTGTCCGCGAGGGCACATGGCCAATCGTGTCGCTCGCCAATATCGCGGTTCTCGGAGCGTTCGCTGGCTACGCGGGCGGTGGCGGGCTCTCGAATTCAGCCTACTCGAGTTACGCCAGAGACAAGGGCTGGGGAATGGGGGCAAAGGTCGGCGCCATCCCGAGTGCAGTCGGTGGCAAGAACATTGCGTTGAGCCACCTCGGAAAGGTCTTCCCGCTCAGCGACGAAAACCTTCGGCGCTGGCGAGGCTGGTGGCGCGTCATCATCGTGGATCAAGTATGGATCTGGATGCCCGGCTGTTTCGTGGGCATGGCTTTGCCGGCGCTTCTTTCGCTAGAATTCGCTCCGCACTCAATTCTCTATGGTCAGAAATCGGACTGGACGCAGGCCATCGTCACCGCCGAGGGGCTGCGGCGGGCTCCACACTTCTCTCCTTGGCTGGGGCAGTGCCTGTACCTGGCGATGCTCGGGATAGGCCTTCTGGTGTTGCTCCCGAGCCAAATGTCCGCGGTGGACGACTTTAGCCGGCGCTGGACGGACGCGATCTGGTCGGCCAGCGCTCGCATCAGAGCGAGATTGCACGGCGACCAGGTAAAGCTCATCTACTACGTGCTCCTCGCCACCTACGTTGCCTGGTCCCTGTTCGCCCTCTGGCTCTTCAGCACCTACGGCACGCCCAAGCTAATGACGCTCATCATCGCGAACCTCAACAACCTGATACTGGGCGTCACCGCATTTTTCGTTCTTCGGATCAACCTGCGTTTCCTGGCTCCCCCCCTTCGCCCACGCTGGCATCACAAGCTCGGAATGATCGCCTGCGGGACCTTTTACCTTGGACTTTCAGCGCTCGTATTTTACGAAAAGCAGCTCCCGATCCTGTTGCAACTGCTCAGCGATTTGAGGCAGACGCTCGGAGTCTGAGCTTCTATCCGAGTCGTCGCTCCGTCGGCCCAATTCAACAATTCACCTGGAGGAAACGACCCCATGAAAGCAGATTTGTCCGGTAAGGTCGCGCTCGTGACCGGAGCAGCTCGCGGCATCGGCGAGGCCATCGCTGAGCGACTTGCGCACAATGGCGCGATCGTGTGGTACTCCGACCTCGACGCCGACGGCGCCCGGGAGGCAGCTCTGAGGCGCCCGGGAAACCGACACGTGGCGCTCGACGTGACCCGCTCGGCCGATTCGGAACGAGTGATGGCACAACTGGAGGCCGAGCACGGCAAGCTGGACATCCTCGTCAACA
>SXGS01719279.1_pt1 | contig 12635 bp, 7 predicted proteins | sample 3174681 | NCBI WGS metagenome assembly SXGS01 (sample SAMN11356861, study PRJNA531348) | freshwater metagenome | isolation source: freshwater sample F1-80 | place: China: Fuxian Lake, Yuxi | collected 2017-12-25
GATGCCAGACCGAGTTGAGGCGACTCCTTTCGGAGGGTCGCAGCGCGGACAGCCCGAACTGCGGCAGGATCTCGTCCAGAATTCGCCGGTGGAGGGCGTCAAGTGGAGTCCACGGCAAGTCGCCACAGCGCACAAGTGCCATCGCCGGCGCGTAGCCGGCGCGCCACGCATCCGCGAGTGCCCCCCAGTCCACTCCGGTGAGGCCGATTGAGCCGGCAAGAGCCTGCCCTTCGCAGATCACACTGCTGCGCCAGTCCACCACGGTGCCGAATACGTCGAACGTGAGCGCCCGGATGGCCATGGACTACTTCCCTGCCGGAGGTCGCATCAGGAACTCCCGGAAGTGAGGGTACTCCGGATCGGGATGCCCGGGATCGGTCAGGCGCGCGTCGCTGCACGGGACATCGGCGTGGGCCGGCTCGGGACCTGGGACCTGGTTCTGGGCGGGCGCGACTGTTGCGACGCTCGCTGTCGTGCTGCCGATCCAGCGGAAGAACTCTTGCCTGTGCATGATTTCCTCGCTCCTGTGGGTCTGGGACTGGACTTCGGAGACGATCGCCGACGATCGGTCCTGGCACCCGAGGAGAACGTTCGTGGGAACCGCGACTCGTGATAGATTCGTTGTGTAGTGGACGTTTCCCTGCCCGAAAAGTTATGCTGGGAGCATGCTGAACACGCTCTCGATCGAACATTGTGGGGCGGTAACGCGGGTAACGCTCCGGCGCCCGGACATCCACAATGCAATGAGCCCGGAGTTGATCCAGGAACTGCAGGCCGCATTCCTGGAGGTCGAGGCCACCCCACAATGTCGGGTCGTCGTCCTCTCCGCTGAGGGCCGGTCGTTCTGTGCAGGGGCCGATCTGAACTGGATGAAGGCTGCGGGTGAGGCGCCGTATGCAGAGAATGTGCGTGACGCGATGCACATCGCCGACGCACTGCGGGCCATTCATGATTGCTCCCGCCCGGTGATCGGCCGTGTACAGGGTTCGGCCTTCGGTGGCGGCGTTGGACTGGTGGCGGTGTGCGATCTGGTGGTCGCGTCCGATAGCGCCCGATTCGCGTTCAGCGAGGTGCGTTTGGGGCTGGTCCCGGCCCTGATTGCGCCGCACGTCTTGCAGAAACTCTCCCCGGGGGCCACGCGGCGCCTGTTCGTGACCGGTGAGGTATTCGACGCGCAACTCGCGCTGGGGTTGGGGCTGGTGGCGGCGGTGGCGCCGGCGGAGCAATTGGATGAACAGGTAGATGCCTGGGTGCGCCTGCTGCTGCGTAACGGACCGGAAGCGATGGCCGCCGCAAAGGCCCTCGTCGCGACTGCGTCGGCGCTGTCCTTCGAGGAGGGACTGGAGCGAATGCCGGACTGGATTGCGGAACGAAGGGCGAGTGCGGAGGCCAGAGAGGGAGTGAGTGCCTTCTTGGAGAAAAGAAAACCTGCCTGGGCCGTGGAGTGAGCCCGAGCGCGGCGGTTGGCGTGTTGGGCCCGGGAGCGCCGTCGGGTGGCACAGAACTTGCACTGATCCTCTTGAGGAAGCGGGGTTTCCGAGTCCTGCGACGGAACGATGCGGGTACCGAGCCGGGGCCTGATGCATCCGGCGCCGACACGACCCTCGTGTTCTGCGGAGAATCAGCCACACTTTTGATGGATCTCATGAGCCAGGCACAGGTGAGCAACTACCAGCGCGAGTCCGGTCGGCGAGCCACAGGTAGCGGTCGCCGGTTGCGCGTCCCCGTTCTGTGTGTCACCACGAAATACAAAGCAAAGGCATGAAACTGCGCGACCTTCCGCCAGCACTGCAACGATACATCGTGGCTACGCTTCTCGGCCTGATCCCGGTCGGGATGGTCTTGGTGCGCCAGCAGATCCCGGGGGGGCAGGACGATTTCACCCTGTTCGTATCACTGATCGTCTTCACGGCGCTGTTCAGCACGTGGAAGGTTGAGTTGACGATTCCACAGGGCAAAATGACGCTGACATTCGCGATCGTTTGCCTGGCACTGCTTCGCCTGGGAGTGCTCCCGGCGGTCATCCTCGCAGTCCTGGGGATCTTTCTCAGCACATACGTGCGCCCCGGTCAGAAATTCTGGGAGTTGACCCGGGTGAAGGTCCCGATCCACCGGGCGTTGTTCAACATCGCTAATGTTGCCATTGCCTGCACGGTCTCCGGGATGGTCTTTTTTGCCGTACGGGGCTTCCGCGCTCAGGGGACGGCGAACCCCGCGACGGAGATTGCCGCCCTCACAGCGTTCGCAATCTTGTACTTTTTGATCAACAGCATCGGTGTTTCAGTCGCAATTTCCCTGCATCGCGGCGACAAATGGCTTCCCGTGTGGAAGGAAAACTTTGTCTGGACCGCGCCGGGGTTCTTCGCCTGCGCTTGCGCAGCAATGGGTGTGTTTCAAGCGGACAAGCACTTTGGACTGTGGTCCTTCCTCTTCCTGCCGCCCGTGTGGGTCGTGTACTACTCGTTCCGTTTGTACATGGAGCGGGTCAACAATGACATGAGCCACATCCGGGAGTTGAACGAGCTGAACCAGGCGGTGATCGCCTCGCTCGCCACCGCGATCGACGCCAAGGATCGAAACACTTCCTCACACATCAATCGGGTGCGTCACTACGCCATGGCGCTCGCCAAGGCGGCGGGAGTCACGGGCAAGATGCTGGACGCAGTAGCCACTGGAGCTCTGGTCCACGACATCGGAAAGCTGGGGATCCCGGACCACATCCTGCTGAAACCCGGCAAGCTGGGACCGGAGGAATTTCGGCGCATCCAGAGCCACGTCGCGATCGGGGCAGAAATTCTCGCGCCGGTGCCCTTCAAGTTTCCTGTGGTGGATGTCGTGCTCTCACACCACGAGCGTTGGGACGGTCTGGGATATCCCAATCGTTTGAAAGCGGAAGCGATCCCGATCGGCGGGCGCATCATCGCTATCGTAGACGTGTTCGACGCGCTGACATCGAACCGGCCATATCGGCGCGCGATGACTTGTGAAGAGGCATCCGAGGTACTGCATGAAGGCGCCGGGAAGCAGTTCGATCCCCAACTGGTCGGGCTTTTCCTGAAGATCATCTCCACGCTCTGGCCGGAGATGCTGGCGATGGAAGAAGCCGAGCGCCAGCGCCGCGCCGAGCACGTCCGCGCGGAAGACGAGCATGGTTCTGCCCTGGTGCAAATCGGACAGGCGGCCGCCGAAATGGCGGCGGCGTGCGAGGTGGCCCATGCCTTAGCCGAGCAGAACGACCTGGACGAGATGGTGCAGGTGGTCACGGAGCGGGCATTGGCGCTCCTCCCCGCGGACACCGTAGTGCTCTATCTCCAGGAGGGAGATCCCGCGGTGCTCAGAGCGGTCCGGGCTGAAGGGAAATATGCCGACCGCTTGAATGGCATGACCATCCAGATTGGTGAAGGTGTGTCCGGACTGGTCGCGCAGAGCCAGGAAGCACAGGTCAATGTCTCCGCGGCGCTCGACGTGGCGCGCCGGTTCAACCCGGGTGAGAATCTGGACCTGAGCGCGGCGACTTCGGTGGCGCTGGTGCATGGCCCGGAGATCATGGGGGTGCTCACGGTGTACACCACTGCGTACAACATCCTGTCGTCGCACCATTTGCACGTGCTGAACATCCTGGCGGAGCATGCGGCGTCGGCCATTCAGAACCTGCGACGATTTGAACAGCACCGGGAACTGGCATTCACTGATCCGCTCACCGGGCTCGCGAACAGCCGGTGCCTCTTCCGTCACCTCGAGCGGGTGCTCCACACGCTCGACCCAGAGATGCGGACTCCCGCGGAGTTCAGCCTGGTGATGCTGGACCTGGATGGCTTCAAGGACGTGAACGACCGGCTGGGTCACCTGCGCGGCGATGAGCTCCTTCGGATGGTTGCCGGCCGACTGCTCCAACTCGCTCGCCCGGACGACTTGATCTGCCGGTATGCAGGTGACGAGTTTGTCCTGCTGCTCCCGCGAGTGGGAGATGAGCAGGCCGACCTGGTGGCAACACGCGTCCGCAGCGCGGTGGACTCGATTGGGATGGTGGATGGGAAGGTATCCATCGGGGCCAGCGTGGGGGTGGCTACTTTTCCGCAGGATGGCGCCGATAGCCGGGAACTCATCCACATCGCCGACACGCGGATGTATGAGGACAAGTTCGAGCGGCGCCGGAAGGTGATCGGAAGGCGGAGCACGTCCCGCTCATCGGACACCGCTCCGACGCCGGTCGGAGTGAACTGATCGGGATAGGCATCATTGCCACAAACCCACTATGCATGACTCCGACATCTCAGCCGTGCTGGCCACCTGGGCGTACGATCCAGGCGACTCGCTCCAGATCCGCCGCATCGAAGGCCTGGATGGAAACCAGCGGATCCAGTTGCGGGTGGACCTCGGGTTGCTGCAGATGCACTCGGTGGGCCGTCCTGACGGAACGCGGCCGTACGGGGCGGAGTCGCTACTGGATCATTTCCGGGACGCCGCGGAGCGTCATCGGCATGTGCACGGTTGGTATGAGGGGTTCGAGCTGCATCCGGAGGCCTGCCGGGAACTACAGCGCGAATCACTCCAGTACTACCACCGCCGCATCGCCTTTCTGGCGCTCCAGGAGTACGGGCGCGCGTTGGCGGACGCAGATCATAACCTGGAGATCCTGGATCTGCTGAAGGCATTCGCCGTCCGGCGCGACGACTGGCTCGTAATGGAACAGTACCGCCCGTTCATTGTGAGTCAACGCGTCCAGGCAGTTGCGCTCCAGCACCTGAGTCGCGAAGATGTGCGGGGGGCCCTTCTGGCCGCAGAAGAGGGCATTCGGGCGCTCAGGGAGATCTACGCCGAGCAGGACCGGCTGGATGAGTGGGAAGAGAGCGCCGAGTGGGAGTCGCTCCAGGACCTGCGGCGAAAACTCCAGGCGCGCTACCAGGTATCACACCGCCAGCGTCTCCAGTTGCTGCTGGATGAGGCCCAACGCCGCGAAGAACCGGGTCTGGCTGCGGACCTGCGAGCCCAGTTGCGACGATTGGATCCTGAGCTGTAGTGTGCTGCGCCGAGGGTCCGCCCCGGCCACATCCGTCACTTTCCATCGCCGGTCCGAAGACCTAACGGGACCCCGCCGGGAGCCGCTGGTTGACCAGCCCGCAGATCTCGTCGAAGTACGGAAGGCGCTCCGGCGTGCTGTCGCCCAGGACCTCAAGCACCACCTGTGGGTCCACGGTCCCGACCACCTCAGAGATCATCCGCACAAGCCCCGTGTCACAGCGCCGGACGACCTCCTCTTCACTCGCCATCCCCGCGCTGAAGTGGGTCGGCCGATCCCAAAGCGGCACGTCATCAGCCGCTTCGCCGAACTCGAAGCAGTACGTCCAGAACAGGTGGTACACCACATTGTTGACGCTATCCCAGGAACCGCTGGGGCACTCCCGCTCATACCACCCATGCAGCCGATCTTTGGCGTCCTTAAGGGACAGCTCCTCCTGGGAACTGCGCGCCTCAGCGAACACTCGGACGAGGTTGCAGATGATGTTGTACCGTTCGTCCATCGGCACATGCCGGATGCGCCGGATGCGGAGCGCCGCCAGATATCGCTGTGACGGGGTCTGCGTCCAGGCGCCGCAGACGGCGCCCGCGGTGGCCTCGGGAAACGCGGCAAGGCTGGCGTCGGCTGGGCTCGCTCTTTCGGCGACCAGAACATCTCCCCGCGAGTCCGGCCGGGCGATGCGGACCACATCACTCAGGCTCAGGACGAAGTCCAGGAACGACGTGAACCCGTACTGGCTTTCCTCGAATGTTCCCAGTTCGTGGCAGAGCTGCGTCCTGAGTTGGGCCCCCCGCACTGGAATCCGCTGCGGAGTACTGGCGTCACCGGCAGCGGTTCCCAGGATGCGCAGCGCGCGCCGGATTGCTGCCACGATCTCATCCTTGGGAACGGATGTGCTCTCACTGGACGGACCCTCGGGTGACTGAGCGAACTCGACCATGCGCTGCAGGTTGCTCTCAGCCAGTGTTCCTCGTTCTGCCAGGAAAATCTCGGTCGCTTCGCCGGTCTGCCCCATGCAGACGACGTCCTGGTGCGCTTCAATGAACTCCGCGAAGGAGCCGAAACCATCGAAGCGTTCATCCCAGGCGGGATCCAGGCGACGCATAGCTGCTTTCACAGCAGTGGCCTTCAGCGGGGTCCCAGGGGGCGGCATCCCAGGAAGACCCTGCCGATCCGTCATGCGACGGAGTGCGGTGAGCAGCAATGTGCGTGCATCACGACGCACGCCCTGCGCCGGAGCCGCCTCGTCGCCGCCCCCGTCGTCCGCGACGAGTTCGACCATCTCTTCGTAAAAGAGGTAGTGGTCGCAACTGTGCACCAGGTATTGACTGCTGCTCCACTTCAACCCGATGCCCCAGACGGTTTTTCCGTTCTCCCTCAGGCGCGTGACGAGGGACAGGAAGTCGCTGTCCCCGGACACGAGGACGAAGTCAGTGATGTCAGGGAACCGATAGGCGATTTCTATGGCATCAATTGCGATCCGTATGTCGGCCCCGTTTTTCCACCCCTCACGCTCGCGAGAGGCGGCGAAGACCTGCACCGGTTCGATCCCGTGCTGCAGCAGGTCGCTCCGGTAGTCCTTGAAGTACCCCCAATCCGCGTACGCCCGCTTCACAAGAATCCGGCCCTTTGCTTCTAGTTCGCCGAGGATTGCCCGCAGGTCAACCCGTTCTTCAACATGGCGCTGGCGTACACTGCGCACAATGTTTTCAAAATCCAGGAAAAGTGCCAGATTTCGTTGAGGAGTTTCCCTCATCAATGTTCTCCGAGCAGGCGCAGAGTTGCGTCTCTCAAGCAATCTTCCACTTCCGGGGCGTACGGCGCCGGCAACCGGTAGTAGTAGTGGCTCCCGTCCACCTCGTATCCTCCCCGAGCGTACATATGCCGGCTGGGAACATACCCGACGGTGCCGTTCGCGTAGGCGGCGATGAGTATCCGCGGCGCCGACTCGTCGCCGCGCGTCGGCGGCCCCGGATGATGGTCGGGGGTGTCAGTCAGTTGCCGCTCGCCCGTTTCCTGTCCCTTAAGCCAGAGTGCATAGTCGGCAACCACCTCGCCGGGCCAGAATACGATGGAGAGATCCGCCCCGAGGCGCAGCACCTGGAGTTCCAGGGGCACTTGCGAGGGTGGATTGCGTTGCTCCAATAGCCAGGCGGCCCATTCTCGCCGGAGTGCGTTGGTATCGGTCCGGCTGATTCCGGACAGGGCATCCGCCGCCGGCGGAGGGCAGAGCGGCGCATCCACTACCTTGTGGAGCACCGACAGGAACGGAACGTCGAGCGCAAACGTTCTGTCGCGACTGTGAAGCACTTCGGCAGCGAGACGGCTGCCGGCCGCTTCGACTTCCGCGAGTTCCGCCATCCGGAAGTTGCCGGTCTCGGTCGTGAAGTGCGGGCGCACGTCCCCGGCACACCCCAGCGCAAACAGGGCGATGCTCTGATGCGCCCGTTCCAGATCGCGGCAGAGGAAGCCGGGATAGTCGCCTCCCACCAGTTGACCTCCGCGACAGGTGGGGTGGCACGCCGCGATCGTCAGGCTGGCAAACGGTGTGCCTGTGGGGGCACTGGGGTCCGTGAACCACAGGGTGTCAATGTCCCGGTCGTGCGGCCCTTCGGGATTGGGCCGTGCGGTGACACCGGTGCCGACGGGGAGGCGGCGGTTGATGCCTACGCCCGGATCTTGCGCGCGCGACACGGACGCGTGAGCCGGAGTGAGCCGGGCGACGGCGGCCTGTGCGGTCTCCACGCAGCGATCTTCGAACCACGCGACGTATTCCAGGTCCACACGGCCCGGCATCACCATGTCGGAGACGCGCGGCGCACAGTGTGTGTGGGTCGCCATCAAAACGACATGGTGGTCCGGCACTCCAGTTGCGGCAGCGATGCGTGCTTTGAGAGCCGGCGTTCGTGTCCGGTCAAATCCCAGCACCTCCGCTGCAACCAGGATGATGCGGACATCACCGCTCTGCAGCGCCAATCCTCGCGCGTGGAGTTCGAGATACACCCCCTCCGATGGGCCGGTCCGCGAGCCGTAGCCGTCGAGCCACTGGGGAGAGGCGGGCGTAATGGAAATGCGCGCCGCACCGACTCGCAGCGGCACTGGTAAACTGCACGATTCTGACATGAGTTCTCTACAGCGATTGATTGCAGGTCAGCGGTGCGTATGGGCAGCCATCCAAACCCGGAATTGCAGACCGCGGGCGGGACGATTGGGTAGATGAGGGCCCCGAGTGCATGGTTCGACGCGCACGCACAGCCCGTGCATTGTATCCACGGAGTTTCGCACCGACACCGAGATGTTTCGTTCTATCACTCCGGGGCTTTTTCAGCTTCACGCCGTAGGAGACGGAGAGCCGCACGTCGAACACCCCCTCCGTGATTCCCAACATCCGGGGCGGCCTGTCCAGACCAATCATCGGGCTTGCGGCGTGTGCCGCTGCGAGCCATGCCCTCGCAGGGGACGGCGCTCCGCCGGTGGCGGCCCGGCGCAGTCTTCCGCCGGCCAGTCGCGGCCCCGTGCAACCGGTGCTATCCTCGGACGGCTCACGGGTGTTCGTCGCAGAGGCGGATTCGGGGACCATCGCGATGGTTGATCGCGAATCCCGCCGAGTTGTGGGGCGCTTCAGTACGGGCGCCGAGCAACCGGGCGGACTTGCCGTCACATCCGATGGCCGGGTGCTGGTCGCCCATCCGTTCGCGGGACAGCTCAGCCTCCACAACTCCGTGAGCGGAGATATGCTGGCACGGCTGGATTTGCGTGGCGAGCCGACCGGGGTGGCGATCTCTGTCGGCGGGCGGCGCGCGTTCGTGTCGTTGGCGCAACTAGATCAGGTGGTGGTGCTGGATCTGCCCGAGTTGCGTGAGGTGCAGCGCATCTCGGTAGGGCGGCGGCCCCGTGCGCTCGCGCTCACGCCGGATGGAGAGACGCTCCTGGCGGCAAATTTCCAGGAGGGCAGTGTCAGCCGCATCGCCGTCGCGACCCTTCGCGAAACCGGACGCGTGCAGTTGACCGGAGTGAACCTGCGCGGGTTGGCAGTAGCACCGGACGGACGCCGAGCGTTCGTCACGGGCCAGATTCCCGCAAATGCACGGGTGACTCGTGACCCGCTGGACATGTGGACGAACACGGTCTTCGTTTTCGACGCGCGCGCCGACGGGCAGGCCAGAAGCGCCGAAGGGTGGATTGACTTCGCGGCTTCGCCTGCGCCCGATCCCGACGGCATCGTTGCTCTGGGCTCCGAGGAGGTGGCGGTGACCCTCGGTGGGTCGGACGAACTGATCCGGGTCCGCACGCCAGGGCCGCACCTCCGCACATACGATCCGGTGATCGAGAAACGTCTCGCGGTCGGCCTTCGCCCGCGGGGCCTGGCGCGCTCCCTTGACGGCCGGGAGTTGTGGGTGGCCGACGAGCTCGGCAACACGCTCTCCGTCGTGGATGCGAACACATTCCGCCTCCTGGCCGAGATTGACCTGGGAACTCCCGCGCTGCGCCGTCCGGATTCTCGCCTCGCGGGCCGGTATCTGTTCGGGTCGGCGCAGCTCGCTCGCGGTGGTCAATTCTCGTGCAGTTCGTGCCATCCTGACGGCAAAGCCGATGGTCTCACATGGGAGTTCGCACACGTGCCAGACCGCCTGGCGCGGCGCAATACGCGAAGTCTGCGCGGCGGCATTACCCGGACGGGGCCGTTTCGCTGGTCGGGGGTGGAACGAGATATCGAGGAGTTCTTTCAGGACGAAATTGTGGGGTTGCTCCAGGGTCCGCGCCAGGCGCACCCTCCTCTCCATGCCCTCTGGATGATGCTGGACCAGTTTCCGCTGCCCCGCAACCCGTATCGGACCCGGTCAGGACAACACTCGGCGGAGGCGCAGCGCGGCCGGGTGCTCTTTCACGGCAAAGCCGGGTGCATAGAGTGCCATGCGGGCGAGATGTGGGGGGGCGCCGGGGTTCGCGCCTGGGTGGGGACCACGCCGCCCGCCGTGCCGCTGGACGTGCCCCACCTGCACGGTGCGTTCGACAGCGCGCCCTACCTGCACGACGGACGCGCGCTCTCCCTGGAAGACGTCTTCAATCGCCACAACTCTGCGCACGGGCACGGACGCGCGCACCTCCTCTCCCCCACGGAACGCGCCGCTGTCCTCCGTTTTGTTCGTGAATTGTGACCGGATGGGGCATCGCAGAAACCCAGGGCAGCCGAAATCCCACCTGTCTGCGAAGGCTTGAACCGCCTGGACGCTGATGCGGACTTCGGAGCCAACCTGGAGTATACTAAAACCAGCGAAGCACCGACTTTGGGAGGGTCAGAACGCGTACGCTGCCCCGGCGCGGAAACACTGCGTCGCTTCTGATCGTCTCGTATCCGGAAGGGCCGGGGCTATGTCGTGCCCTGCTCCTCCGACGGCAGTCTTCGCATCAACGGGCGAACCGCGCCCGGGGGTGGATGCGGACCTGGACGTTCCGTGTTGCCCCGACCTGGAAGGCATACATCACCATGGGCCCTACACCTTCTCACGTCCCCGCTCAGATCGTCACGCTGAATCCGACGAGCGAGGTCAATTTCAAGGAATACCTGGAAATAGTCCGGAGGCGCAAACTCGGCTTCATCCAGGTGTTTCTCGTGGTAACGGTCGTGGGCATCTTCGCCACCATGGCCGCCACGCCGATCTATCAGACTTCCGCCAAGCTGAAGGTGCCGCAACCAGTCGCTGGGATCAGCCAGTACGATGCGCGCAGCCCGGTGCGGGATATCCTCTATCAACCCGATCCGCTGGCGACCCAGATTGAGGTGATCCAGAGTTCCCGCTTCATGGCTCTGGCGCGCAAGCGCGCGAACGTCGAGGAGCAGTCGATCGTCACCCGCGTTGATAACGTGACGGGCACGAACATTATCCAGGTGATCACGGAAGGCGAGTCCAGACAAGGCATCGCGGACCTGGCGAATGCAATTGCCGATTTGCACGCGAAGGAGACCACCGACGACGCCAACTTCGGGACGGAAACCGCTATCAAGAAGCTGCACGAACAAAAGGGAACTGCAGAACGATTGCTGGGCGTGGCGAACAGGGAGCTTCAGCAGTTCAATTCCCGACACCGGGTGCCGGTTCGGACTGTCCAACAGGAGAGTAAGACCCAGGAGTACGTTGCACTGAGAGCGCGCGTGACCGAAGCCGAGGCGAACTTGACCTCGACTCGCGCCGAGTTGGATGAGAAGCGCGCGTATCTGGCGAGAGAGCCCCGGACCCTGACCGAGGAAGTTGAGAAGGACAATCTCGTCTACACCCGTCTCCAGGATCGGATGCTCGAACTCGAAGCGAAGAAAAAGGAACTGGAGCCCCTTTTCCAGGACAACTCGCCGGAAATCACCGAGATCCAGGCACAACTCGACGCCTACACTGAGCAGGTCAAGAACATTAAGGCAGTTCTCACCTCGAAGCGCAGCCTGCCCAACACTGCACGGGCTGAGCTGCAGGCGGACGTACGACAACTGGAGGCACGGTTTTCGGGCTACCAGGCAGTGCTGAATGCCGCGCGTGCAAAGTTCCAGGAAAGTGAGAATATCGTTGATGAGATGGGTCCGTTCGGCGCGCGGTATGCGCAGTTGACGCTGAACTCGACTCTCGCGCTGCGTAATGTTGAGCGGGTCACCGAGGCGCTGAACGAAATGGAGCTGAAGGGCAACGTTCGGTTCCAGGGAACGAAGACCATACAAAAGGCTTCGGCCCCGACAACCCCCATTCGTCCGCGCAAGGAGGTGAACTTCCTGCTGACGTTGGTGCTGGCACTCTGTCTGGCTACGGGATTTGCGCTTCTCCAGGAGTTCCTGGATGACCGGATCAATTCGCCCGAGGATGTGGAGCGGATCGGGTCGCTCATCACGCTCGGACACATCCCCTTCATCAGCCAGACACAGGTGTTTGATCTGACGCGCGAGGACCTGAAGTCACTGAATGGGGACGCACCCCTGGATGCCGACGGAGCCGGGGGCACCGCTCTCGCGCGGGCTGACCGCACCCGGGATCACGCGGTGCTCTTCGCCGAGATTCGCGCGAAGTCACCCATGGCGGAATCCTACCGGGGGCTGCGGTCCAATATCGGCTTCGCGGGAATTGAGAAACCGATCCGCCGCATCCAGGTGACGAGCGCCACGCCCGGTGAGGGGAAGACCACGACTGCGGTGAATCTGGCGATGGCAATGGCGATGGACGGCAAGCGCGTCGTGCTCATTGATGGTGACCTGCGCAAGCCGAAGGTGTATGCTCACCTTGGCCTCCAGCCCGGACCCGGTCTTGCCGAAGTCATCGTGGGTACCGAGACGTTCGAGGACTCCTGCCAGCGGATGGACCCGACAACGAACGGACGCGTCCAACGGCTTTTCCGTATCCGCCGGCGGGAGATCGAGTTGCTGGAAGAAGACATGCGCGCCGCAGGCGCTCAGAACGACGAGAAAGAGTACAGATACCTGCAGGAGCGCCTGCGTCGTCGTCATGAAGATCTGGAGGTCCTGCGTGAGAGTACTCAGACCCTTCACGAGAATCTCACGGTGCTGACAGCCGGCAACCGCCCGCCGAATCCTGTAGAACTTCTCGGCTCGGCAAGCTTCGCCGAGCTTCTGAAGAAA
>SXGS01530273.1_pt1 | contig 12633 bp, 10 predicted proteins | sample 3174681 | NCBI WGS metagenome assembly SXGS01 (sample SAMN11356861, study PRJNA531348) | freshwater metagenome | isolation source: freshwater sample F1-80 | place: China: Fuxian Lake, Yuxi | collected 2017-12-25
AACATAAAGAAAATGTCCGTTTGCTGCAATCGCAATAAAGAACGGATTCTCGACATCTGTGGTTTGATGCAAGCGGCGCAGTTTGCCGCTGAGCAAGTCAAATCTATAGGCATAGATTGCCCCATTTCGCCCTGGCATGAAAGCAGAGACGAAAACGATAGGATCGGTAATCGGTTTTGTACTCATGACCAAAGACGAGCCAAAGTCATTAGCATTTGTAAAGGCTGGTTAACCACGTCCCGCTCCTAATGAACAACTTAGAAGTCTTCGCTCTACAAAACCACATATTCACGCAAGCACACATATATAGACCCCAGCTTGGTATAGAGCAAAGTCCCTTCATGGACGGCTATGCGCACGTCCCAGGAACAACGATTGGGTAAGAAAGCTTGCTATGCCCCCATTCCACCGACACTCCCGTTTGCGCACTCAGACTATGACCAGGGCTTTGATACACGCCCTTGGATTACGCTACAAAGAGTGCCACCTCCCACGTTAACCTTTTAAAGCCCCAGCCACGAGCCCTTTCACGAAATACCGCTGAAAACTGAAAAAAAGCACGAGCACGGGTACCAGTACAAGAATGCTTCCATCAAATAGCAGACTTAAATCCGTGCGGCCGCGCGAACCAAAAAATTTCCAGAGGGCAATTCCCACGGTTGGAAGATCATTCGAACTGACAAGTATGAGTAGGAAATTTCACCACTGGAACATCTCAGGGGTACAGTTAGTTGCAAACAACGCAACAAGCAAATCATGAAACCGTTGCATTGTGTTCGATGAAATCAGCATGGAAGCTATACTTCAGCAAGTCTCCTCGCATTGAACAGAAATTTCTGGCGCCTAGCGTTGGTCATTCACATAAATTCCTGAAACCTAAAAAGTTTTTGGCCACCGCCAATCTTTCGGAAGTTTCCACCCAAGGCACCACATACGCTCGAGTTTTAGAATTGCCCCCCAATGAGCTAACAAACCTAATTTGCAAAGTGGGTTTCTCTAAGCAAGACTTAGGGCGGTTACTGGATCTCTAGATTTCAAAATTCCGGAGCATGTAAAATAAGCGTATCGCCAGTGCATATGTAGAGGCAAACATTACACAAGGCAATTTAACTGTGCGCCAAATATGATGGACAGAGTTATTCGGAGGGCTTACAACCGCGGCCCAAATTTTTGTCCGTTGCTCACAATTATTATCACGAACGTCACTTGTGGATGCGCTTACATACTCTGTACTACCACCCCTCTAAGCCAAAAAGACCTGGTCTCGCTTTTTTGTATTGCCATCGACGGGGATTTACTTGCGTAGCACCGGGCGAGTCCGCCACGATGAACCCTTGCATGATAGGCTCGTAGGCCGCCTTCCATGCAATCGCACCCTTAACAACAAGAATCTTCATATATTCGGGGTCAATACCAAGTGCAGACAGATGATGCAGGCTCATGGGATAACTTATGTTTGATGTAAGCACCAAATAATTCGGTTGGCTATCTAGTGTCGGAGTTTCAATTTGCACGAGGCCACACAAACCCATATCATTCCATCTCACCCCCCCATGACGTGGCTCACGCTCCTCGTACTGCCCGTTATGAAGAGCTTTAACAAAGCCAGTTACAAGCACGGGACTGCCGTGTAGTGCATCGCGCTTCCCACCAACAAAAATCTCCACAACACCGCCGACACCCGCTTTCACGCAGGCTTGCACTGCCGCCGAATCGGCGATGGTAAATTGCCAACCAGCCACGTTCTGCGAGAGCAGCTCACTCAGCAAGAATGTACTATCCCCAGCAGAGCCACCACCCGCGTTGTCGCCAATATCAACGATTACCACAGGACCAGTGCCGCGAAGGCGAATGAAATGCGGGTGCGCTGATGTGTTACCAGATGCAACCTCATGTGCGAGTGTTACTGCTTCTGCAACACTTGGGATATCTACTCGCAACCTTCCACGCAGCGCCAACAAGCGCGAGGAAAGATCGCTGGCGATGCGCTTCGCCTGCGACAAATTCTGATCCGTCACAACAACAACCGCATTTCCCATTGCCGCGACATCCGAATACTGATAGCATAAAGACATACTGACTGCCAACACACCGGTCTGCTTTTCACATTCTGAGAGCATGGCCCAAAGGTCACTGATGGGAGGCGATGCCGTATGCTGGTGTACGATATTGATCATCATTGGCACCTGAACATAAGCTTGAGTCGGTTTGACTTGACCACGAACTATTCGAGTGATGATCTCTGCGGCCTGCAGCCCTCGTTCACGCATGTCTATGTGCGGATTTGTTTTGTAAACAATCAACGCATCCACAGACTCCACCAGACCGGCACTTATACTACTATGTGGATCTAGTGTGCAAACAATTGGCACATTTGGAAACGCCGCGCGCACACGGCGAGCAGTTTCTTCATCAGCGTGGTCGTAACTCTGCGACACAAATGCGCCATGTAACCCAAGGAGAACACCATCTATTGGAGAGGCTGCTTTCAGCTGGTTGACCAATTCGGTCATAAGCCATTCGTGCGCATCACCAGCGACGGTGCCACCTGCACCGCCATAAGCACTGAAGAGGGGTATAGCCTCATAGCCAAATTCAGCAGCGCCGTCAAAAAAACCGGTACAGTGACTGTGGGCACCGGAATAAAATTTTTCGAACTGTTGTGCCTTCAGCAAGCGGAACTGACTTAGTGACGTAATATTGGGTGCAAAAGAATTTGACTCATGAATAATTTCGGCCACCGCAATTCTCATACTTTAGTCTCCTTGTGGAACAGTTAGCTTTTTAGTCGAGCGCTTGAAAAACTATCGAACCCCAGACGATAGCAGGAGCTGCAAGCCTTACTGACTGTTTAACATACGAGAAATCATGCCACCGTAGCTCACATGCAATAGCCCAGAATCATTCCAGCACCGAAGCGATAAGTCGTTGCGTGTACTCGTGCCTGGGATCAGTAAACACCTGCTGTGTTGGTCCTTGCTCAACCACGAAGCCATCTTTCATAACCGTAACACTGTCAGTGAGATAGCGTACCAAAGCAAGGTCGTGGGATATGAAGATTATAGAAAGATTGCGCTCAGCCTGAAGGCGCACCAATAAGTTGAGAATACCAGCCTGAGCAGATTGGTCTAGCGATGATGTAGGCTCGTCCGCAACCAGCACTAGTGGCCTAGGAGCAAGTGCGCGTGCAATAGATATACGCTGCCGCTGACCTCCAGAAAGTGAGCGGAGCGGAGATGTCGCTTGTGTTTCAGTAATTCCGACGGACTTAAGAAGTTCTACCGCTTCCGTGCGCGCCTCATGTCTAGAAATAGGCTGCCAGTGCTTAACCGCCTCCACTATAGCATCGAGCGGCTGCTGCCGAGGATCCAAAGAACCATAGGGGTTTTGAAATATCATTTGGACCTTCCAACGGGAAGTCCGAACATGACCCTGTGCGCGTTTCCCCGCAACCAAATCACCGTCAATGTAAATGGAGCCGGCAGTGGGAGCAACAAGACCCACGATGGCTTTTGCCACCGTCGACTTTCCGCTACCACTCTCACCAACAATCCCTATCGATTCTCCAACACCAACGGCGAGATTTAATCCTCTCACAGCCAGCACATCGGTGCTATGAGATTTGTATTGTACGTGAAGGTCGGTGACCTCAATCAGCTTGCTGGACATTTATGTAACGTCTTCAGCACGGAGGCAAGCCGTCAGACTTCCAACTACCGACCTTGACACGGGCTGCGCGCCTGTCTTGCAAATTTCAGTTGTGAATGAGCACCGCGGCCAGAAACGGCATCCATCCGGCCACAAGCCAACCGCGGGCGATTCCCCGCGGATCGCGACCAATTCTGTGCCACGTTTAGCCATTCCGAGGCGGGAGTGGACCAATGCGTTGGTATAAGGATGTCGCGGTCTGCTTCTGATAGATTCTGACGAGGCGATTTCAATTGTGGCCCCAGCGTACATAGTCATAATCTGCGAACACAAAAACTCAACTACCGCCAGATCATGCGAAACCAATATCAGGCTCATCCCGGTGGTTTCACGAATCTCTCGAATGAGAAGTAAAATATCATACTGCACTGTGACATCGAGTGCCGTGGTGGGCTCGTCCAACACAAGTAGCGGAGGGCTTAGTGCCAATGCCGCTGCGATCATGACGCGCTGACGCATCCCCCCAGATAGCTGGTGGGCGCGCTCGCCGAGGACACTGTTTATTCTAGGAATCTTGACAACGTCAAGCAGCCGACGCGCTTCGGCTTGTGCGTCAGATTTGGACAAAGTTCTACCGCCGACGCCGAGAGCCTCGAGAAGCTGTGTTTCGACCGTAAGCACCGGATTGAGACCGGCCATTGAGCTCTGTGGAACGTAACCAACAACGTGGCCACGGATAGGCCACCAGTCTCGTTCGTTCGCGTTTGTAAGGTCGTGCCCAGCAACAGTTAGGTGCCCACCGGTAATGCCAACTCCGTATCGAGGCAGGGTTCCGATAAGGCTTCGACAAAGCATCGTCTTGCCTGAACCCGACTCTCCGACTATGCCAAGTGAGGCACCCTTATGGAGAGTGAAAGAAACAGAATCTACGATCCGGAGCTCTACTCCAGCGCGGTCGCAGCCGATTTTGAGGCGGTCCACCTCGAGGTAAGGCGCAGTAGGGTCAACTCCGGTGTCGGAAGCGCATTGCGAACTCGATGCAGACCACGTGCGGCTGCGATCAGGCACGCGACTGCTCCTGGAGGGCCTGGCCGATAAGGGAGACACCGAACGCAGTCAAGGAAAGGATAATACCCGGGCCCAGCAGCAGCCATGGTGCAGACATGAGATATATTCGTCCGTCAGCCATCATAGATCCCCATTCGGGCGTTGGCGGCTTGATGCCAGCTCCGAGAAAAGAAATCGACGCCACGGTGAGAATCACCAAAGTAAAGTCGCTGACGCCATAAGCCAACGTCTCCGAGAAGCAATTTGGCAAAATATGCCCAACAATGATTCGGGCCCGGCTGTAGCCCAAGACCTTAAGGGCGCTGACGAAATCCAAGTCGCGTAGAATTTGCGACCGGGTGCGCGCAAGCTTTGCATAGCGCGCCCAACTGGTAAGGGCAATCGCAACAACTACAGCTATAACCCCAGTTCCAATGACAGCAATGATACCAAGCGCAAGAACTATGAACGGAAACGCATTAATGCCATCTATAACCAAGCCGATAATTCCGCGTACTGCCCGCTGATCCGTTGTACCTGCAAAAGCACCGATCACGGTTCCGATCAGAAGTGGAATTACGACCCCAGCCAACGCAACCAAGATATCGACCTGTGTAGCTGCGAAACTGCGCGTCAAGATATCCCGCCCCAGATTATCCGCACCGAAAGGGTGCGCAAAGCTCGGAGCGGCATTCACTTTTGTTGCAAACTCATCCACACCATATGGGCTTAGGAGCGGAACAGCCACCCCAAGACCCAAAATTAGCAAAAGAATGAGGACACCGCTCTGGCCGCTTCGTGGTAGTGCCTGGACCCACAACACTAGGACGCTCCGCTGGTGCGTGGGTCAATCCACACCGTAATAATGTCGGCAATGGTGCCCACAAGAACTACGAACACCCCCGAGACAAGGACAATCCCCTGGACCAAAGGGTAGTCGCGGCCGGCCACCGCCGCCACAAGCAACATCCCGGTGCCCGGTATATTAAACACCAGTTCTATAACCACTGCTGACGCAAAAAGTGAACCTACAATATAGCTTAGCAAACTTAGCGTAGGTGCTACAGACGGACGAATTAAGTACCGCCACACAAAGGCAAATCCGCGGACTCCCCGGACGATAGCTACTTCCACAAATTCCTCACGCAATGTGTTGGTAATAGACGCGATGAGAACCCGCGCCAAGATGGGCACGAGCGCAAAGCAGATCACCATGGACGGCAACCACAGGTATTTGACCGCGCGAGGCAGATTTCCCTCCATACCAGCGACAGGCGCAAGCTTTAGCCAAACCGCAAAAACCAGCAGGGCAAGTAAGCCCACAAAAAATACGGGCATCGACACAAAGAGGGACGACCCAACAAGAAACAACTTGGCGGACAACCCGGCTGGATTGCGCGCTATAAATACCGCGAGTGGTACAGAAAACAAGACAACTAGCGTGATGGAAACGAGCATCAACTGAAGCGTTACCGGCATTGCTTGCCCAATCAATGTGGTCACCGGCGCTAGGAACCAGATCGATTCGCCCATATTGCCATTCGCTAACTTGGCGCCGTACTTTAGAAGTTGCTCTGGGTAGCTGCCACCTAGGTCAAGTTTCTCACGCATTTGCTGGATTGCCTCATCGGTCGCCTCTTCGCCGAGCAGTGCGGTCACAGGGTCGCCTGGCGCCAACCGCATCAGGCTAAAAGCAACCACCGTAACTGAAGACGAAACCAGAAATGATCTCCAGATAATTCGAAGAATTCGGTAAGTTTGCCCGCCTGCCAAGATGCTTGACCACATCTTGGCAGGAAAAGCTCGAAATTTTTGCAAAATCCTGGGGCTCAGCCTAATTCATTGTCCCTGCTGCCTTCCCAAAACTCTGTTCAAGAACAGTCTGGAAGATCATGTACCCTACTGACGGTTGCGAAACTGAAAGGACTCCGTCTGGCAGCCGAGTGCCGTCAAGAGCAATGCGGTTCACCAAAGGAATATACGGCATAGTATCCCGACCAATAAGCTGAATCTGGGTCATTAACTCTTTCCGTTTAATTGGGTCCAACTCCTGAGCCATCTTTTCTATCATCGGTAACAACAGGTCGTGATCTTTGGTCAGCACATACCCCGAATGAGTCGCGCTATATCCGTTTCCAAACCAGCTCGATATGGTGGCCTGCGGACTTGAAGCACCGCCATTAAACACAACCTCAAAGTTGTCTTTCGCAACGGCACCATTCCAAGTCGCCTCATCAACTGGGCTAACCGTGAGGGTTATACCGATCTCCTTGAGGTCAGCGGCAGCCAGTAGCGCTCCTTCCTTCCAGCCGCCTCGCGTGCTGCTGACCAGCATCTCTGCCGCGATTTCTGTAACACCCGCCTCTGCCATCAACTTCTTCGCAGCTTCGACATCCTGTTTACCACCATTGGGCAGCATACCTTCGGGACAATACGAGCACGGAGCCCAAAACGAGGTAAGCGGTTTTACGAGGCCGGCGAAGGCTTTATCTGCAATAGCCTGACGGTTTATGGCAAGGGACATAGCCTGACGCACGCGCACGTCTGCAAATTTCGATCCAGCCTTGCCCTTAGGATTCATATTTACGAAAAGTGTATTGGCACCATTGACATCAACAGTAAACTGTTTAATCTCAGGTGGAAGGCTGTCTTTTGCTGCAATCGGCAGATCCCACACAAAGTCGAGGGCACCTGTTGCAAGTTGAAGGACCTTGGATGTCATATCGGGCACATAAATGACGTCGATACTCTTAACGACCATAGGACCACCAATATAATTTGGGTTCTCCACAAGGTGAATCGACTTATTTGGGGTGTATTCCTCGACCATATAGGGACCGGCGCTCACTGGATGTAGCAAGTAATCAGGATCACTCTGCATAAGCGCAGCAGGGTTCAATGCCATGGCCCGCCCAGATAGAGCATTAAGAATGTCTGGATCGGGGTATTTCATCGTGAAGACAGCTGTCAGGTCGTCTACGACCGACACTGACGCAATGCTTTGAACAAATGTAATGTTTGGTAACGCTTTTCCAGCACCATCATCCTGCAATTTGTCAAAAGCATATTTGACGTCTGTAGCTGTTACAGGGGTGCCATCGGAGTATTTTTGACCCTTTTTGAGCTTCAGTGTGTTGGTCAAACCGTCAGCCGAAGTACTAAGCGATTCGGCCAGTTCCGGCCGCTCCACACCATATGCATCGTGCCGGTAAAGAATACCCTGCGTGAGAAGAATGATGTTGACTGAAACCAGATCTCCTGACTTTCTAACGTCAAGCGTAAGCACTGGCCCAGCTCCGGCGACCTTGACATTTGCAATCGTCGGCATTGCGGTTGGTACAAATGGCTCATCAGTCGGTGCGGGAGCCGCAGTTGCAGCCGGCGCTGCCGTCGCAACCGCGGCTGGCACCTCGCTCACCGATACTGCAGGTGGCGCTGTGGGCGGGGTGCTGCACGCCGAAACACAAAGGCTCATCAATAGAAGAAGAGGTAGGACTTTTTTAAGTTTAGACATTGTTTGTTGCTCCTATGCTAGTTTGTTCTGTGACCCCTGACATAAAGTTTGCTGCTAAAAAACACTATATTATTATCTATAATTTTAAGCTCTCCTTTGAATATCCCAATTCCTACTTGCTTTTGCCATTCTAATAAAATTCTGCAGTTATGTCAAGGTTATATTTGTACCGTAAAATAGGGGCAGAAAGGCGGCGGCGGATGAGCAGTACACTGGGGCGTGAGCAAGTAGGCTAAATGGTTTTGAAGCAGCTGGACCTAAAGTTTTCACAAGTAAAGGCGCAGAAAGTGATGCATGAGCGAGCGGCAGAAGCCATCGAATTTGCAAAAGCGATGCAGCGGGGGTCAAAAGTGCCAGAAAAGAGACACAAGACAGCCCAACAAATCCCCAAGCGAGCCAGAGTCATACGTTTGGCAGCGAGCGGGCAGGCTGCCCCGGTAAGTGAGCGCATGGTGGGAGTGAACCGCAATTCAGCGAACCCGTGGCGCAAACGCTAGCTGGTTTTGGAACCGACTCCCTTAACTGAATTGAGTGTGGTGAATCGGTAGGAGGATTCAGCATCACTAGAAGCACCGGTCAGAATCACGACTGACCAGCGCTGCAAACTGGAAGCATTCCTGTGCGCCACCCGCATAGGCCAGGCGACCCATCAGCCGGTGGACAAGGGGCGGGAAATCGCTGGCAAAGTGATCGCCCAGAAAATAGTGGATAACCACTCACCCAGACGTGGTGCGAGTCTTTGGAATGAAACAACAAATCGTCCCCATCCAAGCCGCTTCTGGCCCACAATCGCAAAAAATGAAGCTTTTGACACTCGGTCTAAAGTAGTCGGTCAATGAACCCTGTCAACGTGTGCCTGAGTTGATAGAGGAGGGTAAATAAATTATTTCTTGCGACGAAATGCCGGGTGTTCGGAACCTTGAACGGGCTACCGCGGAGAAACCCCGTTGCCGGGCAGGCCTCGGCTGATTGGATACGAATATGTCCATCATGGCACCCTCTTCTTTATCGTCTCGTCAAACGTCGCTCTACGCGAAGTCATTTTCATCCCATCTCTAACTACGCGCAAAAAAAATGATTATGCGACTCGTATTGCCAAAATGATGCAGGCCCATCCAGATGTTAAGCTGCGCATCGTCGCAGACTGGAACACCCATCGCTACGAGTCTTTAGTTTGCTTGGTTGCGGCTGGATTTGATTCGGGCATTGGTCTTAGCGAGAAAGACAAAAAAGAGCTTTCCGTCCAAGGCAGAGTCGGGATGCCTTTCTTTCTGACCCTGCCCATCGCATTGTTACCTACTACACCCCCAAGCATGCTGCTTGGCTCAACCAAGTTGAAGTCTGATTCAGCCTTCTTTACTAGAAGTTGCTCAGAAAAGGTTATTTTTATTTCGATTGAGAACCGGCGTTCCGAGGTCCTTGCCTTTGTCCAGTATGACAACAAAGCTATGGCTAAGCCTCATGAGTGGACCAAGAAGGGAAAGGCCTTATCTCGATATTCATTTTGCGCCGGACGTACTAGATTTGCTACTGTTATCAGAAACCTCCTTATTGGAACAAGATTTCTAAGCATGAACCATACACTCATTGTTCCCAAATCGATCTGTTCATTTGACAACCATAACCGAGCTAGTTGCAAATCCGTGAGTCTGACAGCAGGTGTTGCTCCACGACAGGAGTGGGTTGCCGAAGGCAATCTGCTTTACCTTCGAGTCCAGCTGATCCCCCGCTCAACTGGTTGCATTGTTGGGAGACGACCACCGACAGCAGAGAAACCGTTAGCCTCCCCAGCGCCTAGTGGAGAGGCAACCTTAGCGCTGTTGAATTGTCAAACACCCAAAATCTCCAATCTGATCTACTGTGGCCCTCTTTCTTTGCGCAAACGCTGAATTTCTTCTTCCATCTGCGCGCTGCGCACGGGGGCCGTGTACCAGGCGTCTATCGGACTTTCTCCAGGTTGATCGCTTACCACGACCACCATATCGCTCCGTTGCAGCACTTCCGGTCGGAGCCGCGTGCCGATCCCCGGATTCTGCGGGGCGTGCAGGAAGCCGTCGCGAATATCCAAGTTTGGATCGACGAATTCCTTGTACCACCCATTGTAGACTGTCGGCTTGAACTCTTGGATCATGGCGTTGGCCGCACTCATGCAGATGTGGGCGCAGGCGAAGATATTCACCGGCCCGGTGCAATCGTGGGGCGCAACGGGAACCTGATGCGCCGAGGCCAGGATGGCGATCTTGTGAGTCTCCGAGATGCCGCCGGTCCAGATCAGATCGGGCATGACGATCCGGGCCGACCCATTCTCGATAAACGGTCGCAACTGCCAGCGGCTAAGCAGTCGCTCCGAAATGCAGACCGGTGCCTTGGTGGCCTCCTGCAATCGGCGCAGGGCTTCGGGGTTGAGGAGCGGCATCAGATCTTCCTGCCACATCATCTCATAGGGTTCCATGCTCTGGGCAATGCGGATGGCAATGGGGAGTGTCCATTTGCCGTGCGCGTCGTTGGCGATCTGGATGGCCATGCCCACGGTATCACGAATCTCGCGGATGGGCTTGAGCGCGCGATCCAGGTCCGCCGGTGACAAGAATTGGCCCTGGCTGGCAATCGCCAGAGGGATCGTTGGCCCTCCCTTTATCGCTGTGATGCCCAGATCCAAGAGGCGTTTGGCCTCCTCACCGGCCCCTTCGAGGGGCATAGAGGTGGAATAGACGGGGATCCTTGTACGCACGGCACCGCCGAGCAACTCATAGATCGGTAGTCCGACCTTCTGTCCTTTGATATCCCACAAAGCCATATCGAGCGCAGAAATGGCGCGCATCTCTGCGCCACCGTACCCGGCGTGATCCGAGAGGCGAAACATCGTCTCCCAGTGGCGCTCAATCGCAAAAGGATTGCGGCCAATCAGGAGCGGGCCAAACAGGTCGTGGATGGCAGCCTGTACGACGGTGGGCGCGTAGAAGGTCTCGCCCAGCCCGATGATACCCTCATCGGTGTGTACCTGCACCCAGATATTGTGCGGTTGCGCTTTGGCGCGGATGGTTTCGATACGTGTGATTTTCATAGCAATCCCTTATTTCATTTGCATGGCGGGGCGTGGAGTTCGGCGGCGGCGACGTGTTCGGGGCAAATTTTGAAGCGCACGCGCAACTCTTCGGGCGGTGCGCCAAAGTACGGCCCTTCATTATATTTCATTGTCAGCGCGTTGGCGTGTTCGCGGTTCACGTCGTCGGTCATCTCGATCACTCTGTCGCGCACCGCCGGCCAGCGCGCCTTGTTGTCGGGGTCGAGAATGAGGAGGGAGACTTTGGGGCGCTGGCAGATGATACGGTGTTTGAGACGGTCTTTTTCACTGTTGAAGTAGATGTAGCTGCCGTCAAAATTGAACCATACCAGAGTGAGCTAGATAGTGCCATCCGCCAGTGTGGTCGCCAGTGACATCAGTACAGGGCGGGCCAACAGTTCGTGAAAGACTTTGGGAATAGGTTGGGTGTAGCATTCGATCTCCATGATTATAGAGAGGGTGCAAAAATACAGTGCGAGTGAGGGTCAGGTTTGATGGATGAGTTTTACGAGACAAATCTGCGTACGATAACGGCCTGGCAATTCACCTACCTTGCACCTATGCACCATAGACTTAATTCTTTCAAAAGTAAGCCACTGCTCTGCGCAAGAACCGACACTACCAACAACTCAGGGCCATAGACCACGTTTATTCGATATTTAGAAGGGCTTGACCCGCGTAACCACCACAGATTGCGCAATACTTACAAGCCGGAAATGCATGGGTTCAAAATTGCATCACGCCAGCGTCTGAAACACGCCTACCTACGCCCTAAAACATATGCCATTTCTGCAGCGCAGAAGTAGTTGCAGCAGAGCGCAAGACCCGTAGGGTAGTTACGAAACGCATCAGCAATTAGGAGGGCTTAGTAAGTGACTTCGGAGCTGACGCATGGGCTACTGCCCAAAAAAAGGAAACCTGTTTTACCCATACCTTGAGCAACCCATAGGTTTCGCGGAGCACCCAACCGTCGCAGTCGCGCTTCTGGCAGATAGATATTTAACATCCCCTTAAAGCGCCTGAGAGCCCGGGCGCAACGAGAACAGTTTTGCACTGCAAAGACCTTATTCGTAACACCTCGGATGACCGTACGAGCTGCTGGCGTTGCCTACTGTTCAAGGCCCAAATACTCATTCCCGCTGGACAAAGTGATTCAAAGGTCAACGCCACAAGGCTACACAGCCACGCTGATGCCCGCTGTTCAAAAAAGCGCCAGCGGGCTAGCCCGCCGTTTTGGTGTTGCCCCTGCCGCGATTTACCAGTGGAATGCGCACTATCCGGTGATTGCCCGGTCGCCCGACGCTCACCGATTGCAGACTGCACTGTCCCCAACCCACGCAGCCGTCGTGGTGCACTTACG
>SXGS01353104.1_pt1 | contig 12626 bp, 7 predicted proteins | sample 3174681 | NCBI WGS metagenome assembly SXGS01 (sample SAMN11356861, study PRJNA531348) | freshwater metagenome | isolation source: freshwater sample F1-80 | place: China: Fuxian Lake, Yuxi | collected 2017-12-25
GATATTCAGGGGTTTGGTCGCGATATTGTATATAGAATAGGTTCAGGAATAAATGGCCTTAGTGGATATTCAAACGCATTATATAATCAAAATCCAAGCCCAACATCACAATTTCCACGTGGTTTAGGCGATGTAGCTTCAGGTAACTATAAATATAATTCATTAGATTTAAATAAAATATATAATAACTCATATGATGCAGCAGCAAACTTCAGGTAAACAATAGTCTAACAATAAAATAAAATACAATTATAATAATAAAAATATTATAATAATAAAAAATATCATATCATAACATAATATATAGTATAATGTTATCAAATTTATGTACTCCAGCCAAACTTTATTTTATTATCAGCTTGATTCTATTAGCAGTCTCATTATATTATGATTTAACAAGGAATGAAAAGGATAAAATATGTTTAGGAAAAATAAATTGTAAAGTAGAAAGCAAACCTGTATTTTATATATTAAATATATTATTTATTTTATTATGGGCATTTATTCTTAACATGTTATGTAGATTCGGATGGTCAAAACTGTCTTGGTTTTTATTTTTATTTCCATATATAATTTTAGGTATTGTTTTTTTGACAATTGCTGGACTTGTAATTTTCATAGCAAGAAGCAATAAAAAATAGATAACAAATAGATAACATATTAAATAAATATTAAAAAATAGCATTATAGCATTATAGTATTATATTCAAATTTTATAGTAAAAATATGAATATAAATATAAAAAGTATAAAAAATACTAATGATATAATATAATAATATAATAATAGAATCCAAGAATCTAAGAAAAATGAATTCAGAGTTAGCATGGCAGATAATAGATAAATATTTTGATGATAATCCAAATATTTTAGTTCAACATCATTTAGAATCTTATAATGACTTCATGAAAAATGGAATAAAAAGAATCTTCAAAGAAAAAAACCCAATCGTTCTACAAAAAGAAGAAGATATATCAAAAAATATATTTAAACTAAGATGCGAATTATTTATTGGAGGTAAGAATGGAAATAGAATATACTACGGAAAACCAGTTATATATGATGATGAAAATAATGGTTTAGTAAAAAGGTCTCATTTTATGTATCCGAATGAGGCAAGATTGAGAAACATGACATATGGAACTACGATTCATTATGATATAGAGGTGGATTTTATAATGCGAGATTCTGAGGATAATGAAATAGTGGAAACTGCAGTATTGGAAAAAATATTTCTAGGTAGATTTCCTATTATGCTTCAATCAGAGTTATGTATTTTAAATGGACTTAATCCTTCGGTAAGGTTTAATATGGGCGAGTGTCGCAATGACTATGGAGGATATTTTATTATAGACGGGAAAGAGAAGTTCATTATTTCGCAAGAAAAATTTGCCGATAATATGCTCTATATAAGGGAATACGACGATGAAGGCGAACTTTATAGTCACTCGGCAGATATACGCACAGTATCTGAAGATGCTTCTAAACCAGAGCGAACAATGTCAGTAAGAGTTGTTGCTCCTGGTGCACGGTATTCAAATGAGCAAATTGTCGTATTAATTCCCAATGTTCGTAAACCAATACCACTTTTTATTGTAATGAGAGCTTTGGGCGTTTTATCAGATAAAGATATTATAGAATACTGTCTACTAGATTTAGATAAAAATGAGGATATGATAGATTTATTTATTCCGTCTATTCATGATGCAAGTAGAATTTTTACACAGGAAGTAGCACTTAAATTTATTTCCACATTTACAAAATCAAAAACCATTTCACATGTACACGATATTTTAATGAATTATTTTTTGCCTCAACTAGGAGAATTAAACTACATTAATAAAGCATATTACTTGGGATATATTGTTTATAAGTTACTTCTAGTATATACGAAAGTCGAAAAACCAACAGACCGTGACAATTTTAAGTTTAAACGCGTAGATTCACCTGGTCGTCTTTTATATGATTTATTTAAAGAATATTATTCATTACAACAAGCGAGTATTCGTCTAGCGATTGACCGCGAATACTACGGTAACACATCTAGATATAATACATCAAGTTCATTTCCTTCACTTGTTTTGCTAAATAAAAACGAGATTTTTCAAGACCGCATTGTAGAATCCGGTTTTAAAAAAGCATTTAAAGGAAACTGGGGTTCAGTAGACCATACCAAAAAAATAGGTGTAGTTCAAGACGCAAATCGGCTTTCATATAATTCATTTATTTCAGGATTTCGTAAAATAAATTTGCCAATGGATTCATCTTCAAAGTCGATTAAACCTCGTCTACTACATAGTTCACAGTGGGGTATTATTGATCCCGTGGATACACCAGATGGAGCGAATTGTGGGTTACATAAAAACATGACATTAATGTGTCATATTACTACCGGATTTTCTGGACAACCTATCATAAAATGGATGCGAGATATAATAGGTATGAAATTATTAGAAGAATGTCCTAGAAAATATTTGTTTAGTTCTACAAAGATATTTGTAAATGGGGCATGGGTAGGTGTTGTATCAAATCCAGAAGAGGTAAATATACAAATAAAAGCGTATAGAAGATTCGGATTAATATCACCATTTATAAGTGCACATTGGGAAATACAAAATAATGAGATGTATATTTTCACAGATGGCGGACGGTTATGTCGCCCCTTACTATATTATGATACTATCGATATGCGATATGCTTTCGAGAGAAAAGAAATATTACAGGCATTACAGTCTGGTACTTTCAGTTGGAAAAGCCTAGTTGTTGGTATGGGTAAAAAAATAGTAGTTGAATATGCTATTGATTCTCCGACTATATATACACCGCTTATGCTATATGGTGTGGGAACCATTTTGGATATTCAAAAAGGAATGATTCCTTCTATTATAGAATATGTAGATACCGCCGAAGAAGAGTCACTATTGATTACTTTATCATATAACGCACGAGATAAACCATATACACATATTGAAATTCATCCTTCTATATTGTATGGATTCATGGGGAATCAAATCGTTTTCCCTGAAAACAATCCTTTGCCGCGAAATGCTTTTGCGTGTGGTCAAGCAAAACAGGCTATTTCATTATATAGCACAAACTTTTTTTCACGTATTGATAAAATGGGGGTAATGTTAAACTATGGACAAATACCGCTAGTTAAAAGTCGTTACTTAAAACATATAAATAAGGAAGAACAACCATGTGGTGAAAATGTTATTGTAGCAATTATGTGCTACTCGGGATACAACGTAGAGGATTCTATTTTATTCAATGAAGGGTCGGTAAAACGCGGAATGTTTCGAACAACATATTTTAATAGCTATGAAACGCGCGAAGAGTCTACTAAAAATAAAAACGTAGCAGTTGATTCACATATTCTAAATATTGAAAGTGAGGCAAATGTAATTGGACTAAAACCCGGATACGAATATAATCATCTTGACATGTATGGAATGATAAAAGAAAATACTGAATTAAATGACAAGATTGTATTAATCGGCAAAGTTAAAACAAATTTAGATAATCCCGATAGACCTATCGATGATTCCGTTTTCCCTAAAAAGGGGCAGCTTGGCTTTGTAGATAAAACATTTATCACAGAGAGTGAAGAGGGAGCAAGGTTGGCGAAGGTTCGTATTCGCGAAGAAAGGATGCCGAGCATTGGAGACAAATTTGCGTCAAGAGCAGGACAAAAAGGAACTGTCGGCGTTTTAATACGCGAACAAGATATGCCCTTTACAAGCGACGGTATACGACCTGATATTATTATTAATCCACATGCTATTCCATCTCGTATGACAATAGGACAATTGGTTGAGTCATTAATAGGGAAAGTGGGTACTTTATATGGCGCATTTGGGGACTGTACTGCATTTTTAAACACAGGACCAAAGGAAAAACAGTATGGTAAGTTATTAGTAAATGAAGGTTTTCATTCAAGTGGTACACAAATATTATACAATGGAATGACGGGTGAGCAAATACAGTCTGATATATATATTGGGCCGACGTATTATATGCGTTTAAAACACATGGTAAAAGATAAAATCAACTATCGTGCTAGAGGACCTAGAACCCTACTTACTCGTCAAACAGTTCAAGGTAGAGCAAATGATGGTGGTTTGCGTGTAGGTGAAATGGAACGTGACGGAATAATAGCTCATGGTATTAGTCATTTTCTACAGGAGTCTATGATGATTCGTGGTGACGAATATTTTATGGCGATATGTAACAAGACGGGAACAATTGCGATTTACAATAGTATGCGTGATTTATTTATAAGCCCTATGGTGGACGGTCCTATAAAGTTCACTGGAAATTTATTGAGTGATATGAATATTGATAAAATAACGCGGTTTGGTAGGTCTTTTAGTATTGTTCGTATTCCTTATTCATTTAAACTATTGATGCAGGAGTTATTGACAATGAATGTGTCGATGCGAATTATAACAGAAGATAATATAGACCAACTTGACAGTATGTCATATTCGAAGACAATCAATAAACTTATGTTTGATGATACACCCCAAACAACTGATGTTATTTCTCGTGTAATCGAGTCAAACAAAGAAAGAAGTTCGGTTGGATATGTAGTTAGTAAGGCATCGCGAAAAGCCGAACTCGATAAAAAACAAGAGAATACAAATGCAGTTTTGTTGGATAATCAAAAGGCGCAAGAAAAGATGCTTAAAGATATAGAGAATCTTGGATGGAGATTAGAAAGTCGTGAACTATTAGAGAGCGCAGAGGTATCTTCTGTAGCACAAGGAGAAGGAACACCCAAGAGATATAAATATATTTTTGCGTCTTTAATTTTGGACGATCGTGGTTCTCCTACAGAAATATGGGATGGTCCATCTGGTGGATATGGGCAGTTCCCCAATACTCACCCTGTTGGGTGGTCAGAGAAAGATTTATTGTATACATCGGGAGAAAAAATACCGGATGAAATTATGGCGAATGAGTTGGCTAGAAATCAGACGCCAAATAACTGGTTAAGCTCGTATATAAATATAATACAAGAGTTTCAAAAGGTAATGTATAGAAAACAACTAATAGAAGAAGCAAAACAGCGTGCTGAGCAAGGTATAGAAGAGGGCGCAACAATGTTAACACCAAGTTATGCCCCCGGCTCTCCTCAATACACAGCATCAAGTCCTGTTTATGGAATCTCGCCAGTGGGACAGTATCAGCCATTGGGATTTGGGGCAGCAGCGGCGGCATCGGTTGCATCGGCGGCGGGATTAACACCATCACCGTTAGGTTCGCCTCAATATACGGCATCATCGCCACAATATACGGCATCATCGCCTCAATATACGGCATCATCACCTCAATATTCATCTATTGTTAGCCCCGTGGGTTCTCCTATAGTATTGACCGGACAGCCTGCAAATGTTGTATTTCCTACAAATCCTTTACAAGCCGTAATGCCCATGGGAGTAGGGGTTGGTGCGCCGGCACCACAAGGAATGCTATCAGTTGAAAAACAACCATCTAAAGAAGAAAGTAAGGAAGGAGAAGGACAAGGTAAAAAAACAGTAATGGTTACCCCTTTTCCAGGTAAATTATAAAATTTGATTTTGAATTTACATATAATATTTTTAATTACATGTTTATGAATTTATGAATTTATGAATTTATGAATTTAATAAAACAATAATAAAATTGAATTAGAATTATTGTTTTGTAATATAAATATAAGAAAGCTATAACAAAAAATAGTAAACAATCAATCAAATGTCTTCAGCACAACAACAAAAAACATCAAGTGGAATGATTACCATGATTCACAAGGCAAGGCAAACTATTCTTGAATTATTAAGAGAACAAAAATATGATACATCTGAATATGAAAAATTCGGAGTGAATGAGGTTCACGCAATGTATACAAATAAAGATGCTCCCAAACAGTTGGATATGATTTTGACTACAACGGAGGGATCGTTTAAACAAAAAAATGTATATGTCAAGTTTCATTTAGCGAAAACATTGCGCGTCGAAAATATACAGGATTATGTAGATGATTTATTTAATATAGAACAAGTATTGAATAAAAAAACAGATACGCTAATAATAATAATAAAACAAGACATGAATCAAACCTTAATGAATATATTAAATGAATTTTGGGATAGACACAAAATATTTATTATATTATTTAGTTTAGAAAGATTACAATTCAATATTCTTGAACATCAATATGTCCCTAAACATATTATTTTAACCGATGACGAAAGGAAGGAGATGATAAAAAGGTATAATATTTTAGATGTAAAAAATTTACCAGATATTTCTCGATTTGATCCTGTTGCGCAAGCAATCGGTATGAGACCTGGAGAGATTTGCCGCATAGAGAGACCCAGCAAAACATCTGTTATTTCAAATTACTACAGATATTGTACGCAAACAATGTTATAAGCCTGGGCTATGATATCCAAGTTTTGATATATTAAACTATATTTGACTTATAAATATTTTTAATTATATTATAACTTTATATTTTACATGTTTATGATTTTCCCATTGTTTTATAAAATAATATTTTATTATGATATTATAGATATCATATAGTATACATATGTCGGAAATAATAAAATATTATTCAAATTCTCTTAATAATTTAAATAAGAAATATGACGAATATACAAAAAATTATGTAGAGGACTTTGTAAATTTTAAAATACCTGTATTCGGATGTAGTTTAACAAGAAATGATTTAAATTCCGTCGATTGTATCAATGACTATTCGAAAAACAGCCCTTTTGTCGCGACAAAAGATAATATAGATTCTTTAAATACAGAATATTTAAATGTAACTAAGCAATTAAAAGCATTATTTATAGAACAGTCAAAATATGTAGATAGTTTTCAAAAAAAAATAGATGAACTAAATGACGAAAATAAAGAGTTGTTAAGTAAAGCGACGAATATAAAAGATACGAGCGCCACATCTAAACCATTTTTTCATAATGAAAGGTTAATGTATTATCGCTCATTAATTTATATTATATCAATTATTATTGGTATTATTTTTATTTTATATATGTTACAGTCTACGCCGTTTATAGAAGTTGCTACAAGTGTTGCTACAAATGCTAAAAATCTTGCTGAAAATGCCGCAAAGGGAGCGAAAGGTTTGGTAGAAAATGCTGCTACAGGCGAAAATCCTGATGGGACAGGTTCCAATAATATGCTTAGAAATATTATTATATTTTTATTAATAAGTGCAGTTATAATTTCCGTGTTTTATTTTATAGTTTATGTATTAAGAAAAGTAAACCCACCAATAGAAAAAACAAATACTGAAAAAGAAATAAAGAGGATAGCTGATTCATGTTTAAGAGATAAGAGCCAATCGTGGTTTGATACGCAACTAGAAAATCTTAAAACGTTTTTGACAAATAAAAAAAAAATAAGCGACTAATACATATATCTCGACTAATACATATATATCGATGAATTATGTAAATAATATTAGTAATATTTGATAATATTAGTAATATTTGATAATATTAGTAATATTTGATAATATTAGTAATATTTGATAATATTAGTAATATTTGATAATATTAGTAATATTTGATAATATTAGTAATATAGACATTATAAAAATACATTTTCTATTTATATGTTATAAGTATTTATTTTATCATGGATCTATCAAATATGTTTAGCGATTTGGCACCTCTTTTTAATAATGGATACAGAAAACAATTATATACAGACCCCAGTATTTTACAAGGTGTAGAATTTTTACAAAATGAAAATAAAGTAAAGAAAGAAGTAGCGCAAAATTTAGATTTAAATTTAATATCTGATTCGCATGGAACAGAAAGTACGACTGTTCATTCAGCGGGAATGTTAAATAATGCCGATTACGATTCATATGGACCTAGCGGAGATATAGAAGGATTTCAAGAAACAATGGAAGGACCAACCACCAAGTATTATAATGACCTAAAGGCTCAATATAATATTATTTTGGCAGATTTTAATACTATTATTAGTGCATCTAAAACAACACCTGGAAAAGGTATTATACCTTTACCTATTCCTACACCTCCAGCAACAGAAACACCTGAACAAGTAACTAAAAGATTGGCTGCCGATAAAGAAGCAAGAGAAAATTTAAAAAAAAATCTAGATACACTTTCATCACAGATGGCGAATATTTCCTCACTGTTGATGACAAATGTAAAAGATAATACTAGTTCAGATTTTTCATCATACAATAAAATGCAGAAAGATATAGATAATGTTCAGAATCGAATCATCGAGATAGATGGAATAATGAAAAAGAATAGTTCAAAATCTATATATGATGTAGACACATCTCTTGCTAAAGAAGAAGAGACAGCATTACTTACAAAACAGCGATATTATGTTTATGTTATATGGTTTATTATTTTGGTTATTATTTTATATATAACAATAACTAATTTGGTTAACCCCGAATCGTCATTTAGTGTTTTATTAATAAGTCTCGTTGTATTAATATTTTTATTTCTGTTTTTCATGTATAGTAAATGGAATACCGAGTGGTACGATTTTAAAATTAAACTTAAAAATATTGACTTTGGTCTTCCCGACATTCCAAAAATAGATTTTAGCCCATTAGTGTCTATCAAATATACATCATAAATTTTTATTTATAGAATATTGTAATAAATATTATTAGAATTGTTAATAATATGTATTAACAATATGTATTAACAATATGTATTAACAATATGTATTAACAATATTTATTATAACAAATAGTTATAACAAATATTTTTATCTGAGTATAATTATATTTAAGAAAATAAAATTATAAATATAAATAAAAAATGTATAATAGCACAAGTATAACTGATGGGTTACATTTTATGAATCAAGCAAATACTCGAACAAATAAAACATATAATAAATATAAAAATAATAAATATAAAAATAAAAACAATAAAGATCTTATACTAGATAATGATTCTGAAATTATTGAAAATTTTGTAGTAGATGATAGAGCCCTAATAACAAGAAATATAAATGAAACAAATACAATGAATACTAATATTGTTGGCTACAATAGTTCTATGAACGATTTAAATTCTATTCAAAGTAGTATTACCACGCAGTCTAAGATTTTTTTAGATATTAACAAAAAAAGCGATGACAGTTCATTAAGAAATAAAGATGTACAACTTACAAATGGTACTTTTGGTAGGGTAAATAATGCCGGTTTATTTAAACAGTACCCCGCTGGTGCTACCAAATGTGGTATTCCTGCTGTTCCCAAATCGGTTGGGTTTGATTTATTGAATAAATCAGCTGCTGAATATTCGGTATTGGAAGATAGCGCTGGAAACCTAGCATTATATGGTACTGATATGGTTCAAGGACCTAGTGGAGCATATCCGTGTAGTGACTATGCAGGAACAAATATATATGTATCAAAGCCTGTAGATTTTAATTATGATACAAATATGGTATATGTGGGTGTATATAATCAAAATGCAGCTAATGCAGCAACAATTTCTGGTCAACTAACCGAGCAGTCCGATTTGACTAGCTCTACTGTTAAACAGTGTGTTACGAGGGCGATGGATAAAGGCATGTCCTTTGCTTCGCTTTCAAATTATAACTCTAATAGCAAAACGGGGCAATGTTATGTTGGAAATTATTTGTTAAACGGGGGTTCATCTAACGCATATAGAACTATTCAAAGAGCGACTATTTTTACACTTCCTAATACATCACATGATTCATTTACTTTTGCTGCCGATGGTGGATTGTATTCGGGAACATTCGGGAACGGTGGTAATCTATTTTTGTCTCCACTAATAACAGCAACAGGTGAAACAAAAGTTCCTATAGGTATATTAAGTCCACAATACGGAGCAACTATTAATGAACTTACAGCCAGTTATGCATATGAATGGGGTTGGGGGAATTGGGATGATATTGTGAGATTTAATTATTCTCCTGTTGGAACACCAGGTGGAAGACTAGATACTGCTAGACAATATAGTTATTGGTATCCAATTATGAGAACTTATAGTCAGACTAAATCAGATGGTAGAACATATTCATATCAACAACAAGATTGGGAAATTCGTACTCAGACAGAGACTGTTACATGGCAAGGGTCAGGTCTAGTATATATTAGATATAAATGTGGTAAAAAGGATATGACACCTACATCAACGCGAATAAATTTAGGGGAAGGATTTAGTATAGGATGTTGGGAATTATATCAACAATATCCATCATTTTCTTTGAACTTATCCGATGATGGTACTGTTACAATCACAAATAATAAAACACCGAATGACAATTTGTATACAAGCACTAATCAAATATCAAACCAACCGGAAACCCAGATAATATCAATAGCTGGCGCAAACAAGACAATGATGCCGTGGGCTGATAGACCCGACTGGGTATCTGGTAGTGTTAATAATGGTGGTTTATTAACTTCATATTCAATGGGTGTAAAAACACTAACAAATGGTCAATATATTTCATCACCCTCTGGTAAGTGTAGGCTAATTTTTAACAAATCAGGTGGTAATGCTGGAACGTTGGTATTAGAATATTCTGTTTATGATGTTTCGCAAACACAAGGTACTGCTACATCACAGGGTCTTGATAAGGATAATAATTTAATCGGAAACTCTAATAATTATTCGCAGTATTACTTAACCAAAGTAGATAACCCAAATATAAAAAGTAGAATCGCTTATATTGATATAAATAATGGTTTACATGAGTATCCGAGCGATATGACACAATTTGATAATGACTATATTGAAATGAAAAATTTTGTACCTAATCCATTAAACGGAACTACTATTTCAAACACAACTGAAGCGGCATGTAAAACAGCGTGTAATGAAGACTCGTTGTGTGCTGGATATACTTATAATAGCTCGGTATGTAAAAAGTATAGTGATATACAGATATATCCAAAAGGAGATAGAATTTTTGATGAGGGTAAAATTACATATATTAGAAAGAAGAAGATAAATACTACAAATAGTTCTCATTTTTCTTGTAATAAATTTGTACACAATGTAGACAGTGATGTATATACTTCTTATCCAAAAACAGACCCGAACCCTATGACAACAACTCAAAAATGCGCCCTTGGTTTAATATTAGATCCACGCATGAGTGTATTAGAAACAAAAAATACGGCTGCAGTAACGAAGGGAAACGAGATAAAGGGGTATATAAATGGTGTTTATACAAATCAAAATAAATTAAAAGATACCATTAATACAAAATCGAAGGACATAGAGAAAGGAATTGCGGGTCAAGAAGCTGTTAAAAAACAAATAGATAAATATGAGGAATCAAATATTACAAGCACAGCAACGGTTTCAGATACAGAAATGCTATTAGTTAGTGATAATTATCGGTACGTATTATGGAGTTTAGTAACTGTATTAGTTGGTATTGCAGCAATTAAAACATTTAGAGGGGCTGCAGAGTAATATAAATATATATTTTGGGTAGATATATAATAAATAACAAATAATAAATAACAAATAATATTAATAAAAATATATAACTAATATTATTTAACTATTTTATTGTAATATTGTATATTATATATATTATTATTATATACATGCCCGAAGCCGTAGTAGTAGATCCATTGGTTACATATCAAGACGACTTTACAAAAAATTTAAATGAACAGTTTGCTAATATTACTAACTTACAAACTATACAAAAAAAATTATTTGCCGATTTAGAAAAATTAGCCGGTTCGCCAGATATAGCCTTACCTACGATTCAAACCCAAATTATCGATAAATTCGACCAAATCGATAACCTAACAAAATTGCGAACTAATATTTTTAATACAATTAAGGCAAATTATGGCATTATACAATCTGATTACAATATTCAGCGAAAATCTTATGCTCAGCAACTTGTTGCACTAAATATTATTGAAAATGATCTTAATAATACATCTAGTAAATTAAGGGAATCTTTGTTAATTCGCGACAATGCCGAAAGAATGGTAGGTGTTAATAATTATTATACCCGAAGGTATGAATCGCATGCTGATATTATGAAAAATATTATTTTTTACTGTGGTATTATAATTTTTGCAATATTTTTAATGAGAATGGGTGTAATTACTGATGAAATAACAAGTTTGATTATTATAGTTGCTCTTTGTTTTGGTGTTATAATCGTTGGTAAAAAAGTATATGATTTATCACGCCGAAATAATATTGACTATGACAAGTATAATTTTCCTTTCGACAAAGGAGATATACCAGATAAAACTAGAAATATAGTAAGCAAAGAAACAGATAGAACTTTTGGACAGAGTGCACTATTAGATGTATGTACAGACATTAAAAAAGAAACATTTGTACCTTTTCAACTTAAAAACCATAACTGTAAGATAAAAAATAGTGATGATGGATCGTCCCCTATCCCTTCAACAGATACCGTATATGACTGTAACTCTAGCTATAGTACATTGTAAGATAATATGTAGTAAATATTGTAAATATTGTAAATATTGTAAATATATGATAATAAATCAAAATAGTATTCTATATAGTTTATAAAAATAAAATACTATTTATATAATAATATAACAATAATATAACAGTAATATAA
>SXGS01007705.1_pt1 | contig 12619 bp, 11 predicted proteins | sample 3174681 | NCBI WGS metagenome assembly SXGS01 (sample SAMN11356861, study PRJNA531348) | freshwater metagenome | isolation source: freshwater sample F1-80 | place: China: Fuxian Lake, Yuxi | collected 2017-12-25
GCCAAGCTGAATCGCTTGGCGCGTCAGCGAGAATACTCCCGAGATCAAAGCTTGCGAGGCAATGACCGAGGCCGCAGCCGCAAGGGCGACGAGCGGATAGAGCGCCCACTCTGGTGCCATTAAAAAGAACGGATTTTCCGCTTTCGATGGATCCTGCATGAGAAGCGCGCCCTGACCGAAGTAGTTCAGAACAAGGCCCGGCAAAACGGCAACAAACCACGCGCGACGTATCGGCGATTTACCAAAGTGCCCCATGTCGGCATAGAGCGCTTCTCCCCCGGTCACGACGAGAAAGAGTGAACCCATGACGAAGAAGGCTTCCGCTTTATGATGGAAGATAAAATCAAATGCGTAGACCGGGTTCAACGCCTGAAGAACGGCTGGATGCTCGACAATCTTATTTAAGCCGAGGAGTCCAAGAACGACGAACCACACAAGCATGATCGGCCCGAAGATCGCGCCGATGCGGGCGGTTCCGTGATTCTGAAAGTAGAAGAGGAAAAAGAGAATCACGCACGTAAGCGGGATGACGAACTTATCGAAGACCGGTGTGGCTAACTTCAATCCTTCAATCGCTGATAGCACCGTAACGGCCGGCGTGAGAATTCCGTCACCATAAAGCAGAGCCGCACCGAAAATCCCGAGCCCAAAGAGAATGAACTTTCGATCCGCGAGTCTTCGGGGAACAGCAAGGGCCGTGAGCGCGAGGATTCCGCCTTCACCGCGGTTATCGGCACGCAAAACGAAGATCATGTATTTGATCGAAATAACGAAAACTAGAATCCAGAATGCCAGGGAAAGGACTCCGAAGACGGAGCCTTGGGTGACTTCGATTCCGTGCGGGCCGTGAAAACATTCGCGTAATGCGTAGAGAGGACTTGTTCCGATGTCTCCGTAAACAACGCCTAAGGCCGCTAAGGCCACCGGCCAAACCGAACGCGCAGCGCCGTGTCCACCGCCGTCGCGGCCTGCCGCCACGTGTGTGCTCATTGCTTAAGTCTCCCGCATGATGTCGAAACAAGTGCGTGCTCAACCTAGTCGACAATAGTTTCGCTGTCCACCAGGGCCGTGGTCAAAACATACGGGAGAGGAGAGTTCTGCTGATTTCGTAAGCGACGCACTTGAAATGCGCCGCGGAAAGAATGGATTTAAACGCCTACGCTGCGCAGAGGAACGATCTTCACTTGCGAGCGGAAGACGTAGCCCTCACCGGGAACGGAGGCAACGTACTGCGAAAGAGCACCCATTTTGCGTCGGAGTGAACAGATGTGTTTATCGACCGTGCGCTCAACGACGTGAAGATTCTCGCCCCAAACTTCGCGCAGGATGTCAGCACGCGAAAGCGTACGACCTTCGTGCTTAGCGAGGTGATAAAGGATTTTGAATTCGTTCGGCGTGAGCTCGAGATCGCGTTCAGTCGCTTCGCCACCTTTATCGGAACTTTTGAGCTGCGACACTTTTTGTCGACCTACGAAGAACTTCAGCTCGCCTTTTGCGAATTGATCCGCCGAAGCTTGCGAAGAAGCCGCGCGCTTTAAACGCGCATCGATGCGAACGCGAAGTTCGTCCGGATGAAAAGGCTTTTGGATGTAATCATCAGCACCCGCGGCAAAGCCCAAAACGACATCAGCTGCTTCTTTGCGACCTGTTACGAAGAGAATTGGTGTGCTCGAAAGACGCGGATCTTTTCGCATCTCTTCGCAAAGGGATAAGCCGTCTCTTCCCGGCAAGCCTACGTCGATAAGAATGAGATCGAACGTGTTCTTAGAAACTTCCGTCAGCGCTTCATCAGCATTCGACGCAACGACTACCGCGAACCGATCCACGAGCGCAGATCGAACGAGATGTTGGTATTCCGGCGAATCTTCGATTAACAACGCTTTACGCAAGCATGACCTCCCCAAGCCACTGATCGTCACCGCGCTCTTCTCTTGCCGATCGAAAAACTAAAGCGCGGAGTGATACCTCCATTGTGGACTGAATTGTCTAGAATTCAAAACAAAACCTGTTGCATTTTATTTCAACCGAACCTTGAGACATTCAGCACCGCGCAATCTTTCCTTAACCGATTGGCAGTATCTCAAAACCAGACTCACCGAATAAAAGACGAGTCAAAAGCACAGCTGTAACTTCGGTTCATTTTTTGAGGCGCGAAACTTGAGAGACTCATCCGAACCTAATAGCGTTCGTCGGTTATCTCACGCTCGTTTGGACCGTCCGACTGCCGATTCATAAGGACGTAGGGAAGCGCGAGTAAAACCGCCGTCGCGCCGATGATGATAAAACCGATCACGGCACCGAAAACTCCCGAGAACAATGCGCCAATCGATAGTAGCGTTTCCATAGAAGAAGCTCCTCCCTCGTTGGAAAATCAAATTCTCTCAAACGAAGCGCAAGAACGCCTTTGCGAGCCGATGATGGAATTGCGCCGTTTTAATCACAGCCCTTTCAACGCGATCCGTGGGGCAAACCTACCCTTTTTGAGACGTTGTAGAGATCAAATCCAAGTCAATCTCCTTCTCAGGGCCAATAGGAGCGGATCCAGCGAAACTGGACCTTGAAATTCGCCTCGAAAATGGATGAAGATTAAAGATAGGGCTAATGAAGGCCCTCATCGCAAGGAGGATCGTCTTCGACAGTTTCGAGAGGATCCACGAGCGGACCAATCGAGCGCTCGTGCTGAACTCGAGCTTCCAGCCAGTGAAACTCGTAAGCTGGCAAAAAGCCCTCATCCTTTGGTTTCAAGGGAAAGTTGAAATCCTTGAATACCACCATGTCGCGGCCCGAAGCGCTTCATCAAGCTTCAAGCTTCCGAGCGTGATGCGACTTAAGCGCTACGTGAATCCCCGCAGATCAACACGTCTGAAATTTTCCCGAGAAAATATCTATCTTCGTGACAGCTACACTTGTCAGTATTGCGCCGAGCAGTTTCCCGCAAAGGAACTCACGCTCGATCACGTCGTGCCGGCAAGCAAGTTTGGTCGCAAAGATTGGACGAACGTTGTTACCGCGTGCCGTGACTGCAATCACAAAAAAGGCAATCGGACTCCGCTGGGCGCGGGCATGCCGTTGCTTAACGAGCCACGGATTCCAACTTGGCTTCCGGTGACTCAGCCAAACTTCCAAATCGAAAACATGCCGGAAGAATGGCGCCCCTATCTCGGAACTGGTTAACTCGTCGCTGGCTCACACTTTACGATGGTGAAAACGTCACGCAAAGTGTGAGCCAGTTTGCCAACACTACATTTTCCTTTGATTGACACGTCTTCACACCTGCCGTGATCCTGTAGGAACGGTTGAGGTCTCCGTAAACTCGGGAGGCCAGAAGATGTTTCGCTCTTGCTCGAAAATTCTGTATCCGAACATGCGGCACAAGCCGCTCCGTGGATCCTTGCGCCGGATTTCTTTCACTGTGATCGCACTGACCTTAAGCGGTTGGCTCACGGGCTGCCAGAAAGAATCTGGTCCGCGCTCTGACTGGCGCCCCGAGCGGGCGAATACTTGCTCCTCGCTTGCGGAGATCGATGCACCATCGACAACTCGCGAAGCTTCCGTTTCGCCCTTTGAGAAAAATCGCTTTCAAACCGCAAACGCAGAGACCGATGAGACGACATGGATCGCGTTGATCGACAACGGCTGCGCTTCTCGCGCAAGCGAAGGGCGATTCTCGCGCGCGCTCTACGACAAGCGAGGACTCAAAACCTTAAGCATTCAAGCTTACCGCCTAGGCTCTGGCGAGAAAAGAGCACGGAAAGGCATTAAAGACGATTGCACGCTCGGCGTGTCGCTCGAGCAAAAAAAGATTTCTTCAATCGGCGGTCGCTTGCGGTTTCCGATCCCTGAGCCCGGCGAAGGATTACACGACGCAAGCGTCGATGCTGCGAGACCAACCCAAGAGCATCACGAATTCCTTGGCTCCACCACGCTCGTGCGCAACCGTTCTTTAATTTTCACCCGTGGGCAAGAACCCATCATCGCGATTGTCGATACGGGAGTTGCGCTCGCTCATCCCGACTTGCGTGAGTCACTGTGGCGCGGTCCTGGCGGCGAAGCTGGTTTTGATTTTTCCGATTACGATAACGATCCCAGCGATGAGCAGTACCACGGAACCCACGTCGCGGGGCTTGCGGCTGCAATCGATCATTCAGGCCGCGGCATCTCCGGCGTTGCGCCAGGTGCGAAGATCATGGCCGTTCGAACCATGGATTCTTTCGGGCATTCGACGATCGATCGCGTAGCAAACGGAATTCTCTACGCGATCGAAAATGGAGCGGACGTCATCAATTTGAGTTTAGGCAGCCCAACTCGCATCATCTCCCCGATCCTGGTCGACGTCATGCAAAGAGCCGCACGAAAAAATGTGGTCGTCGTGATCGCCGCCGGCAACGACAAGCGCGAGATAAACAGCGACTATTTAGTTGAACCCGCGGCGCTCGCCCACCGGATCGAAGGCGTCATCAGCGTCGGATCCGTTGATACCGAAACGGGTGATCGGTCGCTGTTTTCAAACTTCAGCTCTAAGTACGTCGAGATCATGGCTCCAGGTGCGGTTCATAGCGATTCGGTTCGGGAGAAGACGGTAGGTTTACTTTCGACTTTTCCCTTCGTTGATCAGCCATACGCCAGGCTTCCGGGAACCTCGATGGCCACACCGCTTGTAAGCGGAGCTGCGGCACTCGTCATTGCGAAGTTCCGTGCCAGAGGACGATCATACTCAAATGCGCTCGTGGAGCGGGAACTTAAAAGATTGAGCCACGTAAACCGCGGATTGATGTCGGATGTTCGAGGCGGACGAGTTCTTGATCTCCGAAGCTTCCACGTCGATATTCCGGTTCATCCCGAAGGTCCCTCATCCCCTCAACCGAGCGCCCCGCGCCCGACAGAGGACAACCCCTGTTTCTGACTCCAGCTTTGAGCGAGTCAAGCGCCAGTTGAGATCATGGGCCTCACTACATACGGAATCGTGAACTGAGTATTTCGAATGCGAAACATCAACTGACTTCACCGAACTAAATCCAACAGAGGTGTCGAGGTCGCCAGCGTTAGGCGTAGAACAATCATGGGATCGACAGTTGTTGTCGGTTCAGGCTCCGCGCCGGACCTTCAGCAGAAGCTTCCGGAGAACCGGCGTCTAGCAAATGGCTTCATAGGAGGAGGTCGAATGATTCCCTTGAAAACTCATAATATTTTAGACTACGTGATCGGTGCGCTCTTGATCGTATCTCCCTGGCTCTTCCGATTTGCTGAAATCGATGCAGCAAGAAATACGTTCTTAGTTTTGGGCGGTGGTTTGATCGTCTATAGCCTTTTGACGAACTACTACTACTCGGTTGCGCACATTCTGCCCTTGGGTGTTCACATGACACTCGATGCGCTTGCAGGGATCGTTTTGATATTGGCTCCGGCCCTGTTTGGTTACCGTGATCTGCTGACTGGTGGACAGTACGCTGCGCACATCGTGCTCGGTATTGGTGCTGTCGGTTTAGTCGCGCTCACGCGACCCCGGACGGAAGCCGCTAAAACCCCAGCAGAGCGGGCGGCTATCGCTCACGATGTACCGCTTCCTCACTGACGACGACGACGACAACGAATCCGACGACCTGATTCGAGACCTTAAATAAGCGTCGTGATCGCAAGTCGTACCCTGGCTCTCCAAAAGGCGCTCTCACGAGCCCGGGGGTTTTCAACCTGCAGAAGATGCCTTCAAAGCGCTTTCTGCAGGTTTTTCTTTTTATCTTACGTGGTGAAGCGGAACACAGAATCGAAGAGGAAGTAGATTCCACCGCAAACCGCAAAGACCGCGACGAGCCAGCCGCCGCCAAAGATATTGAACATCAGGAATTTTGCACGCTCTTCTTCTTTAAGAGCAAAGAGGCGATCTTTCCATAGAGAGAACACGAGAACGCCCGCCAAGAACAAACCCAAGCCCAAAATGAGTTTGAGCGTTGCGAGATCGCTCAAGAAACCAGGGAAAGGCAAAGGGTTTACGACGAGGTTCAAATTCATATCATCTCCTCCAAGAGCTGACGAAAGTTATGTTTCAACAAGTTGTGTAGCTGGCGTGTAGCTTTCGAAACATCTCGAAGGTAACAGGTTGGTCTGGTTTGGGAGAGTGGATTTATCTCGCGTCGGGCTTGAGTGAGGCCCGAACGAACTTGAACTGGCTGAACGGCTTAGTTCAGGAGAGGAGCTCCGCGACTTCTGCCGGCGATAATTCGCCCTTGTAAAGACTTGAAAGCTCTTGAAGGGATTCGGCTGATTCCTCAAACACGCGTTCTGCTTCTGAAGGAATTTCGATCGCGCGCAAAAGACGCTCGAAGAGATCCGCGAGCGCGGCTTGATCCCCGATGTTCTCATCAACAAAGCCAAGAATCTGGTACGTTTCTTCGCGCGGTATCTTTCCGGGTCCCTCTCCCCGATATCCTCGCTCTATCCATGGAAGTGACGCGAGACCAAGGAAAAGCGACCACGAGCAGAAAAGCCGGTAACCCACTTCGGCTTTCGGAAGACTTTGAACGTAATCAAAAGCAATGCGCGCGTCTTCGATCAAGCTTCTTAGCACCAGGCTTCGCGACGGTACTAAGAATCGACCGTGAGTCTCGTCGCCGTTTTGGTCCTTCAGCAGATTTACCTTTTGCAGAAAAAGACCGAAGCGGAAGGCGTCGATGAGGCCTGGCGCATTCTCCCGCTTCACGAGCCTGGTCAGAATTTCGCCGACGACACCCGCTACGAAAAAGCAGTAGCGATTTACGTCTGCGAGATTCCGCAAACGCAACAACCCTTCACGGTTCTTCTTTGTCATGAAAAACCGCATACCCCGACTCATACTCAGGATTGGATCCCTCAGACTTTCACGAATCTCAGGCGGTAGCCCATGGTAGTCGCAGAAAAGCGGATAGGCGTCTTTTAGAAGCTCAGTTTCACTCTCAGGAAGACCTTCGTGAGGAAAGAGCTGAGTCCAAGCCTCGATCTCCGAAGCCTGAGGTTTGCGCTCTAGAAACGATTCGAAAAAAGTGAACGCGCGCTCTTGATCCGTGAATACGGGCCACGCTGCATCTTCAATCGTATCAACGATTCGGCAGAGCAAGTAGCTTAAGCCCACCCACTCACGCAGAGGATTGTCTAATCGAGCAATGCAAAACGCGAAGCTACGACTCACTCGATCCAAGTGGTCTTGGTAAAAATCAGAGCGATCGTCGTTGTGCACGCGAAGTCCTGGCGTCGATTCCATCATCTCCAAAAGAGCGTGTCAGAGTTCGCGTAAGCACGCAACCTCGCTAGAGAGTTCAATCAAAACGTAACACGATGAACCGCGATTTTTTCGTTGGACTGCAAGTGAAAACCAGTTGATAACTGGTGCAAACCAGCTAGGAGGACAGCTATGTCGAGCCAGGACAATTCGAACGGAAACAACAACCGCCGCGACTTTTTGAGAAAAGGCGGAGTCGGTCTTCTCGCTGCGGTGATCGGGAGCCGGATCGCGCTGAAAGGTGACGTCGCATTTGCGCAAGCCGGAGCCGCAAATCTGCCGTTGGTAAAAGACGATGATCCGACAGCCAAGGCTCTCGGCTACGTGGCGGATGCGAAAAAAGTCGACACGAAAAAATGGCCGAAACGTGCAGGCGCTGAGGGCGGCAAACAGTACTGCTACAACTGCCAATTCTACCAAGTGAAGGCTGACCCGAAGGCCTCCAAACAAGGTCCTTGCACGCTCTTCCCCGGTAAAGCGGTCGCGAGCCAGGGTTGGTGCAACAGCTGGACGCAGAACCCTGCTGTGAAGTCGTAAAACGTCACCGCTTCTGTCCGTTTCCTATAAAAAGCCTAGGGTCGTGTCCGGCCCTGGGTGAAATCCAGGCCTGTTTTTTGACAATTCCACCCGTCAGCCTTTAACCTCCGTATCACGTTTTGCGATTCCGGAAGGACGATCGGCTTTTGCTCAACGGCGTGCTGCCACATCGTAGTGATGACGGCGGTTCGTGAAGACTCCGCCCCGGACGGCCTCACTCAGAACCGTTTATGAGGGGAACAGAATGCGGACTTCATTCGGAGTAATCGGCAACGCTCTTACACATCTTGGTTTAGCGGCACTTGTTTCGGGCACAGCTATCGTTGCTCAAGCAACACCGATCAACCCTAAGCAAATTCAGCTGGGCTTCAAAAACAACTACGAAAAGCAGGCTTACTTCACGATTCAGTCCGTCGAAGTTCGCGAAGTGGAAACGCCTGCCGCCACCCTCGCGGCCTCGCAAGCGCCGGCTTTTCAAAAGGCTCTCCCGATCCATGCCGCTAATTTCAATTTTAGCCCGATGGACGCAATCAACGCGATCACCGAACTGGGTGGTGCCGCGACAGGCGTGGAGCAATGGATCACGCTCGGTTTGAAAGTCTGGGACATCATCGTGAAGAACAAGCCGGTAGCGACGGTTTCTTCGCAGCGACTTTCGGTTCTTCCTGCGGCGCAAACCGATTGGAGCCAGATCGAAAATTGGCAAGGCCCGGTCGCAAAGACTTACGAGCTCACGGCGAAGAATGGATTCGGCGGCACGATGGTCAAACACGTTTATACGATCGCTTACAACTACGGCGGAACGTACAACGGTAAAGGTCAGTATCTCGCAAACGCAACGATCATTCCTTCGAACATTTCCGTGTCTTGGGGCTACTCACTGAACTCTAAAGTAGAAGTGGGTCAAACGGTCAATACGTCGACAAAAGACAACCCGATCCCGGGCGTGGAACTTCAACTCCATTGGAGCATCGATACGATGCTGAAGCATGGCGAAGGTGTCGAAAGCTTCTTTATCAAAGGCGACGGCTCCGCTCACCAAGTGAACGGTCCGTTCTAAAGCTGATCTAAAAATCTGAATGAAACGAGAAGGCCTACTTCCCGAGCGGAACGTAGGCCTTTTGTTTTTTTAAGATTGGCGGGCGCGTTTATCGACCGCGAGCGCGGCTTCACGCATCACTTCCGAGAGAGTCGGGTGCGCATGGAAAGATCGCGCGAGATCCTCAGAAGATCCACCGAATTCCATCGCGACCACGGCTTCAGAAATCATGTCGGAAGCGCGGGGTCCCACGATGTGAACTCCGAGCAGGCGATCTGATTTCGCATCCGCAAGAACTTTGACCGAACCATCGGTTGTGCCCAGGGCTTTTGCGCGACCGTTCGGCGCAAACGGGAATGATCCCGCACGATATTCGATGCCTTTTTCTTTCAACTGCTCTTCCGAATAGCCGACGCTAGCGAGTTCCGGCCAAGTGTAGATCACGCTGGGAACCGTCTCGTAATTGACGTGACCATGACCGGTTCCGATGAACTCGGCGACGGCAACGCCTTCTTCTTCCGCTTTGTGCGCAAGCATCGGACCCGCAATCGCATCACCGATGGCGAAGATGTTCGGAACCTTCGTGCGCAAATGCGCATCGACGACAACACGCCCACGGTTATCGCGCTCTACCCCAACGTTTTCGAGTCCAAGTTTATCCGTGAACGCGCGACGACCAACCGCCACGAGTACGTAGTCTGCATCGAGCGTTTGTTTCTTTTTGTCCTCGCGCCCTTCATACGTCACGGTGACGTTTTTGCCGCTTGCTTTCACGTCTGTAACCGAAGCACTGAGAATGAACTCCATGCCTTGTTTACCAAGCACGCGGTGAAGTGTCTTGGCCATCTGCTGATCGGCGCCTCCCGCGATCATCGGAGCGTATTCGACTACGGTGACTTTAGCTCCGAGGCGCATCCATACGCTTCCAAGCTCAAGGCCGATCACACCACCGCCAATGACGACGAGATGTTTCGGCACTTCTGGAAGAGCGAGAGCTTCGGTTGAAGTGATCACGCGTTTACCGTCGGGCTTAGCGAACGGAAGATCGATCGGCACTGAGCCCGTTGCGATCATGATGTTCTTAGCCGTGAGCTGCGTCTGCAAACCTTGCTTACCGGCTTCGCTGCTCACCACCACCGTGTTCGGACCCGTGATCGTGCCCCAGCCGTTAAAGACCGTGACTTTGTTCTTTTTCATGAGGAACTGAATGCCGCCCGTAAGATCTTTTACGATTTTATCTTTGCGCGACATCATCGCGGGGAGATCGAGCTCCACACCGGAAACTTTCAATCCGTGGGCTGCGAAGTCGCCGTGCCTAGCCATAGCGAAATGCTCGCTGGATTCGAGCAAAGCTTTTGACGGAATACAGCCGACATTGAGGCACGTGCCGCCGAGAGTTTTGTCTTTTTCGATGATCGCGCATTTGAGTCCAAGTTGAGCTGCACGGATAACGCCCGTGTAACCTCCGGGGCCGGCGCCGATGACGACTAAATCAAAGTTGTTGTCTGTGGATGCTGGTGCTTCTGCCATTTTTCTCTTCTTTTTCGGACAGGTAGATCGGAAACAAAGCGGGGCCTTAACGAGGACCCCACAACTTCAAGCGAATTAGATCTCGAGGAGCAAGCGGCTCGGATCTTCGATGCCTTCTTTGACGCGCACGAGGAACGTTACCGCCTCTTTACCGTCGATGATCCGGTGATCGTAAGAGAGCGCAAGATACATCATTGGACGGATAACGATCTGGCCATTAACGACAACGGCGCGATCTTCGATCTTGTGCATGCCGAGAATCCCCGACTGTGGCGGGTTCAAGATCGGTGTCGACATGAGGCTTCCGTATACGCCGCCGTTTGAAACGGTGAACGTTCCACCCGAAAGATCGTCGATGGAGATTTTTCCGTCGCGCGCTTTCAAAGCGTAGTGACGAATCGCTTGCTCGATCTGAGCAACCGTCATTTGGTCCGCGTCCTTAATAACGGGAACGATGAGACCTTTCTCCGTTCCGACCGCGACACCTACGTTCATGTAGTCGTGATAGATGAGTTCATTGCCGTCGATGAAGGCATTGACTTCAGGCACTTCGCGCAGCGCCTGCACGCACGCTTTTACGAAGAAGCCCATGAATCCGAGAGAGACGCCGTAGCGCTCTTTGTATTTGTCTTTGTACTTCTCGCGAAGCGCGTTGACCGCTGTCATATCGACTTCGTTGAAAGTTGTGAGACGCGCCGTCGACTGGCTGCTTTCGAGAAGACGCTCGGCGATCCGCTTGCGGATTGTCGTCATCGGAACGCGGCGCTCGCCGCGGGCACCTGAACGGGCGACCGTCGGAAGCGGCGGAATCTCACTCTTTTTAGCGGGAGCTGCTGGCTGGGCTGCTCCGAAGTTTCCAGCGGTAGCGCCGAGACCACCTTGCGGTGCCGGTGCTGCAAGCGCGTCGCCTTTTGTGAGGCGACCATCTTTGCCGGTACCTTTGATCGTGCTGGGATCAAGTCCGCGCTCATCAACCACGCGACGGGTTGCGGGGCTCAGATGCTGCTGGAGCTCGGGTGCGATGGCTTTCCCTTGAGGAGCCGCCGGTGCCGATGCTTGCGCGGCAGGCTGGGCTGCGGGCGCCTTCGGCGCGTCGGTGTTTTTTGCGGGTTGGCTCATGCCGGCGGTCGCAACACCTTCGGTGTCGATGAAAGCGACGACGGCGCCGATTTTCACGACTTCGCCGGGCTTTGCCGAGGTCGTGAGAACTCCGTCATTGGGAGCTACGACTTCAACACTCGCTTTATCCGTCTCGAGCAAGAGAATGACCTCGTCGCGCTTGACGAACTCACCTGATTTTTTCGCCCACTCACCGATCGTGGCTTCGCTGATGCTTTCTCCGACCGCGGGGACTTTGATCTCTGCTTTCACCGTTTTATTCTCCTCAAAAACTGCTTACAAACAAGATGTGATTAATTGGTGGTTACCGGAGCGCGACACACTTTCGCTGGCTGCGCTCTCCCCGACTCACTTCGCCTTCGCGGTCTTCGCCGCTTTCACCGCGCCCAAAGCTTGAGCCGGCTGAAAGCAACGCTGAACAATTTCGCCTTGTTCAGTGGCGTGGACTTTTTCGTTTCCAGTTGCCGGGCTCGCGCGCTCGGTTCGACCGTTGTAACTGATGGTCACACTCAAGCCTTCTTCTTGAACCAAGTCGTAGAGCTTGGGTTGAACAAACGTCCACGCCCCCATGTTTTTCGGCTCTTCTTGCGTCCAGAGAATGCGTTTCAGGTTCGGGTACCCTTTCAAGATCGGGCGAAGCTTGTGATCCGGGAAGGGATAGAGCTGCTCGACGCGAACGACGGCCACTTTCTCGGCTGCTTTTCCGTCGGTCTTCTCTTTTTCTTCCATGATGTTGTAGTAAACCTTGCCCGAGCAAAGTACGAGAGTCTCGACGTTCTTCGCAACGGCTTGGGTATCCGGAAGAACTTCGTTGAACTGCCCGTCGTAAAGCTCTTTCAAAGTCGAGATCACCTTCGGATGACGAAGGAGTGATTTCGGCGACATCACGATCAGAGGTTTTCTGAAATCGCGTTTCACTTGTCTGCGCATCGCGTGAAAAAGCTGCGCAGGTGTTGTCAGGTTTACGACCTGAATGTTGTCTTGCGCGCAAAGCTGCAAGAAGCGCTCAAGGCGAGCCGAGCTGTGCTCAGGACCCTGACCTTCGTAACCGTGAGGCAAGAGCATTACGAGACCCGACATCCGCTGCCACTTAGCTTCTGCGGAAGCGATAAACTGGTCGATGATAATTTGCGCGCCGTTGGCGA
>SXGS01364614.1_pt1 | contig 12617 bp, 13 predicted proteins | sample 3174681 | NCBI WGS metagenome assembly SXGS01 (sample SAMN11356861, study PRJNA531348) | freshwater metagenome | isolation source: freshwater sample F1-80 | place: China: Fuxian Lake, Yuxi | collected 2017-12-25
AGCTTTCGCTCAAGGAAGGCCTGACGGTCTTTCGTGACCAGGAATTCTCGATGGACATGACCGGCACCCCGAGTGGACGGGCGGTGCGCCGCATCGGCGATGTGCGCGTGCTGCGCGCGGCGCAGTTTCCCGAAGATGCCGGCCCGATGGCGCACCCGGTGCGGCCTGATTCGTACATGGAGATCAGCAACTTCTACACCGTCACCATTTACGAAAAAGGCGCCGAGGTCGTACGCATGGTGCAGACCATGTTCGGGCGCGATGGTTTCCGCAAGGGCATGGACCTGTATTTCAAGCGTCACGACGGCCAGGCAGTGACCTGCGACGATTTTTTTGCCGCCATGGCGGACGCCAATGCGGCGCCTTTGAACCCGCTAAGCCTCTCCGCCTTCGAGCGCGCCCAGTTCAAGCGCTGGTATTCCCAAGCCGGCACACCGCGCCTGCGCGCCCAGGGCCACTACGACGCCAAGTCCAGAACCTACACCCTGCGCGCGCAGCAGAGCTGCCCGGCCACACCTGGGCAGCCCGAGAAACAGCCTTTCGCCATTCCCCTCACGCTGGCCCTGCTCGGCAAGGACGGCAAGCCCATGACCCTCACGCTGGCGGGCGAGACAACGCCGCGCGGAAAGCAGGCGACCATTCTGTGCACCGGGGTCGACAACGTGCTCGTGTTCGAAGGGATCGGAGAAGCGCCGGTACCCTCCCTGCTGCGCGAATTCTCCGCACCGATCGTGCTCGACTACGATTACAGCGACGCCGACCTCACCTTCCTGTTGGCCAAGGATGCAGATGCATTCAACCGCTGGGAGGCCGGACAACGGCTGTTCATGCGCATCCTGACGGCATTGGCAGGCAAGGCCGCAGCTGGTGCGCCGCTGGTGGTTTCAGCGGCTGTGATCAAGGCGTTTCGCGCCGTGCTGACCGCCCCCAAGCTGGATGCCTCGTTCAAGGCCGAGGCGCTGTCGCTGCCTTCGGAAATCACCATTGCCGAACAGATGGAGGTGGTCGATCCGGGCGCCATCCACGCGGCACGCGTATTCGTACGCCGCACGCTGGCTGCCACCTGCCGGCGCGAGCTCCTCGCTACCTGGAAAGGCAATGCGGTCAAGGGCGCCTACAAGCCGGATCCGGTATCGGCCGGCAAGCGCTCCCTGCAAGGGCTGGCCCTGGGCTTGCTGATGGAGCTGGATGAATCCGAAGTCGTGCGTCTGGCGGCGCAGCAGTTTCAGGATGCCGGCAACATGACCGACCGGATGAACGCACTCGCCGCGCTGATGCTCAGCGCAAAGCCGGAGCGTGCCGCCACGCTCGCTGGGTTCTACGATCAATACCGTGAGGAGGCCCTGGTCGTGGACAAATGGTTCGCGCTGCAGGCCGGCGCCCGCGGAACCGATACCCTCACCCACGTGCAGGCGCTGATGCAGCACGAGGCGTTTTCGGTCCGCAATCCGAACAAGGTGCGCGCGCTGGTGGGCACCTTCTGCCATGGCAACGCCGCCGGCTTCCACGCTGCCGATGGCAGCGGTTATCGCTTCTGGGCGGAGCGCGTGCTCGAGCTCGATGTCTTGAACCCGCAGATCGCCGCGCGCCTCGCGCGTGCCGCCGCCCAATGGAAAAAGCTCGAACCAGCCCGGCGTGCGCTGCTCAAGGCACAACTGGAGCAGGTTGCCGCCCACGGGGGCCTATCCAAGGACACCACCGAAGTGGTGACCAAATCTCTGGCCTGATCCGCCTCGCCTGTCCGCATTTTTCCTTCCCCATGACCAGCCACGCCAAACGGCACGAGAACCCCGAGAGCATTCTCGCCAACGTCAGCGTGCAGCGCGTCAGCGCGGCACTGGCAGCGGCAGGCATTGCAACCGAGATCATCGTGCATGCCGAACCGACCCACTCCTCGCAAGCTGCCGCAGATGTGCTCGGCATCGATGTGGCGCAGATCGCCAAGTCGGTGATCTTTCGCGCAGCCTCCAGTGACCGTGTGGTGCTGGTCATCGCCAGCGGCGCCAACCGCGTCAACGAAGCGCGGGTGGTGGCCGAGATTGGCGAAGGCATCGGCAAAGCCACGGCCGCGTTTGTGAAAGAACGCACCGGCTTCACCATTGGCGGGGTGGCCCCGGTCGGGCATCTCACGCCGCCAATCACGCTGCTCGACGAATCGCTGTTGCGCTTTGAAGTGATCTACCCAGCGGCCGGCCATCCCAATACCGGATTTCCGGTGGCGCCGGACGCATTGGCCAAAGCCGCCGGCGCCAAGGTCTGCACCATTGTTTGAGGTTTGACCGGCATGGCCACTCCCGACAACACGCACATGCTGGCGGCCTACAACCGCTGGATGAATGACAAGCTGTATGCCTGTGCCGCGCAGCTGACCGACGCGCAACGCAAGCGTGACCTCAAGGCATTTTTCAAATCGATCCACGGCACGCTCAACCACCTCCTGGTGGGCGACAACTTGTGGATGGGGCGCCTGGAACGCCAGCCTTTCGCCATTACCACCCTGGATGCCGAGCTGCATGCCGACTTCGACGCGCTGACGGCCGCACGCCGAGCGATGGATGAACGCATCAGTGCGTTCGCTGAGCGTGTCACGGCCGAATGGCTGGCAGCCCCGTTTGAATACCGCAAGATGTCGGGCGCACCGGGTGCGGTGATGGGCTGGGCTGTGCTCACACACTTTTTTCAACCACCAGACTCACCATCGCGGCCAGGTGACGACGTTGCTGATGCAATCTGGTCTGGACCCGGGCGACACGGGCATCGTGGCGATGCCAGGTATTCAACTAAAGAAGTGAAAAGATGAGACTCAAAATACTCGTACTCGGCGCTGGCGATCTTCTACTCGTCGCCCCGGCTGGCACACTCTCATGACACTTAAGATACTCGTACTAGGCGCCGGAGCCACGGGGGGCTATTTCGGTGGCCGCCTCGCCCAGGCGCAACAAGACGGCAAGGCCGACATTGACGTCACTTTTCTGGTGCGCCCCAAGCGCGCCGAGATGCTGCGCGCGCGCGGCCTCAACGTGGAAAGCCCGCAAGGAAGCTTCGGCATCCCGGTGCAAACCGTGATGCATACCGAATTGAAGCCGGTCTATGACCTGGTCCTGCTGTCATGCAAGGCATACGACCTGGAATCATCGATCCTCTCCATTTACCCTGGCATGCGGCCGGACACTTATGTGCTGCCGGTGCTCAACGGGCTGGCGCATTTCGATCGCCTGGATCAGGAATTCGGCGCCGGGCGCGTGCTCGGCGGCTGTTGCCACATCGCCGGTAACCTGACCCCTGAGGGTCTGGTGCGCCAGATGACGGAGCTGCAGCGCATCACCTTCGGCGTGCGGCCGCAGAACAATGCCGGCGGCAAAGCGGTGCTGGACGCGCTGGCGGCGGCCTATCGGTCCACGCCGGTGGACATCCGTTACACCGACGATGTGCTGACGGAAATCTGGGAGAAATATCTCCTGCTCGCCACTATGGCGAGCATGACCTGCATGATGCGCAGCGCTGTCGGCGACATCATGGAGACCGACCACGGCGAAGCCTTGATGCTGCGCACCCTGGAAGAGTGCGCCAGTGCGGCGCGGCATGCCGGCAAGCCGCCGCGCCCGCAAGCGCTCGAAGCCACCCGCAAGATGCTGACCCAGCGCGGCTCGACCTTCACCGCCTCCATGCTGCGAGACCTCGAATCCGGCGGCCGCACCGAAGCCAGCCACATCATCGGTGACATGCTGGCACGGGTGCGCACTGCGGGTGCCGATGCCACCATGCTGTGTACAGCCTGGACTCACATGCAGGCGCGCAACGCCAGGCTCAAGCGTGAACAACCCGCGGAAGGAACCGCACAAGGAACGACAAAGTAAATGGCACGTATCTCCTCGTTGTATCTGTACCCGATCAAGAGTTGCGCCGGCTGGGCCCTGGATGCGGCCACGCTCGGCCAGGCGGGTCTCGAAAGCTCCGGCGTGGGCGACCGTGAATGGATGATCGTCACCCCGGCAGGGGATTTCCTGACACAGCGCGAGTATCCGCGCATGGCCCTGATCCGCTCTTCAATCCAGATCCATGAAGGCCGCAAAGCCTTGGTGGGAGCGGCTCCTGGCATGCCTGCCCTCGGCTTGCCGCTGGAAGATTTTGCGTTGCGCAACCCCGACCGCCATGTCAAGGTGTGGAATCATGCCTGTGACGCCTTCGATGAAGGCGATGCGGCAGCCGAATGGCTGTCTTCTTTCCTTGGTGCCAGGGCACGCCTGGTGCGTTTTGACCCTGCCCACAGACGGCTCTCCAACCGCCAGCGCACCGGAGACGTCGAAGCGCAAAACCGCTTCTCGGATGGCTACCCTTTGCTCACGATCTCGATTGCGTCTCTTGGGAAGCTCAATGAGCGCCTGCAGGAGGCCGGACGCGAGCGCATTCCAATGGACCGCTTTCGTCCGAACCTCGTGATCGACGATGTCGGCCCACATGACGAGGATCGCGTCACCGAACTGCGCGCCGCCGCCTATACCCTGCGCGCCGTCAAACCCTGCCCGCGTTGTCCGATCCCCTCGATCGACCAGGAAACCGGCATGCGTGGCGATGACCCGCTCGACATCCTGGCCCAATATCGTGGCGGACCCGACGGTGTTTTGTTTGGCCAGAACATGATCACGCTCAAAGGGTTCGGTGCCACCATTTCCAAAGGGGATGCACTCGAAGAAGAGTGGTCGTTTTGAGCCGGCGTGGATTGAGTCGGGAACACCTCGGCCTCCTGCTCGGATTTATCGGCGTCCTGATCTTCAGCGCGACCCTGCCGGCCACGCGCATCGCGGTGGCGCACATGGACCCGATGTTCGTCGGCTTGGGGCGATCGGTACTCGCCGCGCACTTGGCCTTGATCGCCCTGATTGCCACGCGCCAGCCGTTTCCGCGTGGCAATCAGTGGCTCTGGCTGGCAATTACGGCGGCAGGTGTGATCTTCGGCTTTCCCGCCTTCACGTCCTGGGCGATGCGCCATGTGCCCTCTTCACACGGCGCCGTGGTGGTCGGGCTTCTGCCCCTGGCCACCGTCATAGCTGCCACCATCATCAACCGCGAGCGGCCTTCGCTGGCGTTCTGGATTGCCAGTCTGGTCGGCAGCGCGCTGGTGGTGGGTTTCGCGCTCACCATGGGCGCGGGCTCCCTGCATCCCGCCGATTTCGCCCTTCTGGGCGCTGTGGTGCTGGGTGGCATGGGCTACGCGGCCGGTGCCCGGGTCACGCGCGAGCTGGGCGGCTGGCAAACCATCAGCTGGGCGCTCGTCATCAGTGTGCCGGTGCTGCTGCCGGTAACCAGCGATGCCGCCGCACGCACTGATTTCAGCGTGGTGCCGTGGACTGCATGGGCAGGGTTTGTCTATGTGGCACTGTTCAGTCAGTACCTCGGGTTTTTCGCCTGGTACCGCGGGCTGGATATCGGCGGCGTGGCGCGCGTCTCGCAGGTGCAGTTACTGCAATTGTTTTTCACCCTGATCATCTCGGCGTTGCTGGTAGGCGAATCCATCAGCCTGACCATGATGCTCTTTGCAGTGGCGGTGGTCGTGGTCGTCGCCATAGGGCGGCGCGCGCCCATCGCCCGGCCTGAACCTCGGAGCTGAGGGGCGAGCGGACCTGGGCGGCGTGCTGCGCCCCGCCCGCTCACGATTACTTGATCAGCCCCAGGCGCTTGGCATCGTCCTGATACGCGGCCGTGCGATCCTTGATGAATGCCGGCATCTGATCGTAGGAAACATCGACCAGTTCGAAACCGGCGGCTTCCTTGCGCTTGCGCATGTCCGGATCCTTGTTCAGTTGCGAGAACAGATCGGAGACCTGTCGGCGAATCGGCTCCGGCGTGCTTTTGGGCACGGCAATGCCGCGATAACCGCCATCGACCCAATTGAAACCGAGTTCCTTGAAGGTCGGCACGTCGGGAAACTGCGGTGAGCGCCGCTCCGTGGCAATCGCCAGCATGCGCGCCTTCTCGCGTTGCTGCATCGCCAGAGTGTTGTAGCTCATCGCAGCGCTGACATGCCCACCCAGCAAGGAGCTGACGAGGTCGCCAGTGCCTTTGAACGGCACGTAGGTCACCTTGATCCCGGCCATGGCGGAGAGGCGCAGCGTGGCAGCCTGATTGGCGCCGTTGCTGCCGGATCCGGCGAAGCTGACCTTCTCCGGATTGCGCCGGGCATCGTCGATCAAATCCTTAAGGGTCTTGTACGGGCTGTTGGCCGGCACCACGATGGCATCCGGCGTGAAATGAAAGAAGTAGATGCAGGTGACGTCATCGGCTTTGTAAGGATTGGCCGGGTCAAGCGGCTGCAACACCAGGTGCGGCATGTTGGCGCCCATCACCACATGACCGTCGGGCGCCTCGCGATTGAGTGTGCTCCACGCCAGAGCGCCCCCGGCCCCGGCGCGGTTGATCACGATCATCGTGTGCGGGCTGAATCTGCGCTGGAACAGTTCGCTCTGCCAGCGCGCCACCACGTCAGACTCACCACCGGCCACGAAGGGAATGATGTAGTTGATGCTCTTGGAGGGATACGCAGCCTGCGCGCGGGCCAGCGGTGAAATGGCGCTGGCCGAGGAAGCAGCGACGGCAGCAGCAAGCAGTTGGCGGCGTTTCATGTTGTCTCCTTTTATTGATGGTCGTGCAACAACCTATTGTCTCTCAAGTTCCGGCCGATGGACGGAGTGATGTGCTAACTTTGCGGCTATGTCCGACACTCACATCACCTCCCCAGCCGACGGGTTGTATGCCTTCGTCAAGCGCGAGTGCGATACCTGCGCCCTCGTTCACCCCCTGCTTCCGGCGTTGCCACTCAAGGCGCTCTACGTGCAGGACGACCCCGACGCGTTTGCCGATTGCAAGGCGGTTGACGATACGTCACTGGAACAGTCGTTTCGCTTCGACATCGAAACCGTACCCACGCTGCTGCGCATCGAAAGCGGTCATGAAACATCGCGCGCCGAAGGATGGATGCGCGATGAGTGGCAGCGCTTGACCGGTATCGCCGCGCTGGGCTCGGAAATGCCGGCGCTGCGCCCCGGTTGCGGCTCAAAAAGCCGCGAGCCGGGTGTGCACGAAGAACTGGTGGCGCGCTTTGGCAACGCCGGCCTCGCCTCACGGCAGGTGACCCTCGGCGAATGGGATGACCCGATCGAAGCCTGCTTCGATCGCGGCTGGAGTGACGGCCTGCCGGTAGTGCCCCCCACCGACGCGCGCATCCTGCGCATGCTGCAGGGTACGCGGCGTGCGCCGCACGAGGTGGTGGGCAAGGTGCCGCCCAACCTGGTCGATTGCACGGTCGAGAAAGTCGCCATCAACGCCGTGCTGGCCGGTTGCAAGCCCGAATACATGCCGGTGCTGCTGGCCGCACTCGAAGCCTCACTCGACCCGATCTTCACCATGCATGGCCTGTTGTGCACTACCTGTTTCTCGGGCCCGATCATCGTGGTCAACGGGCCGATCGCCAAACGCGTCGGCATGAACTGGGGTATCAACGCGCTGGGCCAGGGCAATCGCACCAATGCCACCATCGGCCGCGCGCTGCAACTGATCATCCGCAATGTAGGAGGCGGCGTGCCCGGCGAGCTCGACCGCGCGGTACTGGGCGGGCCGGGCAAATATACCTTCTGCTTCGCCGAGGACGAAACCGACGCCGGGTGGGAGCCGCTGGCCAGCGCACGCGCCGGCATTGCCAAGGGCCGCAATGCGGTGACGCTGTTTCAGGGCGACGGCATTCAGGGCTTTGTGGACCAGCGCTCGCGCACCGCCGAAGAACTTACGCGCTCGCTGGCCGGTGCCCTGCTCGCGGTGGGTAACCCCAAGCTGTGTCAGTTCACCAACGCGATGCTGGTGCTGGTGCCGGAGCACTACGCGATTTATCAGAAGGCAGGGTGGGATCGCAAGCGCATTGAGGCTGAGCTGCACCACGCAATGCTTAGGCCGCGTGCCGATGTACTGCAGGGCGCGCACGGCGTAGGCGAAGGCATCGCACCGAACTATCAGACCGGGCGTGATGACGACCTCGTGCCCAAGTTCTGGGATGATGGCCTCCTGATCGTGCGCGCCGGCGGTGAAGCCGGTCTGTTCTCGGCCATCTGCGCGGGCTGGACTGGTGGCCGCTTTCGCGACCTCTCCAAACCCGTGACGCGCGAAATCATCGAATAGGAGTTCTTCATGAGCCATGGCAATCTCATCCTGCTGCGCGATCCGACGCCGGAGCTCGCCTCCAGCCTGCGCCCGCGCAAGACCGCACCCGCATCCCTTGCCGGCAAGACTGTGGCGCTGATGGACATCGGCAAGATGCGCGGCGATGAATTCATCGACCGTCTCGAAGTGCTGTTTCGCGAGGCGGGCGTCGCCACGCGCCGCTACAAGAAGCCGACCAACACGCGCACCGCGCCGGTGGAGATGCTGCAGGATATTGCCACCCACTGCGACGTGGTGGTGATTGCGCTATCCGATTGCGGTTCGTGCACCTCGTGCAGCACGCACGACCTCAATGATCTCGACCAGCGCGGCATCCCCGGCATGTCGGTGCTGACTGAAGAGTTTCGCGATGCGTTTGCCAAGCAGTGCGCGGCAATCGGCTTTGGCGGCGCGTCCCTCTATACCCCACACCCGATGCAGAACAAGACCACCGCCGAACTGCACGCCTTTGCCGACCATACCTTTGCGGCCATTCTCGACCTGCTTCGCGCGCCGCAGGCGCGGGCGGCTTAACCATCTGGAAGGCCTGCAGCAAGCTGCAGGATCAATGCCCCACCTGCAAGGCCACCAGAAAGCGTGACACCATGTTGTAGGCGGCGACGGTGGCGACGGTTTCGACCACCGCGCGGGTATCGAAACGCGCTTTGACGCGGTCCATCAAGGGCTCGGGTACGTCAATATCGCGCGTCATCGCATCCGTCAGTTCAAGCAGCAGCGCTTCATCGCCGCTGAACAGCGCGGCAATGCCGGGCTCGCGCACGGCGGCAATTTTTGCGTCCGACATGCCCGCCTTCTGTGCATGCGGCACATGGGCATCGAACTCATACGGCGCGCGGTTCAGTACTGCCACGCGCAGGATCATCAGCTCACGCAAATCGGCAGGCACGGATGACTGGTTGCGCACCGCCGTGAGCATGCCTTCCCAACCCTTGGCCAACGGACCGCTATTGAGCAGCACGCGGTACAACAAGGAGATGCGCCCGCGTTGGGCAAGGATCGATTGTTCGATCTCCACCAGATCGGGGCGCGTGCCCGGTTCGACCATTGGTACGCGTGTACTCATGTGCAACTCCCTTGTTCTGATGCTGACACCCGTCTCACAGGCGAATCGTCGATGACGTGAGCTGCCCGCTATTGCGAAATGCGCTGAGCCATTCCGGATACTCCAGACCAGTGGCCTCGCGCAGGGCCGCAGCGCGAGCGCGCAGCTCAGCCAGGGTCCATTCGGCGGCAGGCCCGGTGAATCCGAAGGCAATCACGTTGCCCCGCTCTGAAGCAGGCAGGGCCAGCACCCGGCCGTCAAACGCATGGCTGATGTTGGCAAGGTTGGTCTTGTAGGAGCGGTGCTTGCCAAACAGGTTGACCGCCATCACCGAAAGGCGCGAGCTATCCAGCGCGCGGCGGCAGTCGGTATAGAACTCACGGCTCGACAACACCGGGCCCTTGGCAGCCGTATCGTAGACATCGACAATCATCACGTCGCACGATTGCGGGTTTGCTGCCACCCAGGCGGCGCCGTCATCCACAACGATGCGCATGCGGCTGCTCTCTGCAGGCACGGAAAAATACTGGCGCGTGCACGGCACCACGGCGGGATTGCGGTCGACCGTGGAGACCTTGGCCTTGGGAAACTGCTTCCAGGCAAACTTGGTGGCCGAGCCGGCGCCAAGCCCGAGCAGCAGGATGCGGCGCGGATCGGGGTTGAACAGCAGCCCTGCGAACAGCTGGCGCGTGTACTCCAGTTCCAGTGTGTACGGATCATCGATGCGCATGGCGCCCTGAATCCATACTGAGCCGAAATGCAGGTAACGGATGCCGTCCTCCTCGGACAGGCTGATTTCATCGGCCGGATGGCGCTTGAGCAATTCCATCAACGCCTTTTTCATACAACGCCCAACGCCTTGCGCCATTGCGCCAGCTTGAAATCGAACGATTGCGAAGCATTGGCCGGGCTGGTAGAAGGCAGCAAGATGGTCTCGAAGCCCAGTTCGGACAGATGCCGCACCGCGCGCGCTGCGGCCTGCCCGTTGAAACAGGCGCGGCGCAAGCCCGGGGCCCGGCGGCGGGCCCGCGCAAAATCGTTGAATTGCGGTTCGCGTATCGCGCTGTCCAGACTGCCTTCACGCAGGCAAGAACGGTAGGCATCCCAGATGCCGATGCCGGCAGCATTGACGGCCGCAATCCGCGCGCGGTAGGAAAGCGCCACCAAGTCCAGTCCCAGACAGGCGCCAACAATCGGCCAGAAGCGGTTCTGGGGATGCGCGTAGTAACGCCTCGCGGCAAGCGATGCGGCACTGGGAAAACTGCCCAGAATCAAGGTGTGGCATTCCGGCGAGATGGCCGGCGGAAGGCCGAAGAGCCGCTCTGGGTGCGGCTTTTCTCGATGTTGTCGATGTGTACTGAGCGCCGGCACGAGAGGCACCCGCATCAACGGTACAGGCCGCCCCCATCGATGTCGATCATGGTGCCGCTCAGGTAAGAGGCCCGATCCGACGCGCAGTAGACCACCGTGTCTGCCACCTCTTCCGCATGGGCGACGCGGCCGAACGGCATGTTGGCGAGCAGCTCTTCCCAGCGTGACTCGTCGCCAAACGTGGTCTTGGCGCGCGCCTTGGTGAGCGTAATGATGCGGTCGGTGCGCGTTGCGGCCGGATTGACGCCCAGCACGCGCACGCCGTGGTTGACCGAACCGGCGCCAACGCCCTTGGTGAAAGCGTTGAGCGCTGCATTGGCGGTAGCGCCGCAGATGTAATCGAAGCTCGGCTTGACGCCGGCCATGCCGATCACGTTGACGATGACGCCGCTCTTGCGCTGCATCATAGGCGTGAGCATTTCGCGCGTGAGGTTGATGTAGCCGAACAACTTCAACTCCCACGACTCGCGCCAGCGCTCCTCATCGATGGTTTCGATCGAACCGCCGGGGATGGCGCCAGCGTTGTTGACCAACACATCCGGCACGCCGCAGGCCGCGGCCAGCGCTTTGGCCGAACCGGCTTTGGAAAGATCGCTTGGATGAATCGTGACGTCCACCTTGGCCACTTCGAGGATCTCCGCCTTGGCTTCAGCCAGCTTGGCGGCATCGCGCGAGGCAATTTGCAGGTTGGCGCCCTCGGCCGCGAATGCCTTGGCGCATGCCAGGCCGATGCCCTTTGATGCACCGGTAATGAGGACTGTTTTTCCCTTGAGGCCTGTTTCCATGTCTTTCTCCGCTTATGCGGCCGGGCTGGCGCTGGCGAACCAGTCGGCAATCTGCCGGCCTTGTACAAAAATCACGTCATTACGCGCCATCAACAGATCGAGCATTTTGTGCAGGTAGCCGATGCGATGCGGCACCGAAATCAGGTGCGGGTGCAATCCGAGCGCAAGCACGCGCGGCTGACGCTTCAGCTCCCTTTCAAAGGCGGCCACCGTATCGACTAGGCGCTGGTACATCTCATTGGAAGAGTGCTTCTCGACCGCGTAGATGATGCTGTCGTTGATTTCGAGGTTGTAGGGCATCGCAATCAGCGGGCCGTGCTTGGTGGTCATCCAGTCCGGCAGATCGTCGATGACCCAGTCGCACACGTAGTCCAGCCCGCAGGCCTTGAGAATGTCGGGCGTTTCGTACGTTTCACGCAAGCCCGGCGAGAGCCAGCCGCGCGGGCGCTCACCGGTAAAGTCAGCAAGCTTGTCGAGGCAGGCCTTGATCAGGGCGGCCTCGTCCGCTTTTTGGTCACCAATGGCATGGTTCAATGATTTCTGGTGCATGCCATGGCCGATAAATTCCCACTTGGCGCGGCGCATGGCTTCGGCCGCTTGCGGGTAGGCATCAACGACGCCGGCGTTGCAGGCAGTGCTGGCCGGCAGGCCACGCTCGGCAAAGGCTTCGAAGATGCGCGGCATGCCGGCACGCATGCCGTAATCGGCCCACGAAAAATTCGGGATGTCCGGTTCGGTTTCCTTGCCGTGCGGCGGCGTGAGGATCTTGCGCGGCATCGGCTCGGTGAACTGCCAGTGCTCCACATTGACCACCAGATGCACCATCAAGGGCTTGGGCCTGCCGCCGACCTGCATGGGTTTGAGGATCGGGCGGTCACTGGACAGATGGTACGGAACGCGGGGATTGGCCATGCAGATCTCTCAGTGGGCGTCGTGCCGCATCTCGTGCATGATGCGCTTTTTGAAATCGTTGAAGTGTTGGTCGGTCAGCGTGTCGAGGTTGCGCGGGCGCGGCAAATCAACCGGGATGCGCGACTGGATGCGCCCAGGGCGGGCGCTCATGACGTAGATCACATCGGCGAGGAGAATCGCCTCGTCAATGTCATGCGTGACGAAAATGACGGTCTTGCGCAGTTGCTGCCAGACATCGAGCAGCAACTGCTGCATCGTCAGGCGTGTTTGCGCATCGAGCGCGCCAAACGGTTCATCCA
>SXGS01060060.1_pt1 | contig 12613 bp, 11 predicted proteins | sample 3174681 | NCBI WGS metagenome assembly SXGS01 (sample SAMN11356861, study PRJNA531348) | freshwater metagenome | isolation source: freshwater sample F1-80 | place: China: Fuxian Lake, Yuxi | collected 2017-12-25
CCCCAAAACCCCAAAACCCCTTTAAAAGGTTCAAAGTGTGATATATAATAAAAAAAGAAAATATAGATTTAGTGAATATGTATTAGAAAATGCTCACATATAAATGAGGTAGATATATAGAAAGTACTGAGCTAGAGGTATTCCTTGACTCTAACCGCCCCTCATTCTCTTCAAAGAACAAGCTGCGTGAGAAGAAAACAACCCCAAACTCATTATAAAACTTGGTGTTCGCTAGCGTGCTCATTCAGGACTCATGAGGACGGCACAACCTGAAAGGACCCACTTATTAGGATCGGACTCTTCACTTTCCATCTTAATGAAGGCAGTGAAGACAATGGTTGGGCCTCTGTCTGAGGTGACGTATACGGGGCACTCGTAGTTACCCTTTGCATTGCGTCTCTCCTGCAGTCTGATCGAAGTGACGTGAATCACTGGCAACTCAGGGTGAAGCTCCTTAAGAATTTGATCTGTCAGGTAACCTTGTTCACCACCACGGCCGCATTCCCAAGCGGCACCTTCAAGGTAGAAACCGTGAACATAAGCACCACCTTCAGCTGGGCCTGGAAGATCATCAACATTCTTAACGTTCGTGATGTCAGTCTTAAGCGTCATGTCATCGAGAGGTAGATTGTTCTGTCTGGCAGTAACCTGCATAATGGCGGTCAAGAATGACATGGGATTGAATAAGCCTGGAACCCAGAGTGACTTTGGAGTCACAAGGTCGGTGGACCAGGTGGTGAGCTGATTGATTCTTAAGAGCAAGTCTACAAACCAGTCAAGAAGTGCTTTCTTAGAGAAATAGGCATATTTAGCCCATTCAGCTGGTACTCTGTTAAGAGCCATTGAATTAGCCAGCATTTCCATGGCATCAGTGATATTAAGCTGTCCCTTAAGACCAGCGTCGAGTTCGAAAAGTGAGAATCTGATAACTCCTAGAAGAATGTTCATTCTTTCGCACTCTTGGATACAAACGACGACATAAGGTGACTTCTCCTTAGCTCTCATATTGATTTCAATCATGGAGAAGTTAGGTGGAAGCTACTCAGTGAATTTCTTAATAAGTTCTTTCACAATATCTTCCTTCTTCTTTCCACCACTGCCAGATCCACCACCCTATACTTGTAGGATGTAGTCAAATAGTGACTCTCCAAAAGTGGTGAGGTAATTGATTTCAGCATTTGGATGAAGACCAAACATCTGAGGAGCTTCTTGAGGAAGCTTCTCTTCAATATACTTTCTGTATGCCTCGCGATCGAACTTCAAGGGATCGGGGCTCTTGAAACCTGGAGCGCATGTTAGCTGCATTCCATTGAGGATTTCAGGTCTGATCAACACCTTCAAGTATGTGTTGTTGGTACGTCTATCCCAACCATCTGTAATGTGACCACCGTACATGATCTCACCGAAAATATAACGTAGATCCTCGTAAGGAACCTTCTCATACTTGGTTAGGTAGTTATGAATAACGTCACCGCAGATCTTGAGATCACCATCATTGAAGTTGTAGTTACGGGACCAACCCTGAGATCCAAACTTCTTTCTTCCTAAGATGAGTGAATGGAACATACAGAGTCCGAAGAGAATTGCCTTAAACTCAGAGAGCTTGTGGGTGATAGCTCTCTCGAAGTGGGACTCGTCGAACATGTTGAAGGCTCTTCTTATGTTAGCCTTAAGATCAGTAGGGGCCTCATTGGCAACCTTGATCGAGTTCTGCAGGATTGATTCAGGAATAATTTCCATATCTGGAAGTCCAGGGGGCTCAGATGAGATGAAGCATCTGAACTTAGGGTTGATGTCTTCCTGAATAATTTCAAGGTTTCTTTCGAAAACCTTGAGCCAAGTCTGCATGAGATGCACATTCTAAACCATGATCCAGTTTCCTTTCTTGGCGCAATCGTGAAGAGCCTTGATAGCAATATCTTCCTGACCTTGTCCCATAGAAATGTTAATCAGAGTTCCATCAATAATAGTGATTCCATTTGCTTTGCCTACTCTTTCAACATCAGGTGTGGGATCAACACCAGGGAACAGCACGAAGAAGACTGGAGTGATAGCAGACATTTCAGCATAGGTTGTGAATACATCGAAGGGTGACTGCTCGACAAACTCTTCTCCAAGGTTTTCACCAACGAACTGTTGCAAAGCACCAGAGAGACGATCAGGTCTCATTGCTCTCAGAATAAGCAGACGGTGGAATAGTGAAACATCTTTGTATTGTCTAGGAAGCTCCGCAATCTCAGCTTTTTCCTCAGCGTACCACTTTCTCCACTGAAGTGCCTCGCTTTCCATGCTTGAGATAAGGTTAGCGAATGTCTTGATGCTTTCAAGTCCCTTGATTGCAGGCCAGATAGACTCGGGCAAGAATTTAAGTGACTCAGATTAGTTCGGTACTTCGAGTGCAACCTCTTTCTTAATAAGTGCCGCAACCTCAACCTCGTCAATCTTCTTCTTTCTGATCAAAATTCTCAGACACAGCATAGTTGCGATCAAAAGCTTGTGGCGCTCTAGAAGACCTCTTCTCGTGTAGTTGAAGCCTTGATAAGTAATGGAATCGATGAGTGCTTCAACTCTCTTGGCAAGAGAACGAGGAGTCATGGGCTCATCCTCCTTGTTTTCTTCCTCTTCGCCACCACCTTCAGCACCTTCTTCGCCTGGCTCCTTAGCAGCTTTCTTAGGGTTCATTCTTTCAGCAACGATATCGATTGCACGGTTGACAACGATAACGAATGAGTCAAGGGAGAACTTGTAGAATGAATGCACCTTGTACAGCTCGATCATCAAGAAGAAGACGAGAGCACCTCTGCTAGCGGCAGGTCTGTAGGCCTCAGAGGCATCATTGATCATGACCTCAGTGACTTTGGCTATCTCGACTTTCTCCTTGATTTCGGTGGAGATCTTCTTGGAATACTCAAGGTTTTCAATAAGCTCAATGTTTTCCAAGATGTCGCCTTGGGCGTTGGCAAGTCTAAAGAGTAGGTCATCTTCGAGCTACTTCAGCTTGATCTTGAATTCATTGGACTGCTTGATCAGCTCCTCTTTTTGCTGGGCAAGATCTGGGCGCTCTTTTTTGACGACAAGGGCTAGAAGTTGATCTTCGAGACCGGCCTCTGTCACAGTGAAGTTAATGAGGGTGCATTCAGCCTGGATCTCAGGAGGATAGTGAGGATTGGACAGCTTGGTGTGCATGAGCAACTTGAAGTTGTTGTGGAGAGTGAACTCTTTGTCACCAAGACGGATATATCTGGTCTTACCCTTCTTAATGATGGCTCTGCTGTAAACAGGCTGGATGACAGCGTCGATGCTATTTTCCATGTTTTCGATGAGCACAGATTGACCAGCTTCAAGGGCGAACTCCATGGTCTTAACCATCTTATTGTTAGAGAGACGAGTGACTTGAAGGTCATTATTCTTTTCCTTCTCTCTCAACCATGTGATACCCTGGAGTTGAGGATCAATAATGAGTGAATAACGCTCTGAATTTGTAAGGATTGCACCATTTTCAGTTGACACTCTATCGGAAGGCAACTTCTGATTGTTCCATCCGGCAATAGTGGCCTCATCAGTGAGAATATTGAGAGGGTTGGTATCTGCTGACATGGGAATCTTCATTTTCTTGAAGAAATCTAGGAACTTGACATTTGTGATCAAGTCACGGAACTTCTTGTTGAAGGGGCCTACATAAGACACAAAGGAAGAAGCGAGAAGGACATCACCAGTGATCACAATAAGTTTCTCGCCCAAGTCAACAATGGCTTGGTTCCATCTCTCAGACTCACTTCCAAGGGCACCGACAAGTCTCTGGGCAGAGTCAAGTCTTCGGGCGCATCTAGCAGCTTCAGCCTCAGCGGCATTCTTTTCATCCATGGCTTTTTGGTACTGAGCTTGAAGGACTGCAAGGGCCTCATTAAGTCTGCCGACTAGTTCGTCCATCTCGGCTTTCTTAGCATTAGCATCAGCGAGTCTTTGTTAGGCAGCACGCACTGCAGCCTTTTTGGGCTCCACAGTGACGACGACATCGTAGTACATAGTAATGTTAATGACCCAGTCGCAAAGACCACCAGCACAAGATGACTTGTTACGAATGATAGCTGGAGTGAAGTTGGGATCAGCAAGTTGTGTTCTGTTCTACTTAAAGTTGTTTGGATTAACTAAATCCTGATCAATCTTCTCCTTGAAACCTTCAAGAATAGACAGAAGGTAGGTGGGGTTTCCCATGACAGAGAGTGAAGTCTTCCAGTTATTCTCGGTCTTTAGTTTGCCATTCTTATCTACTGGGACTAAAGGTTCATTTCCTGAAAGCAAATGAAGCACACAGGTGAAGACATTTTCAATATCTTTTGGAGGTGACTTAAGAGCCTTCAAGGTCTGGAAGTCCTTGACATTAAGTCCACGAAGTGCCTCCTTAGCTTTTTCTACAAGAGGAAGGGCGGCATCAAGATCTCTCTGCACTGATTCAGACTCAGCGGTAACTTCAATTGAGATCTTGTTACATTTCTCAGACTCAACGTTGGCGATTTGAGACTGTGCTTCGACTTTCTCTTTCTCGACTCCGACAATAGCTGCCTGCTCATCTGCACTCTTCTTCTTTGCCTCGACTTCAACTGAGAAAATCTTGAGTTCTTCCTCAAGCTTAGCGACAATCTCTCCCGTTTCATTTAGCTTGAGTACACCGACCTCGTATTTCTCTTTGTTAGCCTACAACTCATCTTTCTTCTTGCTAAGAAGAGCCTTGAAAAGCTTGATAAGTTCCAAGAAAGACTTAGGAGTAGTGTAGACATAGCGACGCTCCTGTTCAAAAATCATAGCAGAAAACTCATTCACAGTCTTGAAGGAGAAGGGCATAAAGCGAACAATTGCATCTCTCACTTCTTGAGATTGCATCTCAACATCAGCCAAGAACTTGTTGGCGACACTGAGAAGTGCATCTTCAGGCCAGGGCTGGAACCAATCGATCACTGTGCTGTTGACAAGAGCTGGGAACTTTCTTGCCTTGTTTCTGAAACCATCACCAACAGGTGAGAAGCAAAGACACATATGGAGGTTCTTTCTGACACGTTGGATATAATAGTTCCAGCAATTGTCTCTGCTATCTAAGATACCAGCAGATTTGACAGCAGGTCTTATACCATTGACAATAGTATCCTTGTCCTCAGTAGCAAATAGATCTGCAATCTCACCAGATGAAAGAAGATCGTTGATGAACACAAGGAACTTTTCATTTGTGATTTGTCCTTCGGTAAGCAAGAACATAATACCTTCATCCTTTAGACCTGATTTGTTGTACATGACTTATAAGTCAGTCTTGAGGTCGTTGAGACCGTATGTAGATGAGATCATAATGGTAGTAGTAGTTTGCATGCAAATAAAAGCAGAAAGTCTGGAAAGTGACTGTTTACCAGAACCACCCACTCCGACTAGAAGTGCATGACCAGCATCAGCTGCAATAATACGAGTGATTCTGCAAACATGTTTCATGGCATCTTCGAAAAGCACCAAGTCCATCACGGCGTTAGTATCGTTGTACTCGCGAAGGGCATCAGCCAATCTTTCACTCAATTACTCAAGAGACTGGAACTGATCATACTTTTTCTCCTCAAGACCCTCAACAAACTGAGCGAAAACAAGAGGCTCTGGGTTTTGGCCTTGGAAGTACTTTGAGAGGTTGTATTTGGCGAAAGACTTCTTAACCAAGTCAGCAACAATAGCTCTATAAGTAACAAGGTTCTCAGGAGATGAAAGTCTGTCACCATAGATTCTCTCAGATTCGTGGACCCACATCTTAATGAAATTGTCAGGCTCCTTGATGGTCTCTGGCTTGGCAACCAATAGACCCTGGAAAATATTTGTCAAGTGTCTCACGTTGAACTCGTAATGGAAGTTGACGGCAGTCTTACGGAAATTCTTTTCAATTTCTCCGTGAAGAGTGAGAGCTGTCTTGATGATTGGTACAACCTGCTCCTGGATTGTTCCCTTGAACTTATTGAAGTGCTTGCTGATAAAGGTGTTATAGATTGTGAAGAGCGAAGTCTGCTCAGGGAAGGGAATAGCAAGGGTCCAGAAGTGACGTTGAAGTCTGGGGTTGATTTGGAAAGAACCGGCTGTTGGGTTCATGCACGCTGTGTACAAGGTGTTCTTAATATCCTTGAGAGTAAGCTTGGTACGATCATACCAATGCTCATAATCCTTGTGCTGTCTCAAGAGTGAAATAGCAGTCTAAGTGTTGTAGGGATCAAGTGCAGGCATGTTGAGATCATCGATGAAGTAGATGAGCTTAAATTTGCCAACTGGAGCATAAGTACGACCAGCCTTCTTCTCAAGTTGAGTCTCAAGAACATTCTACAGAAGGATAGAGTCAGTGTAGAAGTTGAAGTTGCAAATCTGCATAATGTACTGATCAGTGGTTGTGGTAAGCTCATTCAATAGACCCATTGTAATTTGGGTTTTACCGCAACCAGCATTACCGATAAGCATGGGTGAATGCTCAACTGAGATGAACTACTTCATCAAATAATTGGCTGAGATAGTATCCATGGTAGGAATTGTGTAAGATGAAATTGGTCTTGAAGTGTCAGGATCAATTTCCTTAGTGCCCATCTTGTTCCATTCTTCGAGCTTAGAATTCTCGATATCGACGAAGTAATCGAAAACGGTACCCTTGGATGGGAACTTAACAGTCTTCCATTTTTCCTTCCACCAGTTCGAGAATTCCTTCCTGAAATCTTTTCCATCTTTCTCAGCAAATCCACCGCCAATGCACCAAACGCTAGCAAAGACGAAGAGATACTCAATAGCTTTAACGTCTTGTTTGTCGAGAATGGATTCAAGGAGACGGCACATAGAGATGACGATAGCCATTTCCATTGTTTGGATCAAATACTTGAAGGATTTCTTGACTTAGATGAAGGTCTCAGGGAGATACTTTTCGAAGAAAAGAGCAAGTTGCTGCTTCTATTCCTCATTGTAGGATTTACGAGCAATCCAAGACTTGACATATGAGCGCCATTGAGAACCAGAAGTGTCAGAAATGAAGAGAATACCAGCACGGGAGACGGTAGCAGGTGTGGCGAATCTGAGATCTCTGATTTCAAAAATAAGTCTCATGTGTGGCTTCAAAGTAATACGCTCGTTGGAAGCAAGAGTAAGAAGTTTGTTATCGTCCATCACAGAGTTCATGGACTCGATCCAATTGGCATCAAGATCACCATCAAGAATAATCCACTTGGGATTTGTGCCAGGGGCTTGAGAAAGGTCTCTCATTGTTTTTGAAAGAAGTCCGTCCTTCCACTCTCTTGTAGAGAGCATGACGAATCCGTAAAGCTCATTGGTTGATCCGACCTTTGGATCAAGATCGACAACAACAGTCTTTTTGTTATCTCTGTCCTGAGCTTTGGCAAGAGTCTTCCAGGTGCTTGATTTACCGGCTCCAGGGTTTCCCATGGTGAACACGCAATGTCTAATTTCAAGCAGCTCACCAAGTTGAACGATCTTCAGAATAAAATCGGGATCGTTGTGCAATCCGAGGTCTCTTGCGGCATCATTGACGAGTCCTTCGAATCTCATGTCTCTCTTTCTGGGCACGTCAACACCAGGGAACAGATCGCCGAGTAGACCGAAGAAGATGTCATTATCATCAGCGACAATCTTGGGAATGTTGAAGTCTCTCAGAGCTCTCATGAGCAAGCCTTGCTCAGGAAGGTGAGGCTCGGCACGCTTGAAACTACCGGCCACGACGAGCACTGACTTGATGGCTCTTAGACCCCAATCGTAATGGGCTGCCTTGGAGAGAAGATCTCTACAAAGGAAATAGAGTGTTGTGAACTTGATAGCCAGTGCCTTAGCCTCAATGAAACCCTCAGCCATGAGCATGTTCTCGCAAATGAGTTGGAGATCGGGAACGACGACAGTGATGGGTCTGAAGAGGGCCTTTAGACCTTCGGGGAGCTCAGAACGACCGAGGTAACCTGGGTTCATGGTGATGTAGGCACCGCAAGTGGGGTCAAGACCGATTTCGTCACCCTGCAGGAGGAATCTCTTCTTGCCCTGAATGATAGCGTCGAGGACTGCCTTGAACTGCACGGCGCACACAGAGAGCACCTCAGGGACGAGTCTGTTGAACTCATCGAAGCAACCCCAAGAACCTGAGGCAGCGAGTCCCTTGAAAATACCAGCGAGACCAAGATAATCCATGTTATCAGAGCAGTTGAAGACGTAGCAAGCCTTAGCGACGGCGTTGGCGAGATCTTTGGTGGTCTCAGTTTTTCCAGTACCAGCAGGACCAGCTGGAGCGCAACCCATCTTCAAATGGAGAGCCTGAGTGGCTGTCACGTAAATTCTATCAGTCAGAGGGGTAACGACGAGTCTTGGACCATTACCAAGATACTCATAACCATACCAAAGCTTAGCATCGGCAATTCTGAAGAAGAAGTCCTTCTTCTCAGTGTCAAAGTAGACCTTCAACTGAGCTTGCCATTGGAAGTCGTCAGAAGACTGAGATTTTTCGATCTCGAGCTTTTCAATGATATCTCTGGAGTGAGCGTCAATAGTAATGAGACACATAATCTTTTGTCTCATTGGCTTCTCGAGATCACCCTGCACAAGCTTAATGAGCTCGGAAAGTCCAGCGACCTGATCATCAAATGCACCCTGCATGGCCTTGGGGTTAGTCTTAAGGCTGGCGAAGGCAGCCTCGACGTTTCTTGACCAGTTGGTCATATTGACCAAAAGGGTAATTTGGGCGGGGTCTTGCTTAAGCCAGTCGACTTTCTTCATGGTGTGCTGGTTCACAACAGACTTTGATGCAATAATATTCAATGACGATTTCATGCAGTCAATGACGTCCATAAGATAGTTCTCGACCTTTCCAACAAGCTTCAGGGGGTTGGGGAACTGTACAACTTCCTTACCCACGCAAGTTTCCATGCCAGTGGCAGTAGGACGATCTCCATCCTCCTTAAGGTAGAGGGTTTCGATGGCCTGGAAAATCTTGGGCATGTGGCACATGACCTTGTTTGGTGCGTTACCATTAGAGAGGATATCAAGAAGATCAGCGGTGGCGACGAAATAGAATCTGGGGAAAGCTCTTCTCTTTCCATCCATGAAGTCGTTGAGAGCCTTTTCGCAGAGAGTAAGTTGAGTCTGTACATCCTCAAGTCTCTTAAGAATGTCCTTCTGGTTGCAGAACTCGATTGCGATCTTCATCTGCTCACCATTCTTGAGGATAACTTTGACTTCTTTGTCAATGCCAACGAACTTCTCAGACTCCTTGGGAAGCTCTTTCTTCACTTCCTCAGAACCGATGAATAAGTTCTCAAGGAAAGACCAAAGACGCTGTACCTCAGCGATAACAGCGATGACCTCAGCAATACCAGCGAGTGACTTTTGCCAGTAGACGCATCTCTCCTCAAAGGTCGAGAGATAGCGGGAAGAGAACATAGATGTAACAGCGACCTGATTTTCTTCAAGCATTTCGAAGTTCTCTTCAGACAATCTAATGAGCTTTAGGTCAGTGTTCTTGTGCTGAGAAAACTCGAAGCCAACATCTTTCCATGTCACCTCAAGCTTCTCGAGAGTCTTCTCCATCTTTGCCTCTTACCTGGCCTGATCTGTGATTTCCTCAACGTCCTCGACGTATTTGTTGAGGTTAAGGTTGTATACGTCTCTTATTTTAAGCTTTTCGTCAACGGTGAAGTCCTTCTGGACCTTCTTTTTCAGGGAGTCCCAATGTCTTGGTCTCATGGCAGGGTCTCTCAAGTCAGTGATGAGAGGAAGGAAGACGAGCCACTTCTTGATCTCATCCTGGATACCCAAGTATGTATTGCACTTCTTATCGCACCTCATTTCCTTTAGAGCCTTGAACTTGTTCTTGATGTCATCTTCCATGTCGCCTGGGTTTGACTTAACCCACTGTGAGCTCATGTTAGCCTCAAACACTTCTTGCATCTTTTAAATGAAGTCCCAAAGGGCAATCATGTTTTGAATTTCCTGCTTGATGGCATCGACCGACTTGATTGAGTTTTGAATAAGATCAGGGTTGTCAAATTTGTTGGCGTTATAACCGTAGTCAACAATTTTCTCATCGAAAATTTTAAGCTCGTCACTGATCAAGGCAAGTCTACCCTTTGACTCAGCAACACCAGTCTTGTACTGGTAGAAGTCTCGCTTCTTGAGCTCGTTAGTGTAGATCTTAAGGTCGTCCTCGAACTTTCTTATCATGTTCATGGTCTTATCCTTCTCATTCTGAACGAGAGGGGTAATCTCCTTGCGGATGTCCTTAGCAAGCTTCTTAAGGTTATTAAACTCGTCTACAAGCTTCTTGCTCTACTTAACCTGAGCGTCCTTGGGATGACCGCGGTCAGAAAACATTCTCAAGGCCTCCTCGAGGCAATCTAACTTCAAGATGATCTCATCATTCTTGTTGTAGACACTGTCAACGTAGTCCTTGACTGAGATAAGTGTCTTAACATCTTAGATGTTCTTATCCTTAGTCTGAGCACCCTTGGTGGTTTCTATGATGAAGTTGTGGAGCTCTTCAAGACCTCCCTTGATGTACTTCTCCATTGCGGGTCCGACGATGTTGTTGACACCAGCGGCAGATTTGCCGGAGAATGAAGCCTTGTAGGGGCTTCCTCTGAGAGGTACCATCTTGCCCTTGTCGTCTTGGAAGTTGATCTCGATTTTAACATCGCACTCCTCTTCGACCTGGTACCTAACCTCGTAAGAACCGTTGTCCTTGTCGTGAAGTTAATTGGGGATCTCGGCATTGTCACCAACCTTTGTGATTTTGACCTCGAAGACGTCACGACCGGACTTTCTGTTCTCGCCCAAGTCGTTACGTGCTTGGATGACGAACTCGGTTGGGTGGCTCACTGCGGATTCAGGCAGGAGGCCTGGACCGTAAGCAAGTGATTTATAAGCTCTGGTGTTCATGAAATACGTGAACAGGCAAGAGGTAGTTGTAAGATCTCCACCCTGGATTGAGAGCTGGACGGCTGCTTCCTTGGGTCCAAATTGCTCATAGCTTGGGGTGATGCAAGAAACCTCAGTATCAGAGATATAGGTTCCCATAACTTCAAGACTCATCTTTGTTGGGGCATCGACTGCCTGCTTTCCGCACGTGAAGATGACCTTGATGGTGGCATCCTTGAAGCCAACACCCTTTAGGATAACGGGGACGTTACCTGAGAGCTGACCGAGAGCGGGAACGATCTCAGTGACAGCGTATGGAGGACCTGTGATCTTGCTAACGTTCAAGGAATAGAGATCATTAAGCCATCCATTGCTCCAGCCTCCGAAAAGAAGGAGCTTGGAGTCCTTGGCATCATAGGCCATAGCAGCGTACTCTCTGGGAGTAGGCATAAGAGGCTTTCCATCAACGCTGTTATCCTCAAGGAAGATGTTAGACCATCTGAGAGTGTCAATGTCGAGGAAAGCAGCTGAGTTAGTGAATTAACCGAAGTTACGAGGGCCACCTTCAGGAAACTCACCAGTTTCACCACCGAAAATAAAGTATTTCCATGAGGGGATAGCCTCGACCATGATTCCGCAGTGATTCCATCTGGGAAGCTCGTTGTAGATATCGGGATCGTACCACTCCTTGGTGTCGAGGTCGAATGTGATGGTGTTAGTGAACTGGGACTCTGAGTTCCAGCCACCATAGACGTAGAGTTTGCGGCCGACAGCAAACATTGTGTGCCCTCCTCTGCCCTCTGGAGCATTGTTAGCGGGCTCAATCTTGGACCAGTGCTGGGTCTCAAGATCGAAAACGAACAAGTCGTTGAAGGCAACTCTCTGGTAGTTGACACCACCGTGACCACCGAACAAGTAGATTTTGCCATCGAGAAGAGTAGCAGCTGTGTTAGCTCTGGGACCGGGCTAGTTATCATCATGGCCGTCTTGATTTTTTGGGCTTTTCACCGCGAGATCTCCCTCTGCACGTTTCCAGGAGTAGCCTGGAACCTGGAGGAACCAGGTGTCATTTAGACGAACTTGAGGTGAAGCATGGCCGCCAAAAATGAAGATAAAGTCGTTCTTGGGAGATGCAATAGCAACATGCTGCGCCCTAGCGGGTGGCAACTAGTCACCAGTGAACTTCTCCTTTGTCCACGATACCTCACCTATTTAATAGGAAAATAAAGTTTGAGCCTTTGATGTTCTCTTAAATTCAAATATAAAAGGAGGGAAAACTTTAAAAAAGAAGGGCAGGTCCTTGTGACCGTTGCCGCTGTTAATGGTCTAGTTACTTACTTGTTCCGACTCTCATGTTGTAGATGTCGTTGTTGGGCATGATCTTGCCTCCGGCCTTCTTGGAGTTGTCAATACCTCCATACAATACGTATTAGACTCCACCGATGTGAGTGAAGGAGTGACCAGAACGGGGGTTCGGTACTTCTCCATTGCACTTCAGCTTTTTCCATTTCAAATCTTCAGGCTATATAATACAAAACGGGGTCAGGAAATCTTGTATAAGCACAGGAAAAGGCTCATCTTTTCACAAGGGACTTAGGTCACATGTGCTGAGATTTTGAGCCCATGGGTGTCTTAATGGAAAAAGGTTCTTACCATGTTTAGTGCTTGTTATTCTTAAAGTAAGTTACTTTCTCTTAAGTTTTAGAAA
>SXGS01593924.1_pt1 | contig 12609 bp, 12 predicted proteins | sample 3174681 | NCBI WGS metagenome assembly SXGS01 (sample SAMN11356861, study PRJNA531348) | freshwater metagenome | isolation source: freshwater sample F1-80 | place: China: Fuxian Lake, Yuxi | collected 2017-12-25
GGCGATAGGTGTCGGTGACGTTGACGGTGATGGTGGTGCCGTCCGTCACGGAAACGATCCCGTTGACGCCCGCGGCGGAGAGATAGTCCTGGGCTGCGGTGCGCGCGGCCGCGGCGTTGATGGCGACGTAGCGTCCCTGGACTGCCGGTGCTGCCTGGACCTCCTGGCCTCCGGCGCGCGCGGCCTGACCGGCGACGTTGTGGGCGCGCTGTTGGGCGTGGACCTGCCCGCCGAGGTCGACGGCGAGCCCGACGACCATCATCATCGCGAAGCTCGCGGTGGCCATCCACAGCGTGATCGAGCCGTGTTCGTCGCGGGTCATGAGCGCTCCCGCCACGTGTCGAGCGAGCTGCTCGCCCTGGCCTGGACACTGCGCCTGCCTGGTACTCCCGGCACAGCGAGATCCTCGAGGTCCAGCAGGCAGCCGACGGTGACGTGCACAGCAGCGTTCTGGCCTACTGCTGCGGTGAAGGCGTCGGTGTCGACGTGGACGGTGACCTTCACACAGGCCACGTCCTGATTCGCCAGGCTGCTCGTGGCGGCTGCGGTGGCGGCGGTCTCGGCGGTGGACCGGGTTCGTGCCAGCGACGCGGATCGGGCGGCGTCGACAGCCGCCGACTCGACCGCCTGGTGGGCAACCGTCGTACGGCCACCGAAGATGATCAGGCCCACAAACAGCGCGAAGGCGGGCAGGGCAATCGCTGCCTCGACCGATGCGGATCCACGCTCGCTGCCGTCCCTGCTGACTCGCTGGCCGATCAGCGATCTCATGGCGCAGTCACTCTCTCCACGGGCATGCTGGCGCGTTGTCGCACGACGGGGTTCCACCCGGGCACGACGCTAAGGCTGCGTCCGGTCACGATGACGACCGCGGTGGCAGCGGAGCGGCTCGCCGTGACGGTGGCGCCGGCAAGGACGTCGTCACCGCCGGCATCGGCGACGAATGACGTGGCGGCCGTGGTGCCGGCGGCTTCGCTGCCGCCTTCGCCTGCGGCTGTGCGAGCCCCCTCCTGGGCGGCGGCGATGGCCACCTCGCGCGCGTGGTGGTAGAGCGCGGCCTGAACTCCGATGAACATGACCGCGAACAGTGCGGGCAGCAGGATGACCAGCTCGATGGTGGCCGAGCCGCGGTCGCTGCGCCTACTGGATGTTGCCGGCCTGCGTCGTGACATAGGTCCTCACCGCCGCGACGACGATGGCCACGATCCCGATGACGGCCACGGCCCACAAGACGTGCTCGGTGGTGACCGAGCCACGCTCGTCGGGGCCTGCCCGGGCAGTCAACTCGACCTTGAGTCTGACCAATGCTGTGCAGATCTGGAGCATCGCTTGTTCCCTTCCTTCAAGTTCGTTCTGGTTTAGGTGTTGCTGAACATCCGGAGCAGCGACGGGGCCACGAGCAACGCCATGAAGATGACGCCTAGCAACGAGCCGGGGATGGTCATCCGCTCGCCGACTGCGTTGGCCTGGGTGAGCTCGTCGTTGAGCATCGCGGTGCGCATCGCTGCGGAGCGGGCACGCAGGTTGGCGTAGACGCTTGCGCCTTCCTCACCAGACAGGCGCATGATGTCGGCGAAGTCGTCCAGTTCGGGGAGTCCGAGCTCGTCGGCCAGGGTGTGCAGGGCCTCCCAGGGTGGGAGCCCTGACCATCGGGAGCGCGTCAGCTCTTCGTTGAGGCGTTGGAAGACCCATGAGTCCCAGATCTCGGCCGCTGCCTCCATGGCCTGGCGTACACCCGAGCCGTTGTTGCGCTCCAGAGCGACGAGCTCGATGTAGGCACCGAGTGCGCGGGTGAACTCGAGGCGCGCCTTCTTCGCCTCATCGATGGCGTTGTAGTTGGGCAGGAAGAACATCACCACGGCCAGCCCCAGGGACGCGAAGGCGGGGATCGTCAGCGGGAGCCCGAGGTCGAGGAACTCGAGGAAGGCGGCGAGGAGGGGTGGGATGAGCAATCCGAGGAACGCGAAGACGATCTTGTCCCCGTAGAACCTTGCGAGCGGGAGGCGCAGGAGCGCCAGCTCCCGTGTGGGGGTGCGGACCCACACGCCGGGAGGGAGTGCGCGGATCGCCCAGACGCCGATGCGTTCCTTGCCTGAGGCCGCAGGTCCTGACGTCTCTGTCCGCGGCACGCGGGTCGGCGTCAAGCGGCGTAGGGCGTCGGCGAGGTCGGGTTCGGCCGGCATCAGTCGGGCCGTCAGGAGGACGAGACCCAGCCCGACCATGGCTCCCGCGAGCATCGCGAGCTGCAGCCCGGACGTCATCGGTTCGCTCCCGGCTGGCGGTCGAGGAAGCGGGGCAGTGGACGACCGATCGCCATCTGCCGCATCCACACGAGTGTGGCGACGTAGGCCGAGAGCAGGACCGCGAGGATGATCTGACCGAACGGGCTGCGGTACGGCTCGACGTAGGTCCCCGAGACCGCGAGGATCACGAGGACCCCGACGCTGATGATGGTGACCCACCGTGCCGTCGAGCGGGGCTTGGCCCGGTCGGCCTCGACCTGGCGGCGTGCGCGTACGTCGGCCGCGACCGACTCGGCCAGACCTTCCAGCACGGCTGCCAGCCCGGCGCCGCGTCGACGAGCACCGAGGATCAGATTCGCTGCTACGAGGTCGCCGGTGGCGTCGTTGAGCTCGTCGGCGAAGGCACGGATTGCGTCCTCGGTGACCCAGCGAGCGCGGAGCCGAGCCACCAGGCGAGTGACCTCCGGTGCGATCGCGTCCGGGGTCGAGCGCAACGTGGCTACGAGGGCCTGCTCGAGACCGACGCCGACCGTCAGCACGCCGGACAAGGCGCGGGTCCATTCCTCCATCGCCTCCAGCCGGCGGATGCGAGCAGCTGCGGGCGGCGAGGAGAGCAGGGTCGGCAGACCGAGGACAGCGACCGGGAGGGCGACGAGGGCGAGGGCCCACCCGGTAACAAGGAATGCCACCAGCCCAGACACCACACCCGCCGCCAGAAGGATCCGCGTTCGCCGGGACATACCACCGAGCCGTACCCAGCGCGCCGTCGATGGCTTGGTTGCGGGCATCTCCACGCGTCGTAGTCCGGCGACGAGTCCAAGGATCCCGGCCACGATCAGCGCGCCACTAAGGGCAGGGACGAGGACGATCATGACCGCGCGTCCTGCTGGGCGAGGAAGCCGGAGAGATCGAAGCCGTCAGCGGTAAGGCTCCGGTAGGCGTCGGGCAACACCGCTGGCGCGGCCCTACCGCTGCGGTCAGGGGTGAACACGTGCGTGGTGGCGTAGCCGGTGTCGCGTTCACCCGGTTCGATGGCGATGATCTCGGCGACCTGGCGATGCCGATGGGAGGCCCCGTCGGAGGACGTCGTGCGCAGGTCGAGGTGCACGATCAGGTCGATCGTGGCGGCGAGCTTGCTGGTCGCCAAGCCGTGGGTGACGTGGGGCCCGGCCTCCATCGCGCAGGTGACGAGCTTGCGGACTGCTGCCACCGCGTCCGAGGCGTGGGTGGTGGAGATGGAGCCGGTCCCGGACTCCATCGCCTTGATCATCGCCCAGATCTCCCTGCCTCGGACCTCGCCGACGATCTGGCGCGACAGGTTGAAGCGGAAGGAGTCGACCAGCGCCTCGTCGAGGGTGAACTCCCCGGCCTGCCTACCGTCGAGGCTTCGCTCGCCGGAGCCTGGTCGGGCCTCCCAGGCGTGGACGATCTCGTGGCGATCGAGCTCGTGGAGGTGCAGCTCGTACTCGGTCTCGAAGGTTCCGATGGCCTCGAGCGGGTCGATCTCGGCACACAATCCGCGCACGAGGGTGGTCTTGCCGGCTCCCTGACTGCCGGACACGACGATGCTCTTGCGAGCACGTACGGCGGCGCGGAGGAAGGAGGCCGCGACTGGTGACAGCATGTCTCTGTCGACGAGCTCATCGAGGGTGATGCTCATGAGGCGGTGGCGGCGTATCACGACCGACGGTCGAGGTGTCACCCACGCCGCGGCGGCGAGCCTCGCACCGCCGTCGAGGCGTAGGTGCAGCTTCGGTTGGGCCTCGGAGAAGCCGCGGGCGTTGACCTCGCTGCGGGAGGCGAGGAAGACCAGGAAGTCGATGAGCTCCTCGTCGGAGTCCGCGACCGCTGTTCCTCGGGTCAGGGAACCATCGATCAGTTCAAGCATGACTCGGTCGTGCCCGGTGATGATGATGTTCTCAACCCGGTCGTCGTCCACGAGTGGCTGGAGACGACCGAGCCGGAACAGTGCGTCGAAGACCGCACGGGCCATGGCGTCCTGATGGGCGATCGTCCAGGCCATGCCACCGGCGTTGACCTCGTCGGCCAGTGCGCTGTCGATCAGTTCCAGCACGATGGAGCGGCCGAGCTCCTGCTGCGATGCCGGACCAAGACGAGCACGATCGGCAGCGATCGACTGGCTCAGCTGCTCGGACGCTTGAGCACGCAGCGCGGCCACCAAACCCCAGTCGAGGTTCGGTGCTTCTGACGGATCTGGGGGGCTAACGCCTATCGGCTCACGTCCAACCACGGGGCCTTCAAGCGGCGGGATGGGTTGCGCGAACAGCGGCAGCTTGGCGACGTCGGCCGCCTCGACGGGGGTGTCGATTCCAGACCGGCTGGTCATCGAGTGGCCTCCGCCAGCTCGCCGCGCTTGCTGGCGATGTGTGCCTGGATCGCCTCGATTGCCGCACGCAGACTCCGTACGAGCGGACCGGTATCGAAGCGGCGTGGGGGAGCGGCTCCACGGTGGTAGACAGCTGCGGCGTCCCTGTCCTCGGCGACAGCGCCCACCACCGGAAGCCCCAGCACGGACGCGACCTCGCTGCGGGAGTAGGGCTGGCCCTCGCCCACGAGCAGGACGCATGCATCACGCCATGCGGCGGCCTTCCGCACCGTCTCGGACCACGATCGCGCGGCAGCAAGGGCTGGGAGTGTGGTCCGGGTGACAAGGAGAGACACGTCTGCGTTCGCGAGCAGCGGTTCGGGCGCCCCGACCAGACCGAGACGTCCGGCGTCGACGATCACGTCCTGACCAGTGGCGTCGAGATCGGCCAACGCTCCCGCCAGTGGCTGCCACAGGTCGCGCAGGCCCGCGGACTGAGCGTGCGAACGGGTGCCAGCGATGAACCCCGCCGCTAAGCCTTCAATCCGCTGGACCACCCCCGGTAGCGCGTCGGTGATGTCGTACGACGACAAGGCGAGCTCGATCAGTCCTGAGTCGTACTCCCGTGTGCCGCGGAAGAAGCCGGCCAGAACCCCCGAGCCCCCCGTCGGATCGGCCTCGACCAGCAACACAGGTCGCGGCCAGAGGAGCGACAGGCCCAGTGCGGTCGTGGTGACACCCGGCGACCCGGACGCCGAGGTGAGCGCGATGACGGCCACGACCTCACCTCTCCCGGGAATCAAGGATGAGCGCGACGTTGCCGGTGGCGGCACGTGCGGCGAGCACCGTGGCGTCTGCATGCGGGACCAGGACGTCGACGACCAAGACGCCGCTCTCGGAGTCGTAGTTGACCTCCACGACCTCGGCATCGTTGAACGCCGGAGGTCCTGACGACTGCTCACCACCGGGGGGTGGGGTGACCACGACCCGGACCCGGTCTCCGGCCTGCAGCGCCATTCCCGGTGACTGGGCTGGCGAGAGGGCAACCCCGACGATCGAAGCCCCGTCCTCGGGAATCGTCTCCGTGGTGGTGGCCCCAGCAGTGATCAGCGCGCCTTCAGCGATGTCGAGCGCGGCCCGCTTCCCGACAAGGTCATCGAACGCGGAGGCAGCCACGGGGGACAGGGCTGGATCAGCACTGATCCGGACCGGCGCTAGGTCGTCTTCCGTGATCAGTGAGCCGCGCTCGATGGTGGACCGCGCGACCAGGACCTCCTGCGTGTTCGTGGTCGACGTCCACGCCCAGGCAGCGAGCAGTGCCCCGAGACAAATGGCGGCGACGGCCCCCGCCACCAAGGCTGGCCTGCGACGGAGCTTGGGAGGCGGGACCGGCGGAGGGGAGGTCGGTGTCGACCCGCGCTCGACGCTCCTACCGTTCCTCGTGGTGGTGCTGGTCATGCTCGATACCTCTCCGGTCGCGGTGCGCGCTACTGCACGAGCACCTGCGCTTCACCGACTGCGATCGCGACCGATCGCCGTAGTCCGTTCAGTCGGATGACTCCTGACTGCCCTGCTCCTGTCCACTCCACGACCCAGTCCGAACTGGCAGTGACGGTGAACTTGGAGTCCGCCTCCTGCGAGCTAGACGACGTGTAGACGTGGCCACAGTCGGGCGATTCCTGCTTGCCGTACTCCGGCCGGTAGGGCCTGCCCCGGTTTCGACACACCACTCGGGTGCCGTCACCCATGTCCCACGTGATCCTGTGCACCTTGGCCGTGGCGGTGATCGTGATCCCGCCGGCCGAGGCGCTTGCTGTGATCGGACCGAACGTGTGGTCGTCCGGGCTTGCCGCCCACATCCACACCGGCATGCCGACCAGGCCGACATTGTCCGGGCCTGGTTCGGGGGCAAGCCCGATGTTGATCGCCTTGAGCTCCATGTCCTCGATCGCGAGCTGGGCGACCTCGCCAGGTGTTGCCGTGGTGCCCGAGTCGGGCGGCGGATCCTGTGACCAGAGGTAGACCAGGATCCCGGTCTGAGGTTGGTAGCAGTGATAAACGGCGCCGTCGCCTGGTTCGTGTCCCTGCCATGCGGGGTCGCCAGCTGGTGGCACGGGCGTCGCCAGCTGGATGTAGCAGTTCAAGCCGTTGGACCAGTAGCCCGCATCCGATGAACACGGCACCGGACCTGGCGGGGGCTGCGTGATGCCCAGAGCCGCGCCATCCCAGACGCAGCCCTGGCCGGCGCCCGTTTGCTCCGGAACGTCATCGCCTTCTTCGCCTGGGGTGCCTGGAGTGCCAGGCACCTCCACCCAGACGAGGCAGACACCCGTCTGCGGGTCATTGACCTGACACTCGGTGTCAGCGAAGACCGGAGCCGGGCCGAGCAGTAACAGAGGTGCCACGACCATGGCGGGAATGAGGACTCGCGTTATGCAGGATCGCACGGCGGACGCTCGAGATTCTGGCTGGAGGCGACACGCCACGAACCGCTCGGGTTCGCCTCAAAGTTGTAGTTGGAGACCAGGTAGCGAATCCACCCGGTGTCGGGTCGGTCGTCACTGACGACCGACTTTCCGTTGCTGTCGAGGATGTCGACGCCCAGAACGTCGTAGCACACGTCGACCTGGACTGTGGGTACGCGACCGCCACCGGGATCGGAGTTGTCCAGCACGACTCCTTCAACCGTGAGCTCGGCGATCTTTGTCTGGCCAGTCTGGTGAAGGCCCTGTTCGCGCTCTCTGGTGAATAGGGACCGCTGAGCAGAGAGTTCCCCGCCGATGGCGACGCTACGGAGCGCGGTGAGCTTCACCGTCGGGTCCGTGCGGAGCTCGTCGCGAACGGCATAGAAGGACCGCACCAATGCCGACGCGTCAGCGGCGGCTGCCTCACTGTTTGTTGTGGGCGTCGCCTCTGAGGTCGCCGGTGTTGAGACTGAGTCGGTGGTGCTCGGCCGCTCGCCTGCGGGTGGGTCCGCCTCGTCGCCGGCGCAGGCACTCACCGCGGCCAGCAGGAGTGCTGCTGCCGCTAGTGCGTGTGCTCCCCGCGAAATCGTCATCGCCGAGTTCCTGACTTCCCTCACGAGGGCGCCCCGAGAAGGAACTGGCGGAGAACTTCGTAGCTCCCGGATTGAACTCCGTCAGAACCAATTGACGCACTGACCACCTGCCCCACGCAACTGTCTCCCATGATTCGCCTCGATCCTTTCGATCTGCTCCCTCTCCCTCAGGTGTCGACGCCGGTCCACATCCGCCCGTCCTCGCCCTGCAGGTCGTCCTTCTCGACATACACCGTTTGCAGAACGAGGTGGGCTCTGTGGGCCTGCGGCCTGTGGACAGCCGGCCATTCGACCGACCTGTGGAGCACTCTCAGCACCTGCATGCCATGGAGGTGTGCACCGGTGACCGTCTCGATGCGCGTGATGTCGGCGGGCAGGGGCTACGACTACCTGCTCAAGAGCGTGGTCCGCGGGGATCGCAGCATGGGCGCTGCTACTCCGCTCACGAGGTACTACACCGACGAGGGCACGCCGCCCGGCCGGTGGCTCGGCTCGGGGCTCCATGCACTCGGCAACGGTGAGATCAGGCAAGGGGACGCGGTGACGCCCCAGCAGCTTGCGCTGCTTCTCGGCTCAGGCCGGGACCCCGTGACCGGTGAGCCACTGGGTCGTGCGTTTCCGGAGTACGAGGGAGTGAAGTCGCGAGTCGCGGCTCGAGTAGCCAAGCTGCCCAATGACCTCACCGACGAGCAGCGGCACGAGGCCGCCGCAATGATTACGCACGAAGAAGTGGCGACCGGCACGCGACGGGCAGTCGCGGGTTACGACTTCACGTTCAGCGCCCCCAAGTCGGTCTCTGCGCTCTGGGGCGTTGCGGACGCGGGAACCCAGGCACTCATCCTCGAGGCTCACCACCGGGCCCTCGACGAAGTAGTCGCGTTCCTCGAGCGCGAGGTCGCCACGACCCGCAGGGGAGTTGCAGCCGGCGACGGCGCCGTGGCGCAGGCCGACGTCGTCGGCATCGTAGCGACGGCGTACGACCATTGGGATTCGCGTCATGGTGACCCGCAGCTCCACACGCACGTGGTCATCTCCAACAAGGTCAAGACCGCAGAGGACGGGCGGTGGCGCAGCCTGGACGGACGGCCGCTCCATGCGGCTGTGGTGGCGCTGTCGGCGCACTACAACGCGGTACTTGCTGACCGCATGACCCGCACCTTCGGGATCGAGTGGGAGCAGCGCGACAGAGGCAAGAACCACAATGTTGCCTGGGAACTGGAGCCCGTCCCGGAGTCGCTCATCCACGCGTTTTCAGGTCGCTCTCGGATGGTCGAGGAGGAGACCGACCGTCTGATCGAGGAGTACGTCGCCCGGCACGGGTGCCGCCCCTCCGCGACGCGGATCATCGAGTTGCGAGCGAAGGCGACCCTGGCTACCCGCCCCGAGAAGGTCATCCGGTCCCTCTTCGATCTCACCACCGAATGGAGGAAACGGGCGCAGATGATCCTCGGGGCGAGTGCACTTGAGTGGGCACGCAGAACCACCGCGGGTCCTTTCGCCCGACCGACCCTTCGGGCCGACGACATCCCGCTCGACGTCGTCGCTGAGGTGGGCGCCTCGGTGATCGGGTCGGTCAGCGAGAGGCGGTCGACGTGGCGGCACTGGAACCTCTGGGCCGAGGCGTCCCGGCAGACGATGGGGTGGCGCTTCGCCAGTGTCGAGGACCGCGAAGCCGTGATTGGGATGGTCGTCGATGCTGCGAAGCGGGAGTCCGTGTCCCTGACCCCGCTGGAGCTGGCCATCAGCCCCGAGGTCTTCCGGCGGAAGGACGGCTCCACAGTGTTCCGGCCGCGGCACTCGGTGGTCTTTACGGCTGAGGGTCTGCTCGCGGCCGAGGACCGGTTACTGGCTCGATCGACCAACCTCACGGCTCCGTCAGTCAGCCTTCATCTCCTCGAGCGCGTGGCCCTCAGGCAACACCTCCTGAGTGCTGAGCAGGTCGAGACGCTCGCGCGGATTGCCGTGTCCGGGCGGCAGGTCGACCTTCTCGTCGGTCCGGCCGGCGCAGGCAAGACCACCGCCATGCACGCTCTGAAGACAGCCTGGACGATCCAACACGGGAAGGGCAGCGTCGTCGGGCTCGCTCCGAGCGCTGTCGCCGCCCAAGTGCTCGCCGAAGACCTCGGCATCGGGTGTGAAAACACCGCCAAGTGGCTGCACGAGCAAGACCGCGGGCGGGCCAAGTTCGAGACAGGACAGCTCGTAATTGTCGACGAAGCCACACTGGCCGGCACCTTGGCTCTCGACCGACTCGCCGCTCTAGCTTCAGAGGCCGGGGCGAAGTTGCTGCTGGTGGGGGACTGGGCGCAGCTCCAGTCGGTCGAGGCAGGAGGGGCGTTCACGCTCCTGGCCTCCGCCCGTCCCGACACTCCTGAGCTCACCGAGGTCCATCGCTTCACCAACGAATGGGAGAAGGCCGCGTCGCTCGACCTGCGCTTCGGCCGCGTCGAAGTCGTCGGCACGTACGCCCAACGCGACCGGGTCCGCGAGGGCACCACCGACGAGATGGTGGACGCTGCCTACCTCGCCTGGAGTGATGACGTCCAGGCTGGTCGCGCCGCGATCCTCGTAGCAGACGCGACCGAGACCGTGAGTTACCTCAACACGCGAGCCCGCGCCGACCGCATCGCCGGTGGCGATCCAGCGGGAAGCATCGAGGTAAACCTCGCCGACAGCAGCCGAACGTCGATCGGTGACCTTGTCATCACCCGCAGAAACGACCGCCGTCTCCCGACAACACGTGGCGGATGGGTCCGCAACGGTGACCGCTGGCGCGTCACGGGTGTGGGTAAGGACGGCTCGGTGACCGTCCAGCGTCTCGACGTGAAGGCGGAGAGCGTGACGCTGCCAGCGGCGTACGTCGCAGTGCACGTCGAGCTCGGGTACGCCGTAACGGCTCACCGCGCCCAAGGCATCACCGTCGACACCTCGCACGTCGTCGTCTCACGCGCCACCACCCGCGAGAACCTGTACGTCTCGATGACGCGGGGGAGAGAGGTGAACACCGCGTACGTCGCCCTCGACAAGCCAGACGAGGTTCACGCCCCGCCAGAGCCCGACGAAGTGAACGGTCGGACTGTCTTGTACGGGGTCCTGAAGCACTCTGGCGCGGACCTGTCTGCCCACCAGATGATCGTCGAGGAGCAAGAGAGGTGGTCATCCATCGCGCAGCTCGCGGCGGAGTACGAAACCATCGCGGCCGTTGCCCAGCGGGACCGCTGGGTCGGCCTGGTGGGGAATTGCGGCTTGACCGACGACCAGGTCGACCTAGTTCTCGGGTCCGACTCGTTCGGTCCGCTCACTGCCGAGTTGCGACGTGCCGAAGCGAACGGTCATGACGTCGGCCGAGTCCTGCCGGCGCTCGTGGCACAGCGATCACTTGAGGACGCTGAGGACGTAGGAGCTGTGTTGATCAGCCGACTCCGCAAGAAGGCACTCCCCGAGCGTGGCAGGAGAGCTGCTCACCCATGGACACATTGCCGGTTTGATCCCGGCGGCCAGGGGGCCGATGAGTCCCGAGATGATGACCGCGCTCGCAGAACGACACACGCTGATGGAGTCGCGGGCCGCCGTATTGGCCCTCAACGCAGTCGGGGCCGACGCGTCCTGGCTCAAGCGCCTTGGGACGCCACCTGTGAGCGACGCAGACCGCAGACGCTGGCTCAACGAGGTCAGGACTGTCGCCGCCTATCGCGATCGCTACCAGGTTGACGGTCCGAGCGCTCTCGGAGAGGTCCGACACACAGTGCAGAACTTCGATGTCGCCCGAGCGCGGCAGGCAATCCGGCGGGCGCGGGCAATCGCTGACGACGCGGACCGCACGCAGAACGGCGGTGACCTCAGCATCGATCGACAAAGACGGGCGCTCGTCTAACCGGGTTCACAACACTGTCGTACGGGACTTGTCCACAGGACCGGCACGCCCGCGCCCGTCCCTTCGAATCTGGTGTGCAAGGTGCGGTGAAACCGTCTCGCGAGGGAGGCCTCCATGCTTGCACTGCTGTGGAACGCCAGCGCTTGCGTGCGCAGCTACCTGCGTTCGCACATGCCCACCAACCGTCTCGTCGACTGGCTCCGCACCCCGGGCGGCACGAGGTGGGCAGTCCCCGTTGCCGTGGTCGCGATTCCGACCTACCTCTTCGCCATGAGCATCTGCGCCACGCTCGTTGAGCGAGGCGGTCCTCGCATTCTCAACTGTCTGGTGGCGGTCTTCGCTTGGAATTCCATCAAGTTCGCCGTTCTGGGGCTGTGGGCACCAGTGCGTACCTTGACCCGGTGGCTCGCGAAATGTGGCGACCTCGACGTGTGAACCATGTGGCCCCACGCCCGGAGGGTTCGCCGGTTCAGCAACCCGGTCGCAGGCGGATGTTCGTCTGGTGACGTGTCGCCGCTAGCTGTCAGTGCGGTGCCGCCGGCGCCCGTCACTGCTGGATGCCGCGGTCTGCGGGGGGGTACGACTGGTGGTGGAGCCACCGGCGCCACCCGCCTTCACAACCATTGGCTCGTACATGAACGTCATGCCCTGGCATGCGCGAGCGTCGATGTCCGACGCGGCGGCTGCCGGCTTCGCGTCAGTCGTCGCGGACGTCGAGATGTTGGCGACGCGGTGTGTGCAGAGGCACTCATGTGGGGCCGCTGACGTCGGGGACCAACCAATCCGAGCCCCACAGCGCACCGAACATCTTCTGACTTCAGACGTTCCACGGGAAGGCCTTGCACATGCGCAGGACCGCGATGGCGTTCGGCGTCGGACTCGTCCTAGCGATCTCCGGTGGGATCGGCGTCGCGACGACGTCCGACGAACAGGCAGAGCGGCCAGCTCCTTCCGTTGCCCGCGTGGTGCCGGACTCCGGACAAGACCTTGAGGCCGCCATCATCTCGCTCCAAGACACCCTGCGCCGAGTGCCGAAGGATCATGCGTCCTGGGCCAACCTCGCGGTCGCCTACGTCGAGCAAGCCCGCCTCACCGGCTTGGCGTCCTA
>SXGS01106230.1_pt1 | contig 12608 bp, 9 predicted proteins | sample 3174681 | NCBI WGS metagenome assembly SXGS01 (sample SAMN11356861, study PRJNA531348) | freshwater metagenome | isolation source: freshwater sample F1-80 | place: China: Fuxian Lake, Yuxi | collected 2017-12-25
GCATCTGGTGCCGTATATTGAAGCGGAGAAGGCACGGCTCGGTGACATCAAAGCCAAGGGCAAGATTGTCATCGCCACGGTTAAAGGCGATGTACACGACATCGGCAAGAACATCGTGTCGGTGGTGCTCGCGTGCAACGGCTGGCGCGTCGTGGACCTCGGCGTGATGGTGTCGGCAGAGCGCATCATCGATACGGCACTGGCCGAGAAGGCGCTCATGGTCGGGCTCTCCGGGCTGATCACGCCGAGTCTCGATGAAATGGTGCATGTCGCGAAGGAACTCGAACGGCGCGGCATCGCGCTGCCCTTGCTCATCGGTGGTGCCACCACGTCGCCGCGACATACGGCGGTGAAGATCGCTCCCTGTCGCGAGGCTGCGGTCGTGCACGTGGTGGATGCGTCGCGCACACCGGGCGTGGTGGAGCAACTGGCTTCGGCGTCGGCGCGCGAGGCCTTTGCCGCCAAGGTGCGTGGGGAGCAGGAGCGCGATCGCGAACGGCATGCGGCCCGCGCGAACGCCCGCCCCCTGCTTTCACTCGCGGAAGCACGAGCACTGGCGGCAGACTGTGGCGCGGCGCGTTCCGAGGCACCGGCCTGGAACGGCGTGCGCATCGTCCGTCCCACCGTGCGCGAGCTCACCCCCTGGATCGACTGGACGCCGTTCTTCCATGTCTGGGAGTTGCGTGGCACAGCGGAGAAGCTCCTTGCTTCTGGTGACAAGCGTGTGCTCGAACTCCACGCGGACGCGCTGAGCCTGCTCGCGGAGCTGGAAATCGGAGGAGTCCTGACACCGCGCGGTGTGGCCGGCTTCTGGCGCGCCGCACGTCACGGCGAGGACATCCACATCCAGGCGGCTCAGGGTGCGAAGGTGCTGCACACGTTGCGCCGCCAGGAGCTGCCGCGGGAGCAGAAGGCTGGTGCGTGTCCGGCACTCGCGGACTGGATTCGCGAGGAGGGAAGCGGTGAGGACTGGCTGGGTGCCTTCGCCGTGAGCGCCGGGGATGGCCTCGAATGGTTGCTGGCTGCGGCACGCCGTGACCACGACGACTATCGCGTGATCATGCTTGAAGCCGTGGCCGACCGTCTCGCCGAAGCCTTCGCTGAGAAGCTGCACAGCGAGATGCGCCGCGCGGTGCGGCCCGAAGAGCTCAGCATCGGCGCGCAGATCGCGGAGGAGTATCAGGGCATCCGGCCGGCACCGGGTTACCCCGCTCAGCCGGATCACAGCGAGAAGCAAGTGCTCTGGGAACTTCTCGATCCCACGGGGAATGCGGGCATTCGGCTCACGGAGAACTGGGCCATGCTGCCCGCAGCAAGCGTCTCGGCAATCGTCTTCCTGAATCCTGCAGCGCGCTACTTCGCGCTGGGCGAGATCGGCGAAGATCAACTTGTCGACTACGCCGGCCGCAAGGGCCTCACCCTTGAAGCCGCCAGGAAACTCCTCGGCAGCCACGTGCGCAGCGGCTGAATCAGAGAAACGACAGCACATGGAACCGCTCGCGAAACTGCGTGCCGCATTCCCCGTTCTTGACGAAGGGCTCGGGTTCTTCGACTGGGCCAGCACAGGACTGGTGCCGGAGCCATCCGTTGCTGCGGTCGAGGAGTTTCTCCGTCGCTCAGCACGCTGCGTGGATGCGGATTCCACCTGGGTGCACGGTCACGGCGCGAAGGTGCGCGGTGAAGTGCGCCGGGTTCTCGCGCGCTGGCTGGGCGGCTCGCCGAAGGACATCGCTCTCGTCGAGAACACGACTCTCGGGCTCGGCGCTGCCGCGCAGTCCATCCGTGTCGCTCCCGGAGACAACGTCATCCTCTCCGAGCTCGACTACCTCGCGGTGCACATGCCCTGGCGGCAGCGCGCGCAGCGGGACAAACTCGAGTTGCGCATCGTGCCGGGCCATGCGGGTTCGTTCCGCGCAGAGGATCTTCTCGAACGCATCGACGAACGGACGCGCGTCATCAGTGTGTCGACCATCGCCTGGACGACCGGCGAACTCGTGGATGTCGGGCTGCTCGCTCGCGAAGCGCGGCAGCGCGGCATCGTGCTGGTGCTGGATGCAACGCAGACCTTCGGGCTCACAGGGCTCGACACGCAGACGAACGCGCCCCACTTCATCGCTTGCGGCGGTCACAAGTGGCTCCTTGGTTGCGCGGGCCTCGGGTTTCTATGGGTGCATCCTGAAACCGCAGCGCGCGGTCAGCCACTCTCTCCTGGATTCCTCTCGGGACATCCGCCGCAAGGCTCCTGGCCGGAGTGGTTCGCGAGCGCGACGAGTCGCGTCGATGATGCGGTGCTCATTCCTGCAAGCGGGCAGACTTTCGAGAGCGGGGGGACTGCCAACATCGCCGGCAGTGTGTTGCTGCACTCCAACCTGCAACTGCTCGATGCCGTGGGGCCGGAGGCAATGCTGTCGCATGCGTGCGGCCTCGGCACTCGACTCATTGAGGGCTTGAGTGAACGCGGATTCGCCGTGCGCACGCCGCACGACCCCAAGCGTCGCGCGGGCATGGTCGTGTTCAACGCCGGTGGTGCCGTGGCCGAGCGGGAGTTGGTGAGCGTGCTGAAGTCGCAACGTTGCGCGCTGTCAGTTCGCTACACAGCAGGTGTCGGCGGGGTGCGAGTGAGCCTGCACGGCGCCAACACCGAGGCGGATGTGGAGCGCTTGCTCGCTGCTCTCTCGCGAGCCTGACCGTCGCGCCGAGGCAGCTCACTCCTGCGTGACGTGAGGCGGCAGTCGTTCGAGCTCCGCGAGGAAGGCTGCGAGCTCGATGAGCGCGGGGCGTGTCAAAGAATGACGTGACACTCCGGGCAAGGTGTGATGCCACAGGTGCGGGGCCTCCACTGGGCCCTTCAGTGTGCCGGCGAGATTCTCGCCTTCGGCGTCGCGGACAGGTTGCATTGTCGATCCAAGGCGCCGCTGGCGGGTGAGTGCTGCGCCGTTGGTGAGAATAGTCAAATGACCCTCTCAGAAAGAAGCGATTCTGCGGGATGGGCACGTGCGCAATCGCAACGCAAGTCGGCTTTCGCGACATGTCCACGCACCTTCGGTCGATAGCTCGATTGCAACCCGCCTCACGAGGTCAGACAACCCCAGCCCCTTGCGGGCCGTGGTAGTCTTTCCCCAGCGCACATGGCAACCCAGCCTGTCGTGGCCTCTGAAGGGCAAGGGATGCGTCATCCCGCCGGCAGTGAGGTTCCACGATGCCCTGTGAGCTCGTGAGTCCCGACATGTCCACCGTCAGGTTCCTGACCACAAATCAAATCGCCAGCCTCTTGGGCGTCAGCGAGCGGACCGTCGCGAACTGGATCGACAAGGGGCACATCGACGCGCACCGCACCCCTGGTCGACACCGACGCGTGTCGCCAGATGAATTGGTGAGCTTCCTGAACCAGTGCGGCATGCCCGTACCCAAGGAACTTCAGAGCACCATCCGGATTCTCATTGTTGAGGACGATGTGCAGGTATCGCGTGTTTTGCAGCGCCAATTGAATCCCGAGGAATCCGGCTACGAAGTGACATGCATGGAAGACGGCCTCTCGGCCCTCATGCACATCGGCCACAGCAAGCCCCACGTCGTGCTCCTCGACATCCTCATGCCCGGCATGGACGGGCTTGAAGTGTGCCGGAAGATCCGGAGCAACCCGGACCTCGCGGACGTGCAGGTGATCTTTGTCACGGGCTACGCGGACATCGATCCAGAAACGATCCGCCGCGACACGGGCGCCGTGGACGTCCTGCTGAAGCCCATCAAGGCCAACGAGCTGAACGACGCGGTAGAGAAAGCACTTTCCGCCCGGGCGCCCCACACGCTCTGATTCCACGGACTCTCAACGGGCGACGCCAGTTCATCCACACGGCGGAAGCGCAGCATGGACAATGGCTTGCATCGTCATTGCTTGACTTGACGAGCTCCGTGGCGCTGCGTGAGAGCGTGGCTCCCAACAAAACCAACAAAACCTGCTTGCTTCTCCACGGTTCATCACGGCATACTGCGTGTGGCTGTCGCAGGCCCTGCGAAGGCAGGCCCGCCCGGGCAGGTCACCCTGCGATGGTTGGGAGCTTCGGCTCTCGGTGAACTCGTTCCTCTTCGGAGGAGCAAGGGACCCAACTGGCACCCCTGAAAACGACCACGTAGTTCGCAGCGATGTCTGGCGTGAGCCCGGCCTTCGCGAAACCGGTGTGCAACCGGGGTGGGAGCCCCGAACGCGCGCCCGATTCGTGCAGCCGAAGCTTCACCAGGTTCGGTGGGTTGCGTGGGAGGTTCGTGTGGAGAGACGTCTCGTTCCGCTGGCTTGGAACGATGTCCGGCATCTCGCCGGGGCGGCTCACCATTCCACACGTCTTCCCGCCCAGGCCGCTCGTCGCCGCATCCGTTGATTCCGGCGGAGTTCAGCGCGAGGAGACTCGCGTCGCTCCACTCCGGCGTTGGCGGAGAGCGTGATCAGCACGTCGTCCTGGTTTGTACCTTGGCACGTTTCCCGTCGTTCCGGGCTCTGCTCGGACGTCTCCTGCTGCTGAAGCGGGTCGGGGGGAGGTCGCGCGCCCCCAGGGGTGGAATAGCGCGTCGATGGTGGCAGCGAGCCTGCTGCGGAGTGAGAACTCCCGCAGGAACCTGCGCCAGGGAGGCCCAGAGCCTCATGGATGAGCCCTGCTCAGCCCAGCGGAAACGCGGCGGAGTGGGGCTCTCCGCCCTTTTGGCCCTCGGGAGCGCGAGTCGTAGGCTCTTCCGCGCGATCCTGCGCGGGGGATGACTGCCGTGGAGCGGAATGCACAACGAGGACCTTTGCGGGCTGCGCGCCGAGTGGCTGGCGTGCGCTACGCCGTGCGCGACGTGGTGGTGCAGGCCGAGAAGCTGCGTCGCGCTGGCCGACGCACGTTGAATCTCAACATCGGCGATCCGAATCCCTTCGGCTTCGCGCCGCCGGCGCATCTCATCGAAGCGACCGAGCGCGCCATGCGCGACAACAAGAATGGCTACGCCCCGAGTGAGGGCATCCCGGATGCACTCGCGGCCATCGAGCGCGACGCCACGCGACGCGGCATCAAGAACATCTGCCATACCTGGATCGGCAGCGGTTGCTCCGAAGTGATCGACATGGCACTCACGGCGCTTGCCGATCCCGGCGAGAACTTCCTCGTGCCTTCTCCGGGCTATCCGCTCTACACGGCGCTGGCAGCCAAGCTCGGCATCGAAGCACGCCCGTACTATCTCGACGAGTCGCGGGGCTGGCAGCCCGATGTGGCGAGCATGCGCGCGGCCTGCAACGAACACACGCGTGCCATCGTGGTCATCAACCCCAACAACCCCACGGGCTCCGTGGCGGACGTCGCCAGCCTGCGTGCGATCCTCGATTTGGCGGTGGAAAAAGACCTCGTCGTGTTTGCGGACGAGATCTACGACCGCCTGCTGTTCGATGGCTGCAGCACGACTCCGCTCGGTTCGTTGAATCCCGCGGCCTCGGTGCTCTCTCTTGGCGGGCTCTCGAAGAACTGGTTGGTGCCGGGATTCCGCATCGGCTGGGGCATCGTGAGCGGCGAGCGCGAGCGCCTCGAACCGTGGCTGGAGGCCATTCGCCAACTGGGGCGTGCGCGGCTCTCGGCCAATCATCCGGAGCAGTACGGCATTCAGCCCTGCCTTGAAGGATCGCAGGAACATCTCGTGCACCTCATGGCGGCACTGACCGCGCGTCGCGATCTCGCGATGCAGCGCCTGAACGCCATCGAGGGCATCAGTTGCGTGACACCCAAAGGGGCCTTCTACGCGTTTGCGAGCCTGCATGACGTTGCAGATGACGCGCATTGGTGCCGCGAACTCATGGAGGCCACGGGTGTGGTGGTGGTGCCGGGTAGTGGCTTCGGCCAGAAACCCGGCACGAGTCATTTCCGCATTGTGTTGTTGCCACCACTTGACGTGATCGAAGAGGCCTGCACGGCCATCGCGAACTTCGCGCGCGCCGGCGCGAGGCGCTGAGAATCCACTAGCATGGAGAGGACGCGGGGCGGCAAGCTGCGCCCCGACGGGAAGAGCCATGTCAGATCTGCCTCAAGGTTTTTCGACCCGCGCCGTGCACGGAGGTGCGCACGCGGAGCCCGCCGGCGATGTGACGCAGCCCATCCATCTCAGCAGCACCTTTGCGCGCGGCGTTGATGGCGAACTCCAGGGGCCGTGGCTTTATGCGCGCCTCGGCAACCCGAATCGTGAAGCAGTGGAGCGCACGCTGGTTGCGCTCGAATCCGGTGCGACAGAGGCGCTGGCATTCGCATCGGGACTCGCAGCCACAGCGGCGGTGACAAGTTGCATTGCTGCGGGTGAACGTGTGATCGCGGAGTCGGGGGCCTACTACGGAACGCTGCGCCAGCTCGACGCTCTGCGTGAGCGTGGCGTGGTCGTGGAGCGCGTGGACCTCACCGATCCGAACGCGGCAGCGAGCGCGCTCGCGCGGCCGTGCCGACTCGTCTGGTGCGAGTCGCCGACGAATCCGATGCTGCGTGTGGCAGACATCCGCCGCCTCGCGGAGCAAGCGCACACGGCCGGCGCATCGTTCCTCGTTGACAACACGGTGGCGACGCCGCTCCTGCAGTCGCCGCTTCTCTTCGGCGCAGACCTCGTGCTGCATGCAGCGACCAAGGCTCTCGGCGGGCACAGTGATCTGACGCTGGGTGTGCTGGTGGCCGGGGCGCGCGGGGAAGCGGCGTTGGCAGCAGCGCGGAAGCAGCGCGATCTCACGGGCGCGGTGCCTTCGCCCTTCGACTGCTGGCTGCTCGCGCGCGGCATGGCGACAGCTGCCCTGCGCATCCGGGCACAGGAAGAGAATGCGCGCTGCGTTGCGGAAGCACTGCAGGGTCACGCGAAGATCGAAACCGTGCGCTGGCCCGGATTGGCCACGCATGAAGAGTCGGCGGTCGTTGCCACGCAGATGCGCGGAGGCGGGTCGCTGGTCTCGTTGCGCCTGCGTGGCGGTGAAGACTCTGCGGTGCAGTTGATGGCGAGGCTCCGACTCTTCACTCGGGCCACCAGCTTCGGGGGCGTGCACTCATTGGCAGAGCATCGCGCGCGCGTCGAGGGCCCGGAATCAACGACCCCACGAGATCTCATCCGGCTCGCCCTCGGTATTGAGGACACCAAGGACCTCCTCGCGGATCTCCGTCAAGCGCTGGCCTGAAAGGACTTGCGTCGGCCGGAATGGTTTCGCGTTCCGAGGCCTTGGCGGACTAGAATCCTCTGCACCCACTTGTCGGAGTTTCCAATGAAGTCGATGCAGCGTGCGGCCCTTGCTCTCGGATTCTTCGTTCAGTTTGCGACGACATTGAGCGCGCAATACACCTGGACCCAGTCGATGGGCGCGGTTCCCGGGCCGGTGGTCATGACCGAAGGTTGCATCTGTGCTGACCTCGACGGCGATGGCGATCAGGATGTGGTGTTCGCGAACGGCTACGCCCTCAGCACGGGGGGCACCACGGCGCAACTCCCGACGCTGCTCATCAACAAGTTCAATCAGGCGCTGGGCTTCGCCGACGAATCCGCGGCGCGCTTGCCCGCGCTCCCGCTCAAGGCCAACCAGGTGATTGCAGTGGATGTCGAGCGCGATGGCGACCTCGATCTCGCGTTCGCCTGCAACGGCCCGAGCCAGCAGCGTCTCTACATCAACAATGGCAGCGGCGTGTTCACGGACGGCACCGCCGCGCGCCTGCCCGTGCTCAACGTGGTGGCCAACTGCGTCGCGGCTGGCGACGTGGAGATGGATGGCGATCTCGATCTCTTCTTCAACGACGGCGCGGCGAATGGCCAGTTGAAGCTGTTGCTCAACAACGGCAGCGGGGTCTTCACCAACGTCACCGCCACGCATCTGTCCGTGGCTCCGAAGAGCAACCAGCAGGACATCGTGGTTGTGGACATCGACCACGATTGGGATCTCGACGTGGTGAACAGCGGCAAGAGCGCGGGCCAGCAGATCTTCTTCAACGATGGCACGGGGCACTTCACAGTGAACACGGCGTTGCTCCCGCCCGGCACCACCATGACCTACGAGACAGACGTGGCCGATCTCGATGGCGATGCAGACCTGGACCTGTGCTACCTCTCCATGACGGGCTCGCTCACCGATGGTGTGGTGCGCAACAATCTGAATCCGTCGGGAACGCTCAGCTTCACCGGTGCCACCACGTACTTCACCGGCAGCAACGGCTTCGACGACAACGAATTCGTCTACGTGGATGCGGACAACGACGGCGACCTCGACATCGTCATCGGGACGCTTACGGGAACCCAGGAGCGGCTCTACATCAACAACGGTGCCTTCAGCTTTGCGAGCAGCACCACAGGCTTCTCCATGGTCTCGGACCCGACGCTCGACGTCGCTTGCGCGGACATCAACAACGACGGCAAGCTCGACATGGTCACGGCCCAGGGCGAGTCGGGAAACTTCCTGAACCGGCTCTACCTCGGGAATGTGTCGGACACGCGCCCGCCGCGCCCGCTGCGTCTTCTGGGCCCCACGGGCGCGCTCGCAGCGACGGCCTCGCGGAGGGTGCGCGTTGTGCTGCACGACAGCGCCGTCGATGATGGCGAGACCACCATCCGTGCGGTGAACCTGACAGGCGTGATCACACACCGTGCGGGTGTGACACCCTTCAGCGTGCCTATGCGTTGCCACGGCGGATTCCTCTGGTCCGCCGAGATTCCGGCACTGCCCGGCGTGGTTCTCATGGGCTCGAATGTGCAGTGGTCCGTGCAAGCCACCGATCACGCGGGCAACGTGCTCAACACCACGGCGGCCAACTGCCACTTCTGCGGCGTGGAGGCCTACGGGCCCGGCAACCAGGCTGGTGGCGTCAACGCGCTCGGCCTCAGCGCGGCGAACGCCGGCTCCGGGTTGCAGCTCTCCGTTGCGTGGAACGGGTTTCCGTCCACTGCCGGCGTGCTCGGCATTGCCACGGAACGGGCGGACCTTCCGCTCTTCGGCGGTCAGTTGCTCATCGACCCGGCCGCGCTCCTCGACATGTGGCCCATCGCCTTCGACGGGGCAGGCGTGGGCGGCTTGAGTCTCGGTCTCCCTCCGGCGGGCCTCGCGGGGCTGCGCCTCGACTTGCAGGCCCTTGCTTGGAACGGAGGCTTCGCCTTCCTCAGCAACGGTGTCGAACTCGTGATTTGCCCCTGAGCGTGGCGTCCATGCACAGCGCCGGGGACTGACGCGCATCAAGCGCCGCGTTTTGCGGCGCTGAACCGCGCGTGGTACTTGCATCAGTTCAGAGGAGCTGATGCCTGTGGCCATGGTCGCGTCGACTCAAGAGCGTGCGCGCAGTCGTCTGTGGCGCTGGCTCGCGACGGCGTTCACGTATCCGGCGCCCGAGCAGGAAAGTGTCCTGCGCATGAAGGCCAGCGTGCTTGCGGAAGCCATCCGTGGCGCGTGGCCTGCGGTCGTCTTCCAACTCGGTGATCTCGTCGCGGCTTCACGCCCTGTGGACGCGGCGTTGCGAGCGCGTGAGTACGAGGCGCACTTCGGGCATGCGCAACGCGGCCCCGTTCCGCTCCATACCACCGAGTATGGCTGCGAGAGCGGACAGCGCGCGCGTGCGAGTCAGGCCGAGGCCCTTGCGGACATGGCCGCTTTCCATGCAGCGGTCGGATCCAAACGGGCGCGCGAGCGTGTCGATCACATCGCGGTTCACTTCGAGTTTCTGCACGTCCTCGCCGAGCGGCTGGCGGACGCGCACGCCACGGGCGAAGAGGATCATCTGCTCGGTCTGCAGGGGTTGCGCATGAAATACCTCGAGCGTCACATGGCCGGCGTGGTGCCGCTCATGCTCGCGCGCGTAGCAACGACGCACGGTGGCTTCGCAGGCGTGGCGCGTCTTGCACAGGCCGTTCTTGCCGAGGAGCTCATTGCAGCGGGACTCTCTCCGCTGCCGGCAGAGTGCAGGCTGCGTCCTGTTGAATCGCTCGCGCGCTGGCCCGGCCTCAGTGATGGTGCGGCGTCTGGCTGATACCCATCAGGAAGACGAGTTGCTCCGTGCCGCGGTTCGCGACCCCATGCGGCACGTTGGCCGGCATGAACACCACGTCGCCCGGGCGTGTCTCGAGCGTGGATGCGCCTACTTCAAAATGGCCGCGGCCTGCGTGCACAAAGCAGAACTTGTCCTGCAGCGGGTGTGTGTGCAGGGCCTGAGATTGTCCGGGAGCGAGCACGTTCACACCCAGGAACAGATGCCTACCCTCGAAAAGCGTGGCCTTGAAGGGCTTGTCCACGCGCGTGCCCATGGCGTCCGAGATGTGCTTGCAGTAGTCCATACCCTGAAGCATATGCCTTCGGCGGGCTGACGTTTTTCCGTTGTTAGTTTCTGCCGACGAGGAGAGCTTCGGCATGAAACCGCCGCGCGCGACGAATGAACTTTCGGCACTGGCACCTTTCGTGCCGGGCCTTCCGGGCTTCAGCCATGCGGATCTCTTCGCACCGGCAGGACTTGCACGCTTGCAGGCCGCCTTTGTGGCCGAGCTCAAGCACGCGGCACCGGGCACCGCGGCGCGGTATCTCGCTCTTCTTGAACGGGGCAATCCGACGCGCGAGGAGGAATCCTGGTGCATCAGTGCCGTGGGGCTCGTGTTCGAGACCTTCTGCGCGCGGCTCTTCGGAGCGGACGCTGCGCTGGATGCGCTCTCGCAGCGGGCGCTCTACTTCGAGATCCTCTTCGAAGTGCGTCGCGATTTCGTGAAACGCCGCGCCCAGAAGAAGCACAAGGACACCGTTCCTCCCAACGCAACGGAGCTGGATGCGTTGGCCTTGCGCCTCGCGCGAGAGCTGGGTGGGCCCTGCACCGGAGAGCATGTCGAATTGGCGTTTGCGCGCATGGTGAAGAAGCTGCTCGCGGCGGAGGCCGCTCAGGCGACTGACGCGAGCGGAGCGGCCGCCACGGACGCGCTGGTGCAGAAGCTCGCGGCGCTCCTCACGGTGCCGGCCGAGTCAGCCCTTGCCACAGCCTTGGACAGCATGGAGCGCTTCGCTGCGCACCGCGCGCACGAGCGCGGGGCCTTCGCGGACTGGGCCTGCCTCACGCTGCAGCATCCCGTGGATCACGCTGCGCTCGTCCCGCTGGTCCGACCGGATGCGGCCATGCCGAATCTCTTCGAAGGGCCACTGGAGACGCGCCGCGATCGCCCGGGCTTCGATCTCACGGATCGCCGACGCTCACCAGCACAGGTGGCGGCAGAGATCGACACCTGCATCTACTGCCACGAACGCAAACTCGACTCGTGCTCGCTCGGCTTGCACGACAAGGACGGCGCGACCAAGAAGAACCCGCTCGGCATCAGTCTCGATGGCTGTCCCTTGGACGAACACATCTCGGAGGCGCACCGCTTCCAGCAGGCAGGCAGCAGCCTCGCGGCTCTCGCCGCGATCATGGTGAACAATCCCATGTGCCCGGGCACGGGGCACCGCATCTGCAACGACTGCATGAAGGGGTGTGTCTTTCAGAAGCAGGAACCCGTCAACATTCCGCAAATCGAGACGCGGGTTCTCACGGAGGTGCTCGAGCTGCCTTGGGGCTTCGAGCTGTACGGTCTTCTGACGCGCTGGAACCCGCTGCGTGTCGAGGCGCCCTTCGTCCCCGAACCCAACGGACGGCGCGTCTTGGTCGTCGGCCTCGGCCCCGCGGGGTACACGCTCGTCGAGCACCTTGCACTCCGGGGCTTCGAGGTCGTGGCGATTGATGCGCTCAAGCTCGAGCCGCTCCCAGCCGAGCTTGTCGGGTCGGCCTCCGAGCTTCCCGTACCCGTGCACGATGCACAGAGACTCTTCGAGGCGCTCGATGAGCGCATCGTCATGGGGTTCGGCGGGGTGAGCGAATACGGGATCACCGTCCGGTGGGATAAGAACTTCCTCGCGCTCCTCTACCTCACGCTCGCTCGTCACCGCTCGGTGCGGTTTTACGGCGGCGTGCGATTCGGCGGCACGCTCGAGGTTACCGACGCATGGGCACTCGGCTTTGACCACGTCGCGATGGCGCTCGGGGCGGGGAAGCCGACGGTTGTCGGGATGAAGAACGACTTGGCGCGAGGCATTCGCACGGCAAGCGATTTTCTGATGGGGCTTCAGTCGTCGGGTGCATTCCGCAAGGACTCCCTCGCGGTGCTCCAGGTTCGCCTGCCGGCAATCGTCATTGGAGGCGGCCTCACGGCGATCGACACAGCGACCGAGTTGCTTGCGTATTACCTCGTGCAGATCGAGAAGGAGCAAGCCTTCGTCGCGAAGCTCCGGGCGACCCTAGGCGCAGGCGGGCTCCGCGCCATGTTCGACGACGAGGAGTGGGGCATCCTCGAGGAGCACCTTGCGCACGCGGCCGAGTGGGAGGCCGAGCGGGCAGCGGCGCAGCGCGAGGGGCGGTCGGCTCGTTCCCACGCGCTGCTCGAGTCGTGGGGTGGCGTCAGCATCGTATACAGGCGCGCCCTCGATGAGTCGCCGGCCTACCGCCTGAACCACGAGGAGGTCGATAAGAGCCTCGAGGAGGGCGTCCGATACTACGAGCGGCTCTCGCCGAAGGAAGCCAAGCTTGATCGCTTCGGAGCCGTGGAGGCTCTCGTCTTCGCCCGGGTCGATGGGTCGCTGCTCGAGC
>SXGS01004898.1_pt1 | contig 12603 bp, 10 predicted proteins | sample 3174681 | NCBI WGS metagenome assembly SXGS01 (sample SAMN11356861, study PRJNA531348) | freshwater metagenome | isolation source: freshwater sample F1-80 | place: China: Fuxian Lake, Yuxi | collected 2017-12-25
ATCGGCATGTAAATGAGCACCCGGTCGCCACGCTTGACGCCCAGAGACTGCATCACCGCCGCCATCCGCATGACTTCCGCATGCAGTTCGGCGAAGGTGTAGGTTCGCTCCGCGCCGGTCTCGGTGGAGACAAAGATCAACGCTGGCTTGTCTGCGAGCGTTGCCAGATGCCGGTCGACCGCGTTGTGACAGAGGTTGGTCTCGCCCCCCAGAAACCAGCGCGCAAACGGCAGTTGCGAGTCATCGAGCACCTGGGTATGCGGCTTGTGCCACTCGATCAGTGCGGCCTGCTCAGCCCAGACCGCTGTTCGTTCGGTGATCGAGCGCTGATGGAAGGCTGCCAGCGAGTTAGTGATCGTTACCATGAGGATCCCCCCGAGTCCGGCCGCAGTGTCGGTCGCGACGCTTACCGTCGGCTTACGGCGGTTTAATTGCGAATGGTTCTCATTACTATTAAACTTTAGCCATTCCACCTGAAGCGCCTTGCGAGGCGCGCCCGAGTATGCGCTACGCGATCATCCGAACCACTGTCTTACTCTGCCTCGTCCTGCCATTCACCGCACCCGCGCAAACAGCGGTTGTCAACCTCTACACCGCGCGTCACTATCAGACCGACGAAGCGCTCTACACCCACTTCACACGCACCACCGGTATCCGGATCAACAGGATTGAGGCCGGCGATGAAGCGTTGCTCGAGCGGCTGCGAACCGAAGGTCGAGCAAGCCCCGCTGATGTCTTGCTGCTGGTGGACGCAGCCAGATTGTGGAAAGCTCAAAGCGAAGGCCTGTTCAGCCCTGTGCGCTCCGAGCTTCTGGAGAGAAGAATTCCGGCCAGCCTGCGAGCGCCTGCAACCCCCGACGGCACGACCTGGTTCGGAATCTCCACCCGGGCACGGGTCATCATTGTGAACCGTTCGCGGATTACAGCTCACGCCATATCATCCTATGCGGACCTGGCAAACCCGGCGCTGAAAGGAAAGGTCTGCACCCGCTCAGCCGCTCACCCCTACATGCTCTCCCTCATCGCCGCCATGATCGAGCATCAAGGCGAGCTATTGGCTACACATTGGGCGCGCGGCGTGGTGGCCAACTTTGCCCGGGCCCCGCGCGGAGGCGACGCCGACCAGATCAAAGCGGTGGCGAGCGGCGAATGCGCGGTCGCCTTGAGCAACACGTATTACCTCGTTCGCATCATGCGGTCGGACAAACCCGCCGATCGCGAAATCATGGCGAAATTACAGGTCATCTGGCCTGATCAGGCCGGCCACGGCGCGCATGTCAACGTGACCGGGGGCGGAGTCTTGCGGCACGCGAAGAACCCCGAGGCGGCGCTTCGTTTCCTCGAATATCTTGCGGGCGATGAGGCGCAGCGCTATCTGGCTGACGGCAATAACGAGTGGCCTGCTGTGCCCGGCGTACGTATCGAGAATCCGGCGCTTGCCGCCCTCGGTACCTTCAAGGCCGACCCTCTGCCGGTCGCCGCACTGGGTCGCTCACAGGCTGCGGCAGCGCGGCTGATTGACAGGGTGGGTTGGCGCTAGCGCCAGGGCCCGCGAGCGCACGGGCCCCGCCCATTCAGCGAACAGCAGCGATGACTTTGATCTCGACCAGGTAAGCCGGCGTCGCGAGCCGCGATTCGATTGTTGCGCGAGGCGGGGTATGACCTTGCGCAACCCAGGCGTCCCATACCTCGTTCATGGCCTGGAAGTTCGCGATGTCGCTGAGAAAGATCTGCACCTGCAACATCCGGGTTTTGTCGCTTCCCGCGTCGGCCAGCAGCCGATCGATGGTGGCCAGAACCTGTGCGGTTTGTCCCTTTGCGTCCTGGCTGGTGTCATCGGCTACCTGTCCGGCCAGATACACCACACCGTTGTGAACCGCTGCGTCGCACATCCGCTTGCCAACATTTATCCGTCTGATATCGCTCATCGAAAACACTCCTTGAGAAATCGTTCAACCGCATCGATCTGCGGACCGGGAATCAGGCTGGGCGCATGACCGACGCCAGCAATTTCGATCAGCCGGGCTCGAGGGCCACGCCGGGTCATATCGGTTGCCGTGGCAAGGTCAAGCAGATCGGATTGGGCCCCGCGCATGAGGAGCGTCGGGCAAGCCACCGCGTCATAGAGCGGCCAGAGCGAAAGTGGCCCCGAGCCGCCGGCACTGGCAAACGGCTCGGCGATCCGCGGATCGTAATGCACTCGCCAACGCGGCCCGTCATGTATCCAGTAGTGGCGTGCCAGCATGTCCCACCCCGCATCATCATGCGGGCCAAAACCAGCCGCGATCGTGCGGGTGTACGAAAGGCAGGCTTCGTAGCTGTCGAAGCTGGGAGCCTTGCCCACATAGTCGCCAATCCGGCGCAAACCCTCCGCGCTCAGTACCGGCCCCACATCATTGAGCACCAGCGCAGAGATGAGGTTGGATTGAAGCGACGCGAGGCTCATGCCGATCAGCCCGCCCATGGAGGTGCCCACCCACGCGAGGCGCTCGACATCAAGCCTCGCCACCAGGCAAACGCAGTCGGCGAGATATTGGGGGATGGCGTAAAGCGCCGAATTGGCGAGCCGGTCAGAGCGTCCTCGTCCTGCCATATCCGGACAAATGACTCGATAGTGATGTGAGAGTCGCTCGGCAAGCGCGTCGAAGTCCCGGCCATTGCGGGTGAGCCCATGAACGCAGAGCACCGTAGGTGGCCGGGCTTGACCACTCTGACACGGCCACTCCCAGTATCCGATCCGATGCAGCCCGGAGGGGCTCGCGCAGATAACGGAGCGTGCAATGGGTGAATTCATGAATCAAGAAACACCGGTGGGGTTTGGACGGTGCATGCCACCGCCGTACAATTCAAAACGAATCTTACCGTCTGGAGGACAAGGCAATGCTGAAGGGAAAGCTCGCGCTGGTAACCGGGTCAACGAGTGGGATCGGACTGGGCATCGCCCGGGCGCTCGCCAGGCAGGGCGCAGACCTCGTAGTGAACGGATTTGGTGACCCTTCCGAGATTGCGCAACTGCAGGCCGGGCTCGCCGCCGAGCATGGCGTGAAGGTGTTTTACGAATCGGCCGATCTCACGCGATCCGCGGAGATCGACGCGATGATGGCACGCCTCGGCAAGGCCCATGGCGGCATTGACATTCTTGTGAATAACGCAGGTATCCAGTATGTGTCGCCGATCGAATCGTTTCCAATTGAACGCTGGGATGCGGTGATTGCACTCAATCTCTCGTCGGCGTTTCACACCACGCGCTGCGCCCTTCCCGGCATGCGGGCCCGTAACTGGGGTCGGATCATCAATATTGCGTCGGCACATGGCCTGGTCGCCTCGGCTGAAAAAGCCGCTTATGTGGCTGCCAAGCATGGCATCGTGGGACTCACCAAGGTTGTGGCGCTTGAAACCGCGCGTACCGGCATTACTTGCAACGCCATCTGTCCGGGCTGGGTATTGACGGCCCTGGTTCAGAAGCAGATTGATGCGCGCGCGGCTCAGGCAGGCATATCACCCGAGGCGGCCCGGCTTGCGCTGCTCGGCGAGAAACAGCCCAGCCTTGAGTTCGTCACTCCCGAGCAACTGGGCGAGCTTGCGGTGTTTTTGTGTTCGCCTGCCGCCGATCAGGTACGGGGCGCCGCGTGGTCGATTGACGGGGGATGGACGGCGCAATAAGCATCAGTCGCTGTCGTCTGTCCGTACCCGCCAGTAGCGTGTGGGGGTTTCACGGGCGTGCTCGATGCGCCAGGGTTGGCCTGCGTAGCTTGCGTGCACGGTGAGCGCTCCGTGGTGGTCGGTTCTGAGAACTTCAATGCCCGCGCCCTGGTAGCGGCCCAGCACTCGCGGTGTGGGGTGGCGAAAGCGGTTCCGATAACCCACCTGAAAGATCGCAGCGCGCGGGCTGACGGCAGCAAGGAAGCGGGGCGAAGAGGACGTATTGCTCCCGTGGTGCGGCGCCAGCAGCAGATCACTCTTTAAACGCGCACCCAGCCGCTCAACCAGGTCAACTTCCTGGCGCGCCTCGATATCCCCCGCGAGCAGGGCAGACCCAGCGGGCGCCTCGATTTTCAGCACGCAACTGAGCGCGTTGGTGGGCGAGCGGGCTGCGCCGGGTGGAAACTCTGGCCCCGGATGGAGGAACTCGAATCGAACCTCCCCCCACTGCCAGGCATCGCCGCGCCGGCACGGCTCGTGCTGTGAAATATCGGCGAGCAGGCGATGACCTTGCGCAATTGAGCTGAACACGCGCTTTGCGCCAGTGAGCCGAAGCACGCTCGCCGCGCCTCCCGAATGATCAATGTCGGCATGCGAAATCACCAGTACATCGAGCGAGGCGATCCCGCGGCTGCGCAGCCACGGCACAATCACGCGGGCTCCGGCATCTGCCCCCGCCTCCCAGCCGGGGCCAGTGTCATACAACAGGCGCTTGCCGCCCGCCTCCACGAGCACCGCCATGCCCTGACCAATATCGAGCGCACTAAGCCTGAAACCGGTGGGAGGAACCGGCTCTGGCCCCCTAACCACAAGCGGCAGCAGACCCAGTGCCCAGAGCGCACGAGCTGGCACCGGCCGTGGCGCGAGCAAAACCGCCACTGCGACCGCTGCAAGGGCCAATGACAAGGAATCGGGCCGAGCCAGCACCACGGCGCCGCCGGGCCAGGATGCCATGACCCTCAAGGCATCCAGCATCCAGCCTGTGGGGGTAGCGATGACCGGCGCGAGCCACTCGGCCGCCCAGGGCGTCGCCACAGCGAGCGCGCTCAGCAACAGCGCGGCTGGCGTCACCAGCACCGACACCAGCGGGACCGCCCAGGAGTTAGCGAGCGGACCTATCAGGGACAGGGTTGAGAAAAATAGCGCGCCCAGCGGCAGAAGCGACAGGGTGGCCGCCCATTGGCTCTGAACCGCCGCGCGCAACGCGCGGCGGAAAGCCGCCAGGCGGACGGGCGCTGAGCGAGGCGGGCTCGCATGCACCACGCTGGCATGGAGCACGATCGCTGCAACCGCTGCAAACGACAGCCAGAAGCCGGCGGCGAGTGGTGCCCAGGGGTCGAACACACACACAACCGCCGCTGCCAGACTCAGAATGCGCGGCAGCGAACGACTGCGCCCGCTCGCGAGCGCCCATCCCGCAACCGCCAGCATCCAGCAGGTGCGCTGCGCCGGAATGCCCCACCCCGCAAGCCCCGAGTAGATGAAAGCCACTGCGATGGCAAAGCACCACTGCAGCCGCTGCGCAGGCACACGCAAAAGAAGACCTGAGCGCGCGACCCAGCGACGATGCAGCATCCGTCGCGCAAGTTCACCAGCGATCGCAGCCAGCATGGTGATGTGAAGGCCCGAGATGCTCATGAGATGCGCAACGCCAGTACGGTTAAAGGCGTCCCAGTCGCTTGCCGAGATAGCTGCCTGATCACCATACGCGAGCGCAAGCAGCACCCCGCTGGCATCAACACGCTCTGCGCGGAGCGCGCTGTCAAGCGCCGCGAGCCCGGCCGCACGCGCGGCCTCGAACAGTGTTCGGAGGTTCAGGTGCCAGCCTTCCAGGCGCTGATTGGAGGGCTCACCTCCTCGCGGTTTGCGCACGTAGCCGAGGGCGGCCACCCCCTCCTGGAGCATGCGTAATTCGGCGTCAAACACACCTGGATTGACCGTGGCCACCGGCCGCTTTAACCGGACATGGAGCTGCCAGCGTTCACCGGGCGCGAGCGCCAACGGCGGACTCGCCTCATCACCGGGCGCAACACCGCGAGCAAAGCTCACCGACCAGCCAAGCCGGATCCGGCGGCCGACGGGACACTCGGGATCGGGCTGTGCGCAACCCGTGACATGAAAACCAAACCTCAGGCCCTGAGAAGAGCGCAGAGGCAGTTCGTCGACATACCCCTCAAGCAGCAGATCACGGCCCTCGAGCGATGGAGGGATACGCGACTGAAGCGAAGCCGTGGCCAACCAGGCCGCCCAGCAGAACCCGATGATCGCCGCAACAAGACAGCCACCCCATGCCCTGCGACGCCAGAGCACCGCCACGACGCCACAGCCAAGCGCTGTGCCGAGGATGACCTTTTCAGTGGGCAGCACGCTTGAATGCTGAAGCGCGAGACAACCAACAACGAAAGCCGAGGCCAGGGGCGGAGACGGTAACTCGCGAAGACGCGCAAGAAGCTGCATCCCGGGATCCTGCAACGGGACGATCCGCCAGCGCGTAATGCGCTCACCCCACCGCGCTAGGCCGGACGGTTGGCGGCCGCCGGCGAGGCGTGCAATCCCCTATCGCTCCAGTGCGCGAGGCGCGGCAATGCGCGAATGGCATTGGCTGCAGTCAGACGGGCCACTTCCTCGCCACTGCAGCCGCGCAGTCCGGCGAGGGTTTCCCCGATCCGGGCCATCTCGGCGGGGGCATTTCGTCCAGGATGCAGCCAGGCTGGCGCAATATCGGGCGCATCGGTCTCAAGCACCAGAGCCTCAGGCGGAAGCTCGCGCGCCAGCCGGCGGATACGAAGGGCGCGCTCAAAGGTCATTGCCCCGCCAAATCCGAGCACACATCCCTGACGCAGAAACGCAGCCGCCTGCTGCGCGCTGCCGTTGAACGCATGAGCGATGCCACCCGTCACGCCAGCCTGCCTGAGGTGCTTCAACACCTGGTCCTGAGCCTGCCGGACGTGCAGAACAACCGGCAGATCGAACTCCCGGGCCAGCTTCAGCTGCGCTGCGAAAAATCTCGACTGTCGGTCCCTGTCGAGCCCGGGAACAAAGTGATCCAGCCCGATTTCACCCACGGCCACCAGTGCAGGATCATCGCGATGCGCGCGAAGTGCTTTGCGTAAGTGATCGAGATCATCGTCATGCGCCTGGCCGACCCACATCGGGTGAATACCAAGCGCATACACCAGTCCGACATGAGCGCGGCATAGCGCGCGCAAGGGCTCAAAGGCCGCTGCTTGCACCGCAGGCATCACCATCACGCCGACGCCCGCCGCATGAGCCTCGCGGATCACCCCCTCGCGGTCGTGGTTGAATTCGGCCGCGTCAATGTGGCAATGCGTATCAATGAGCATGCTTGGCCGCTCAGCCTCTTGCAACCAGCCGCCCATCGTTCAGGGCGAGCACCCGGTCGGCCCGCGCCGCCAGTTCCTCGTCATGCGTGACGATCACGAATGCGGTCCCAAGCTCTCGCCGCAACTCGCCAATCAGATCGAACATCCAGCGAGCGGTGCTGCGATCAAGATTGCCCGTAGGTTCATCGGCAAGCACGCACGAGGGCGCGGTGACCAGTGCGCGGGCGAGCGCCACTCTCTGCCGCTCGCCTCCGGAAAGCTGGCCAGGCCGATGCGCCAACCGCTCGACAAGTCCCACCCGTGCGAGCAGCGCCCGGGCAGCCTCTTCAGCCTCGCGAACCGGCAGACGTCTTACCCTGAGCGGCATCGCTACATTTTCGAGCGCGCTGAACTCAGGCAGTAGATGATGAAACTGATAGACAAAGCCGAGCATGCGGTTGCGCAGCGCGCCCAGCGCCGATCCTGAGAGCGGCGCGATGGCGACCCCCCCCCAACGCACGACACCCTCGTCGGGCGTATCAAGGCCGCCCAGCAGATGAAGCAAGGTGCTCTTGCCGCTCCCCGATGCCCCAACGATCGCGATCTGCTCACCCGCCTGAACCGTGAGGTCCACAGCGCTAAGGACCCTGAGGACCGCGCTACCGCTTGAGTAGACACGGCCCACTGCATTGCAATCGAGTACCGGATGCGTCATGGTGGGCGCATGCCTATTCGTAGCGCAACGCCTCAGCCGGCTTGACCGCTGCCGCACGGAGGCTGGGGTAAATGGTCGCGATCAGTGCCATGGCGCATGAGGTAAGGCCGATGGTGAGTACATCGGCAACGTGCAGGTCACTCGGCAGGTAATCAATGAAGTAGACCCCCTTGGGCAGCACCTGCAGAGAAAACCAGCGCTCGAGGGCAGTCATCAACAGCCCCACGTTGAGCGCGAGCAATGTTCCCAGAAACAGCCCCAGGAATGTGCCCAACAGACCGACGGTGGAGCCCTGGATCATGAATATCCGCATGATCGCACCGGGTGTGGCGCCAAGCGTTCGCAAAATCGCAATGTCCGCCTGTTTGTCGGTCACCGTCATCACAAGCATTGACACCAGATTGAAGGCGGCCACCGCGATGATGAGCGTGAGGATCACGAACATCATGCGCTTTTCGATCTGCACCGCTGCGAACCAGTTACGGTTTTCCGATGACCAATCCCGAACCAGCAGGTCGGCTGGCAGTGCGCGCGCCAGATCGCGCGCCACTGCGGGGGCCCCCATCATGTCGCGGGTCATCAACCGTACGCCACTTACCCCCTCAATCCGAAATAAGCGGGCTGCGTCTACGTGATGCATCAACACCAGACTGCTGTCGTACTCATAGTGCCCAGAATCAAAGATCGCAACGACGGTGAACTGCCGAAGACGCGGCATCACGCCCGCTGGCGTGGCCGTCCCCTGGGGAGCGATGAGCGTGATGCGATCACCCAGAGCGATCAGCCACTGAGACGCGAGTTCACGCCCCACCGCGATGTTGAACTGACCATTCACCAGATGATCGAGCGAGCCACGGTTCATCCGCGAAGCGAATTCGGCCACACGAACTTCAAGCGAGGGGTCGATGCCGCGAACCGCGACACCGCGCATGGTGGCGTCGCGGGACAGCATCGCCTGGCCCGCTACAAACGGGGCACCGTCGACCACCTGCGGATGCTTGCGCGCCTCGGCAAGCAGCGGGCGCCAGTCGAGGATGGGAGCGCGTCCCGCCACGATTTCGATGTGGGAGAGCACCCCCAGCATGCGGTCGCGGACTTCTTTCTGAAAGCCTTTCATGACCGACACGACGGTGATGAGCGCAGCCACGCCCAGCGCGATGCCGGCGACCGACAGCGCAGAAATGAACGATATGAATCCGTTGCGCCTGCCGAAGCGGCGTCCGGCGCGCGTGTAGCGAAGACCAATCGAGAGTTCAAAGGGGACTTGCATCAGCGTCGCGGAGTTTGCCATAGAATCGCCCCGTGGCATTGACCGTCCTCTGCGCTGGCGCGCTCAACAGTTTCGCGCTGGCACCCTCCCCCCACTCGGCCGAACCCAGCCGCGCCGCCGGACCGTTGCCGGCACGTCTGCCCCCCGCACCCGCCGCCATGCGATTTTTCGCGCGGGCCGGCAACCCGTCCATCTTTCGGGCGCCGGTCGCTGAAGGCGAGGCGTTTTCGATTGAGTCGGGCGAGGAGGCCTGGCTGCGGGACCGATTTTCATTCACCCAGGCCGATACGGCCGCAGCCGCTGCCGGCCGCATGGCGGGTGCCTCGCCCGGAGCGTTAATCCTCCGGCCAGTTCATCTGCACGCCGGGCTTGATCATCTGGTGCTCGACCCTCCTGTGCACCTCGGATTGAGCAAAGCGCATGCTCAAGCGCTCTCCAAAGCGGCAGCCGACTGGCTGGCCTCAGAGCCGATTGCGCTGCGGTGTCTATCCCCTCACCTTTGGGAAGTCACCGAGGTCTTGCCAGAGCGCACGGGCTTCGGCACGTTACGCGGGGCCTCATCCGCGCGCGCAAGTGGGCGTAACATCGATCTATGGCTGCCGCGCGGGCACAGCGCCCGCGCCTGGCGCAGGTTGATGAACGAGGTACAGATGCTCTGGCATACACACCCGGTCAATGCCGAGCGCGAGGCTGCCGGACTGAAGCCGGTGAATGCGCTCTGGCTGGAAGGCGTGGTCCCGGGCGGACTGCCGCACGCCTTCGACCTTGTAGCCAGCGCGGACCCGGCTCTGATCGGGCTCGCACACGCAAGCGGTGCGACATCGCTGCCCAGTGTGAGTGACGCGGCGGCGCCCTCACTCGCTCACGACCAGAATGTCCTGCTCGATGCACCATTGTGGCGGGAAGCAGTTGCGAGCGGGTCCGATCAGGCTTGGGAGGATGGCTGGCGTCGATTCGAGCAATGGTTTCTGAGCATCACCGAGCAGCGAGGAGCGAAATGGTGGCACGGCGCCCAGCTGGTGCTCACGGGTGAAACGTCGGCGCATATTCTCGCTCTTCCCCGCCTCCCGGCCTGGCGCGTCTGGCGACGCACTGCGCCCGCGAGCTGGTTTATCGAGTCTACCTCGCCCGCTTGAAGCCATCGCCTCATGAAACATCGCGAGGTTCACCATCCAAGCCTGGCATTCCTCATCGCACAGGGTATGCCGCCGCTTCTTGCGCGCGTCTACGCCGCCCGAGGGGTGAACGATATATCCATGCTTGGGGAAACGCTTGACGGGATGCTGCCTCCCACCTCTCTCAGGGGAATTCAGGAGGCGGTCAATCTGCTGCGTCAGGCCATTGAAGGCCATCAACGAATCCTGATCATCGCCGACTACGACTGCGACGGTGCCACTGCCTGCGCCGTGGCCGTACGCGGACTCAGGATGATGGGCGCTCGGGTCGACTACCTGGTGCCAAATCGCCTGGTGCATGGGTATGGCCTCACCCCACCCATTGTTGAACTCGCACTTGACCACCCGCGACTCGGCCGCCCCGCGCTACTGGTGACCGTGGACAACGGCATCGCCAGTCATGAGGGCATTCGGGCGGCCAACGATGCGGGGCTTCAGGTACTGGTCACCGACCATCATCTGCCGGCCGATACGCTGCCAAATGCTGCAGCCATCGTCAACCCGAATCAGCCGGGATGCGCATTTCCGAGCAAACATCTGGCGGGCGTCGGGGTGATGTTTTACGTGCTTGCGGCCTTGCGTGCGCGCTACCGGCAAGATGCACCCCATTCGCCCGCCGCCCAGGCACCGCTTCAGACACTCCTGGATCTGGTGGCCCTGGGCAGCATCGCTGATGTCGTGCAACTCGATGAAAACAACCGTCGTCTAGTGCACGGCGGCTTACGCCGGATTCGAGCTGGCCAGGCCTGTCCAGGCATCAGTGCCTTGTTCGCACAGGCCGGGCGTGATCCGCGATCTGCTGCGAGCAGCGATCTCGGTTTTGTCGTCGGTCCGCGAATCAACGCAGCCGGCCGCCTTGCCGATATCTCACTCGGTATTGCCTGCCTTCTGACCGACGATCCAGCCGAGGCTGCGCTGCGGGCGCAGGAACTCGATGCCATCAATCGCGATCGCCGCGAGCTTGAGCAGACCATGCGCGAACAGGCCATTGCGAGTGTTGGCGCGCCACCGGACCACGCGTGCAGCATCGTTGTTCATGATCCGGGCTGGCATGAAGGCGTGATTGGTCTCGTGGCGGGACAACTCAAAAATCACTTTGGGCGCCCGGCGTTCGCGTTTGCTCCCAGCTCTGACCGCTCCGGCTGGCGGGGCTCGGGGCGATCTGTTCCTGGCATTCACCTTCGTGACGCACTTGATCTGGTGAGTAAGCGTATGCCCGATCTGATCAGCCGATTCGGCGGGCATGCGATGGCAGCCGGGCTGAGTTTGACAGGCGATTCGGTCAACGCGTTCGCACAGGCCCTCGAGCAGGTCCTCGTGGACACCGCTGATCCCGAGTGCCTGCAGCCGGAACTGATCGCCGACGGGGAGCTTGATCCAGGCGAGGCGAGTCTGGAGATTGCCGAAGCACTGGGTCAACAGGTCTGGGGCCAGGGATTTCCGGAGCCGGTCTTTGCCTGCCGCTTTCGCGTGCTAGGCCAGCGAATCGTGGGCGAGCGTCATCTCAAACTGGTACTGATGGCGGGTCATCGCCGCTTTGATGCGATTGCCTTCGGCCGCGACCAACCCCTGCCTGCCGCTTCGCTCCTTGCCTACCGGCTCTCGGTCAACGAGTACCGCGGCATGCGATCGCTCCAGCTGGTGATCGAGGCGTGCGAGGAGGAGGCCGGGCTATAATCCTGAGTTACCTTGAACCGGCAGACCCCAACATGGAAGCTGAGCGTCTCAATCAGCTCGAATCGCTCCTTTCCGACCTCGCGCGTCGGGTGCAAGACCTTCGGGGGTATCTTTGACTTTGATGTCAAACGCGCCCGGCTCGAAGAAATCAATCGCCAGCTGGAGGCCCCCGACGTCTGGAACGACGCTCAAAAAGCGCAGGATCTGGGCCGGGAAAAAAAGCGGCTCGACCAAGTCGTTGACCGAATACAGTCGATCGATGCAGGTCTGGCTGATGCGCGCGAACTCTCCGACATTGCCAGATCGGAGAACGACGACGACACCCTGATCGCGGTCGAGTCCGACACCGCGGCCCTGCGCGAGCAGGTGGAAGGACTTGAATTTCGGCGTATGTTCGCCAACCCTGCCGACCCGAGCAACTGCTTCCTGGAAATTCAGTCTGGCGCAGGGGGTACCGAAGCGCAAGACTGGGCGCAGATGCTGCTCCGACAATACCTGCGCTACTGCGAGCGCAAGGGCCTGAAAGCTGAGCTTCTGGAAGAGTCGCCGGGCGATGTGGCGGGCATCAAGGGCGCCACGCTCAAAGTCGAAGGCGAATACGCTTACGGCTTCCTGCGCACCGAAACCGGGATTCACCGTCTGGTACGAAAATCGCCATTCGATTCAAGCGGTGGCCGGCACACTTCGTTCGCGTCGATCTATGTCTACCCCGAGGTCGATGACTCCATCCAGATCGACATC
>SXGS01473985.1_pt1 | contig 12601 bp, 13 predicted proteins | sample 3174681 | NCBI WGS metagenome assembly SXGS01 (sample SAMN11356861, study PRJNA531348) | freshwater metagenome | isolation source: freshwater sample F1-80 | place: China: Fuxian Lake, Yuxi | collected 2017-12-25
CAAATCGCTGATGGTCTGGTTCAGGATCGCATGGTCACCTTACGGCAAAGGACATGCGGTGTTGTTGTTTGAAGACCCGAGCAGCAAGGCCGGATGGCCAACGGTTGCTAATGTTTGTGTGTCAGACAACCAGCCACTGGCGCACTATTTGGTAGAGAATTTTTGTCGACAGTTCGGTGTGTTCAGGGGTGCTGAGGCATTCAGCACACTGCAGTACCTGCCGATGATGCAGCACAGTGCTGGCGGTGACAACCTGTCTTCGAGTTCGGTGTCGGTTACCGCACCGGGCTTGCAGCTGGAATTGCTGTGGGACCGGCTGGGTAAGCCGTTTGCAGCAGATGTGCTGCCCGACATGTCGGCTACCGGCAAGCACGAGATGTACAGCGTCTTTGTGGAGAGCGAGCAGGCCTCGATTACCGTTAACGGTAGACGTCTGTCCGGCCAAGCCTTCCCCAGGCCCTTCATGGGCCGCACAGCCAGTTCGGCATTCTTGGCATTCTCTGAAACATGGCTGACCATTTGATTTACGAAATGTCGGCCAGCGTCGCTGCCGCGCAGATCCGCAATGGCTCGCTGAGTTGTGAGGCGCTGATGCAGGCTTGTCTGGCGCGGGTGGTTGAGCGCGAGCCACAGGTAGGTGCCTGGCAGTTTATTGACCCGAAAAGGGCACTTGCTCAGGCGCGTGAAGCCGATCTGAAACAGCCAGTCGGGCCGCTGCATGGCGTGCCGATTGGCGTGAAGGACATTATTGACACGGCCGATATGCCGACCAGCCTGGGCTCGCTGATTTATGCCAAGCGCCAGCCCGATTGGGACGCGGCCTGCGTGGCAGCCTTGCGCGCGGCTGGGGCCATTGTCGTTGGCAAGACCGTGAGCACAGAGTTCGCATACTTTCAGCCCGGCAAAACCCGTAACCCGCACAAGCTGCTGCATACCCCTGGCGGGTCGTCCAGCGGATCGGCTGCTGCGGTGGCTGATTGCATGGTGCCGGTGGCACTTGGGACTCAAACAGCAGCTTCCGTGACCCGGCCGGCGGCTTTCTGCGGTATTTACGGCTACAAGGCGAGCCACGGAGAGTTCAGCCTGTCAGGTATCCGGCCCTTTGCCGAGTCGCTGGACTCGCTTGGGCTGCTGGCGCGCTCGGTTGACGATATCGCCTTGTTTCGATCGGTATTGCTGGGTCGTCAGCCCCTTGATCGCCAGCCGGCGTCGGGGCCGCCTCGGCTGGCCCTGTGTCGGACCTCCCAGTGGGCGCTGGTAAGCCCGTCGGCGCAGCAGGCAGTGGAAGCGCTGGTGCAACGTTGCCGTCAAGCTGGGGCGGTGGTCAGCGAATTGGTGCTTCCCGTACAGTTCGACGGGCTGATTGAGAGCCAGAAAATCATCATGGCCTATGAAGCAGCGCGTAACTATGTCTTTGAGACCACGCGTCACCCCGGGCAACTGAGTGAAGCCTTCACAGTGCTTACCGACACCGGTCGCAAGCTTGGCCAACAAGACTATCGCCAAGCCAAGGATGCGCTGCGTCTGGCCAGGGGTTTGCTGCACAGCTTGGTGCCGGAAGTGGATGCCTGGATAACCCCAGCGGCCATCGGCGAGGCCCCACTTGCCACAGCGGGTACTGGCGATCCCTTGATGAGCCGCATGTGGACGGCCCTTAAAGGCCCTAGCCTGTGCATTCCTGTGAGCACGGGTGAGCAGGGCCTGCCATTGGGCGCGCAGCTTTTAGCCTTGCCCGGCGATGATGATCGCCTGTTGCAGGTAGGTCAGTGGATCGAACACCTGTTGGAGAACCCATGAGCAGTACGGCATCAAGCGATTACCACGTGTTTGAGGCGGGAAATGTGGTCTTGCAATCGGGCCTGACCTACCGAGGCGCCAGGCTTGCGTACAAGACCTATGGCACCTTGAACGAGCAGCGCAGCAACGCCATCGTGTACTGCACGTCCTACGCGGCCCATCACACCGATATCGAATTCATGATTGCCCGCGGTGCCGCCCTCGACCCAAGCAAATACTTCATCATCATTCCCAATATGTTTGGTAACGGGCTCTCATCGTCACCATCAAACACCTCCCCCCCTTACGATAAGAGCCGCTATCCAAATTTCACAACATTCGACAATGTTGCGGTTCAGCACAAGTTGCTGAGCGACGTCTTTGGTATTGAAACGCTGCAGCTTGTGTATGGCTGGTCCATGGGTGGTATGCAGGCCTACCAATGGGCGGCGCAGTACCCGCAAATGGTGCAACGCATTGGCGTGTCCTGCGGGGCAGCACGTTGCTCGCCGCACAATTTTGTGTTTCTCGAAGGCATCAAGGCGGCGCTGACGGCGGACGTGAATTTCCAGGACGGCTGGTTTGCTGCCAAACCCGAGCGGGGCCTGCGCGCCATGGGCCGTGTCTATGCGGGCTGGGCGCTGTCGCAGGCGTTCTACCGCGAATCGATGTGGCGCGACATCGGATTCTCTTCGCTGGAAGATTTCCTGATCGTGTCCTGGGAGGGTAGCTTCCTGCGCCGCGACGCCAACAACCTGTTGGCTCATATGTGGACCTGGCAGCACGCCGATATCAGCGACAACACCATGTACCAAGGGGACTTCGCAAAGGCGCTGGGCGCGATCACGGCCCGCGCCTTAGTCATGCCCAGCGAGACCGATCTCTATTTCACCGTCGAGGACAACCGTCGCGAGGTGGCCATGATAAAAAATGCAGAGCTCGCGCCGATCCCGACCAATTGGGGCCACCGTGGCGGAAACCCGGCTGGAAATCCGAACGACGCTAAATTCTTGAATGACAAGCTGAACCGCTTGTTGGCAACCTGAGGAGTAAGTCATGAGTGACAACCCGCGCGCAGTGAACATGATCTACAGCGGCTATAACAAGCCCAAGGACCGACCGATCGACGATGAACTGTCGCGGGTCGGGCCGGGGACGCCAGCAGGCGAGTACCTGCGCCGCTTCTGGCACCCAATCATGATGACCGCGCGCCTGACCGACAAGCCGATGGCGATCCGCATCCTTGGGGAAGACCTGGTGCTGTACCGCGACCTGTCCGGCGACATCGGCCTGGTGCACAAGCACTGCAGCCACCGAGGTATGTCGTTGGAATACGGCATTGTTGCCACCCATGGCATCCGCTGTGCTTACCACGCCTGGTGTTTCAACCACGAAGGGCGCATCCTGGACACGCCCGGCGAGGCACCCGGCAGCCAGATCAAGGAGCGGCTGTTCCACGGCGCCTACCCGGTCGTCGAGTACAAGGGGCTGGTGTTCGCGTATTTTGGTCCTATCGAGCGCAAGCCACCCTTCCCCAAACTCGACATGATGGACCACCCGGGCAACGAGATGGTGCCGTGGCAGATCCATTCGCCCTGTAACTGGCTGCAGGTGAGTGAAAACTCGATGGACCCCTACCACACGCCGTTTCTCCATACCCGGATGTCAGGCGTGCAGTTTGAGGTCGCCTGGGGTGAGTTGCCGGTCGTCGATTACCACGAGCGCGAGTTCGGTTTTTTCTACACCAACGCGCGGCGCAGTGGCGACAACATCTGGATCCGGATGCATGACCACCTGCTACCCAATTTTTCGCAAAACGGCGGCCTTTATGAAAAGGGCGAAGCGGTGCGCTATTTTGGCCGCACCAGCCTGACGCGGTGGGCAGTGCCGATCGACGACACGAACACCTACGTCATTGCCTGGCGCAACCTGAACCAGATGGACGACCCGGAAGGCCGTTCAAAACCCGACCAGATCGGCTGGGAGTCGGTAGACTTTTACGGTCAGAACGCTGATCGACCGTTCAGTCAGCGTCAGTCGAATCCTGGCGATTGGGACGCTTGGGTTAGCCAGGGGCCGATCAACAGCCACCAGCGCGAAACGCTTGGCGGAACCGACCAAGGTGTGCGCCTGTTGCGTAATGCGTTACGCAAGGGCGTGCGCAACTTGCAGCAGGGGATCGAGCCGATGGCGCCGCAGGCCGGCGACAAATCCTTTGTGTCGACATTTGGCGGTGACACGATCCTGCGGGTTCCAAAGGGGACAGGGGACGACCGGGCACTGATCCTGGAGACCTCACGGAAAATTGCTGACGCCTATATCCGATTCGAGCATCTGCCCGATGCCGAGCGCCGTACCGCAATCGAGCGCGAGCTGGCGCCGTTGAACGTGGTCTGATGTAGCAGATGGCCGATATCCAGCCCTTGCTGCGCCGCCCGGCGCCCCAGCCCTTGGCGAGCAATGAAAATGGGCGATTCGACCATTTGGTGCGGCCGGATGGCATGGTGCACCGTACGGTATTCACTGACCCGGCCATTTTCGAGCGCGAGATGACCCAGGTTTTTGGCGGCACCTGGGTTTTTCTGCTGCATGCCTCCGAGATACCGAACACCAACGATTTCAAATGCATCACAGTGGGACGGCGTCCGGTCATCGTGACCCGCGATGCGAATGGCGATATCCGCGCCCTCATGAACCGATGCACACACCGCGGCACCACTGTCTGCCTGCAGGCCCAGGGCAATGCCAGTCGATTCCAGTGTGCTTACCATGGGTGGTCCTTTTCCAACACCGGTGAGTTGCTCACCGTCACGTTCGCAGAAGGGTATGGCCCGGGTTTCGACAAGGCGGCACACAACCTGGGCCGCTTTCCGCGCATCGAGACCCATGGCGGCTATGTGTTTGGGTCGCTGAACCCCGATGTCGAGCCGCTGCCGGAGTGGCTGGGCCCTGCCAGGGCCATGATGGACTGGTCTTTGACCGCATTCACCACACCCGGCGCACGGGTCGTGCGTTCCAGCAGCATGGTGTTCAATGCCAACTGGAAGCTACAGAACGACAACAATGGCGACATGTACCACGTGCCCTTCACGCACCGGTCAATTGCCCAGATGACAGCGGAGCGGCATGGTGCGGGTAAGGCACTGGACCACTTTCGCGGCGATAAAACACCGATGGTCGTGCAATACGTCGGCCATGGCCACAAACTGATCGACCAGCGTCCGGCTATCCCGTCCCCGTGGGAACGTGCCCGGCCAGTGCCCGGACGCGAGGCGTATTCGCAAGCCCTGCACGAAGGCTTCGGCCCGGAGCAAGCGCAACACTACCTCAACATGACCGGGCGCGCCGGCATCAACCTGATCCTGTACCCGAACATGATCATCTCCGGTGCCGGTTCATTCAATGTTTACGAACCGGTTGCGGTCGACAAAACCATCGTTCACTCCTACAGCGTCGTGCTGGACGACGCGCCGATGGCGGTGAATGCGCTGAAGAGCCGGTTTCTGGAAGACTTTGCCGGCTTCGGATACCGGGACGATAACGAAATTTTCGAACGCATACAGCATTCCCTCTCGACCATTCCCGAGATGGAATGGGTCGATTTCAGCAAGGGCCTGGGCACGGACCGGGAGTCTGTGGGTGCCGATGGCACCATCACCGGGGCGGTGTCGGACGAAACCGGCATCCGTGGCGCCTACCAGTATTGGGTGGAATTGATGGAGCGTGATGTGCACCCGTGCGTGTTGACATGAGCGCGGCGACCCATCATGATGCGGCCAGCGGCGAATCCGGTGCCTACGTGAATGATGCACGTTACGCCCACCTGGTGAGGCTGTGGAAGCAGGCCGCCGGGCTGCCGATGGATGGCACTGGCGGCGCTGACAGTGCAGCGTTACAGCTACTGTACCGCGAGGCCAGTCTATTGGACGAATGCCGATATGACGACTGGCTGGCCTTGTACACAGCGCAGTGCATGCTATGGGTGCCGGCTCAGCCGGGGCCGGTTGACCCGCGCGTGTCAACCGGAATCTACCTCGACGACCGTCGGCGCATGGAGGACCGTGTTGCCATGGTGCGCACCGGGCACCTGCATGCGCAGACCCCGCCGTCGCGCACGCGTCGCATGTTGACCAACATCGAGCAGTGGGCCGACCCGCAGACTGGTTGCGTCGTGCTAAGGGCCAACCTGGTGATCTGGGAACATCGCAAGGGTCAGACCCGTGCCTGGCCAGGTTACCAGGTGGTCGAGGTCAGTGGATCGGCAAACGGGCCACTGCTGATCGCCAACAAGATCATCTGCCTGCTGGAGCGCGACGCGCCCCAGGGCAACTACGCGTTCATTTTGTGACGCAGCGATGAACCCCGGACAGGCTGCCGTTCTGGGCGCATTGGTCGCCGATGCGGCGTCGCTGGGCCTGCACTGGCTTTACGACGCAGGGCGGCTGCGCGACTTGCAACTCAGCGGCCCACTGGCGTTCCGATCTCCCAACCAGGCGAGTTATGCCGGCGTGGCAGCTTATTTCGGCCACGCCGGAAAACAGGCGGGTGATCTATCGCCCTATGGCGAAAGCTGCCGCCTGATGTTGGCGCATCTCGCGCGTCGGGGCGGTGTGTTCCAGCGCCAGGCTTACCAGCAGGAATGGCTGGCGTGTTTTGGACCCGGTGGCACCTGGGTTGGCTACGCGGATCGCCCGACTCGCCGCACTGTGGTGCGGCTGCTTTCGTGCGCCACGCCGGACGACTACCCGGAGGTGTCGGGCGTGGACGACGACCAGTTGCCCGCGCTCGAATGCATTCCGGGCCTGGTGGCCTGCCATCGCGGTGGTTTCGACAGTCTGTTGCAGGTAGTGCAGCAGGCCGTTGCCGTCACACACGACGACCCGGTGGCGCGCGATGCGGCCTATGCCTGTGCACTGGCGCTGCATCAGGTGCTGTCGGACCGGAGCCTGGTGCAGGCACTTGGCGCCGCCGCTGAGGTGGCTGGTCCGGTCTTGCAGCCACTGCTTGTCGAGGCGCTCGCCATGCCGGTGCTCGACCCGCAAGCCGCCAGTGCGCGATTTGGCATGCCCTGTCATCTGCCACAGGGATTGCCGGTGCTGTTTCACATCGCCTTGCGTGCAGGCAGTTACCAGGAGGCTGTTGAAGCCAATATCCTGGCCGGTGGCGACAGTTGTGGGCGCAGCCTGATGCTGGGTGCCCTCTGCGCTGCCGACGCCGCTGTCAGGGGCGTTGGAAACGCTGTGCCTCAGGACTGGCTGCAACGGGTGTTTGCCCTGCCAGGTGCGCGTGCCGACATGGATCGCCTGGGTTGCTGACCGGGCGCCGCGTGAGCCATGGCGTGAGATTCAAGCTGCTGACGCTGCCACGGGGACCCATTGGCCGCTTCCCGATGATTCGAGCATAGCGTCCAGCACCGCTTGAGCGCTGGCGCCATCCTGTAGCGATGGTGTGGCTTGCCGGCCACTCTCGATGGCTGCGACGAACTGCTGCACCATGGGGCAAATCGTGGACTGGCCCGTGAGTTCGAGGCGGTCTCTCGAAAGCTCCGCCCCGTCATGCGAAGGGGTGATGACCACCGGCTCGAACAAGGCAGAACCCTTAGCGGCAAGCAATTCACCGAGATGCCAGGTTTCTCCGGAACGCGTCTGGCGCATTGCCAAGGCGCCCAGTTCACCGTAGACCTCAAGGCTGTGCTCGTTGAGGCCGCGTGCGACCCGACTCACGGTGATGGCCACACTGGCGCCAGACTCCAGTGTGGCCAACACATGGCTGAAGTCTTCGGGATCCGCTGGTCGTCCGCCCCCCGCCACCGTCCGCATGGAGTGGGCGGTCGCGCTTGAGGCCACCACCCTGGCAACGGGGCTAAACAACCATTGCACCAGATCTACCAAATGAACACCCATGTCTCCAAGGGCGCCATGACCGGCCTGGGTGCGATCCATGCGCCAGGTGGGGGCCGTACTTGCGTCAACCCAAGCCGGATTGAACCATCGCGCATTGACATGGAAGACACGGCCAAGGTGGCCGGCGTCCACCATCTGCTTCATGCGTTGCATCGCCGGTGCAAAACGCCAGTTGAAACTGGTGATGGCCAAGCAGGGTGCTGCGGCGGCCGCTGAAATCATGGCTTGGGCTTCAGCGCTGCTGGTCGCGAGTGGCTTTTCGCACACGACGTGGCAACCGACTGCCATCGCTGCTTTCAATATCGGCAGGTGCAGAACCGGTGGGGTGGCGATGACCACGATATTCGGTCGCGCCTGATCCAGCATGTCTTGCCAACGGCCAAACACATGCGGCACCTGGTATTGCTGCGCCAGCTTGGCCGCAGCCACGGTGTCCCGCTGGCATAGTGCCAGCACCTTGACGCCAGCGGCCTGAAATCCGGCGATATGGGCTCGGCCGTAGCCAAGTCCGATGATGCCGACGGTGAGTTGTTTCGTTGCCATGGTGGAACTCCTTGCTGGTGTGCTTGGCTGTGTCACGGTGCGGCAACCGCGATGCCATGCTGTGCGCAGGCCTGGCGCAGGGTGGTTGCGAACTGCAGCGCACTAGGTTGATCACCATGCAGGCACACCGTGCCGGCTGACACCGCAATCGGCTTCCCACCATAGCTTTGCACCTGCCCGCGCTGCACCATCTCAATGACCCGTGCGACGGCGACAGCCTCATCCTCGATCATCGCGCCGGCCAGGGAGCGGGGCCGCAAGGTGCCGTTATCCTCGTAGGCGTGGTCGGCGAACACCTCCTGAACAACATCCAGACCAAGTTGCCGGGCCGCCACCACCATCTTGCTGCCAGCCAGTGCGTACAGCAGGACATGGCCACCGAGGTCTTTCACCGCTCTGGCCAGGGCAGTGGACAGTGCCTCGTCGGTGGCGGCCATGTTGTACAAGGCGCCATGGCACTTGACATGGTGCAAGGGCACACCAGCAGCGCCGGCAAAGGCAGCCACGGCACCGGCCTGATACAGAACGAGGTCGTACATTTCCTGTGCCGTAATGTGCATCGTGCGCCGACCGAAACCCATCAGGTCTGGCAGCGATGGGTGGGCCCCCACAGCGACCTTGGCCTCTGCCGCCAGCGCAATGGTCTTGCGAATCGTTGCCGGGTCGCCGCCGTGAAAGCCGCAGGCGATGTTTGCCGACGTGATGAGTGGCATCACGGCAGCGTCGTTGCCCATGGTCCAGGCGCCGTAGCTCTCGCCCATGTCGCAGTTGATGTCCACGGTGTGTTGCATCATGAAGGTTTCTCCATTAGTGACCCGCAGCGGGCGCGTTGTACTTGAGCCGGATCGCCTGCAGCGCCACTTGCAATGCCTGGTGTTCGGCCTGCGCCAGCGCCCGTGCATCGGCCAGCGTACAGCGCACAAACCGCACTTCCTGGCCGGGCCGCAGCTGTGCCAGGCGGCCGATGTCGGCCGTGGCAACTTCGGCAATCTTGGCATAACCACCGGTGGTCTGGTGATCGGCCATGAGGACGATCGGCAGGCCGTCTGCTGGCACCTGCACGGTGCCTAGCGCGGTTGGTTCGGACAAAATGTCACCGGCTTGCGCACGCTCCAACCGGGCCCCGAGCATTCGGTACCCCATACGGTTAGATTGTGGGGAGATGCGGTAGCTGCCCGCCTCGAACGCCGCGAGTGCATCGGGCGTAAAAAAACTCCGATGGTGGCCGTCCACGCAGCGCACGACGGTGGGCTCTCCGCGTGGAAGGCTGCGGGGTGCCACTGACCAGCGCACCGAATGCAACTGCGTGGCGGCGGTGGTTGGGTCCCCTGCCAACTGGTCAAATCGTGCATGCGCCAAGTCGTGTGCGTCGCCTGCCAGCCGCAGTGAGTCACCTTTTTTTAGTGCCCGCCCCTCGAAGCCACCCATCGTAGCGGCCAGGTATGTGCAGCGGCTGCCCAGAGTGGGGGCCACGTCGATGCCGCCAGCGATGGCCAGGTAGGCACGAAACCCATGGCGCGGTTGATCGATCGACAGCCGGTCACCGGCATGCAGCAACACCGGGCGGTTGAGCGGGCAGGACAGTTCATGGCTACCCATGTTCAAGCGGGCGCCGAACTGCGCCCCGGCCAGCGCCAGCAGCGTGTCGCACTGGAACAGCAGGGTCGGTCCGCGCAGCGTGATCTCCAGCGCGGCCAGGTCCAAGCTGTTGCCCACCAGCGCGTTCGCCAGTTGCAGCGAAGCGCAGTCCATCGCACCGCTGAGCACAACACCCACATGCTGCCAGCCGTGCCGACCGCAGTCCTGCACCGTGGTCAGCATGCCAGGCCGCTCGACCAGCACATGCGCTGCCCCGCTCACGCCGTGCCCTCCTGGTGCGCCAGCGCCGTGAATTCATCCCGTTCGATCCGCTCGAACCGGACCTGGTCGCCCGGCTCGAACAGGCTGGGTCGGTCGCGCTTGGCATCAAAAACCCGTAAGGGCGTTTGGCCGACCACGCTCCAGCCGCCAGGTATCTCGAACGGGTACACCACGCACTGGGCATTGGCAATGGCGACTGCACCACTGGGCATCTTGATGCGGGGTGCCGAACGGCGTGGTACGGACAAGCTGGGCGCCAATCCTCCCAGGTAGGGATGGCCGGGGGCAAAACCCACCATCAAAACTTGAAAATCGCTGTGCGAGTGTCGCTGGATGACTTCCTCCACGCGCAGGCCGGTTCGTTGGCTGATGTCGCCCAGGTCAAGTCCCAGACCTGCCTCGTAACAAATCGGAATGTGCACCAGGTTACCGGTTCGCCCGGGCGCCAAGTCGTCGTTCAGGCACTGGGCCAGCAGCAACCGGACCGGCTCGACGGGGTCTGTAAAACCCAGTGCCACCGGATCGACATGCACCGCTAACGAAGCCAAGGCCGGAACCACATCCCGCACCCACGGCATGCTCCGGCTCCGTATCGCCTTAGCCAGCACCTGGATGCGGGCGTTGGTGGCCAGATCCAGGTGATCGGCGAATTCGACCAGCACCGCCGAGTCGCCCAGTGCCAGCAAGGTCGGGGGGGTTTGCCTGGTGGTGGTCGCACCCATGTCTGACTTGATTTTTTGGTGGTCGGGTGGGGTAGGGCGCGCGCTCGTGCCTTCAACCCGGCATGCGGTCTGACACGCCCATGCGGCGCTCGAGCTTGGGTACTAGGAACGAAACGATGACGATCAGCACCAGCTACTCCAAGATCAGGAAGGTGTAAATCTCCAGCGGCCGGTATTCGGTCACGACGAGCTCATTGGCCTGTCGGATAAGTTCCGTCAGACCCATGATGAAAACCAGAGACGAAGTCTTGAGCATATAGACAAACTGGTTGCCTAGGGGCGACACCACGAACCAGCCCCAGGTTCACTCGGTGCCGCAGCCGGTGGTGTGCAGGGCCGCCAGGATGGCACGATTCTGTTTCCGGGCGACGTCTATCGGCAGACGCAGGCTTGCCTGGTCGTGATCGGTGAATCATTGCGTGCCTTGGGCATGGACTTCCACGACGTGATCAAGACCCGCATCTATGTGGCCGATCCAGACCACTGGGTCGACTCGGGCCGCGCTCACGCCGAGGTCTTTAAGGACATTCGGCCGGCGCTGGGCTGGGTCTACATGAGTGCTTTTTTCAACTCGGACATCATGGTTGAGGTGGAATGTACCGCCTATCGGGCCTCTTGAGTCTGGGGCCCCTGAGGTAGCTCTTGGTGAAGGCTTCGGCAAACTGCTGGCGCAAGGTGCCACTGTGGATGACTGACCAGTCTTGCGGGTAGTGTTCCCCGGCCACCACCTTGAGCACTACGAACACCGGTCCTGTTTCTGCGAGCACCGCACCGATACGCTGGTTAAAGTCGGCGAGCTCGTCAAATTCGTAGACCTTCTCGATCCCGGCGGCGCGTGCGAACCCGGCAAAGCTCACCTTGTTGGCGCCCGGTATCGGGTGAAAGCCATTGGCCTCGTAGGTGTTGTTCTGGCAGACAAAATGCATCAGATTGCGCGGTGCAGCCTCGGCGATGGTCACTAGACTTCCCAGGTTCATCAGCAGGCTGCCGTCACCGTCGATCACGATCACCCGTTTGTCCGGTCGGCCGAGCGCCATCCCCAGGCCGTGTGAGGATGCCTGGCCCATCGCGCCGGTGCCCAGATAGGTGAGTGCCTCGGGCTTGATAGTTCGCCACTCGAAGGCCGCCTGGTAAACCGGAATGACGATCTGGTCGGTGTGGTGGCGGGCCAGCACCTTGAGGCATTCATCGCGACGCATCATGGCTTTTTACTCCGGGCTGCGGGTGACAAGAAAGATGAAAGGACGCTTGCTTTTGCGGGCCTGCTGGAATGCTTCTGGTATGCGTTCCTCGTCGCCGCGCAGGGTCAGGCGGGCGTGCGCGATCCCCATGGCATCGAGCACCGGCTCGACGATGCGCACGCCATATTTTTCCGACTCCGGCGGCAGGCGGTCCGGCTCCATGCCCTGCAGGCCGACGATGGCGCACAGGCCGAACTCGTATTCCATCGCGACACCGCGTATGCAGTTGAGCGAATCCATCAGTCCGGTGTGCTGCATCAGCAACATGGCCGGCACACCGGCGTAGCCCAGGCCGGAGCAGATCGAGACCCCTTCGTCTTCCTTGCAGACCCGGATCAAGCGCAGTTCTGAGTCGCGCGAGATCGGCCACAGCAGATGGTCGCTCGTCACGATATCGGGCAACGCCACGATGGTCGAAATGCCGCTGCGCTTGATGGCGGCGATGACCTCGGCGCCTCGGATGGTCTGCCCTGAAACAACCGTGGACATGGCTTTAGCCTTTCGTTTGTGGGAAAGGGTTGGGCACAGGCACCAGGCCCAACCAGACGCTCTTGAC
>SXGS01229599.1_pt1 | contig 12595 bp, 9 predicted proteins | sample 3174681 | NCBI WGS metagenome assembly SXGS01 (sample SAMN11356861, study PRJNA531348) | freshwater metagenome | isolation source: freshwater sample F1-80 | place: China: Fuxian Lake, Yuxi | collected 2017-12-25
CATCACCTTGTCGGGGTCGTGGCGCAGAATCGACCGCAGCCCGCGCGCGAACGTGAGACCCTTCTTCTCGTTCACCGGGATCTGCGTGATGCCCTTCAACTGATACTCGACCGGATCCTCGATCGTGATGATCTTGTCCTCGTCGGTCTTGATCTCGCTGATCGCCGCGTACAGCGTCGTCGTCTTGCCCGAGCCTGTCGGTCCGGTGACGAGCACCATCCCGTACGGCTCCTTGATATACCGCCGGAACTTCGCCACGTCGTTCGGCGCGAATCCCACCACGTCGAGCGTGAGCTTGGAGAACTTCTCGCTCATCGACTCTTTGTCGAGCACGCGGAGCACCGCGTCCTCGCCGTGCACGGTCGGCATGATCGACACGCGGAAATCGATCAGCCGGCCCTTGTAGCGCACCCGGAACCGGCCGTCCTGCGGCACGCGCCGCTCGGCGATGTCGAGCTCGCTCATCACCTTGATGCGCGAGATGATCGTCGAATGCCAGTCCTTGGCGATCGGCGGCATCGCGTAGTTCAACACGCCGTCGATGCGGTATTTGATCACCACCTCGGTGTCGCGCGTTTCGATGTGGATGTCGCTGGCGCGCCGCTCGAGCGCGTTGAAGATGGTCGTGTCGACCAGCTTGATCACCGGCGCGATCTCGGCGTCCACCGCCGTCAACTTGTCGATCGACAGCGTCTCGTCCGAGTTTTCCTCGTCGGCCACCACGTCGAGGGTGAACGTCTCGGTGACTTCCTCGAGCACGCGCTGCGACTGCTCGCTCTTCTTGAGCAGATCCGAGATCTGGCTCAGCGTGGCGACCTTCACCTTCAGCTTCTTGCCGAGCAGGATCGCCAACTCGTCGATCAGGTTCAGGTTCTTCGGATCGGCCAGCGCGATCTCGAGATGCCCGTTCTGCGCCGCCAGCGGCACGAAGTTGTAGCGGAACATCAAGTCCACCGGCACGGTCTGCACTAGGTCGTGGTCGATCTGGACTTCCTTCAGATCCACGAAGCCGTAGCGGTAGCGCGCCGCCAGATCCCTGGCCTTGGCCGCCTCTTCGCCGGTATCCGGAGGTTTGGTGGTCATACTCTCTCCGCCAGCGAAAAGATTGGCAAGTACAGGGCCACCAGCACGAACGCCACGAACCCGCCCATGAAGAGCATGATCGCCGGCTCGATCAACGACATCGCCGCCGTCATGCGCGTGTTGACATCCTCCTCGAAGAACTCCGCGACGCTCGTGAGCATGGCGGGCAACGCTCCGGTCGATTCGCCCACCTCGATCATGTCGATCGCCAGACCGGGGAAAATCCCCGTGTTCTTCAACGACGACGACAGCGGCTGTCCTTCCCGCACCAGCTTACGCGTCGATTCGAGCGCCCCCTTCATCAGCCGCGACCCGAGCGAATCGCCGGCCGCTTCGAGCGCCTGCACCAACGGTATGCCGCCCATCAGCAGCGTACTCAAGACGCGCGACAATTGCGCCACCTGATACTTGGTCCAGATCTCGCCCAGCACCGGGAGCTTTCTCTGCACCTGCTCCATCGCCGCGCCGCCGGTCTCGGTGCCCGCCCACAGCTTCAGCGCCACCAGCGCCGCCACCACCCCCAACACGCCGAGGATCACGTAGTTGCGCGCCGTCGTACCGACCGCCAACAGCCATAGCGTCACCGTGGGAAGCTGCGCGTTCAGCGAGCCGTACAGTTGCGCGAAGTTCGGCACCACATACGTGATCATGAACGCGATCAGCGCGGTCACCAGAACCACCAGAACCGCCGGGTACAGCAGCGACAGCATGATTTTCTTCCGAATCGCCAGCACCAGCTTCTGGTAGGCGATGAAACGGTCGATCACCTCTCCCAGCGCGCCCGACTTCTCGCCCGCCAGAATCGAGGTGATGTAGATCGGTGGAAACACTTTCTGGCGCGCGAAGGCGTCAGACAGCAGTGTTCCATTCTTGACTTCGTCGCGTACCGCTTTGACATGCTTTCCCAATTTGGGATCGGTGAGCCGGTCGGCGAGCAGATCGAGCGACTTCAAGATGGGCAGACCCGCGCGAATGAGAGTCAGGAACTGCTGGTTGAAGATCAGGAACTTCTCGAGGTCGACCTTTTTGCGGTTCCCGGCCCATCGCGTCGCCAACTCGCCCCGGGCCTTGATCGAATAGATCAGGAAGCCCTGCTGCGTCATCCGGTCGCGCAGTTCCTTTTCCGACTCGGCCTCGGCGACCTGTTGGCGGATCTCACCCTTGGAGTCGGCGTACTTGAGGAGGAACTCGGCCATTCTACCTACCCTCTCCCTCGACCATTTCCGCGCCCGCCGGTAGGGTGAATTGGAAAACTTCCTCGGCCAATCGCGGATTGAGCTTCTCGCCGCTGAACCGGAACGACATCACCGATCCGTCCTGGCTCTTGACCGTCACCGTCCGGATCACGGCGTCCCGCGTCAAGTCGAACTCTACCTCCGAGTAGGGGGCCTTGTCCGACTTCGGTACCGCTACTACATGGGTGATATCCCCCTCGACGCGGCTGATAAACCGCTGGAAATCACGCTGAAAATCCAGCCGCCCCATCAGGAAGGCGAGCGGCGTGCGCATGTCTCCAGACTCCTTCGCCGGCGACTTTTCCGCCTTACGATTGACCGGATTATAGTAGTAGACGTTTTTTCCGTCGACCAGGAAAAGTTTACCTTCGGGCGAAGTGTAGTTCCACCGCATCTTCCCAGGTCGTTGCAAATAAAGCTCGCCCCGCTCCGATCGCCCGATTCTGCCCTGGCCGCGCAACGCCTGTTCGAAGCTCGCCTGCATGGTGCGCGAGTTGTTGTAGCGCTTTTCCACGGATCGCAGGAGCGGCATTAATGAATCTTCAGTGAATGCGCCTTGCACCGTAACCAGCAGCCCCAGCAGACAGGTCTTCACATTAGGGTAGACGCGCGGTTGGCCCGGAACGTGCACTGAGAATTGTACTGCCCGGCATCTCGAGGGCACCGGGAGGCACGAATCCGCCGGAGGTTTAAAATGACCACAATCAGTGAACGCACACCGGAGATCGGAGTTCCCATGGGCGAAGAACTGGAGAAAGTGACGGTGCTTGCCGTCACCGATCAGGACGAAACGCTGCGCGAGCTTCGCGCGCTTTTCGCCCATACACGATGGCAATTGGCGGCTGCGACAAGGTGCGAAGACGCGGTCGAGCGTCTGAAGACTGGCCGCTATCCGGTCGTTGTCTGCGAGCAGAAGCTCGACGACGGCTGTTGGCGGAACATTCTGGCGGCCCTCCCGGCGGGAGCGAACCCGCCGAAACTGCTGGTGACATCGTCCAAGGCGGACGAGCGCCTCTGGACCGAGGTGCTGACCGCTGGCGTCTACGACCTTTTGCCCCGGCCGTTCGACCGCTCGGAGGTGATCCGCATCATCGGGTTGGCGTGGCGCGACTGGGGTCACCAGCGGGCGATGCGGGCGGCCGCCGGAGCGCCTACTTCGGATACTGGGCTGCGGTCTTGACCTCGTTCAACTGCGCGGTATGGCGGAGCGTGTGGCCCGACATCATCACCAGATATTGATATCCGTCCATCCCGTTCATCGCCCTGCCGCGCAGGTCCTCGGCCGTCGTCTTCACGAACTCGACGGACCGGTCCCGGCGTTCGTTGAACGCCTTCTCGATCGCCTCCGGTCCGTCGTACTTGCCGCTGGGGACCAGCATCTCCGGCGCCTTCGCCTTGTTCGACCGGTCCACGATTCGCGCGATCACCCTCTCGTCGTCGGCCTGCCCCTTCCGGGCTCCGGCTCGCACGGGAGCCTTCAACATCTGCTTGGCCGCCAGATTGAACAGGGCATCCTCGGTCGTCACCAGATGCTCGGCGCATTCGCCGATGCTCCACCGGTCCGGCGCGGCCTTGAAGGTCCACTGCTCCTTCGATACACCGCGGATCGAATCGAGGAATAGCTTTCGCGACTTCTCGAGGTGCGAGATGAGAAAGTCCCGCTCGCCCGCCGTGAGCGGGACCGGCGTTATCCGCTCGATGACGAACTTCTCGCGGGTGAACTTGACTGGAATCTTGCCGGGCCCTTGCGACCACGTCCCCGCCAATTCGCTCCCGGCCTCGTTGACCGCCGCCTCGAGGCGCGCGCGCAGGTTGCTCCAGTCGATCGCCACTTTCCCGCCGGTGACCTCGGCCCCCGACGCCACCAGCCCGGACGCGCCCTGATCGATCGAGTCGAGCGTGGCCTTCGGTTCGCTTCCCTCGCCGGTCAGATGCAGCGCGATCCGGAGGTTTCCCCCCGGCGTCGCGAGCGTGGCGTACCAGTCGCCATACGGCCCCGCGGCGAAAGCGGAAACGGTTGTGGCCAGCGCGGCCAGAAGGGATCGAAGCATGACGGGATTCTCCTCGCATCATGTTCGCAGATTCGCCCGCCGCCGGTCGATCCGCTTCACCCCACCGGCGGCGCGGGCCGCCTCGCCGGCCGCTGAACCCCCGGTTCCCATTGTTAACGGATTTCGGATATACTCGGGCCAGCCGTGGGCCGAGCCGCCCCGGCTCGTCAACGTGAGATGGATGAAATGTCGAGAATGGAGCCTGACATGAAACGCTCGCTTTGTTATCTTCCGGTCCTTGCCCTGCTGGCGGTGATCGACCCGCTCGCGGCGCAGACCTCCACTGGCAGTATCATTGGCCACGTCACCGATCCGGCCGCCGCGGCCATACCCGGAGTGGAAGTAATCGCGACGAACCCTTCCACCGGAGTCGCCACGCGCGTGGCCACGGACGAGCAGGGCATCTTTCGCCTGCTGTACCTGACGCCCGGATCGTATGACCTGGCATTCCAGAGACAAGGATTCAGCGGCCTGCGGCGCACCGAAATCGTGCTGCGGTCCAACGACACGCTCACCGTGGACATTCAGCTTCAGGTCGGCAATCTGGTCGAACGCGTCGAAGTCTCCGGCCAGACGCCTCTGCTCGAGACGGCTACGTCGACCACGGGCACCGTGCTCGACGGCAAGCAGATGAACGCCATTCCGATCATGCAGCGTTACACCTGGATGGCGATGTACCTCATGCCCGGCGTCACCAGCATGGCGGGCTTCCACATCGCCGGCGCGCGCGACCGCGGCATCGGTTACCAAGCCGACGGCATCCCGGCCACCGAACCTGTTCGCAGCGGCGTCGCCACCAATCGAATCCTCTCCACCACCCAGAACGCGATCGAGGAGGTGAAGATGGTCACCACCGTGCTGCCGGCCGATAGCGGGCACTCCGCCGGCGGCATGCTCAGCATCACGTACAAGTCGGGAACCAACAATCTCCACATGGAGGCCGAGGACCGCTACATCAACAACGCGCTGCTGCACCGCGCCTACTTCAACCTGCTTCGGCCCACCGCGCCGTTCAGCTATCACGAACTCTCCGGTCTGCTCCACGGACCCGTCTACATCCCCAAGCTGTACAACGGCAAGAACCGCACGTTCTTTCTGTTCGGCTGGCAGCGGCACCACGAAAAATACAACCAGCAGGTGTTCGCCGACGTGCCCAACTCCGACATGCTGAACGGGAACTTCTCCTTCAATGGACAAGGGTTCCCCGTCCACGATCCCGCCAGCACGCGGATGGACGGCGGCCGCTGGATCCGCGACCCGTTTCCCGGCAACGTCGTGCCTCGCGCCCGGTTCGATCCGGTGGCGGTGAAATTTCTGAGCTTCCAGCCCTGGAACCAGCCCAACAATCTCGGCGGCGCTGGCTTTGTCGACCGCACCGGGCCGCACCAGAACTTCGGAACCGAATCCAAGTACCGTTCCTACCGTACGCGCTGGGACACCAAGATCGACCACGTGTTCAACGAAAAGAACCGCCTGTTCGGCCGCTACTCGCACGTACGGAACCGGGCCTGGGGCAACGCGATCGCCCTGAATTGGGAACTGCTCGACGGCAATCGCGTGATGCTGCCGAGCGATCAGATCAACAACGTGGTCTCCGACACTCATGTCTTCAGTCCCACGTTGATTCTCGAAACGCGCCTCGGCATGAACCGCCGCAAGGAATCCCGCACGCCCCTCGGGATTGGTGAGAATTGGGGCCAGCAACTCGGCGTTCCCGGCATCAGCGGCGCGACCTTCCCGTCGTTCTACAACTCCGGCGGCGGCGCCTTCTACGACGCGAGCATGCCGCGCGGAGCCTACTATCAGGTCACCGAGAACTTCACGCTTCAGGAGAACCTGACCAAGATCCGCGGCCGGCATTCGATCAAGACCGGCTACGAACTGGTCCGCACGCGCGCCAACACGCGCGCCGAATCCCTGCCCGCCGGCGTGTACCGGTTCGGCGCCACCGACATGCCGTTCACGCCGAACACCGGCAACGACTTCGCGGCGTTCCTGCTCGGTTCGGTGGTCCGCGCCGATTTCAATACCGCGCTCGCCAATTGGCTGCCCCGCTGGTGGAGCCACAGCCTCTACTTCCAGGACGATTGGACCGTGTCTCCCAAGCTGACTTTGAATCTCGGCATGCGCTGGTCCTACGAGTCCCCGTTCAACACCAAGTATGGACAGCACAGCCAGTTCGATCCCACGGCCATCGATCCGCTCAGCGGCCGCCGCGGCGCCATCCTGCATCCGGGCTCGCAGCTCGCCAAGAAGGATCTGAACAACTTCCAGCCCCGCGCCGGCATGGCGTACAAGCTCAACAACAAGATGGTGTTTCGCGGCGGCTTCGGTCTGACCACGGTCGACCTGTACACGGTGGGCCTCGATCAGAACTTCGAGGAGTATTTCACCAGCGTCAGCTTGCAGCCGCCTCCGGGCGATCCCCGGCAGGTGTTCCGGATCAGCCAGGGACCGGGCCAGGTTCAGTATCCGGTCCTTGCCAACGGCACGTCGCCCTTCGTGGGCGCCAACTTCGGCGGCCGCAACGCAACGTGGTTCGACCCGAAGATGCGCAATCCCTACACGATGAATTGGAACGCGACCTACCAATATCAGTTCGCCAACAACTGGCTGATGGAGCTGAGCTACCAGGGCTCGGCGGGCGTGGGACTGTTGAACTCCTGGAACATCAACGCGATTCCGCTCGACATCTCGCGCGATCGCGCCACGCTGGACACGATCTTCGCCAACCAGCAGAATTTCCGCCCCTACACGAATTTCGGCAACGTGAACCTGTGGAGCAATTTCGGCCACTCGAGCTTCCACTCCGGAACCGTCAAGGCGGAAAAACGGTTCTCCCACGGGCTGACGATGACGTCGTTCTACACCTGGGGCAGGGCCATGGACGAGGCCGATAACGACGGCGCCGCGGGCGGCGTCACCTACTACAACCGGCGCCTCGAGAAGGCTCGCGCGGGGTTCGACCTGCGGCACAGGTCCGTCACCTACCTCACCTACGACCTGCCGTTCGGACGCGGCAAGAAGTGGATGAACAAGGGCGGCGTCCGCGACTACGCCCTGGGCGGCTGGAAGATCGGATTCATTCAGACCTTCCAGAGCGGCATTCCGGTGGACTTCACCATCGCCGGCAGCCCCAACCGCTATCTGCCGGGCACGGTTCGGCCCAACGTGCGCGTCCCCTACGACCAAATCAAAGCGCCCAACTGGACCATTGGCGACCGGTTCAACAATAGCCTCAAAAACGCCATGTGGAACATCGGCGCGTTCTCCAATCCCGACGCCTACACGCCCGGGTCGGCCGGCCGGAACATCATCGAGGGACCGGGGATGACGTGGACGCAGGGCAATCTCGCCAAGACGATCACCGTCAAGGAGAAGTACAACCTCGACCTGCGATTCGATATCAACAATATCTTCAAGGTCGCGGTCTTCAACAATCCCAGCGCTTCCGTCAACATCACCAACCCCGGGTTGTTCGGCAAGCCGACCGGAACCGCCGGAGGATGGTGCTGCCTGGGCGGCCAGTTCTCCGGCCTGTTCGTCGCCCGGCTCTGGTTCTGACGGCCGCGGTGCGCGGAGGGCTTCGGCCCTCCGCCCCTACGGCGTCTTTTCCCCGTGCCCCGGACGCGACAAGTGGCGATAGAACCCGAGGTCCTCGCCGGCCAGGTTCTTCGTAATGAAGACGATCTGTCCGGTGTGCTGGCCGAAGTGCTGGACGCTATGGAAGACCGCCTCGAGGCAGGTGACGTCGTAGTTCTGGATATCGACCCGCCGCGCCAGGCCCGCCGCGTCCACCTTCTCGAGCACGGCGGCGGCCTCGTCGATGGTGGTCCGGAGCCGCTCCTTCAACTCCGCCGGCGGGACATCGCCCCGCGCGTCGAACTCGCGGTCCCGCATCCGTATGTCGGGCCGTCCACCCACGCCGTGGCCGATCCACTGGTGTACGTTGCCGCACAGGTGCAACACCAGATTGCCCACCGCGTTCTCGTGTCCGGCGGCCCGGAACCAGATCTGCTCGTCCGTCAGCTTGTCGAGACAAGCGGCGATCCGCTCGGATAGCTGCCGCAACGTACGGATCGCGGTGTCCGCGAAGATGCGATCCAACTCCGCGCTCACAGTTTGACGGGCCGGCCTTTTTCCATCGCGTCGCGGGCGCGCAACGCGATCCGGTGGCCGCGTTCGATCTCTTTCCACGAGATCGGCTCGGGCTTGCCGTTATAGATGTGGTCCAGGAAATCGGCGAACACCGACCGCGCGGCCGGCAACTCGGCGAACTTCTCCGCTCTGGATCCGGTCACCAGGGTGACTCCGGTCGCCGCCATGTACTCGGCGATTCCCTTGGTTCCGGCCAAGCGAAGGCGGTCGTCGCCGTGCGACTTGCCGCCCTTCGGACGAAGGTAATCCATTCTCAAGAGCGCCACGCCGCCGTTGTCCATGCGGAACACGGTGGCCGTGACGTTCTCCGTGTCTCCGGTGTCCGGAAATCCGATGTGGTTCTGGAAACCGAACGCCTCGGTGAAATCGTGGCCGGTGGTGGCGATCCACAGGTCGATCATATGGATGCCGATCCACGCCATCGTCCCACCGTAGGTGGCGCGTTTGTAGAACCACGCCGGGCGCGTATCGGAAACCTGGTACGACTTCTGGCTGTCGATCTGGATCACCTCGCCCAACTCGCCCGACGCCACGATTTCCTTCAACTTCAGATATGGCGGCGACAGGCGCATCGGCAGGATCGACGTGAAGCGCGCCTTGGACGAACGCACCGCCTTGTCCAGCTTGTCGAGGTCGGCTTCCTCGGTCGCGACCGGCTTTTCGGCGATCACGTGCAACCCGCGCCCCAGGCACTCGAGGATCGCCGCCGCGTGATCGGAGTTGGCGTTGCACACGCCCACCACGTCGAGCTTCTCCTTGTCGAGCATCTGGCGCCAGTCCGAGTACTGGCGCGCTTTCGCCGCCACCGCGCTACGCGCATAGCGGGCGACCGTCTTCGGGTCGGGATCGCAGATCGCCGCCAGTTCGACGTCCGGCAGCTTGGCGATGGGTCCGCTTACCTCGCCGGGATGTCCGTCGAGCCCGGCCAGACCCACGCGGACTTTCGTGGGGAGCGCGAGGACCGGCGCGGCGCTCCATGCCGCTGGAATTCCTGCTAACAGGGCGCGCCGCGTGGGTGTCATGTTCGCTCCTTACAGGACCTGCTCGGACCAGCCTTCCAGCACCGACTTCACCTTCTGGCAGAACTGATCCGCCAGAGCGCCGTCAATGAGGCGATGGTCGAACGTCAGCGCCACGTGCGCGATCGACCGGATCGCGATCGCGTCGCCCTCCACCACCACCGGGAGCTTCTCCACCGCGCCAACGCCGAGAATCGCGACCTGTGGCTGGTTGATCACCGGCGTCGCGAAAATGCTGCCGAAACTGCCGAAGTTGGTGATGGAGAACGTTCCGCCCGCCACCTCGTCCGGCTTCAACTGTTTGCCGCGCGCGCGGGCCGCCAGATCGACGATGGCGCGCTGCAAGCCCACGACGTTCAACTCGTCGGCGCGCTTGATCACCGGCACGATCAGACCCGATCCGCCGTCGAGCGCCACCGCGATTCCCAGGTTGATCTCGTTGTGGTAGATCAGGTTGTCGCCTTCGATCGACGCGTTGACGATCGGGAACGAGCGCAACGCCTCCGCCGCGGCGCGCGCGATGAATGGCAGGAACGTCAGGCCGAAGCCGTACCGCGCCTGGAATTCGGCCTTGGACCGTTCGCGCAGCTTGGCTACCTTCGTCAGGTCCACCTTGTGAACGGTGGTGACGTGGGCGGACGTGCGCTGGGAGAAGATCATATGCTCGGCGATCTTCTTGCGCATGGTCGAGAGCGGCTCGACGCGCGTCTTGGCCGGATCGACCCGCGGCAACGCCGCGGCCGGAGACGGAGGAGGCGGCGGCGGAGGCGCGGAAGTGGGAGCGGCGGCGGCCGGAGCGGTCCGCGACGCCAGGTAGCCTTCCACGTCGGTCTTGGTGATTCGTCCACCGGCGCCGGTGCCGCTCACCTTCGACAGGTCGATGTTGTTCTCGCGCGCCATGCGGCGGACCAGCGGCGACAGCGGGCCCTGGTCCTCTTCCGGCGGAGCGGGCGCGGCGGCGGGAGGAGCCGGCGCGGCAGCGGCGGCGACGGGAGCCGGAGCCGGGGGCGGCGGAGGAGGCGGAGGAGCCGCCGCTTGTTGCGCCGGAGCCGGAGGAGCGGCGGCGGCGCCTGCTTCACCGACGCGGCCGACGACGGTGTTGATCGCCACCGTGGCGCCCTCTTTCACCAGGATCTCGGCCAGCACGCCCGCCGCGGGCGATGGAATCTCGGAGTCCACTTTGTCGGTGGAGATCTCGAACAGCGGCTCGTCTCGTTCGACGCGGTCGCCAAGCTTCTTCAGCCACTTGGTGAGAGTGCCCTCTACGATACTCTCGCCCATCTGGGGCATTACTACATCGGTCATCTGGTCTCCAATGTCAGGGGTTCGTGCATGTCGCGATCGAAGATTCGGGCAAACGACGCCACCAGCGCGGCCACCACTTCGGCCCGCGTGGCGCCGCATCCCAGATCGCGCAAGGAAGTCACGGGCCTGGTCAGCCCGCATGGGACGATATAACGAAAATAGCTCAGATCGGTGTCGACGTTCAGGGCGAAGCCGTGGCTCGACACCCAGCGGCTCAGGTGCACGCCGATCGCCGCCACCTTTCCTCCGCCCACCCACACGCCTGTCAGGCCCGCGAGGCGCTCTCCGGCCACGCCGAACCGCCCGATCGCATCGATCAGCGCCTGCTCCATCGCCCGAACGAACTCGCCGACGTCGCGCTTCCACTCTCGCAGGTCGAAGATCGTGTAGCCGACAATCTGGCCCGGACCGTGATAGGTCACGTCCCCGCCGCGGTCGGCGATCTCCACGGCGATGCCCGCGCGTTCCAGCACCTCGGGAGCCGCCAGGATATTGGACCCGTCCGAGTTCCGCCCGAGCGTCACCACGTGAGGATGCTCCACGATCAGCAACTGATCGGGTATCGCCCCGCGCTTGCGCTCCTCCACCAGCGTCCGCTGCAACGCGAACGCCTCGCGCCACGGCATGGAGCCGAGGTCGCGCCATTCGCAGCTACGCATTAATGGCCTGGCCGTAGACCGCGTTGAACGCCTCGCCGATGGCCTCGTACAGCGTCGGATGCGCGTGAATCGTCGAAATCAGCGTGTCGACCGTGGCCTCGGCTTCCATCGCCGCCACGCATTCGGCGATCAGTTCGTAGCCGTGCGGACCGATGATGTGCGCGCCCAGGATCTCGCCGTACTTTTCGTCGCTGACGATCTTCACGAAGCCTTCGTGGTGGCCGAGGATGGTGGCCTTCGAGTTGCCCATGAAGGGGAACTTGCCCACCTTGACCTTGTAGCCGGCGGCCTTGGCCTGCGCCTCCGTCATGCCCACGCTGCCGATACCGGGCTCGGTGTAGGTGGCGCCGGGAATTCGATTCTTGTGCAAGGGCCGCGCTGGCTTGCCCGCGATGCGCGCCACCGCCACCATGCCTTCCGCCGTCGCCACGTGCGCCAGTTGCGGCGTGCCGGCCACCACGTCGCCGATCGCGTACACGTTCGGTTCGGCGGTCTGCTGCCACGGATCGACCTTGATGAAGCCGCGGTCGGTTTCGACGCGCGTGTTCTCGAGGCCGATGCCGCCGGTATTGGGCTTGCGGCCCACCGCCACCAACAGCTTTTCCGCTTCCACCGTTTCCTGCTTGCCGTTGGAAAGGGTGACCTGCATCCGCACGCCCGTCGCGGTCTTCTCGATCTTCTCGGCGCGCGCGCCCGTCTCGCAGCGGATGCCCTGCTTCTTGAAGCAACGCTCGAGCTCCTTGGACACTTCCTCGTCTTCCACCGGAACCAGCCGGGGCAGCATCTCGAGGATGGTGCACCGCGATCCGAAACGCTGATAGATGGACGCGAACTCCACGCCCACCGCGCCCGCGCCGACGATCGCCAGAGTCTTCGGAACCTGGGGCATTTGCAGGATCTCGACGTTGGTGAGAATCGTGGAATCCGGCTCGAGACCGGGGAGCATCCTCGCTTCCGATCCCGTCGCGATGATGATGTTGCGAGCCTCGACGATGCGCGTTCCACCGGGACCGGAGACTTCCACCTTGCCCCCACCCTTCAACGTCCCGTAGCCGGCGATCACCTCCACCTTGTTCTTCTTCATC
>SXGS01376395.1_pt1 | contig 12593 bp, 10 predicted proteins | sample 3174681 | NCBI WGS metagenome assembly SXGS01 (sample SAMN11356861, study PRJNA531348) | freshwater metagenome | isolation source: freshwater sample F1-80 | place: China: Fuxian Lake, Yuxi | collected 2017-12-25
GTGCGATCAACTCCACCACGGCGGCGTGAAGCTGGTTTTCATCGCGCATGGGTGCGGTGCAACCTTCCAAATAGCTGACCACGCTGCCTTTGTCGGCGATGATCAGGGTGCGCTCAAACTGCCCGGTATTCGCGGTATTGATCCGGAAGTATGTGGACAACTCCATCGGGCACTTGACGCCGACGGGGATGTATACAAACGAGCCGTCAGAAAACACCGCTGAATTCAACGCTGAGAAGTAGTTATCCGTGACCGGAACGACACTTCCGAGGTACTTTTTCACAAGATCAGGATGATTGTGCACCGCCTCCGAGAAGCTGCAGAACACAATGCCCAACGAAGCGAGCTTTTCCTTGAAGGTGGTGGCGACCGACACGCTGTCGAACACGGCATCGACGGCGACCCCCGCCAACCGCATCTGTTCGACCAGCGGGATCCCCAGCTTTTCGAAGGTGGCCCGTACTTCGGGGTCGACCTCGTCCATGCTGTTGAGTTGTTTCTTCGGCTTTGGAGCAGCGTAGTAGCTGATGGACTGATAATCCACGCGCTGGTAGGACACTTTCGCCCACCGCGGCTCCTTCATCTCGGTCCACTTGCGATAGGCTTTCAACCGCCATTCCAAGAGCCACTCGGGCTCTGATTTCTTGGCGGAAATGGCGCGAACGACGTCTTCGTCCAGGCCCGGCGGAAACACATCGGTCTCCACGTCGGTGACGAATCCGTACTTGTATTCGCCCTTATCGATGAGATCGGCGACGGTTTCGCTCATAAGGATGGCTCCGCGCCCGCGAGCGGCGTATTCTGTCCAGCTTCAAATAGGCGAACACCCATGGATTTGGGGCCGTTGAGCAGATCGGCGAGGGTGATTTTCTCTAACACTTGCTGAAGTGCACCGCCCACCCAACGCCACAAGGTGCGAACGGAACAATCGGTCGGTCGGTGGATGCACGACACACCCTGTCCCGTATGAACCTGGCAAAATGCTTCTGAGAACAAGGGACCGTCCAAAACCTCGATCACCTGTTGCATGGTGATCTCGGAAGCCGGCCGAGAAAGACGGTAACCGCCGGTGGCACCACGGGTGCTGGTGACGAGTCCGCCCTGCCGCAGCACGCGAACCAGCTTGGCGACGTACTCGGGCGACAGGCCCTCTCCGGTGGCGAGTTCGCTGATTTGGACCGGATCCGGGCCAGGATGCTGTGCAATCTGCAACAGGCATCGGAGGCCGTATTCTTCTTGTGCAGAGAGTTTCATGGCGCCGCCTTATCTAATCTATACCATTTAGTCAACAAGGCTGCGGCGGCCAAGGACGCACTTTGCGAGTCGGCGGGTTACACCGCGAGAGTGTGGTGGAGGGGTAGGATGGGACCGTGGCTTTGGGCGGCGATGGCGATGGCAGGGCCGGTGAGCGAGAGCTTCGACAAGGAACATCGGCTGACGTGGGTGGGGATCGACCTCACGGAAGCGGAGTTCTTTGTCCCGGAAACGTTCGATTCCAAGGAAGACAGCGTATATTGGGGTCCTGGCGGCGGTCTCGACGACTTTGTCGACAAGTTTGAAAACAACGATCAAGCGCGAATCAAGCTTTCCGAAGACTGGAATGCGATGATCGTCAATGAAACCGCTCCTTGGCTCAAGAAGAAGCTGGCCGCGGAGATTGTGGTGGCGCTGGCTGAGCCCGATGGCCCGAGTGGACGCTGGGTGGGAGCGCCTTTTCGGCCGGATTTTGACGCGGCTCGGGTGCCGGCACACTTCACGGAAGCGGATGTGCAACGCCGGGTTCAACTGTTGGCTACCACCGGCCCTGGGGTGGGGATGGTGTTGATCGCGGAACGCTTCTCAAAAACGGAGGCCAAAGCCTGCACATGGCCGACGTTCTTTGACTTGGGAACGCATGCCGTACTTCATACGGAACGCGTGTGCAAAGAGCCCAGCGGTGGCGGGTTTCGTAACTACTGGCTGAACCCGATGCGCGATACGATCCGAGAGGCCGCTTTGGGCCTGAAGGAAGGAAAATGGTAGGCCATCGTATTGCGGTGATTCCAGGGGATGGAATCGGTACCGAGGTGATCGAGCAGGGCATGCGGGTGCTAAAACACCTGGATCAGGCCAATGATCTTTCGCTGACGTTTGAAGTGTTCGATCTTGGCGCCGATCGCTACCTTCGCGATGGCACCACCCTGCCGGACGATGTGCTCGAACGCTTCAAAAAGGAGTTTGATGCGATATACCTGGGCGCGTTGGGCGACCCGCGCGTTCCCTCCAACGTTCACGCCAAGGACATCCTGCTGGGAAGCCGGTTTAAGCTAGATTTGTACATCAATTTCCGGCCGGTGCGCCTGCTCGACGAGCGGTATTGCCCGTTAAAAGACAAGAAACCGCAGGATGTGGACTTTGTGGTGTTTCGGGAGAACACCGAGGGCTTGTACACCGGCATTGGTGGCCAATTCAAGCGAGACACCCCCGACGAAGTAGCGCTTGAAACCGAAATGAACACTCGAAAAGGAGTGGAACGGATCATCCGAGCGGCGTTCGAATACGCCAATCGGCGTCCGCAAGGCCACAATTCGTTGTGCATGTCCGACAAGGCGAACGCCATGCGGCACGGTCACGATCTCTGGCAGCGGGTATTCAAGGAAGTGGGCCGGGAATACCCCAACGTCCCGCAGTTCCATCTGTATGTGGATGTGCTTTGCATGGAGATGGTGCGTGCACCCGAACGTTTCGACGTGATCGTCACCAACAACCTGTTTGGGGACATTGTCACCGACCTGGGTGCGCAAATTCAAGGCGGGATCGGTCTCGCCGGATCCGGCAATATTCACCCGGGGAAGGTGTCTTTGTTTGAACCGGTGCATGGATCGGCGCCGGACATCGCTGGCAAGGGGATCGCCAATCCGTTGGCGTCGATTCTGACCGCGGGAATGATGCTAGAAACGCTGGGTTATCCTGAACTGGAAGCGCAAGTGCGGGGTGCGGTGGCAGGCGCACTTCACGAGAATCGGGTGACTCGGGAGTTGGGTGGCACGCTGTCGACGCGTGAAGCGACGGATGCCGTGTTGGAACAGCTTTAGCAGTTCGTCAACCGCGACGCCTGATCACTGGCCACCTTTGCCGGTTCGGCGTTGTAGATTCTTGGCTGTTCCGCTTCTCTCCCGACCTGGCCGGACCCAGGCGATGTCGGCGTCGGAGGCCGCCGTCATTGCGGCGTCCCGGTCCTCATCCGTGCCAAATCCGCCAACTGTCTTGAAATTCCAAGCGTTGTTCCTTGGTGATTCAAACATATGGTAGACGGTGGTCCGGTCGCACCCGAGTGCTGCGAGCGCGCGTTGGCACATGGTGTCGGCTCCCCGGGCGTCACCTACGACGAATCTTGCCCCCTCTTCGAATGCCGCGGCGATCGCGGCCGCGTAGTGCGCGTCGAACTCGCGATCGGTGAGGTCCAAATGGCCAGAGAGGTAGTACGTCTTTGATGGATCGTTCTGCATGGCGGCCTCGGAAGGTCCCTCTAGAGGTTCACCGGATGGTAAAGCGGTTGACGATTAGCGGACCCGAGGGGTCTCCCTTCAACCCTTCACTCGGTGTCAGCGTAGCCGGCGCCGGTCGCCCAAGTACCGGGCGATCCTGAACGATCGGATGCGGCATCGGCGAAGGCCGAGTGCTGTACCCAGGCCGAACTGGAGATCTCTTCGCGTACCCATGCTTCTGAAAGCCCAGAAGTGAACGTCATGGTGTCGAGGAGCGTCGACGACAACGAGGTCGTGGTCGTGACCCGGACCGTGTCTCCGCTGTTGTTGAGTCCCAACCCCTGCGCGCCACCCACAGCGACGGCAGCGGCATCCCCAGCGTTCGAGGACGAACTTCCCGAGCACCAAGGCCCGCTGTCGGTGGTGCCCGGAGTGGCGCCAAACACGACCACCGCTTCGCCGGCGCCCAGAGTGACGCTACCGAAAGTGTAGCGCGGAACTCCGCTCACGTCCCAGGCATTGACGTCCCAGATCGAGACACCTGCCAGAGCGAGCGGTGCGGACGAGGCATTGTAGAACTCGACGAATTCATCCCCGGGTTCTTCCGAAGTGCCGTCACAATTCTGATCTCCCTCGATGACCGTGGACGTGCCACCGTCGTCGGAAGGGGAGTCCGCGAGGACCTCCACCATCACCAGGGCGTCAACGGACGGGGCGACGCCCGCCGACACCAATGCGACCGTAGCGGAGTCTGATCCGCCTTCGGCACTGGCTGTGAGGGCGATTCCGGTGGCGGGGGTCGAGCCGGTGGCCACGATTCGGAAGGTGGCGGAGATCGAACCTTCTGGAACCGTGACTTGGGTGGGGGTGGTGAGTGCAGACGAAGTATCGGTCAGCGCGACGACCGTGCCGCCCGGGGGAGCGGGAGTGTCGATTTCGACGGAAACAACGGCCGTTCCCCCATTGACGGCGACCGACAGGGACGATGACCCATTGGTCTCGACGGCGACCACCGCCGCGCCTTCCACCAACGTATCGTCCTCGACCATTCGCCCTTCGACGAATGCCTCCACCGGCGTATTTTCCTCAATGTAGGCGCGAAAGACGTCGGCATCGAGTTCTCGGGTCACATGCTCGAACGACGTGAGCATCGAGTATCCGTCGCCGCCCAACGCGAGAAAATCGGTGGTGATCACGGAATAGAGGTCGCTGTCTGGGAGAACGGGCGTGCCATCCTCCAATTCAACCGAGACCACGCGGTCCCCGGCGGGAGAGTCGACATCGTACACGACGTTGAATCCGGAGATCTGGGGGAACTTTCCGGCCTTCAGCGGGAGGGTGTCGAGGCCCCACTCCAACATCTCCCACAGGACCGCGCCTGTGATGTTCAGTGTGACGAGCTCATTTCCGAAGGGTTGAACCGTGTAGACGTCGCCGAGCACCAGGTCGTAGGGGGGGCCGCTGGCGAAACCTTCGACCGGACGGCGAAGATCGGTGTTCGCCGGGGTGTAGCTCGAGGGGAGCGGCGCCCGGATGCTGCCGCCATTGATGAACGCGATGTCGACGTCGTAGCGGTCGCGGAAAGCGTCGGCGACAAGGTTGCCAATGGGCATTTCCTTGAGCCGCTCTTGGGTGCCGTCGCGGACCAGGGTGGTCGAGATCGTTCCGACCGGCGTGTCGTACAGCGCGGTCAGTTCCTCGCGGTAGGGGGCCAACAGATCGACGATCGCACTGTCGTCCGGCATGACGACGACCACACCATCGGGACCATTGGTCGCGCCAATCGGCTCGACAAAGTCTACTTGACTCGCGGAGATTTCGCCGGTTGCAGGCATTACCGTGAGCGCGATGCGGGCGTAGGTGGCGCCCTTGCTCACGTTCTCGACGACGATCTGATCACCGATCGTCTCGGACACGGAAAAGTCGGTGTGGTCGCCAACGATCACGTGAAAACCTGACACATTGTGCGCAAAGTCGATGAGCGGACCCACCGGATCGCCCTCGTCTTCTCCGGTGGCGCCCATGTGAACCAGCGCCACAAAGACGTTCGCCCCGTCGGCCTCTGCGGCCGCCTTGGCTTCCATCGCAGCGTCAGCGGAGTCGAGCACGTCCAGAGTGCCCATGTATCCTGGAAAGGTCAGGTCGGGTGCGTCGTCATTGGTGATGCCGATCAGGGCTACCCGGGCGCCACCGAATTCGACGATTTGGTACGGGGAAGCGACGCCGTCGAGATTGTCGTCGAGGTTATCAAGGTTTGAGCTTACGAAGTCGTACTCCGCCAGATCGATCATCGATTGCAGGTGGTCCGTGCCCCGATCGAAGTTGTGGTTGCCGAAGGTGTCCGCATCGAATCCCATGGCGTTCATCGCCAAAACCGCGGTGGATTCTTCGAAAAACGCGGAGAGGGGCGGCGATGCACCGAATGCGTCGCCCGCAGTGAGGGTGAGCACATTCTCGGCGCTTGCCCGTTCTTCGGCGAAGTAAGATGATAATACTGCGGCGCCCGCCACGGCCTTGGTCGAGGGGGGGACGGTGTTGGCGTCGGTGGTCACCGTCATCGGGTCGAGTTGGCCGTGCCAGTCCGATACCGTGAGCAGGACCAAGTCCACCGGGGTACAGTCGAGCTCGCAGTCGGGGTCGTCGCAATCGGTCAGTTTGTCCTCGTCGTTGTCCACGCCGTCGCCGCAGTCTTCGACGAGCGGCTGGGTCACGTCGGTGTCGGAGGTATCTTCGGTATCGACGGTGTCTTCGCTGTCCTGTTCCGCGTCGGTGTCGCCGGGCTCCGAGTCTGCAGGGGAGCCGGTACACGCAAACGCCGATAAACAAAGCCACAAACTGTATTTGGACACATGAACCTCGCGCGGCCTGTTATCTGTTGCACATCGACGTGTCGAGCGCGCCAATGGTCAATCGCTTGACTACAAATGGTCGAGCCCCGTTTCTGGATAGTTAAGCGCTTTACTGGCTGGTGCGCCGGTTTGGGCCAGGCCGGTCTCGACCAGGGTTAGGCAAAGCTGTTCGATGGATGCGCGATCCGGCTTTGCCGGGACGACATACGTTCGCTCCTGGTAGATCCGTTGGAGCTCACGTTCCTCGCCTTCGGCGGTTTCGACCAGTTGATCGTAGGACCACGCTCCGTCGCGAATCGTACGCAGTTCTTCTGCGTCACCGGTGCCTCCGTCGGCCCCTCGCCAGACGTTGACCTTGCCCGTCGCCAGGATTTCTCGGCCCATGCGTAGCAGACGAACGAGGTGGGAGGCATGTTTTGTGTCGTAGCCGTGCTTGGCTTCCAGGGCGGCGCGTGCAGGATTGCGTTCCGTTTTCCATTGAACGAACTGGCGCCAATGCCGGGCAGCGGCTTCATATTCCCGTTCGCGTTGCATGATATAGATCAAGTTGGAATCGAGGCCTACCCGGCGGGCGGCTGCGAGCCAGGTAGCACGCCCGTCGGTCTCAAATCCCAGTGCAACCCGGATCTCGCCAAGATGTTCGGCGATGGCGCTCTTGATGTGGATGGCCGCCGCGGGAGACAGGCTCGCCCAATCCACGTCCCAACGTTCGATCTGCTTTCGAACAGCCGCTTCAGCTGCTGCGAGCTGGTCTTTGGGGAGGAGAGTGGTTTCCGGAAGGTCGAAATCCGCACGGAGTGGTGGTTGTTTCGGAGGATGTAGCAACCACTGCCGGTGTCCTCGGATCCGTTTGAGCTGGGAGGAGGCGTAACCGCTGAACGTATGTCGAGATTCGGCGGAGAGGAAAAGGCCTCGTGCATTGCGAAGAACCTCCCCGAGCGGCGTGATGTGACGCACCTCGGAGTCGCGACAGAACAAGGAGTCCAGAATGTTGGGATTGCACTCGCTCGCGAGGGAGAGGAATTTTCGAATTTCAAAGAGGGTTCCCTCGAGTTTGGTGTGCTGGGCGGCTTCACGCTCATCGGCGTTTAGATAAGGAATAAAGCCCTCCACTGCTTCGCTGTGTTCAAAGCGGTGAAGAATGCCGTGAAAGTAGCGCGCGGGCGGAATCACCACGCCTTTCACATCCACGTCTGAATCGAGGCGGTTGAGGCCATAAATGCGGGAGCCGCCGACGGTGAGCAGGATGGTGTGTTGAACGATGTCGAAATCAGACAAGGTCGGACCTACGCAAGTCGAATAGCCACTCCTCGAGTTCGGAGCTGTTTTCGGCCTTTTCGGGCAGGGTAGACGCAGCTTTCGCGGCATCCAGGAGTTCAAACACACGGTTCATTAGGATTACCGCCCTTGAGTAAGCGCCCTCCGAAAGCCCTTGTTTTTCGGCCTTGCGTTTTGCTTCGAGAAGCTCCGTGAGGTCGATTCCGAATTGTGGAGCGAGAACCGTCACGTCGGTGATCACCTCGCCTGTTTGCAAGAGGTGGGCTCCGGTGAGTGCGGTGCGCAACACGTACAGAACTTTCTTTGCAGCGCGCTTTTCCTCGGCGACCTGCCGCTGATTGGACGCGAATCCGTGATAGTGACGGTAGAATTGGAGCGATAGATTTTTGCGTACGACCGGACGCAAGGAATTGAGCGGTGCGCAGGCGTGCAACGGAATCGCCCCGAGTACACGTTCAAGAAAGTTGCCGTTTCCCCTAAGGATTCCGCTGAGCACGGGTCCCACTTCGTTGGAGCCGTAGTCGAGTTCGACGCCCTCCACAAACTCGATCCGGTCGGCCACGGTGGAGGGCGGTTCGAGGGCCAGCACCGACCTTAGTGGGGCGATATGGATGCATTTCAGGTCGATATCGCTGTCCGGTGAGGGAAAGCCGTAGGCATGGGCCCCGGTCAACGAGATCGCGAGATGCCGACGTTCGGACGAGCGTTCCGTCAAGAAAGCCGAAACCACGCGGTGTTGGTGGGATGTGAGGCCGTTTGTCATGACCGCTCCGTGCTGGGCTTCTTTTCTAACGCCTCGGCCGGCGGTCTGCGGGTAGTCAACCAATTTACTATTCTTTGGGCTCTCGCCGGTGCGGCTCGGCTGGGTTACCCAAAGGAGAATGGGGCTTTAACGAGTCAACTTGCCCCTTTTCCTGGAGTGCCCATGCGTCTGGAAGTGAGCCGTCGCGAAGTCGTGATCTTGTCGGGTGTGCGCACGGCGTTCGGAACGCTGAGCGGCTCGCTGAAGGGGTTTTCGGCGACGGACCTTTCGGTCCCAACAGCCAAAGCGGCTTTGGAGCGGGCGGGGGTCGCTCCGGACGAAATCGACCATGTGATTTACGGAAACGTCCTTCAAACCGCCAACGACGCGATCTACCTCGCGCGGCATGTGGGCCTCAAGGTCGGGATTCCGCAGCAAGTACCGGCGTTGAACCTCAATCGCCTGTGCGGATCCGGCTTTCAGGCGGTGGTCTCTGCAGCCGAGCAAATCCTCACCGGTCAGGCAAAAGCGGTGCTTTGCGGCGGTGCGGAGTCGATGAGCCAGGCGCCGCACGTGATGTACGGCCTGCGGGATGGCGGCGCCCGTTTCGGCCAGGCCCCGAAAATGCAAGATCTCTTGTGGGAATGCCTGACCGACAGTTACACAGGTGCGCCGATGGCGATCACCGCCGAAAACCTTGCGGTGAAATACGGGATCACGCGGGAAGAGGTGGATGCCTACGCGTTGCTTTCGCAAGAGCGCTGGAAAGCGGCGCAGGAAGCGGGCCGATTCAAGGACGAGATTGTACCGGTGATGCTCAAGAGCAAAAAGGGCGATGTCGCCTTTGAAGTGGACGAGCACCCTCGGGCGACCAGCTTGGAGATCTTGGCCAAATTGGCGCCGGTGTTCAAGAAGGAAGGCACGGTTACCGCTGGTAATGCCTCGGGGATCTGCGATGGAGCGGCTTCTTTGGTGGTCGCGGATGCGGCGTGGGCGGCGAGCCGCGGCCTGAAGCCGTTGGCCCGGCTGGTGGGTTGGGGGGTTTCCGGTTGCGACCCTAATATCATGGGGATCGGCCCGGTTCCGGCGGCGAAGCGCGCGTTTGAGATGACCGGTCTCGGTTTGGGTGACATGAGCCTGGTCGAGGTCAATGAAGCGTTTGCGCCGCAGTACCTCGCTGTCGAGAAAGAGCTTGGGATCGACCGGTCGATTTCGAATGTCAACGGCGGGGCGATCGCCCTCGGGCATCCGTTGGGCGCATCCGGCGCGCGGATTACGGCGACGTTGATCCACGAATTGCGTCGCCGCAAAGGGAAGTATGGGCTCGGGTCGGCTTGTATCGGCGGCGGGCAGGGGATCGCGGTGATCGTCGAAGCCCTCTAGGCCTTCTTCGCGGCGACCACATACCCCGCCGGATAAACCCGCCTTCCATCGGGCAGATACCGGCGTTCCAACTCCTTGGCGGTACCGATGGCGGCGACCGCCCAGCCGTTCTTCCTCATGAAATCTGGACAATCCTCGGGATGCATGGAGAACAGGATCGGCTCGGCGAGCAAATGCAGGAACCCGGCCGAAAGCCGCATGGCGGTGGCGCTGACGCTCGGATGATCGAGGTAGAACCAGTAGTCCATGGTCAGATCGGATCCGGGGCCACCAAGCTCCGCCAGCGTCTGCAGCGTCGCCTTGACGGCGTCCCGGCGGAGGTACATGGACACCCCCTCCCAAAAAAAGAAGGTGCGCGCTCCTTTTTGGAACCCTGCGCTGAGCAACCGCTCGTCCAATTGCTGCGTTTGAAAGTCGATGGTGACGTATTCGATGTCGACCGTTGGGACATCTTGGCGTTTGGCGAGAATCGACCGTTTGCGGGCGGCGGTGGCTGGATGGTCGACCTCGAAAACCTTGATTCCTGCTAGTCGATCCGCGAACCGGTAAGCGCGGGAATCGTAGCCAGCGCCGAGCACGACCACTTGGGCGAGGGGTGGTTCGTCGGCCGCCGGATGGTCAAGCGCTTGACCAAGAGCATCGTCCATGAACCGGTGGCGGCAGACCACAAAATGGTTGACGGACGGGTGAATCGGTAGATTCCCGAGGGACAATTGGGTGCGCCCGAACACGCTGAGGAAGCCTCGCGCGTAGGGGTCGTCGAGCACCCGCGAACCTTCCGGCCGCAGTGACTCGGTGGCTCGCATCCAACAGACCCATTGTGCCGTTCGACTGGGCGTATCCGCGTTCAATGGGCCGCCGGATGGGAGCGGACCACGTCCAGGATCTGCGCCTCGGACAAGAGTGCCTTGGTCTTTTTTGCAGCTTCGAAGATGGCTTTGACGAGGGAGTCGCTGACGGGGATGCCGCGGCTGTCGAGCCAATAACGAATGTTGCTTTCACCGCTTTGGTGGCCGATTTCGATCTCTTGTCGGCGCCCAAACCAGGCCGCGGGTACCCCGCTGTAGATTCGGTCTGCCAGCCAATGATCGCCCTTCTTGGCGGCTTTGATCACGGCGGCGGCGTGGACCCCGGTGCCGGTGCGGAAGGCGTCGACCCCAAAGACGGGGTAGTTGTTCGGAATCGGGACTCCGCAGGTTTCAGAGACCTTTTCGACCAGCAGGCCGAGGCGCTTCAAATCGTGTTCCTCGACGCCGATCAACTTGAGGTTGACCAGCAGTTGATCGAGAGACGTATTTCCAACTCTTTCGCCAACACCGAGCACGGTGCCGTGCACCCGATCACAACCGGCCTCGATCGCATACAGGGTGTTGGGGAGGGCATGCCCACGGTCGTTATGTCCGTGCCAATCGAGCTTTACGCTCTCCCGGGCGCCGAGCCCAACCAAAAGATCGGTCACCCAATGGACCAGGTTGAACACGCCGTTGGGGGTGGCATGGCCAACGGTATCGCACAAAACCAGCCGGGTAGCGCCCTCTTCGACGGCGGCGGTGAGCAGGCGCCGGAGGGTGCGGGGATGGCTGCGAGTGGTGTCTTCGGTAACGAAGGTCGCCGGGATCCCCCCCTCCTTGGCCATTTTTACGGCGGTGCGAGTGAGATCTTCCAGCTTGGCGTCGTCCCAATTTTCGGCGTACATCCGAATCGGAGAGCTGCCCAGGAACATCATCGCTTCGACTGGAACGCCGGTTCGTTGGGAGATTTCGACGATCGGTCGAATGTCGTTGGGGTGAGTGCGGGCTGCGCACGCGGCGCGAATGGCGAGCTTTTCATCGCGAATCAGCTCGACCAATGCTTGGGAATCAGCGACAGCGCGTGGACCCGCGCCGGGCAGGCCCACATTGGTGGAATCGACGCGCACTTGGTCAAGTAACCTTACGATTTCGAACTTGGCCTCGATGGACGGGTCCTGCACGGAGGGGCATTGAATGCCGTCTCTCAGGGTCTCGTCGTGGACTTCCACCCGGCGCATCGGAGGAGAAAGCGCATGGCCTTCGACATTCCAATCGTAGATGATGTCCCGTTCGTTCATCGCGGCCCCCGAAGTGGATCCAATGTACCGGGAGATCGGCCGCAACGCACGGACTACCCGCGGCGGGGTGCCGGCGGAACCGTGTCGGCGAGGGAGCGTTCTCGAGCTCCACCGGCCACTTTGACGGGGATGGAGATCAGGCCCTCCGAGCCACAGGCCTTGAGAAACGCGCGTTCGGTGTCTGGATCCGGGAACAGCGCCACCGCGCAGTCGCCGCCGCCGGCCCCCGACGGCTTTGCCGCTCCACCGTGGCTTTCAGCGAGTGCGGCGATGCGATCCAGCGCGGGGGTCCGGTAGTCGATCCCGGCATCCGTGGCCATTTTCTCTAATAAACGCCGACCTTCGCGTAGTGTGGCGATCGGATCCTTGGAGAAGGTGTCGACCAATTCGCGGGAACGCCGTACGAATTCGTCGCGTCCATTCCACGAAAGGTACTGTTGTACGCGGGGTCCGGTGGATGCGGATTGACCCGACCACACCACGACTGGGCGAACCGGGGATTGTGGATGCACTTGTCCGCCTGCAAACCGGATCACGCCGCCGTGCGCCGCGGCGGCGACGTCGACTCCGGAGCCCGACCCCTGAATCTGATGGTGGATCGCCTGAGATTTGAGGAACAGCTCGTGTGGCGTGAACGGGATCCCCGAGAGCGTCCACGCGGCAAAGACCGCTGCGACGGTGGCCGCGGCCGAACCGCCAAAGCCAGGTTTTCCTTGGATTCCCGCCACCGGCTCCGCGTCGGAAAAGGTATACCTTCCGATCGGGGCGGCGACACTCTGGAGCAC
>SXGS01252718.1_pt1 | contig 12587 bp, 13 predicted proteins | sample 3174681 | NCBI WGS metagenome assembly SXGS01 (sample SAMN11356861, study PRJNA531348) | freshwater metagenome | isolation source: freshwater sample F1-80 | place: China: Fuxian Lake, Yuxi | collected 2017-12-25
GCCTCTTCGGGTGGGAGTGAAACGGTGTTGCAACCTTCATCTATCCGCCCGACGAGGCGACTTCTACACACAGAAACCCGGCGTTCGTCAATAATGATCGACGAACGCCGGGTTTCGATTTTCCCCGAACGCTCCTAGGGGACGATGAACACCGCTCGCTCAACATCCTTCATGCTGTTGAAGTCGCCAACCGCGTCCTTCAACTGCTGGAGCGCCTCCTCGGCCCACTCCTGCCCGCCGATCGTCGTGAGACCCTCGCGGAGTTTCCCGACGTTCTTCAGTGACGCCGTGCCGTCCCCCTTCCGAGTGACCACCTTCTTGCTGAGGAACTCGAGCAGCGAACGTGTGGACACGGTCATGTCCTCCTTGACGACCTTTGGCGGCCCGTCTTGGGGCCCTGCGGTTTGGCGGCTCGGGACTTCGTCGCACCCTTGGTACGGCTCTTCTTCTTGGAATCGTTCGGCTCCATGACTCTCGCTCCGGTTGCGCAGGCAACGTACCCCTCCACCCCACGCCGTCAACGCCGAGCCGCGTGGTAGAACCGCCGCCCGATGTCCCTCCCCCCCATCGAGACCGCGATCCGCTCGGTGCTGTCACGTAGTGACGGAAGCGCGCCATGGCACCTCCTCGGTCGATTGGTCGAGGGAGGGCAACGTATCCGACCGCGGCTGGTTGTCGCAGTGAGCGGAGCGCTCGGCATCGAGGTCGAGTCGTCGTTGTGCCGCGACGCGGCGGCGATGGAGCTGGTGCACCTCTCCACGTTGATCCACGATGACATCGTCGACGGTGGGCAAACGCGCCGTGGGGTCCCGACGCTCTCCGCCGCGCATGGCCCCGAGATCGCGCTGCTCCTCGGCAACCTCGTCAAGGACCACGCGCTGGCCATCGCGACGCCAGCAGCGCTCCCGGCGCTCAACCAGGCCAGCCTCGACGTGTACCTCGGCCAGCTCCGCGAGACGATGGCGCGAGGCGCCTCGCTCCGCTTCGACCAGCTCTTCGAGATCCAGCTCTACAAGACGGCGCGCGCCTTCCGCCACTGTGCTCGCGTGGCCAGTGTGCACGGCCACCTACCGGCGGGCGAAGGCGCGGAAGTCGCGCTCGAGCTTGCGGCGCTCGCCTTCCAGGCCGTCGATGACTGGCTCGACCTCGCCCCCGCTCACGAGCAGACCCTGAAAGATGGCAGTCGCGATGAAGCAAACCTCGTGCCGTGCTTCGTGCAGGTCGCTGGCGTTGACGTAGCCGCAGCGACCGAGCCCGCCGTGGTCGAGGCGGCACGCGCCGTGGCCGCTCTCGGCTGGACATCGCCCCTCGCCACGCTCGGTCCCGCCGGCGCGCGGGTGGAGGTGCTGCGCTTCGTGCGCGAGTTGGCGTCGCGAGCGGCCTCGTGCGCCACGGGTTCCGGTGTGGAGCCGGTGATCGACGATCTCTTCGAACGCGTCGCGACGCGCGCCGTTGCGGTCAATCTGCCGTAAAAGCTACTACGTGTGTCGCGACATCACCTTCCGGTTCGTCGGTACACGTCGTAAGCTCGACTCATGAAGACGGACACCGGCGCGCACATCCTCCTGGTCGACGACGACCCCATGCTGCGACGCGCGACCGCACGTGCACTCGCCGCTTGTGGCTTCCGGGTGTCGCAAGCGGAGAACGGCTCCGAGGCCCTGCAGATGGTCGGGTCGGGCAACATCGACGCGATCGTCACCGACATCCACATGCCCGAGATGGACGGGCTGAGCTTCCTCAAGGCCGTCCGCCAGCAAGACAGCGACATTCCCGTGGTGCTGATGACCGGCGAACCCTCGCTCGAGTCGGCGATCAGCGCGGTCGAGCACGGCGCTACCCAGTATTTGCTCAAGGTGCCTATACGGTTTGTTTCGGTACACCGCTCGGCCTCGGGTTGGGATGCTGCCAGTCGCCGCCCTTGCGGACGGCATAGAGCCGCTTGTACTCCAGCCGGGGCCGGCGCGGGGCGGCGGACAGGCCGAGCGCGCGCAGGAAGGACGGCGCCTTCCAGAAACGGCGGTTGAACCTGTAGGCAAACTCGTTGAGGTAGGCGGGCAGGTGGTGGGGCAGGATCGCGCCCTTGTGCGTGCCGAGGAGCGTCCGCTTGAGGTTGGAGATCACGAGGTGGACCATCGGGAGATACTGGCCCGTCGACTTGCCCTTCCTCGACTGCTTCACCACCTTGTGCGCGTAGCCGAGCCCCTCCAGCCCGCCGTAGCCGCTCCACCCGTCGGTCGACACCGTGGCGCCGGGCGCGACGTGCCGGGACACGAAGTCCTCCAGCGTGGCCGCCGAGGCGTCCGGGATAACCTCCAGCCGGACGCGGCCCGCGCGCTCGCGACGCCGCGCGGGCTTGTCGCCGCGCGCGTGCTGCTCCGGCGGGCCCTCGCGCAACTGGCGATCGACATGGCCGCCCCCCGGCTTCCGGCCCGTCGTGTCCTGGTAGCCGACGATCTCCACGGCCACGGCCACGATGGCCTTCGCCCCGTGGCTCCGGCCGGGGCGCCCAGGTGTCTCGCCCCCGAGCAGGGCCTCGTCCACCTGCACCCGCCCTCGCAGGGGCGTCCGGTCGGGATCGACGAGGCCGCTCCGCAGCTTGTGCAGCATCACGTAGGCCGTCTCGTAGCGCGAGAGCCCGAGCTGCCGCGCGAACTGCAACGCGCTGATCCCGGGCGTCAGCGTGGACGTGAGGAACGCCCCGTAGAACCACGTGAGCAGGGGGAGGTGCGTCTTGTGCATGACCGTGCCCGCCGTCGCGCTCGTCACGTGCTTGCGCTCGCACTCCACGCTCCGGCCGTCCTTGCGCCACCACGCCGTCTCGGACGCGCATTTCGGGCACCTGAACCCGCTGGGCCAGCGGACAGCAAACAGGTACTTGCGACAGGCATCCTCGTCGGGAAACATGCGCTGGAACTCGGGAAGCGAGCCAGGGACGGGGAGAGGAACGGTCATCGTAACTCCGGCGGGTACTCGATCTCTTCCGGTTCCGCGCCGATGTCCTCCACGCGCAGGTGCGATGGGATATCGCGCAGCATCAAGTTGCCATTTTCGTCCAGGAGGTACTTTCCCTGCCCCGCGAGTACCGCGACCGCAGCCTTGTATCGACGCTTCAACCACCCTGCCTTGAACTGGCTGCGCTGGAGCGGCTTGTTCACGGCAAGCGCCGCTAGCGCCTCGCTCTCGATCTTGCGGGCGCTCGCTTCTGTGGCCACGGCAGCGTCGTGTGTCGACTTGGCGGTTGCACGCTCTTCCCTGGCCACCACGCGATCAGCAGCGATCTTCTCCGCCTGTTCCTTGTACCAGCCAGCACCGATCCACTCGGCGATGCCGTGGAGGAAAAGCGCTGCAAAGCCAAGTCCAGCAAAGGATGATACCGTCGAGAACTCATCGTCAAAGGTCAGCACGATGATCGTGGCGACCACGGTGATCACCGTATTCGCGACTGCCTTCAACATGGCAAGGGGTCGCAGAGCGGTAATGTCAAGTTTGATGGGCACGCGGCTTCCTCGCGAGGAGTACGGTCGCCGTAACCGCAACTAACCGTATAGGCACCTTGCTCAAACCCCTCGACACTGACACACTGCTGAAGGGCATCCACCGGGCCGTGCGCCTCGGTGCCCTCGCCCGGGCGCGCCGGAGCGCCGTGGAGATTCTCGGTGCGTCGGCTGCCAGCAGCGGCAATCATCCGACGCTGAACGAGGCCTTCGACCGCGCCGTGAGCCTCATCTGGCCCGCGTTCCAGCCCATCGTCGCGTGGCCCGACGGGCGCGTGTTCGCCTACGAGGCGCTCCTCCGCTCGCGCGACCTCGGCTTCCCAGGGCCGCTCGCCATCCTGGAGGCCGCCGAGCGCCTTCGCCGAGTCCACGAGGTCGGGCGTCGTATGCGCGCCGCCGTGGCCGAGGCGATCCCCACTCTCGACCCGCCGATCCTCGTCTTTGTGAACCTCCACCCGCGCGACCTGCTCGACGACGATCTCTTCAACCCCGACGCCCCCTTGTCGCGACATGCTGGCCGCGTGGTCCTCGAGATGACCGAGCGCGCCGCCCTGAACGGCCTGGGCGACATCCCCGGCAAGATCCGCAAGATCCGCGCCCTCGGATTCCGCATCGCGGTGGACGACCTCGGCGCCGGCTACGCCGGCCTCACCAGCGTGCTCCAGCTCGAGCCCGACGTGGTGAAGCTCGACATGTCGCTGGTGCGCGGCATCGACGCCGAGGCCTCGCGCCAGAGCGTGGTGCGCTCGATGACCAACCTCTGTCGCGAGCTCGGTATGAACGTGGTGGCCGAGGGCGTGGAAACAGAGGGCGAGCGCGACGCGCTCGGCGAGATCGGCTGTCCCCTGCTCCAGGGCTACTGGTTCGCCCCGCCGGGCCCTGCCTTCCCGGGGATCCGCAGTTAGCAGCCCGAAATCTCGTAGGTCGCCTCGATGAGAGCGTCGGCAAGAGGCCGCCAAGTGCAGCCCACCTTCCCACCGCAGCCCGCGCGCCAGATGGCACGCCGGGCACCCCCTCATCGCTCGGAAAACGAGACAGTCAGGCAACTCATCGGGGAAAAAATAGGACTCCGGGGCCCCTCGGCGCGCGACCGCCACGGGCCAAGGCCGCTTTTCCGAGGGCTCGCCCGTGCGGCGGCCCCCGACTAGGCCTTCCGAGTCCTAAAAAAAGGTCGATGACTGGGCGGAGTGTCCGATTTTCCGGGGGATGACCCAGGGGCGGCCACGGAGCGCGGTCCGCGCGTGGCACTGTCTACCGGAGCAGCTCCCCCACCCGCGCCCGCTTCACGAAGCGCCCGCCCTTGTCCGTCTCCGCGTTGGACTTGTGGACGATCACCCGCCCGCGGCTGAGCACCGTCTCGCTCCATCCCGTCATGGTGTGCCCCTCGTAGGCCGAGTAGTCCACGCGCATGTGGTGGGTGCGCGGATCGTTCACGCTGACCACGCGCGTCTCGTCCGGGTCGAAGATCACGATGTCGGCGTCAGAGCCCACCGCGATGGTGCCCTTCTTCGGGAAGAGCCCGAAGGTCTTCGCCGCCGAGGTGCTGGTGAGCTCCACCCAGCGATTGAGGCTGATCTGCCCGGTGCGCACGCCGCCGTCGTAGAGCGCCGTCACCCGGTTCTCGACGCCCGGCGCGCCGTTGGGGATCTTGGTGAAGCTGTCGCGACCAAGCTCCTTCTGTCCCGTGAAGCAGAAGGGGCAATGATCAGTGGCCACCGCCGAGAGATCGCCCATGCGCAGCCCCTGCCAGAGCGAGCCCTGGTTCCACTTCTCGCGGAGCGCCGGGGTCATCACCCACTTGGCCCCCTCGAAGTTCGGCTTGTCGTACCAGGTCTGGTCGAAGAACAGGTATTGCGGGCAAGTTTCCGCCTGCACATCCACCCCGCGGGCGCGGCCGATTCTCACTTGCTCCAGTGCATCGTGACTCGACAGGTGCACAATGTACAAGGGCACCTTCGCCACCTCGGCGATCGCCACCGCCCGGTGCACGCCCTCGGCCTCCATGCGCGTGGGGCGCGTCTTGGCGTGCCAGGACGGCTCCTTGTGACCGGCCTCCACGGCCTCGCGGATGATCTCGTCGATCACGATGCCGTTCTCGGCGTGCATGCAGATGCGAGTGTTGTTCAGACCGGCCTGCCGGAAGGTGCGGTAGAGCGTGCCGTCGTCGACGTAGAGCACCCCCGGGTAGGCCATGAAGAGCTTGTAGGAAGTGACACCGGCTTCCGCGAGCTTCTCCATCTCGCCCAGTCGCGACACCGGCATGTCGGTGACGATCATGTGGAAGGCGTAGTCGACGACCGCCTTGCCCTCGGCCTTCTCGTGCCAGATCTCAAGGCCGTCGAGCGTGGATTGCCCCTTGCTCTGGATCGCGAAGTCGACAATGGTCGTGGTGCCGCCATGCGCCGCCGCCAGCGTGCCACTGTGGAAATCGTCGGCGGAGGTCGTGCCGCCGAAAGGCATGTCCAGGTGGGTGTGCGGGTCGATGCCGCCGGGAATGACGAGCTTGCCGCTGGCGTCGAAGGTGCGGTCGGCGGTGACGGCAAGGTCGCGGCCGATCTGCTTGACCGATTCGCCCTCGATGTAGATGTCGGCGACGTAGTCGTCGACCGCCGTGATGATGCGACCGTTCTTGATCAGGATGGACAAGGCGCGCTCCGGGGGGAGGGCCAGTCTATTGTCCCGGAGCGATGGGCGCCGAGGTCAGCGCCCGCTACTCGGGCAGTGGCAGGTCGAGCACGTCGGCGAGCGTCTTGGCGACGGCCTCCCCCACGATCGCGGAGCCCCTCGCGGTGAGGTGGTTGCTGTCGAGGAACAGGTCCCGCTCACCCTGTTCGCTCGCGCTCAGGGCCGCGGTGGCCAGCACCACGGGGACCCCTGGGGGCAGCAGCGCGGGCGGCGCCATCTGCTTGATCGGCGTGCCCGTGAATGGGTAGTCTACGAAGATCAAGGGAATCCCCGCCGCCGCCGCCACGTTGGCGATGATCTGGTGGTTGCCTTCGCCGCCGATCGCCTCGCGGGGTTGCACCACGCGCACCCGGTGATCGGTGGCGCCGAGGTTCTCGCCCCGCGCGGCGGCCACGCCGAGGCGGAGCAAGCGGTACAACCGGCTCTCGAACAAGATCTCCCGCACGGGGTCGGCGAGGGAGGGGGGCTCGCGCTCGACCAGCCGGCTGTCCCTCGTCATGCAGTCGACGACGAGGAAGTCGGGGTCGAGGGCCAGGAGGCGGTGCTCGATCACCTGGAGCACCTGCGCGCTGCGGTAGCCGGAGCTGCCGAGGTTGATGACGGTCACGTCGTGCCCAGCGGCACGCAGGTAGTCCTGTGCCGCGCCGGGCCAGGCGTGGTTCTCGGCGATGCCGGCGCCATGGGTCTGGGAGTCGCCAAGGGCGTAGCCGCGGATCTCGCCCGGTCGGCGGGGCACGCGGTCGGCCAGGAGCTCGGCCTCCTTGAAGGCCGCGCCGTCGATGATCACCTCGCGATCGGCGGAACGCCAGCCCAGCACCGGGTCGTAGACCACCCGGTTGGCGGCCACCCACTCCCGCACCTCCGTCGGAAGGGCAACGGCAAGGGTGGTGCGCACCACGACGCGGGCCGCCAGCTCGAGCCCCGCCAGAACGAGCACAACGGCCAGCGACGCGAAGAGCAGACGTCGACTCGCGCGAGCGGCCATCGCGCGATGCTAACCCAGGGGGCGCGCTCGCTGATGTCGCTGCACACCGACCGGGGACGAGCTCGATGCCGAGCGAACGGGGCTCGAGCTTGCCCGCCCCGCCGCCTACCTCTTCTTGCGCGCCGATGCGGGGATCCCAGCCTCATAGCTAGCGATATACTCACTCACCGTGGAGCGTCGCACCACCTCGGCGAGGAGCTCCCAGGGCACGTCGCTCTCCTTCTTGAAGCGGATGCAGCTCGCGCCCATGTCGAGCTTCTTGCCCGTCTTGGCCCACTCCGCCTCGAACCAGCCCTTCAGCGACGAGTTGGTGTACACGCACATCAGGTAGAACGACACGTACTGCTTCTGCGATCCCACTCCCATGTACGGCAGCGGGAGCTTGGGGTCGCAGTGGTAGCCCGCGGGGTACACGCGGTGCGGCACCACGAAGCCGGGGAGCCCGTAGCCCATGGCTTCCTCGACGCCCTCGGGCGCGTTGTCGCGAATCACACTCATCAGTCGCGACACGAAGGCGCGCCGGTCTTCCGGCAACGCGGCGATGTACTCGGCGGTGGTCTTGGCAGTCTTGTTGGTCATGGTCTACTCCACCTTCATCCACGTGACCTCTACCCGGTCGAAATCCCGTGCGGTGGGCGAGATCACGAAGGTGCCATCGGTGTAGTCGTAGTAGTGGCCGTCGAAGTCGGCGCAGTAGTCGTCGAAACAGGACTCGATGCGGAAGAGGCGCGCGCCCTTGGGACGCTCCATCTCGACGTCCTCGCCGTCGCTCACGTCGGCCTCGTAGGTGACAAAACTCAGGCTCACGCCGCTCGACGCGTCGTCGTCGTCGTCGCCGTCCCCGCTGCTCGCCTCCTCGCCGTCGTCATCGCGACCGAAAACCGTCGAGCCCGAGCCGCTATCAGCATCGGAGCCGAACCACTCTGCGCAAGCCAGGGACAAGAAAAGGAACATGGGCGCACCTCGGGACGGCGCGCCTACCGCCCCGCCCGACTGGTGGCCACAAACGGGCTAGGATGGGCCCCCCGGAGCACCGATGACCAGCAACGAGATCCGCGAGAAAGCCAAGCGCTACCTGATGCCCAGCGTGATCCAGTACTACGAGGAAAACCTCGCGGTCGACCACGCCGAGGGCGTGCGCGTGACCGACCACGACGGCCGCGAGTACCTCGACTTCTTCGGCGGCATCCTCACCGTCTCGCTCGCCCACGCCGAGCCGAGCGTGGTCAACGCCGTGCGCGTGCAGGTGGAGCGCCTCGCGCACATCAGCACGCTCTACCCCAACGAGCCCATCGTCCACGTGGCGGAGCTGCTCGCGGGGATGATGCCCGCCAGCACCGGGATCACCCAGAGCTTCTTCGTGTCGAGCGGCACCGAGGCCGACGAGATGGCGGTGATGCTCGCCATGAGCCACACCGGCAAGCAGGAGCTGATTGCGCTCCGCAATGGCTACTCAGGGCGCTCGGCGCTGGCGCAGTCGCTGATGGGCCACGCCAACTGGCGCGTGCTCCCCCAGCAGATCGCCGGCATCAAGCACGCGGCCCAGCCCGATTGTTACCGTTGCCCGTTCAATAAGACCTACCCCTCGTGTGACATCCAGTGCGCGCGCGACATCGAGAACCTGATCCAGTACACGACGACCGGCCAGATCGCGGGCTTCCTCGCCGAGCCGGTGCAGGGCGTGGGCGGCTTCGTCGTGCCGCCGAAGGAGTACTTCCAGGTGGCGGTGGAGATCGTGCGCAAGTACGGCGGCCTTTTCATCGCCGACGAGGTTCAGACCGGCTTCGGCCGCACCGGCGAGCACTGGTGGGGCTGGCAACACTTCGGGGTGGAGCCCGACATCGTCACCATGGCCAAGGGCATCGCCAACGGTCTCCCGGCCGCCAACTGCATGACGCGCCCCGAGATCGCCAAGTCGTTGCCGAGACAGACCTTGTCGACCTTTGGCGGCAACCAGGTGGCGATGGCCGCCGCCGGCGCCACCATCGAGACCATGCAACGCGAAGACATCCGCGAGCGCAGCCGCCGCCGCGGCGCGCACCTGCGCGAGGGTTTGCTCGCCTTGCAGCAGAAGTACCCGAAGAACATCGGCCAGGTGCGCGGCCTCGGGCTGATGCTCGCCATCGAGATGGTGGTCGACGAGCCGGCCGGCAACCGCACCCCAGAGGCGGCGCTCACCGCGCGGGTCTTCGAGGCCAGCAAGCGCGAGGGCCTGCTCATCGGCAAGGGTGGTCGCTGGGGCAACTGCTTCCGCATCGCCCCGCCGATGCTCATCAACGAGGCGGAGCTCGACGAGGGGCTGCAGAAGCTTGATCGGGCGCTGGCGGCCGGGGGCGCGCAGTAGCTCGGCGACTCTCCGTGCGCGCGGCTACTCCGAGCCTTCCGGCAGGCCGTCGCCGTCGCAGTCGCAGAGTTCCCCCTCGTAGTCCTCGCAAGCGTCCTCGCGGGTGATGCCGTCCTCGGCGCCGAGGAGCTTGCCCTCGGCGGAGAAGCAGTACGTTACGTAATAGCCGATGTAGTGGCAGAGGAACTCCACGCGGCCGTCGGCGCAGGTGGCGTCGGTGGTAGCATACTGATTCTCTGGGTACTGCCCAAGCTCGGCGCAGAACGCCCGCTGCTCCTCCAGTGTCCAGCAGTCGTCGCCGCAGTCGAGCGCGGAGTAACACTCGCCCGGTTCAAGCTCGCTCCCGGCCTGGGCGGGTTCCCCGTCGGCGTTGCAGTCGCAGAGCTCGCCGTAGTAGGCGAGGCCATCGCAGGGGCCGTCACCGGTGTCAAAGTCGGAACCGCTCCAGTGGGAGCCAATCATGTGGCCGTCGGGGCCGAAGCAGAGCGTCCCGCCTCCTCCCCCGCCGCCGTCGTGCGAATAGGACACCTCCGTCCGGCCGTCGCCACATCGGCTCTCCTGCCAGTACCGGAGGCCACCGGACTTGACCGCATCCGTCCGGAACTCGTCCAGCGTGGTGCACTCGCCCGAGCACTCGAGCGGTTCCCAGCAGCCGGACGTGTCTGCGCTGTCGGCCTCGCCGAGGCAGCCGCCGCATGCCAGGATGCTCAGGAACACCACGAGGACCTCGTGCCGCCATCGGGGAACTCGCAGGTGGATGCCCAGTAGACGGCCTCCTGTTTCGCCTCGCCGGTCTTGCCCACGTCTCACCTCGGCAGGTGAACGGAGTATCCGTTCTTCCAGGCGACACCAGCACGAGTAGTCACCAGGACACAGTGGGGCCCGCCCCGGCTCTCGGGCTACACCAAGACGCCTTGTACCGCCTCGCCCGCCCCGACGACGCCGCACTCCAGGCGCTTCTCGACCACGCGCGCGGCTACTCCGCGCCCTCTGGCTGGCCGTCGCCGTCGCAGTCGCACAACTCGCCCTCGTGGTCTTCGCAGGCGTTGTCGCGCGTGATGCCGTCCTCCGCGCCGAGGAGCTTGCCCTCGGCGGAGAAGCAGTAGCGGACGTCGTGGCCCCCGAGGGGGCAGAGGAACTCCACGCGCCCGTCGGCGCAGGTCGCGTCGGTGACGCCGTAGGCGTCGAAATAGATGTTGCGCTCCAGCGCCGCGCAGAACGCCCGCTGCTCCTCCAACGTCCAGCAGTTCGTGCCGCAGTCGAGCGCGGAGTAACACTCGCCGGGTTCCAACTCATCTGCGGCCTCCGCCGGGCGTCCGTCCGCGTTGCAGTCGCAGAGCTCGCCATAGTACCTCAGGCCGTCGCACGGGCTCTCGCCCGTGTCCCAGTCTGAGCCGCCCCCGTCGGCGCCGATCAGGTGGCCGTCGGGGCCAAAGCAGAGCGTGCCCCCCCCTCCACCCCCGCCGCCGAACGCATAGGAAAGCTCGGTACGACCGTCGCCACACCGGCTTTCGTCCCAGTACCGAAGGTCGCCCACGCCAATGTAATCGGCCCGGAATTCGTCCAGCGTCGTGCACTCACCACTGCACTCGAGCGGTTCCCAGCAGCCGGACGTGTCCGCGCTGTCCGCCTCGCCGAGGCAGCCGGCGCACGCGAGGAAGCTCAGGAGCACCACGTGGACCTCGTCCCGCCGTCGGGGAACTCGCAGGTAGAAGCCCAGTAGACGGCCTCCTGCTTCGGCTCGCCCGCCTCGCGCAGGTCACACCACGAAAGGTATGTCGAATAACAGTCCTCGTTGGCGAGGCACGCGCCGCTCTCTGCGCCGCAGGTCGCCTCAAGCCAGACCACCTGCACCGGGTCGTGGAGATCGGGCATCAACGAGCCGATGACCGGCAGGCCCAGCCAAGCCCGTACGCGGCAACTCCAGGCGCTCGCCGCGATGTCGAAGCAGCAGGTGGCGCAGCAGTGTCCGTCCAGGCCGCCCATCCACACGTGACCCGCCTCGTGGATGAGGGTGTCGGACAGGTCGGCGACTGTCGCCAGCGCCCACAGCGCGATGCGCCGAGCGCTCCAGAGCGCAAGCTCGTCGCTCGTCTCGTGGCCGTAGTCCATCAGGACCCGCGCCCAGTACATCGCGTAATCGAGAACATAGCCATAGAAGCTTGTCCGGTGGGCCGCGAGTTGGATGCCGAAGTCGCCGCCGGCGCAGCCAAAGACGCTGCCGGGAGGCCCTAAAAGGACGTCCCCGGACGGATCGAGGTAGTCGATCCGGCCCCCCAGCAGCTTACCCGTCGAGTCCTCGATCACGGTCCAGACCGGAGTCCAACTGTCGAAGGGGGGCGCCCCGGCAGAGTCCTCCTCGCAGAACTTCGTCCCGCAGGGGCTCCCCTTGCCGTCCACGCAGGACCGCGACCACTCCGAGTCGAAGCGCGGGTCGATGGAGCGCACGTTGATGGCCACGGTGCAGCGGACGTTCTCGCGGTTCACGGCGGCCTTGCCCGAGAGCAGCTTCCGCATGAAGGGGGGAAAGCCCTCGCAGCGGTCGCTGCCCGACCACTCCTCCTCGGCGAACTCGCTGTAGGTCGCGGCGAGGCGCATCGCGTTGAGCACGTACTGTCGTGCCCCGCTGCTGCCGGTGAAGAACGCGTCGTCGCTCACGCCGTTGGTGGCGATCGACGGGTCGATGTTCCAGCACTTGACGCGGTCGTCGAGCGAGGCCGTGGTGGCGCCGAGGCTCTCCGCCGCACCCCGGTAGCCCCGCCAGAGCCAGTCCAGCGCCTCGTGGGTGCCGCTCTCCCGCCCCTCGGCGTAGTAGGAGAGGAACCACGAAAGCGGGATGTCGAAAATCACCTCGCCGTACACCACCTGGATGGCGATGTCGAACACCGCTTCACTCTCGCGCCCGGGCCGCCTAGTGGGCGGCGGCGGCGGCCCCGCCGCGTCCAACTCGGGCGGCGGGGCCCTCGACACCCCGCGCCCCGCGACCGCGGCTGGGCGCGGGCCTGCGAGCCCCTCCCCGCGCCACGACGCGGCGCCGCGACGCGACGAGGTCATCGCCCGGTGGATCTGCATCGCC
>SXGS01714570.1_pt1 | contig 12586 bp, 13 predicted proteins | sample 3174681 | NCBI WGS metagenome assembly SXGS01 (sample SAMN11356861, study PRJNA531348) | freshwater metagenome | isolation source: freshwater sample F1-80 | place: China: Fuxian Lake, Yuxi | collected 2017-12-25
ATAAGATTCCACCGCAAGCATCCTCCAGCACACCCTTTCCGGAGGTTTTACTCCTGAAAGGGTTAAGCTCTAATACGGTGGCCCCCTTTTCAACGCTCGCTTCAGCCCTTAACTGGTCCCCTTTTCAACGCTCGTTACCACGGGTTGCATGAGGGCATTTGTCAGATGTCCTCCTCCTTTAGGTTTACGACCCAAACGATTATCGGGATGGTTCTGGTTGGCAATTGGGACAAAAATGGGTTGCCCTTCCGCCTAAAACGGTTCGTTTGATGGGATTTCCGCAAGTGAAACAGGGTTGGTCCGTTCTCCCATAAACCTGAAGTTTGAATTGAAAGCCGCCTTTCAATCCGGACGGGCCGACATAATCCCGGATGGTACTTCCTCGGTTTTCGATGGATGCTGTGAGTACCGATTTAATTGCCTTGAGAAGCCCTTCGTTTTGGATTGGTGTCAAGTTTTGCCCTAATAATTCAGGATGAAGTTTGGCAAGGAAAAGAGCTTCATCGGCATAAATATTCCCTAGCCCTGCTAACAAGGATTGGTCCAAAAGGAGTGTTTTGATCTTTCGACTTGTTCTTTTCAGCATTTTCGCCCAATAAGGGCGATCGACCTGGAATGGTTCTGGCCCCAGGTTTTGTTGGGTCCAAAACAGGTCCAAATCCGCGGAATTGGCAAAATACTGAATATTTCCAAATCTCCTTATATCCCTGTACTTCCATTCAAAGTTGTCATCCAGGGCAAGAATCATGTGAAGGTGGTCCGTAGGCCCATTGCCTTTGGGTTGAACCAAAAGTTGTCCTGTCATTCCGAGGTGGATAAGGAGGTACCCAAAGTTATCCAAATGCTGGATAATCCACTTGCCCCGCCGGGAAATGTGCTCAAAATGGCGATTGGCAAGGACCCCTTCCCAATGGATATTCCCGGCCCGTCGGATCGCAACAGGGGCCTTGAGGACCGTGAGAATGGTCCTTCCGTAAAGGAGGGGGTTTAGGTCCCGTACCACGGTTTCCACTTCTGGGAGTTCTGGCATTATTAACCCCATTGGTTAAATGGTGGGGTGAGAAGTCAAAATGGTTTCTTGACCAGTCCAATGAAAACCTATCCAATGAATAGAGGTACGAAATATTTAACCACCCATTCGGAAAAGATTTGATTGGTCATGACAATTGCCGAAAAAACTCCTTTATCTGCCGTTCCAAACGCCCTGGGTCGATTCGGCCCTTTTGGCGGGAAATATGTTCCCGAAACCCTTTTTGAGGCCCTTAAGGAACTGGAAAAAGCATTCCGTTCGGCTATTGGCGACCCAACCTTCTTGGCCGAGGTCGACAAATGGTTGCAGGATTTTGTAGGAAGGCCCTCCCGTTTGTTTTTTGCGGAAAGGCTCACGAAACATGCGGGTGGGGCCAAAATTTACCTGAAAAGGGAAGACCTTAACCATACCGGGGCCCACAAAATTAACAATTGCATTGGCCAAGCCCTGCTTGCCAAGAGAATGGGGAAAAAACGGATCATTGCAGAAACAGGGGCCGGGCAACACGGGGTTGCCACTGCTACGGCATGCGCTGTTTTTGACCTTCCTTGTGTTGTCTACATGGGGGAGGAAGATATAAGGCGGCAGAAACTGAATGTCTTCAAAATGTGTGCAATGGGTGCAACCGTCTCACCGGTTACCTCTGGGTCGAGGACCCTTCGTGATGCCGTCAACGAAGCGATGCGTGATTGGATGGCATCCGTTGGAGAAACACACTACATTTTGGGAAGTGTGGTTGGGCCTCACCCATTTCCGCAAATGGTTCGTGAGTTTCAGGCGGTTATTGGACGGGAAACCCGTTTGCAATGTTTGGCCCAAATGGGAAAACTACCAGAAGCGGTGGTTGCCTGTGTTGGGGGAGGTAGCAATGCGGCCGGAATGTTTTATCCCTTCGTGGATGATGCTTCCGTGGAATTGATTGGGGTTGAAGCCGGGGGGCGGGGATTTGGTGTTGGTGAACATTCTCTTACCCTTGGATATGGCAACCCGGGTGTTCTCCACGGAACCTTTTCTTATGTGCTCCAGGACGAAGATGGGCAAACCGCAGATGTTCATTCCGTTTCAGCCGGCCTGGATTACCCAGGCGTTGGACCAGAACATAGCTATTGGAAGGTAAACAACCGGGTTCGCTACACCAGCGTCAACGACAAGGAGGCACTGGATGGTTTTCAACTCTGCTCACGACTGGAAGGTATTTTGCCCGCCTTGGAAACGAGTCATGCTTTGGTAGAGGCGATCCGCATTGCGTCCAAAATGAAACCCTCCGAGGTTGTGGTGATCTGTTTTTCCGGTCGCGGAGACAAGGATTGCTATGAAATTGCCCGACTGCTTGGGCACGAATAACCAATTAAACCTCTTTCCATTTTCCCCTTACCTATAGATTGCATCCACGACTATGAACCCAGATTCCAATGCCATTGACATTTGTTTTGCTACACTTGGGAAAAAAGGCAGGGTTGCTCTTATTCCGTTTGTTACGGCGGGCGATCCCGATGTAAAAACCAGCCTAAAAGTGTGTGAAGTCTTGATTGAAAATGGTGCCGATCTGATTGAAATCGGTTTTCCCTATAGCGACCCCATTGCGGATGGCCCCGTTATCCAGGCCTCATACACAAGGGCCCTTGCCAAAAACATTAAATCCTCCCAGATTTGGGACTTGGCCAAAGCAATCAAGTCATTGGATAGGCATCGAAACCGACCTGTGCCCTTGGTAGGCATGGTTAGTTACAGTCTTATCCATCGTCAGGGTGTTGAGGAATTTCTAAATCATGCAAACGATGCTGGTTTTTCCGGTTTTATCGTTCCTGATTTGCCTTGGGATGAATCGGAAGGGCTGGAAAAGGCTATGCAAACAAGGGGTCTCAAATTAATCCAACTTGTTGCTCCAACTACCCCATTGGAACGGGCGGCAACCATCGCCAGGGCGAGCGGTGGATTCCTTTATTGTGTATCAATTTCTGGCATTACAGGAGCACGAAAAGACATTCCACCGGCTCTCATTGAGCGGCTCAAAGCACTGAAATGCCGGTCTTCCACCCCGCTTTGTGTTGGGTTCGGCATCAGTCAGCCGGACCAGGCGGAAATGCTAAAAGGCCATTGTGATGGCATCATCGTAGGTAGTGCCTTAGTCAAGCAGTTTGTCCGTTTTTCCAATGAACCTGTCGAAAGGGTTTTGGCGGATATTGGTTTGTTTTGCTCCTCCATGAGAAAAGCCCTTGATACCTGAATTGAGCTCAACCTGATCCCAAATGGACAATTTCTCCCAATTACCTGATCCCAATCGAATGGGTGCCAAGCGCCAAATGGAACGGGAATTTGGTGTTCCCATTCCCGGCGTCATTCTTCCTCAAAATCAGTGGGTTCAAACGGCCCTGAAAGATCTGCCATGTACTGGCCCCATTGATTTCCCGGCATTATTTCCAACCCAAGGGCAATTGGTTGTGGATATCGGCTGTGGAAACGGACGGTACTTATTAGGTAGTGGATATACCCGTATGGGTTGGAATCATATTGGGTTTGATGTTTTGCCCATGGTAATCCGCTATGCTACACGCAGGGCAAATCAACGGGGTTTGAGTAACATTCGTTTTGCCGTTGCTGATGGGTTAAAAGTTGTAAGGCAACTTTTGGGTCGGGAAACTGTGGATGAGGTGCATATTTACCATCCTCAACCCTATCACGATCCCAGAGATGCCGACAGGCGGATGGTTACCCCCAGTTTCCTGGCATCCGTGCATGATTGCCTCAAACCGGGGGGCTTGATTTTTCTACAAACGGATCACCCGGGATACTGGAAGGCAATTCGGGAAACGGTTTCCCATTTTTTTGATTTCCACGAACGGATTGGCCGGTGGACGGATTCCCCCCGGGGAAGGACACGCCGCGAAATTTTGTCGATAAAACGAGGGCTTCCCATTTTCCGGGGACAGGGGAGTCGATTGGATCATTTGGATTCGCTTGCCAAGGAAAAATTGGTCCGGAACCTGCCTTTACCCATGTTTGGTATTCATGCGGAAAGCCAACGGCTCGACCGGGAAGAATTGGTATTGGACAAATATTGAATAAAAAATGAGAACGACCAGTTTCATTTCGGGGATAAATCGGAAGATTAATAGTAATAGCATATTTTCTAATTTGATAAAAAATGCCGTATCCAACTTGCGTTAGACACGGCAACCGAAGGTCTATTGGAATTCAAAACAACGGTATCAGGTGGTGGTTCCTTCGGAATCTCCCGGTCCCTTGGAAGGCAGGTCAGGGAGTTCTTTGAGGACAATTCTGCGTACACGAACAGGAGGATTACTGTTTCCTTTGATGCAAACCAGTTCTCTACGGGTGGTGATTTCGTCCTGATTTTCCGTAAGTGCCAAAACACCACGGACTTTTCTTCCCGAACTGTTTAACCCTTCCCACATCAATACGCGAGCCATTTTCATCCCCTTTCGCCTATGAATTTCCGAAAATAAAACCAAATAATTCCTACTTTAACCATCACCTTTGGCTTTTTCTACTTCCATACCGTAGATCATCCTTTTGTAAAATTGTTTCACAGTTACCGAAAGGCATTTCAGGATCCTTTCAAAATCCTTGTAAAGGTCTTTGGGAATGTCCATCCAAAACTCTGCCATAGCCACCACCCGATCGCTGACAATTCCCATTTTGGTTACTTTATATTTAAGGCTGATTTCGTTGATGGCCTCAAGGGCTCGGGATCGTTCAATGTCGGAATCCACCTTCCAAAAGGCGGGCAGCAGGATACGGACAAATCGGGGGTCAGTCTCTTCCGCCATCAAAACATAGGACATTCCACCATATTGGAAAATCACATCACCATCCGAATCCAGCCGATGTTGAAATTTCTTTTTGGCCAAGAATTCCATGTACATTTGACCTTTGGTCGGCATTCTTTAATCCTTTGTCCCACAGTTCCCTTCTTCGCAGATTCATCATACGCTTTCAAGATGAAATGGAGGGAGGCATCCTTTGGCCATTTTGTCCAAATTCACCTAATCGATCAAGAAAACGGGACGGTTTTACATGACAGGCGAAGAAAAAATTCCGGATGGGTCCGCACTTATTGTAAGTGTTTCAGGGGTTCGTGGAATTGTGGGGGATTCGTTAACCTTGGAAACCGTATTAGGGTTTTCCGCAGTCCTGGGCAGATCCCTAACCCAAGAACACGGATTGGGTTGCAAAGCTTTGGTTGCGGGGGATGGAAGGCCAAGCGGCGAAGCATTAAGAATGGCTGCTGCGGCTGGATTGGCCGGCCAAGGTTGCGATGTAATTGATTTAGGTGTCTTACCCACGCCAACAGTTGGGGTTGCCGTTCAGGAATGGAATGCTGCAGGTGCCATTCAGGTTACCGCTAGCCATAATAGCGCACCCTATAACGGATTAAAGCTGTTTCACAAGGAAGGCCGTGTTTATCCAAGTAAACCGGGGAAAATTTTGGCAGATCAATTTGCCAAGGGACCACCGAAAATCAATAGACATGATCGATGTGGCCGCATTCGTACTCCAAAGGCTTTGGATTTGCAGGATCCGGTCGATATTCATGTGAGGAAAGCCCTTTCCCTGGGTGATATCGCCACAATTCAAAATCGTAAATTTCGGGTTTTGGTAGATGCCAATGGGGGATCTGGGGGCCCGGCGGTAACCCAATTACTTCGTCAGCTGGGGGTTGGGTTGGTTGCGGTTGGGTGCGATCCAACTGGCTTTTTTGCCCACGAACCGGAACCCACGGCAGTCAATCTGATGGGACTTTCGCAAAGGGTAGCAGCGGAGGGAGTCGATTTGGCAATAGTGGTTGACCCGGATTGTGATCGTTTAGCCTTAATGGATTCCAATGGCCTATTCATTGGAGAGGAATATACCCTTGCCTTGGCAACCGCCCATTGTCTTCGAACCGAACCAGGACCCGTGGTTATCAATCTGAGTACCTCAAACCTCACCGCAGAGGTGGCCAATAGGGCAAAGGTTCCCATTTATCGGTCGCCGGTAGGCGAGGCACATGTGGTGGATTTGATGCGTGAAAAAAAGGCAACCATTGGAGGGGAAGGCAACGGTGGTGTCATTGATCCGCGCATTGGTTGGGTTCGCGACCCAATGGCGGGTATCGTACGCATTCTTGGCCTTTTAGCGATGGATGAAAAATCCCTGGCGGAATGGGTGCGGTTGCTTCCCCCTTTTAATATTGTCAAGGAAAAGCTTCACTTGGACCGGTCAAGGCTTGATGAATTGGCCAAACGAGTGGAACAAAGGCTTCCAGGCGCATTGGTGGACCGGAGTGATGGAATACGGCTTGATTGGAAGAATAAGTGGGTTCAGTTGCGGCCTAGCAACACCGAACCTATTGTTAGGGTGATTGCGGAAGGGGAAGGCCCGGACGAGGCTAAACAGCTCGTCCATGCGGTTTTGGAACAAGGCCAAGAATTTCTATAAAGCAAACGAAAATGAAATGCAAAACCCCACCGGAAACAGTGGGGTTGCACGGGAAAACTCATCGATCAGGAAAGGGAAGTTAGTAGCCCCATTCCCCTGCACCGGTGCTTGTTCCCTTGCCACCAAAGGATTCACCATAGCGGAAATGCCAACCTTCCGCAGCGCGCATGGTGCGGATTTCTTCCATAGAGAGGCCATACCAGTTGTACCATGGGGTACCGAACTTTTGCACAACCTCGTCAATCTGGCGAACCCGATCGGTGCATTCGGTTTGTGCAAAGTGGAGGCGAGCTTCGGTTGTTTCCTTGAGGAAGTATTCCTTCCAGAAGGCACGGCCGCCCAAAACGCCGCTCGCTCCTGCACCCATCGCCATTTCTACCTGTTTTTTATAATCAACGAAATCTACCCCAGCGCTCAAAAGGACCCAGGGCCTTTCGCTTAAACGATTGAGCTCCTTCAGGTTATCAAGCAGTTGGGAATCCGATTCCTGTCCAAGGTGACCTGGAAATTCCGCCTTGTAAACATCACAAAACCGGCTCACCTGACGGGCACTTTCCAGAACGGTTTCGGCTTTCCGTTTTTTGTATTCCGGGGAATCCTTCTTTTCGGATCCGTAGGGAAAGGCAACGGTTTCAAGAAGAAGTAATATGTCATGTTTTTTGCATTCGGCATAGACATCCTGGATGAAAGCATATTGGTGTTCGGCGGATTCGGCTTCACCGGGTTCAAAGGACGCCAAAAGCTTTACTGCATCGGCTCCCAATCGCTTGAGTTTTCCAACATTAAACCCGGGTTCATATTCGCCAAGGGGTGCCCCTGCGGCATTTTTCTTGCCACCCGATTTTTCAACCCGTACCAGCAAACCAACATTCCTTGGAATGTTAAGACTTATCATGCTATTCCAGACGCCATAATAGCCATCAACCAAGAGGGCGGAGGAATGTTTGGTTATGGTTGATGCCAAGACGATTTTGGCGTCCACGATTTCAGTAAAGGAGGCAGGGCGGTCAATTCCCTTTTTCTTGTTGGCATCCTGGATCATTTGGATCATCGAATTGTTTTGGTCCGTGGCAACCATGGTTAAAGTGCCATTTGGGTTGCTAATACGCTGTAGGCCCCGCAATTTTCCTGGGGTTAATTCCAAACCAAGCATTCGGGTAGCGGAACGGTAATGCGGAGCGGACATCCAAAGACACCTCAAAAGGGTAATTTCACCAAAAGACTACGATAGCTAGGCTACTTTCTTTTGGCTCAAATTCAAGCATTCGGCACCTGAACGACATAATCCAACAGGGCAACCTTGGCCAAAACCCTGCTGGGGTCCTATCGATATCCAGACAGGAACCTGTTGTCCTGACCCCATGGAGTACCAAAATGTCTATGTTTATCGGTGAATCCCTTAAAGGCGACGGCAACGAGGTTGCCCATATCGACCTGCTTATTGGTTGTAAAAATGGCCCTGTAGGCAATGCATTTGCAAATGCTCTTGCCAACCAATCCGCCGGTCACACCAGCCTTTTGGCCGTCGTTGCTCCCAACCTGATTTGTAAGCCCGCCACCGTGATGATCACAAAGGTGACCATAAAGGGATTCCCCCAAGTTGTTCAAATGTTTGGACCGGCTCAAGCGGCCGTTGCCCGGGCGGTAGCTGATTCGGTTGCGGAGGGTGTGATTACGGCTCAACAGGCAGAAGATTATGTAGTGGTTTGTGGCGTGTTTATTCATCCCGAAGCCAAGGATGATTCCAAGATTTTCCAATTCAACTATGACGCTGTTAAGGAAGCACTTCAGCGTGCTTTGAAGAACCTTCCCTCGGTAAGTGAAATCACTTCCACAAAGGATTCGGTAAAGCACCCTTTCTCCCCCAAATAATCCAATTTTTGGCCTGACGCGCAGGATATTCAGGGGGGCTTTCGAGCTCCCCTTTTTCGTTTTTTTAATTTCAGATCCAGGTATCTATCATGCTAAAGCGTTCTATCCTGATTCAGTTGGATACGGATATTCATCCCAGCGTTTTTGATCGTGTGGTGGCAGTGGATGCCGGGGTGGATGAAGTTTTTTCGTACGGTGGAGTAACCCCTGAAAAACTCCAACCGGCGGTTCATGGGGCCATTTTTACGCGTGGCCCTGCCGACCTTTGCAGGACCGCCATTTTTATTGGGGGCAACGATGTTGCAAAAGCGGAAGAACTCCTGGTTGAAGCGAAAAAACATATGATTCCCGCCTTTGGCCTCGAGGTCTCGCTTATGCTTGATGCAAATGGTTGTAACACCACGGCATCGGCGGCCGTTCGGTCGGTAGAAAAACATATTTCAGGGCCCGGTCACCGGGCCATGGTTTTAGGAGGAACAGGGCCGGTGGGGCAACGGGCGGCACTTTTGCTGGCCCAAGGTGGATTTGAGGTTTTTTTGGCTTCACGGTCTTTGGAAAGGTCCTTGGCAGTAGTGCAAGCCGTAGGAAAAATGACCCAAAATCCGGCAAAAATCCATGGTATAGCCCCAAATTCAACAGCACAATGGCTGGAAGCCCTCCAAGGAGTCCAAGTGGTTATTTCCACAGGGGCCGCCGGGATTTGCCTGTTGCCCAAGGCAATTTGGCAAGCCGCCCATGATATTCGGGTATTGGTGGATCTAAATGCGGTTCCCCCACTTGGAATCGAAGGAGTAACTGTTTTGGATAATGGGGCAGATCGGGAGGGCAGGATTTCCTATGGTGCCTTGGGGGTTGGTGGCTTAAAAATGAGGTTGCATAGAAAGGCTATTCAAACGCTTTTCGAATCCAATAAGGCGATTTTGGATGCCAAATCCATTCACTCAATTGGGGTTAGCTAACCGAAGTCTTCAATTTCAGAGATTCTTTTTAATACCAAATCAACCATTGAGGGATGCCTTCCCAACGGTGGAACAAGTTTGAATTGAACCGTGGGAAATTCTTCACAAAGCAATTGTTTAGCTTTTGTTAAATCCTCCTGAACATGAATCCCTGCGGAAAGGAAATAGGGAACCATCAATACCGTTGTAGCACCTTTTTCCACACAAATCTTGCCTGCCGAAAGAATATCGGGGGGCGCGATTTCCAAAAAAGATGGTTCCACCAGTTCAAAACCCTGCATTCTCAATTCGCCCGCAAGCCAAAATAGGTCGTCGTTTGCCAGTTGGTTTCGGCTTCCATGGGCAATAAGCAATAGAGCAGGATGTAAAGGCATGGTTGACAAATCTAAAGGTTATGGTGAAATATTTGGCCCAACCATACCATAAATAGGAGTCCAAGGCGAAAAGTAACATGGGAAATCCTCCTGAATCCAAATGGCGCCTTACAGGCCGGGCTTGTCTGGCAGGTCCAAAATTGGAATTATGCTTAGGCCAAGAGGTTAATGGAACCAAGGTGTCGATCTGGGCCCTTCGCCCATTGGACCCGGATCCCCAAGGACTCGAAATCCTAAAAAACCTGGAATTGGCCTACTCACGCTTGGACGATCCCAGTTTGCCGGCGGTTTTGGAACAATCCTCCGCACCTCCGTTATTGATCCTGGAGTACCCTTTTGGTCCAAGTCTTGAAGAAATTTTGGAAGACCCAAACGGAATTCTTGAAAGTTGGGTTCTTGAGGGTTGTCGGCAAGTCCTTGGTGCTTTTAACAACCTTAAGGATGCAGGTTGGTGCCATGGTTTTTTGAGCCCGGAATCCTGTCGGGTAAGGGATGGATTGTGGCGAAAGGAAAACGACCTTCGCATCCTCTTGGCCCCACCCCTTTACCCACCTGGAACTCCCGTTTTGGAGGAAATAGAAAGGGGAGATCGAGTTGGTTTGGCCAGGATATTAAGGTGTTTTGCCAATATTGCTAGTGCTGTACAGGTTATCACTAAACCATTGCCAAACGACACCCAATCCGTTCCTCCGGCTGGACCAGATGTTGCCGGGATCATTCGGTCGCTTGCCCGCAGGCTTGAGGGAGGTCCCGGTGAAGGGAAACCGATGGACCCAGCAATCGCTCTGGCGGAATTGAGGCAATTGATTCGGAACCAGCACCAACTTCGGGTTTCCACTTCCATTCCCCAAAAAACCAAATCCGCCAATTACCTTCCTTTGGATCCGGCGGAACTGGACAAGGAAACCTCCGACCTTCTGGGCAAGATTGTCCAAAGGGAAATGCTAAGCATTAAGGCAGGAGGATGGTTCAATCGAATCACTAGGCATCCCGCTTTTGTAATTCCGATGTTTATCCTTACCGTCTCGGCTTTGGTTTTCCTGCTTTTGCCACCGTCGGCCGACGACTTGTTCAAACAGGGGAGTGCCCTGATGTCCAGCACAGACCCGGAGGATTGGGTTCGGGGTTGGGATATGTATTTGGCTCCCCTTGAATCGCGTTTTCCCGATCAAACCCACAGGGTTGGCATGGATGAATTTCGTGAAAGGGTTCGCCGCTACCGTGATCGTAAATCCACGGGTCGAGAAGCAAGGTTTTTTCAGGGATTGGCGGAATCCCAAAGGCAATTCCTCGAGGGGATTCACCTTTATCAAACGGGGAAACCCGTCGATGCAAAACAACGGTGGCAGGAAGTGATTGATTGTTATGACACGATTCCAGAGGCCCTTCCCTGGGTTCAATTGGCAAGGGATGCCCTAGGGGAAAAGCTGTCCCTTCAAGCGTCCAAATCCCCGGAAATGCTACCTTCTGATTTTTTGGGGGCTTTGGACCAAATTCGCCACGACATCAAACAGGGAAACAAAGGATTCGCCAAAACGCGCTTGAATTCCTTGAAGAAGCTTCATCGTGATGATCCTATATTGCTTGAAAAACTGAAGGCTTTTGAACTGGATATTGGTTCCTGAATTCCAAACCCTTCTCGAATTTCCGGGTTTGTTTGGGCAGAATTGGCACGCATGGTTAATCCACCTGATGAGTATTTGGTTAAGGAGGCCTTGACTGGTCAATATTGGAATTTGGCTTTTAACGACTCGCATTTGCAAGCGAAAACGGCCACCGACCCAACCCCTGAAAAAACCTCCAATCTTTGGCTTAGCCCACTTTTGGGCGACCCCCAAATCAACGGTGGCCTAGGTTTTTCCTTTGGCCAGCCGGGAACCGATATTGGTCCATTGGCAAGGTTGGCAGATAATTTACTTCACCGTGGAATGGGTTGGATACTTCCAACCTTTATTACAGACAAGCTGGACCATTTGGCCAATGCCCTCCACCAAATGGAGGTCTTTTGTCAAAAAAAACCTTTTTTGCGTGCCTTTTGTCCGGGATACCACCTGGAAGGCCCTTGGATTAGTCCAGAGGATGGCTTTCGGGGTGCCCATCCGAAAGCATGTGTAATTTCGCCTGTTTGGCAGGATTTTGAGCGCTTGCAAAGGGCTGCAAATGGTAATATCCGATTGGTGACTTTAGCTCCAGAAAGCCCGGGTGCCCTGTCAATGATCCGAAGGTTGGTTGCAAATGGGGTAATGGTATCCATTGGTCACACCCGAGCCTCAGGCACCCTGATTCGTGAAGCAGCCGAGGCTGGGGCGACCCTATCAACTCATTTGGGAAACGGAATTTCTCCAATCATTCCCCGACATGAAAACCCCTTTTGGGGCCAATTGGCAGAGGGGCGATTAACGCCTAGCATTATCCCCGACGGCCACCATTTGCCTGTAGATTTCATCCAAACGGTAATCGCCGCCAAAGGACTTTCCCAGGTAATTGTTACTGCCGATTCTTCCCCCTTGGCTGGGCTTCCATTTGGGACCTATACCCTATGGGATACCAAGGTGGAAGTCACCCAAGAAGGAAGAGTTGGTATTCCCGGATCCGGCTTGTTGGCCGGGTCAGGTTGTTTTACAGATGAGTGCCTTCGTTGGTTGGTCCATAATGTCCCATTAACTTTAAGGGAGGCCATTCCCTTATGTGGACCTCAAACCGCCAAAGCGTTGGCAATTTCCCCTATTGGGGCCAATTTTCAGCAATCTTTTGCCCTAATAGATGGGAAATCCCCCATTCCCTTTGAGGTGGTTGGTGTGGTTTTTGATGGGAAAATCATTAGGAGAGATTGGCTTAGGCAGTAATTCCCGGCTTCAAAAAAAAGATGCGCCCTGATTTACCCATTGTGAAAGGTCTCCTGTTGAGAC
>SXGS01640881.1_pt1 | contig 12585 bp, 12 predicted proteins | sample 3174681 | NCBI WGS metagenome assembly SXGS01 (sample SAMN11356861, study PRJNA531348) | freshwater metagenome | isolation source: freshwater sample F1-80 | place: China: Fuxian Lake, Yuxi | collected 2017-12-25
CGCGCCGACCGACCCCGCCGCGATCGCCCGCGACGCCGTCGCCGCCGAGCGCACCCGCGTCGCCACCATCGGCCAGCTCGTCGCGCGCGCGCGCCTCGGCGACGAGGTGCGCGACCAGCTGATCGGCGAGGGCGCCACGGTCGAGCGCGCCCGCGAGGCCATCCTCGATCGCCTGACCGCCGCCGACGGCGCCGTCCAGACCCGCGCCACCGTGCAGGTGACGAACGACGAGCTGATGAACCACCGCGCGGGCGTGATGAACGCGCTGCTCAACCGCTACGACCCCGCCACCTACAAGATCGAGGGGCTGGGTGCGGAGTATCGCGGTTTCTCGCTGCTCGAGATCGGCGCGGAGTACATGGCCCGCAGCGGCGTCAAGCTGCGCGGCTCGCCGGCCGAGCGCGCGCAGATCCTGCTCGGCCTGCACCAGCGCGCCGGCGGCGGCCTGCACTCGACCTCGGACTTCCCCTACATCCTGGCCGACGTCGCCAACAAGACGCTGCGCCGGGCCTACGAGGCCGCGCCGCAGACCTTCAAGCCGTTCACCCGCCAGACCACCGCGATGGACTTCAAGCCGCTCTATCGCAACCAGCTCGGCGACGCGCCGGCGCTGCTCAAGGTCAACGAGGGCGGCGAGATCACCTCGGGCACGATCGGCGAGGGCCGCGAGTCCTACCGGCTGCTCACCTACGCGCGCAAGGTGGCGCTGACCCGCCAGACCATCATCAACGACGATCTCGGCGCCTTCACCCGCATCCCCGAGCTGTTCGGCCGGTCGGCGGCCGACCTGGAGAGCGACACGGTCTGGGGCATCGTCACGGCGAACGCCGTGATGAACGACGGCGTCGCCCTCTTCCACGCCACCCACGCCAATCTCTACGGCGCCGCGACGGTCATGAACGTCACCACGCTGGGCGAGGGTCGCAAGGCGATGCGGCTGCAGACCAGCCTCAACAGCAGGTACATGAACGTCCAGCCGCGCTTCGTGCTGCTGCCGACCGCCATGGAGACGCAGGCCGACCAGGTGATCGCCAGCGTGACGCCGGCCCAGGCCAGCCAGGTCACGCCGCAGTGGGTGCGCAGCCTGACGCCGGTCGTCGAGCCGCGCCTCGACGCCAACTCGTCGACCAGCTGGTATCTCGCCGCCGATCCCGGCCAGATCGACACCATCGAGTACGCCTATCTCGCCGGCCAGGAGGGCGTGTTCCTGGAATCGAGGGTCGGCTTCGACGTCGACGGGCTGGAGATCAAGGCCCGCCTCGATCTCGGCGCCAAGGCGATCGACCATCGCGGGCTCTACAAGTTCGCCTGACGGCGCGGCCGTCGCCTTTCGCCTCCACCACTGGCCCGCCGCCGGCGCGTTCATCGACCGCCTTGCCGGCGGCGGCCCCCGTCTAGAAGGAACAGCCTCCCATGGCCACGAACTACGTGCAGCCCGGCAAGATCGTCCGGGTCACCGCGCCCTCGACCCGCGTCTCGGGCGACATCGTCCTGGTCGGCGCCGGCCTGATCGGCGCGGCGCTCCATTCCGCCACCACCGGCGACGAGCTCGAGATGCAGCTCGACGGCGTCTGGACCGTGCCGAAGGACACGACCCAGGCCTTCGCCGCCGGCGCGCCGGTCTACTGGAACGACTCCGCGCGCGCGATGAACAAGTCGGCCGCCTACACCTACGCCGGCGTCGCGCTCGACGCGCCCAACACCGCGGCGACGACGATGAAGGTGATCCTGAACTACCCGAAGCGCTGACCCGCCGGAGGCACGGTCATCTCCCTCTGGTCGCTGGCGGCCGACGCCGCGGTCCTCGACCCGCACATGGCCGCGGACGGGGTCTACACGGCCCCGACCACGGGGGCGGCGGGCGTCGAACTGCGCGTCGTCCTGCGCGCGGGCGAGCAGGACGCGGCGCTGCTCGGCGTCGGCATCAGCCGGCCCTCGGTGCTGGCCGACGTGCGCGTCACGGAGCTGGCCCAGCCGGCCGAGGGCGGCACGCTCGCGGTCGGCGCCGAAAGCTTCCGCGTGCGCACCTTCCGCAAGGATGCCGAACGCGTCGTCTGGCAACTCGATCTCGAGCCCGGCTGATCGGCCGGGCATCCCCTCACCATCCGCAAGGCCCCGTTCCCCGGGGCCTTTTCTTTTGACAGGTGACGATCATGGGACACGGTGACGACATCATGGCGACGGCGGACGCGCGGCGCGTCCGCCAGGCCGATCTCCATCAGCCGCGCCGCAAGGTCATCCTCGGCGACGGCAAGCGCCAGCACTGGACGGCGACCTACGAGGGCAATCCGCACATCGCCCGGCCCGACGAGCTGAAGGCGGGCGATGTCGTCAACTGGGTGCTGAACAGCCCCTACCAGCATCGCCCCTACGTCCATCCCTGGGGCATGACCAAGGAGCCGCCCGAGGCGCGCCTGCCCTACCGCCAGGATTTCCGCGCCTCCCCGGGCGATCTCTTCTTCGCCGAGGGCGAGCGCGCCCGCGCCGCCGCCGAGGCCGCGCGGCTCGGCCGCTTCGTCGTCGTCGAGCCGATGACCAAGGGCAATTTCGGCAACAACAAGGCCTGGCCGGTCGCGCACTGGGAGCGGCTGGCCGCGATCCTGACGGGCGAGGGCCACACCGTCGTGCAGATGGGCCCGGAGGGCGTGCCCGCGCTGCCCTTCGCGCGCCGCGTCGTCACGCCCAGCTTCCGCGACGCCGCCGCGCTGCTGGCGCATGCGAGCCTGATCGTCACCACCGACGGCGGGCTGCACCACGCCGCCGCGGCGGTCGGCACACCCGCCGTGGTGATCTGGGGCGCGCGCACCGATCCGCGGATCCTGGGCTATCCCTGGCATCGCAACATCGTCGCCGACGTCGCCCGCACCTCGTGCTTCTGCGCGAGCTGGTTTGAATGCGCGCACTGCCGCGAGGCGATGGCGTCGATCGATCCGGCAACGGTGGCACGCGCGGCGACCGAGCAGCTCGGCAGCGAGCTTGGCGGATCCATCTGGATCTTCGTGCCCTCGCGCGGCCGGCCCGATCGTCTGGCGGAACTCGCGGCGAGCGCGCTCGGCCTCGCGCGCCATCCGGCGCGCGTGCGGTTCCTGGTCGGCGTCGACCGTGACGATCCGGCTGGCGCCGATGCCTATCGCTCGGTAGCCGAGCGGTTTCTGCCGGCGATGGACCTGGTCTTCCTCGACCCCGGCCGATCCGTGCCGGCGATCGTCGAGGGCATGACGGCGGATGCGGGGTTCAACTATCTCGCGCGGCCGAGCGATCTCGTGATGGCGCTCGGCGACGACGTGGTGTTCCGCACGCCCGGCTGGGACTGGTCGCTCGACAAGATGCTCTGCGACTACCCCGACGCTCTGGTCGTCGGCTTCATGAACGACGGGCGCGGCCGCGACAAGGCCGAGCACGTCGTCGCCACGCGCGCCTGGATCGAGGCCGCCGGCTACTTCCTGCCGCGCCACTTCGAGCATTTCTCGGCCGACGCCTGGGTCGAGGACGTCGCCCGCCGTGTCGGCCGCCGGCTCTTCCTGGAAGGCGTCGTCGCCGAGCACCGCCATTTCAAGTACGGCCTGGCCGAACGCGACGCCACCTACGACATGAAGCGCGCGCCCGGCCCCGGCGGATCCATGTCCGAGCGCGACCTGGTGCGCTACGAGGACGGCGCCGCCGAGCGCGCGGCGACTGCGGACCGCATCCGCGCGCGTCTGGCCGAGCTGCCCGGCATGGCCTCGGCCGAGACCGCGCCCCTCGTCCCGGTCGCCCCTCCGGCCGTTGGAGCCGCGGCATGAACCGGATCTTCATCGGCTGGGACAGCCGCGAGGTCGACGCCTGGCAGGTCTGCCATTCGTCGATGGTGCGCCGCAGCTCGATGCCGCTCGACATTCAGCCGATCGTGCTCGACGCGGTGATGCGCCGCCGTCTCTACAAGCGGCCGACGGGCGTGCTCACCGACGCCCAAAACCTGTCGGCGCTCGCGGAGCTGTGGGACACCATCTCCGACGCGCCGATGGCGACCGAGTTCGCGATCTCGCGCTTCCTGGTGCCCTGGCTGGCGCCCGACCGGGCCGGCTGGGCGCTGTTCTGCGACGCCGACTTCCTCTTCCTCGCCGACGTCGCCGAGCTCTTCGCGGCGGCCGATCCGAACAAGGCGCTGATGTGCGTGCAGCACGCCTACACGCCGTCGACGGCGCGCAAGATGGACGACCAGGAGCAGACCCGTTATGCGCGCAAGAACTGGTCGAGCCTGATGCTCTGGAACCTCGGGCACCCGGCGCACGAGCGCCTGACGCTCGACATGGTCAACACGATCCCCGGCCGCGACCTGCATCGTTTCTGCTGGCTCGAGGACGGCGAGATCGGCGCGCTCGACGCGCGGTGGAACCTGCTGGTCGGCGAGCAGCCGGTGCCGGTCGACGCCCGCGCGCTGCACTACACGCTGGGCGTGCCGTCGATGGCGCGCGACAGCGCGGAGGCCGGCCCGTGGTGGGCGGAGAAGGCGATCGTCGAGGCCAACCTGCGCAACCGCCGCGCCTGGTCGCCCGCCATCCGCCGCGAGATCGGTTTCCTGCCGGAGGGCGAGGAATGAGCGCCGACCTCGCCCCCGCTGCGGCGACCGGCGTGCCGGTCAACCGCAACCGCGCGCCCGATCTCGCGCCCGCGCCCGCGACCATCTACCTGCCCGACGATCCGCCGTGGAAGCCGCGGGTGCTCCAGACCCTGGCGGCCCAGGCGCTGCTGCGCACGGTGCCCGCCGCCGACGCCTGCCTGCGCGCCGGTCCGGCGATCGTCGGTGGCCTCGCGCGCGGCAGCCTCGACGTCATGCGCGCGGCCCGCGTCCGGCGGGCCGAGACGGGCGAGCCCTATCTCTTCGTCGACCGCGCCTATTTCAACGGCGGTCATCAATATGGCGCGGCGCATCCCAACCCGCGCTACCGCTTCGTCTGGAACGCCTACCAGCACCACGCGGTCGACGCGCGCCGCGCGGCCGACCTGCGCCGCTTCGAGCGCACCGGCCTGCGCCTGGAGGCCTGGCGGCGCGGCGGCCGGCACGTGCTGGTCTGCCCGCCGGCGACGCCCGAGGTCTGCGCCCTGTTCAACCTCTTCACCTGGGCCGACGACACGCTGCAGCGTCTGCGGCAGCTCACCGACCGGCCGCTGCGCGTGCGCCCGAAGGGCGACCCGACGCCGCTCATGACCGACCTCGCCGACGCGCATGCGGTCGTGACCCCGCTCTCGACCGTGGCGATCAGCGCGGCGCTGGCGGGCGTGCCGGTCTTCGTCCACGCCGAATCGGCCGCGGCCCCGGTCGGCTCGACCGACCTCGACCGGATCGAGACGCCCGCGCGCGGCGACCGCGCGCTCTGGGCCGCCGCGCTCGCCTGGGGCCAGTTCGAGATGAGCGAGATCGCCTCGGGCGTCGCCTGGGGCGTGCTGAAAGAGGACGTCACGCCATGATCAAGCTCACCCTCGGCCTCGACGCCGCGCCGCGCCTCGCCGTCGACGGGCTGCTGCCGCTCGGCCGCGTGCTGCGCGGCGCGGAGCCGCGCGAGATCCGGCGGTTCCTGGCGACGCGGCCGGTCTACGACCACCACGTGCCCGCGCGCTCCGACCGCGTCGGCCGATCGCCGGAGGTCCAGGCCAAGCGCGGGCCGTTCGGCAGCTACGACCAGGCCGACGTCATGGCCGCGCCGCACCTGCTCGAGCTCGCGACCCAGCCCGCCCTGCTCGATCTCGCCGCCGCCCATCTCGGCCAGCCGCCGCTGCTCTACGCGCTCCAGGCGCGCTGGACGTTTCCCCCGGGGCCGTGGGGCGCGGGCCCGGCCAAGACCCAGGCGCCGCACCGCGACCACGACGACGCCCGCTTCCTGGTCATGATGATCTTCCTGACCGACGTCGCCCCCGCGGGCGACGACGGCCGGGCCGACGGCGCGCATGTCTACTGGACCGGCACGCACGAGACCGCCGATCGCGCCGCACCGCCCGCCGAGGGCTGCGTCGTCGTCGCCGGCCCGGCCGGCACGGCGCTGCTCGAGGACGGGCGCGGCTGGCACCAGGCGCTGCCGCCCGCGGCACCCCGGCTGGCGGCCTGGGCGCGCTGGGGCGTGTCGCCGCGCAACCTCGCCTATGTCAACGACCGCACGCGCGCGCTGCCGGTGGCCGAGCTCGGCGACCGGCCGTTCACCCAGGCCTGGCGGGAGTCGCTGCCGCTGCGGCTGGCGACCGCGCCGCTGGTCGCGGCCTGAGAAACGCCGATGACCCTGGCGGTCCGTGAGCAGATCCTGGTCGCGGTCAAGGCGCGGCTGGCGACGATCGCCGGCGTCACGGTCGAGCGCAACCGCAACCGCCCGGTCCAGGCCTTCCCGGCGCTCGTCCTGCGCGACGGCGGCACGGCGCCGGGCGAGAGCGTCACCGGCCGCCAGGGCTGGGGCCTTCAGCTCGACGTCGAGGGCTGGGTCTCGGCCGCCGACGGCGATGCCGCCGGCGCCGCGCTCTCGGAACTGCAGGCGCGCGTGGTCGAGGCCTTCGCCGCCGACCAGACGCTGGGCGGCCTCGCGGTCGACGTGACCGAGGGCGAGACCCAGGTCGACCTCGACGACGGTGCCGGCCGCGCCGTCACCATGGGCTTCTCGACGCTCTTCACCGTCCAGTTCTGGACGCGCCCCTTCGATCCGCGCACGGCCGCGCCTTAAGTCGCGGCCGCTCCGGTAAATCGCCCGGCGAACCGCGTTCGCCATGATCATCTGAAAGGACACGGATCATGCCCCAGCGCACGCTGCGTTCCCGCAACGGCGTCGTCGCCTTCAAGCTCGAGACCACGGCCGGCGTCGACGCCGCGCCGGCGACCACCGACGCCATGCTGGTCGAGAACCTGCGCATCACCTTGGACCAGCAGCTGGTCGAGACCAACGAGATGACCGGCTATCTCGACCCGCGCGCGCCGATCCCGGGCGGCATCCGCGGCCGCATCGAGTTCGACACCTACCTCAAGGGCTCGGGCACCGCCGGCGTCGCGCCCGAGTTCGGCGACCTCTTCCGCATCAGCGGCTGGACCGAGACGCCGGTCACCGCCGAGGTCGGCGCGCCGACCACGGTCGCCGCCGGCGCCTCGACCTCGGTCACGCTGGCCTCGCCCGCCGTCGCCGTCGCCCAGGCCTATCGCGGCATGCCGGTCCAGCTCACCGGCAATCCGGCGGCCGGCGCGATCGCCTTCCTCTCCGACTACACGGCGGCCCGCGTCGGCACGCTGGTGCAGGAGTTCGCCCCGGCGCTCTCCGGCTCGACCTTCTTCAAGATCCTGAAGAACGTGCTCTACAGCCCGACCTCCGATCCCGACCAGATCAAGTCGGGCACGCTCGACGCCTACCTCGACGGGCTCAAGTACAAGTTCCTCGGCTGCGGCGGCACCTTCACGCTGCGCCTCACCGCCGGCCAGGCCGGGCGCATCTCCTGGTCGATCACCGGCATGTTCTCGGCCAAGACCGACGCCGCGGTGCCCGCGGTCGGCTCGTTCGACGCGACGCGGCCGCCGGTCTGGCGCGATTCGGACGGCGCGTCGGGCTACATGCTGGCGAACTACCAGGAGCTGGCGCTGCGCGACTTCAGCTTCGACAACGGCAACAACCTCGTCTACCCCGACAACCCGAACGCCGTGCAGGGCTTCGACCCGACCGTGCTGGTGTCCCGCCGCCTGACCGCGACGCTGAACCCGCTCGCCCGCCTGGTCGCGACGGCGAACGCGCTCGCCGACATGCAGGCGGGCACCGCGCGCATCATGCACGCGCGGCTCGGCGCCACCGCCGGGAACCGCGTCGCCGTCACCCTGCCCGCCGCCCAGGCGACGCAGTTCCAGCCGGGCGACCGCGACGGGCTGATGACCGAGGAGCTCACGGTCTTCTGCTCGGGCGAGGATGCCGGGGCCGTCATCTGCTTCTTCTGAGTCTGTCTCCCCGAACGGCGCCGCGGCGCCGTTCGGGCGAGTTGTCGTCACCAACAACGGGGGATCCCATGAACGTCAGCTTCCTGCCGGTGGCGCCGAACGCCGTCGCCATCTTCGATCCGCTGGCCGAGCAGCTGGCCCAGCTGCGCGAGACCCACGCGCGCGCGCTCGACGAGGGGCTCGCCGGGGGGCTCGACGAGGCGAAGGCCACGCCGGAGCGCGACGCCGTGATCGTGCGCGGCATCAATGCGCTCAACCAGGCGATCGCCGCCGTCTCGGCCGAGATCGAGGCGAAGCCCGACCGGCCGGTCTACCGCATCGCCGTCGGCACCTATCTCCAGCGCGCCGCCTGGCGCCGCGACGTGCGCGCGACCGGCTGCCGCTATCCCGGCGACGCCGAGATGTACGCCGTGCTGCGCGGCCTGGTGCGCGCCGCCGCGCCCGAGCGGCTCGACGCCATGCTCGAGCTGATCGACCAGCACGAGGCCGCCATGGCCGCCCAAGGCACCGGCGCGACCGTCGACGAGGATCTGAACGCCGACTTCGCCCAGGTCGAGCGCCTGGCGCTGGAGATCCCGGACTACGCCCGGCTCGACGCCGAGCGCCAGCACTGGCGCGAGGTCGCGCCCTACATGGCCGCGCGCGGCTTCCTGGTCGGCTGGGACAACGTCACGAGTGACGGCGCGCCCCTGCCGTTCCGCCGCGTCGAGAGCCAGGCCGGCCAGCGCCACGTCCCCGACGAGCTGCTGGCCCGCCTGCCCGAGGCCGACCTGCGCGCGATCGGCAATCGCGCCATCCGCCTCATGCACGTGGACAAGAGTGCGGAAAAAAACTCCGCCTCGCCGTCGCCGTCGCCCTCGAGCCCGACAGCTACGCCGGCGGCCTGAGGCCGCCCGACCGCGGCCCCGGCTGGCTGATCTTCGGCGAGCTGCACCCGACCAACCCGCGCCTCGGCCTCGACGAGGCCGATTTCGAGATGGTCCGGCTGTGGTCGTTCCACCGGCGCTCCGACATGGGCGCGCCCGGCCACCTGCCCAGCGCGGGCGGCGCCGGCGACCAGGCGGCGGCGATGCTCGACGCGTTCCAGGCGATGGACGCGGCGGCGGCCGAGCTCAGGCAGCGCGACGAGGACGGATCTAGCGGCGGGCGATCCGGTGGCGCCGGGCCTGGGTCGCGGCGGTGATGGCGTCGAGCTCGGGCGCGTCCACGTAGCCCTTGGGGGCGGGGAAGCGCAGATCCTCGGCCGAGAGCGGGCGGGGCGCGGGCGGCGGCGTGTCGGCCGCCTCGGCCCGCCGGGCGCGTGCCCAGACGAACCAGGTGCCGAGCGCGGCGGCGATGACCGCCGGCCAGACGCCCATCTCGGGCGGCGTGATGAACCAGACCAGGACCGGGAGAAGGGTGCCGACCAGGATGTTCATGACGCCATTCTATCACCATTCCGGTTGCGGTCGATGATCCGCTTCGGCACGCCCGGGCTGGACGCGGCCGGCGGCCTGCGCGCCGACATCCTGGCCGACGCGGGCGCGATCGCCGCCGCCGTGGTCGAGGAGACGCGCCGCGTCACCTTCGGCCTGCGCGACCGGCTGCGCGGCCAGGTGCGCCAGGCCTTCCGCCCGACGCCCGCCTTCGCGCGCAAGCAGTACGGCCAGAACGTCGCCAACACGGTGAAGGCGCGCGTCTACCAGGATCCCGACGGCAGCGTCACCGGCTTCGTCGCCTGGAACTGGCGCCTCGGCCGCGTCCATACCCTCGGCCGCACCATCACGGCCGGCGGCGAGCGCTTCCTCGCGATCGCCCTGCCGGCGGCCTCCCGCCTCGGCCTCGACCGGGCGGAGGAAGAGCGTGGCGGTTCCAACCAATTCAGCGAGGGCAACCGCGCCAAGCGCGCGCGGCTCGCGCTCGCCGCCGGCAAGTTCGGCCGGCTGCACCTGATCCCGACCGAGCGCGGCTATCTGCTGGCGATCGAGCGCGGCCAGGCCGAAGAGGCCGGCCTCAAGTCCGGCCGGGCCAAGGCCAAGCCCGAGCTGGTGCCGCTCTTCGTCCTGGTGCGCCAGGTCAGCCTGCGCGGCCGCGTCGACTTCAAGGGCGCGATCCGCGCCGCCGACGCCGAGCTGGGCGACGCGGTCGCCCGGCGCCTCGCCGCCCTGCCGTAAGGCCGCCCGCCGATGGCCAGCCGCAACCTCACCTACCGGCTCTCGATCGAGGGGCTCGACGCGTTCAAGCGCGCCCTCGACGACATGGGCAAGGCGGGCGAGGCGGCGAAGGCGCGGCTCGACAAGCTGGGCGGCGATCCGGCCCAGGCCAAGGCGATCGACGATCTGCGCGCCAAGCTGCAGAAGCTGAACGTCACGGTCGACGACGGCGCGCGCGCGCAGCTGCGCATGGCGGCGGCCGAGAAGACCGCGCGCGAGGGTTTCGAGAAGGGCCTGATCACCCAGGCCGAGATGGACCGGCTGATCGCCCAGGCGAAGTCGCGCTGGGACGGCCATACGCGCTCGGTCGCCGAGGCCGAGCGCGGCATGCGCGGCCTCGCCGGCACGATCGGCGGCGGGCTGCGCCAGGGGCTGGGCGATCTGGTCGCCCGCGTGCCCGTGGTCGGCGCCGCGCTCGCCGCCATGGGGGCGTCGGGCCTGCTGGCGGCGCTCGATGTCGGCCGCCTGGCGACGACGCTGGCGGCCGGCGTCGTGATCGCCGAATCGAGCGAGCGCGCCTACGCCCGCGCCGTGGTCGCCTTCCAGTCGACCGGCCGCGCCGCGATCGGCGGCCGCGACCAGGTCAAGGCCTATGTCGACGAGATCGCCCAGATCCCGGGCGTGACGCGCTCGGCCGCGGAGGAGATCGTCACCTCGCTCGGCCGGGCGCGGCGCACCGGCGGCGAGGCCTTCGCCGATCTGGCCCGCGTCGCCGCCGACTACGCTGCGGCGACCGGCGAGACCGTGCCGCAGGCGCTGAAGGGCCTGACCGAGGGCCTGGCCGACCCGATCGCCAAGATGCGCGAGCTCGACGAGCGGTTCGGCTTCCTGACGCTGGAGCAGGACCAGGCGATCCGCGCGCTCGCGCGCTCGGGCGACCAGCTCGGCGCCTACCGCAAGCTGGTCGGCCTGCTCGGCGCGTCGCTGGCGGACCTGAACGACAAGGCGATGACGCCGCTCGAGCGCGGGCTCGACGGGCTCGCCAAGAGCTGGGACCGCTTCAAGCAGTCGCTCGCCGAGACGCGGCCGATCACCTTCGCGCGCGACGCGCTCGGCGGCTTCCTCAACTTCGCCGCCGACGTGGCGCAGGGCAAGGCCGGGCCCGGCAGCGGCGCGCCGCTGGCCCAGGCCCACGCCAAGCTGTTCGCCGACCTGCCCGACTATGGCGGGCTGCTGACCGTCTGGCGCTCCGGCCGGACCTTCCAGGACCCGCAGCTCACCGCCACGCTCAACCTGATCGCCAACCTGCTGCGCGATCTGGGCGAGCGTGGCCGCGAGGGGCCGCTCGGGCCCCAAGGCTCGGGCGGGCCGGGCGATCTCGGCGCCTTCCCGGTCGTGTCGTCGTCCGGGCCGCTCGCCGGCGCCGCGCGGGGACCGCGCGCGGGCATCGGCGACCTGCTCGACGCCTACAACGATCTCGATCTGAAGCGCGCGGCGCTCAAGACCGAGATCGACAAGCTGTCGAAGGCGCTGGGCGAGCTCGCCGTCGGCGAGGACGATCTCGCCGACAAGATCCGCGCGGCGATCAAGGCGCGCGAGGTGGCGATCGCCGCGCTGAAGACGCCGCTCGAGCAGTCGACCCAGGCGCTGGCCGACGCCCAGTTCGTCGCCTCCCAGCCCCAGGGCCTGCGCGGCGCGGTCGCGGCCGGCCGCTCGGCGCTGCGCGGCGCCCAGACCAATCCCGACGCCGCGGCCGACGCCCACGTCATCGCCTTCAAGGCCTACCGCGGCTCGCTCGCCGGCCAGTCGGCCTCGGCGCGCGACGAGCTGGAGGTCATGCGCGCCCAGGCGACGGGCCTGCGCGAGCTCGCGCGCGCGCGCCTCACCGACGGCAAGGCGACGCTCGAGGCCCAGGCGGCGCTGGAAGCGCGCATCGCCAAGATCCGCAACGCCACCGTCGACGAGAAGGCCTACGCCGCGCAGATCCTGGAGCGCCTCAAGGCCGAGGCCGACGCCGAGACCGCGAGCAAGGTGGCGGCCCGGGACGACGAGATCGCGGTGCTGGAGCTCAAGAAGTCGCTGATCGGCCAGATCCCGGAGCTCCAGAACCGCGAGATCGAGAACCTGCTGGTGATCCAGGACCTGCGCCGCCGCGGCGTCGCCCTGGACGGCGACGCGGCCAAGGCCCTGATCGCCAGGACCGACAAGTACGGCCGGCTGAAGGGCGAGGTCGAGGCGCTGGAGCGCCAACAGCAGCGCTTCGACAACGCCGTGCGCAAGTCGGCCGAGGGCGTGGTCGACGATCTCGGCCGCGCGGTCGAGAGCGTGTTCTCCGGCGACAAGATCGACGACTGGGGCAAGACCGTCCGCCGCTGGATCGGCTCGCTCGCCGCTGACATGGTGAAGCTGGCGATCCTGCGGCCCGCCGCCGGCACGGTCTTGAGCGCGCTCGGCTTCGCCAATGTCGGCCGCGACCTGGGCGCGCCGCTCTCGGCGGCCGGCGGGGCCGCCGCCGGCGCGGCC
>SXGS01068270.1_pt1 | contig 12581 bp, 14 predicted proteins | sample 3174681 | NCBI WGS metagenome assembly SXGS01 (sample SAMN11356861, study PRJNA531348) | freshwater metagenome | isolation source: freshwater sample F1-80 | place: China: Fuxian Lake, Yuxi | collected 2017-12-25
ACACAAGACCGCTTCGGTGGTGATGTCCCAAGCCTTTGGGATCCCTGCTTTCCCCGTCGATACGCACATTTTTCGCCTGGGGCGTCGGTGGGGTCTTTCGGTCGGACACACCGTCGAGGCGGTGGAGGCCGATCTCAAGCGCATTTATCCTGCGGAACTCTGGAATCGCCTGCATTTGCAGATCATCTTCTTCGGTCGCGAACATTGTCCGGCGCAGCGACATCTTCCCTCGGAATGCCCCATTTGCTCTTGGGCTGGCGTGGAGGTGCCTCCCCTGCCCGAGAAGAAGCCCCGAAAACCGAAATGAGCGAGCTTCATCCTCACTTAGCAGAGTTGGCACGTGCCTTGGTCGACGAGCAACGTTGGCAGCAGCAAGAACACGATGCCGTTCGGCGACTTCCCCCCGAACAGCAGGTCGAACGCGGATTCGCGTGGATGCCGCTGCGGGTAGAAACCGTGGAAAGCGTGTCCGGGCGTCGCAGTCTGATCCGGTTCCGTGCCAACAAGGAAAGCGTGCTCCACGATGGCATTTCCGCAGGCGATCCCGTTTCCGTCGGCGCGGTCGGCACCGTACCCGCCGTCGATGGGATCGCCCTGGGCGCCGAAGGCAAAGTGGCGGAAGTGCTGGTGGAAGGTCTCTTTGATGACGAACGCCCCCAATGGGTCGTCAAACGCTTCGATCCCACAACCTTTTCACGGTACCGGGCCGCGCTCCAAACCGCACAGCAGCGTGTTTCGCCTCTTCGCGACGTACTTCTCGGGCTCAGAGCTCCTAGCGAACCCGACGCGCACGGCATTCCCCCGATTCGCGGCGCCCTCAACGATGCCCAACGCCACGCCGCGGAAATTGCGATTCGCGCGCCAGAGTTAGCGCTCATCCACGGTCCTCCCGGGACCGGCAAGACGGCCGTCATCACCGAATTGTTCCGCGCCTTGGTCAACAAAGGCGAGCGGCCCCTGGGTCTCGCCGACAGCAACGCCGCCACCGATCACCTCGCGCTTCGCGCTGCACAGGCCGGCCTTGATGTGGTTCGAATAGGGCATATCGCTCGAATGAGTGCGCACGTCTACCCTCTCTCCCTGGAAAGGCGAATCGCTGACGGCCCGCACTCCAGGGTGTTGCGCGATCTTCAGCGGGAGCTCACCCGACTCGCCAACGACGATTCGCCCGGAGCCCATCGCGAACGCCGAGTTTTGTTCGAGGAAAAAGACACCGTCGAGAATCAAGCGAGAACGGCTGCTTTGGAGAGCGCCGATGTCATTTGCAGCACGCTCGGCACCTTGGCGAAGCTGGGAAGTGAACTTCCTCCAACACAAACAGCGATCGTGGACGAGGCCACCCAGGCGATCGAACCCGCGATCTGGGCCGTCGTTCCGTTGGTGGAACGCCTCATCCTTGTGGGAGATCCCCACCAATTGGGTCCGGTGGTGCTGGAACCGCACAACCGCTTGGAGCGCTCACTTCTGGATCGACTAGTGAAAAATGTCGACCGAACCTCTCTTCCCATCCCGATGCTTCGGGTACAACACCGCATGCACCAACGGATCGCCGATCTCGTAAACCCAATTTACCAATTGCAGCTGGAGGCGCACTCCTCGGTCAAAAATCACTTACTCTGTGATCTTCCGGGTGTACATTCGTCATCGTTGACCGAGCGACCGGTGGTGTTCGTAGACACCGCCGGCGCGGGATTCGAGGAACAACGCGACCCGGTGACCTTGTCATGGTTCAACCCCGGGGAAATCGAGGTGATCGCTAAGGCGGCGGCGGCACTTCAAGAGGCGGGGGTCGCGCGTTCAGACATCGGAGTTATTGCTCCTTATTCCGCTCAGGTCGCCCGCCTTCAAGCACGGCCCGAACTGGCAGGGATCGAGGTCGCGACCGTCAATCGGTTCCAAGGTCGAGAAAAGGAAGCGATCCTGTGTTCGTTTGTGCGAAGCAACGACGATGGAGACCTCGGCTTTGTCGCGGATGTCCGCCGTCTCACCGTCGCTTTGAGCCGTGCGCGAAGGTTCTTGTTGTGCACCGGCGATTCGATCACGCTGTCGCGCGATCGGATCTTCGAGCATTTTCAATCGTGCCTGGAAGGCACCGACGCCTGGGAAACGGTCTGGCAGCCCCCTTGGACACTGTGAGTCCGGAACTAAGCATCGTGATCCCGGTGCTGGACGAGTCCGCGGTGATCGACGCGTTGATGGAGCGGCTCTTACCGTGTTTGAATGCCACTTCCTCGTGGGAAATCTGCCTCGTCGACGACGGTAGCACGGACGACAGCTGGGCCAAAATCCTCGCCTGGAGCCAACGAGAACCCCGAATTTTCGGCGTTTCGCTCTCGCGAAACTTTGGACATCAAGTGGCCATTTCGGCGGGCCTGGACCACGTCCGCGGCGACGCAGTCGTGATCATGGACGCGGATTTGCAAGATCCACCCGAGGTGATCCCCGAATTGATCGCACGCTGGCGAGAGGGTTTTGACGTGGTGTACGCGGTCCGCCGCACCCGGGAGGCCGAATCTCTCTGGAAACGAGCCTCCGCTGCTTTGTTTTACCGAGGCCTCCGAACGCTCACCAAGGTCGACATTCCCATCGACACGGGCGATTTTCGACTGATGAGTCGCCGTGTGGTCGACTCGCTTCGTCAGTTTCCCGAGCGCAACCGCTTCGTTCGTGGTTTGGTGGCATGGGCGGGTTTTCGCCAAACCCGGGTCGAATACGACCGCGCACCTCGTCACGCCGGACGCACCAAATACCCCCTCCATCGTATGGTACGGCTCGCCGGCGATGCGGTGGCCTCCTTCTCCACCCTTCCCCTCCGCCTGGCCACCGGCATGGGATTCACCATTTCTATCCTCTGTTTTGGGTACGCATTCTGGGCGGCCTACGCGACCTGGATTCACGGTCGGCCCGTCCCAGGCTGGGCTTCGCTGATGGTCGTGATTCTGCTGGTCGGAGGGGTACAGTTGATCTGCCTTGGGGTGATCGGCGAGTACATCGGCCGGATCTACGACGAGGTCAAACGACGCCCGCTCTATTTGGTCGGTGACACCTGCGGATCGCACATTCGACGCGAAATTGCGGCATCCTCGGGAAAACCCTCCCCCGTTTCGGTGTCTTTGCAGTAGACTCTGCGCGGAGGCCCGTTCATGTTTGCTTGGATCGCCCTGTTCAGCTCCGCTTTCGCAATCGCTCCGTTGGAGGTTCGGGTGGACCCCGACGTGACCTCGGTGAAACTCGTCTGTGGAAGCGACTCCTGGGAGTCCAAGCCCCATGATGGCGTTGCAACCTTCGATCGCGCACCGGACAACTGCCAGGTGTTGGTCACCCGCCCGGCAGGACAGATCAACGGTCCCGGAATCTATACTTGCACTGGAGGCACCTGCGTTTACCAGGACACGCCTCACCGGCCGGTGTCCAACGCTCCCGGTCGTCTGAATGTGGTGTTCACCGGCGCCTACGACACCCAGTGGCTTGAACTCAAGTGCGATGGCGGCTTTCGCGAACGAGTCGACATCACGGAAAATGCCGGCACCTTTGACGGCGTACCGAGCGGAGAATGCACCCTACTGTTCAAGGGCGCCACTCCCGCTCAATACCGTCCGGTGACCACCGGCACATACAAATGCCGTTTGACCGGGATCACTGCCGTTTGCGATCCGTTCAAGCCGTAACCACACGCGCGACACTCAGTTCAGGGTGTCCGGATCCACCAGAGCAAAAGGGGCGATCACCGCATCAAAGGTCTCCCCTTGCGCAGTCCGCATCTGGTAGGTGCCCTCCATCGCGCCAAGGGAAGTCGGCAGCGGGCAAGACGAGGTATATCGGTAGCTTTCGCCAGGTTCGAGCACCGGCTGCTCGCCGACCACCCCCGGCCCTCGAACCTGCTCAACGTGGCCGTTGGCGTCCGTGATCACCCAGTGCCTGCTCATCAGTTGCACCTGTCGATCGCCCACATTGGTGATTTGAATGGAGTACGAAAAAAACCATTGGCCCCGGCGCACATCGGTATGCTCCGGGTGGAACTTGCTTTCTACCTGAACTCGTACCCCTTGCGTCGTGCAATCCGACATAATCCCCCCGATGTCCCGCTGGAACCGCCCTATTCCTCGGATGACGCCACGGCAGGCGTCTCCAGGCCAAACGTCAATACCGCACCCGCGCCGGAGAGCTCGCGCGGAAAACGCAAAGCGCCTAGGCGTTCTTCCAAGCATGCCGTGGGTTCATCTCCGAGCGCATCGGGTCCGACCTCCAGCGCCACCGGCCGACCGTCGCCGTCTACGCTCAAGGAAAGCGTGGCCATGGGCTCCGTTTTGCCCTCGATCACGTTCGGCAAACACTCCGCCAACCAAAACCGACGCGCCCGCACCAGCGATCCGATAGCGTCGCTCTGACGGTCGCGAACGGGCCTCAGTAGTGCATCCGCTAGCGCTCCGCTCGCTTCTTCGACGGTGATCTCCGACGGGCGCACCAAGGTGAAGGAACCCAACGAAGGGAGCTCCTCCCCCGGAGACCACCGCTCCAAGCGCAACCATACCGAGGTGCCGCGTCGGCCCATATGGCCCGCCACTACCACATCCGCGCCTTGCTCAAACAGTACTTCGGGACTTTCGCCCGGTACGCCCGCGACAACCTCGATCCCCGGAATACCCCCGAGTGCGCGTGCCAACGCCAGATCCACCGCGTGGCGTTCGGATTCCGCCCCAAATCCATCGACTTCCGTTGACGTGAGCCCAATCCGCCACGAGGTCTTGCGGGATTGGGCTGTCGCCATCAAGACGTCTGAGGCGGTAGACACCGCCGGGGCCAAGCCCGCCTCATGCAACGATCGGCACAACTCACTGCGCGACCAGTCCGACAGCTCTGGATCCGATGGATCCGCGGCGTTGCACGCCACAATCGCCGCCGACGCGACGACCCGCGGCACATACCAACCCGATTCGTGGGGAAGAACCAAGCAGTCGCCGTTGGCACAAGAAGGCACCACCGAAAAGGCATCTTCCCCTAGCCGATTTACGAGTTTTTCGACACCACCAATGCCAGTATTAAAGCCTAGAATCGCCAACGGAACCCGATCAGGGTGATCCTCCAGCGCCGGGCTCTCCAACAGGCCTTCCAGATGTCGCAGTGCTGCCGTAGTGGAACGCCGAAAATCGCGTCTTTCGTCCACTTCGCAGTGCTCGATCCGACAACCGCCTGCATCGAGGTATACACGCGACTCCCGAGGGGGAAGCTTGCGTCCCGGGGTAAACAATTCGTCGGATCCACTGAGCGTGCACGACGAAATGCGCAATCCCTCGTCGACCGCGACTTCCGGCAAAAACTGCCAGGGCCCACCCGCGCATTGCGGCGACACCAAGCCCGGATACATGCGGCTTTCCATATAGGGAATACCCAAAAGCACCTCGGGCAAACCTCGGCGCGCAATCAAGCTGCGGACCACCTTCAACGACGATCGCGTCTCTACGGCGCGGCGATCCAGGCGTTTTTTCTTGGCCTCTTGGAGCGCGTCGCCGACCAAACGCTCGAATTCCACATTGCCCGACAATTCGGGAAGGAACCACGCGACCGCCGCCACTTCGGGGGGCCGATTTGCCGAAGGCGCCTCGGCAACTATCGGCTGTGGAAGCAGAACTTCGAGTCCCGGAGCTGCACTCGCCCAATCGCAGGACCCTGAGACCGACAAACCCAAGGCGCCAAGCAGGCAACCCAGGAGCATCGCACTTTTTTGATTAAAACGTGCCGGGAACTGCATCCCCACGAATGTATTCAGTTCGGTGGATCTTCGCCAACCACAGAACCATCCGGAATGAGCACGCCGATGTAGTGCGTCCAAACCGGGTCTTCGTGCGTGCCTACCGAGAAAGTGTATTCATCAAACTCATGGGCCACCGGCTCGATCACCTCCTCCAATTTCAGCACTTCCTCCGCATAAAAATAGAACTCGCACCTCCCTCGGGTGAGGATCGCACCAGCAAAGGTTGCCCGATGTTCCTCGAAGGTGGCGGTGAGCATCTCCTGAAGGTCGGTGAGATCTTCCGCCTCATCTTCGTCGGGCATTCCATGTGGATCCGGGCGTAGCAGCTCCACTGCGGTGTATGCAAGCCACGGGAGCTCCGGATCCGGCGCGCGCAACCGCAACGCCAAATTCACCAGCACTTGTGCCGCATGTCCATCGATCCGACAAGGATAAGCGTCGACCACGGTTCCTCCCGCGCGCCCCTTATTCAACGTTCGGCGGATCCGCCGCAAACGGTTGAAACGGCTCCCCTTTTTCGTTACCTGCGGTTCATGCTGTTCGCCATAATGTGCCTTGCGCTCCAAATTCCGTTGATCGCGACCGAGTATGTGGAGCGGCCGTTGCTGCGTGGGGTGGTCAAGTTTCTGGCATCCGCCATGTTCTTGGGGCAAGCTGCGGTATGGGGTCCTTCCGCCTGGACCTGGGCTGCCCTGGTACTATCGGCGGCGGGCGACATGTTTCTCCTTTCCTCAGAGAAATCCTGGTTTCGCGCGGGGCTGATCGCTTTCTTGCTCGCACACGTCGCCTATGTGGTCGCCTTCTTTGACCGAGGGATTTCCTGGCCGATCTTCGGCATGTGCGTTCCCGCGATGGCGATCTCCGCGTGGGCCATTTCGCGTTGGCTCGGGGATCGACCGGGAAAGCTCCTTTTCGCCGTTCGCGCCTACATGACCGTCATTTCCTTCATGGTCGCCTGTGCGTTCGCAAGCGCCAATGGAAACTGGATTCTTCCGCTCGCGGCGGTGCTATTTTACGCCTCCGATCTGGCGGTCGCGCGCCAGCGTTTTATTCAACCCGAGCCTTTGAACCGCCTAATCGGGTTGCCACCGTACTATTTGGCGCAAATCCTATTCGCGACCTATCTCTAAGATCGGTCGCTGCAACCTATAAGATCGTCTTTCCAAGTGCGGATTGAATCAACCACACGGCCAAACGTCCGGTCTTGTTGGCGATATCGAGGGTGGGGTTGAGCTCCACCATCTCCATCCCCAACAATTTTCCGCTCGCAGCCGCGGTTTCGCAGACCAAATGCGACTCGCGAAGGTTCAACCCACCCGGAACCGGAGTTCCAACGCCAGGTGCATCGGCCGGGTCGACTCCGTCCAAGTCAAAAGAGAGGTGGACTCCCGCAGATGCGTAAGTGGCCCGCGCGAACGCTTCCCGCACGCATTCGGCCGTGCCGCGCGCGTCCATTTCGCTCATGGTGTACACGCGAACGCCCGTTTCCTTCACCAGCGGGATTTCCATTGTATCCACATCGCGGGCCCCGACGATCACCACATCGCGCGGGTCCAATGCAGGTTCATCCCCGGCCAACATCAACAGTTCTTTGGGACCGTACCCCAGCAAGGCGGCGAGTGGCATGCCGTGAATGTTGCCCGAAGGGGAGGTATCCGGCGTATTCATGTCGGTGTGAGCGTCGACCCAAACCACACCCACGCGCTTGCCGCGTTTGCGCCAGTACCGGCTCAAACCTGAAATGGTGCCAACGGCCTGGGCATGGTCTCCGCCAAGCACCAGCGGGAATCGGCCTTTTTCGAGGCCAAACTCCACTCGGTCCGCGATCTGCGCGCACGCGCTGGTGATCGCTTCTAGGAATCGTGCCCGTGGATCGCCGGGTTCCATCGCCTCTGGTTGGCGCACCCCCACCCGCGAGACGTCCACTACCCGGTGGCCCAGGCGCTCCAAATTAGGGATGAGACCTGCGACATGGATAGCCGAGGGCCCCATGTCTGTGCCACGTCGACCTGCACCGAGATCGAGATGAACATCCGTGATCGAGATATCCAAGCTTCCTCCCACTCGTCACCCGTATCTTGTCCGGGGAATCGGCGCCCGCGGACCGTCGTGACGAAATAGGACAGAACCTCCCCTCGCCATCGGGTGTCCTGTGATCAGGGATATAGAAATCCCTGCGAGGTTCTCATGCCCACCACATCCCGGCAAGAGGTTGCTTCGACGGAAACTCTGTTTCCACGCGTTGTCGCGCCCGAAGAAGAGGGAGTCGAGTGGATCCCCGGCTGGCTTAAACTTGGCTTGGTTTGGGAGGGACCTCGAGGAGTTCGCTCCGCGACGGAGCCGCCTGAAGCCGGATTGATGGCCACAGCGCTCACCAATCTCCGCCAACAAAGCTCTTCCGACCGTTTTTACTCCTCCAAGTCCCTCCCTGGACTTCGGATGTACTTAGGCGGGGACGGCCACGCGGCTGCCCGGGCGCTCCTTCTCAAAGAGCTCCTTCAACCTTGGCCTGTGGGGGGCGTGCTCGCCATGATGCCCTCCGCCGACCAATTGTTGGTGATGCCCATGGATACCCTATCCGCCGTGTCACAGATGCCTTTTTTGGCGCATTCTGGACGAACAGCTTGGTCGGTGGCCCACCAGCCGGTATCCGACCAATTGTTCTGGTTTGACGGAGAAGGTTGGGCTCACGTCCCGGTGGAAGCCCGAGAAGACTCCATGGAAGTCAATCCGCCACCGGAATTCCTCCTGGCGCTCCGAAGGCTCGCCGCCTTGTCACTTTATACCGTGCTTCCCGAGGGATAGTGGCGGTTGGGGGTTTCCAGAGCGCGCTCCGTGTGTACACTGAAGGAGTGTGGGGCTCCCATGGGCGGCGTTATCCAGTTGTTGAAGACCATTGGCACGGTGGTCCCTCATCAATACTTGTTTCCGATCCTGATCGTTTTGTGCATTGCAGGCTTTCCGACGTTCCTGCATTCGGTCAAGACGAAACAATTGAAGTCGCAAGTTCGTGAAGTGGCGAAAGCCGCCACCCTCGACGTGCGGAAACTGGAAGAAGATCGCGCGATTGCCATGACCGAGCGCTCGCCACGCCGCCTGATCGCACTCGCCGACGCCGCCATCGCCCTCAACCAAAGGGGTCTTGCAGAGCGTGCCATCTCGGAATTGGCTTCGGTCGAGCATGATCCACGTGACATCGCTCGCCTGCAACGCGAACTTGCGCCCCCCAAGACGCATTTTGTGGCGCACCCCATCGAGGCCATTGTGACCATCAAACGCCTGATGGACCAGGGTCTCACCGACTTGGCACGCCAACGCCTTGCGGAAGCCCAGGAGCGATTCCCAGGCGACGAGGAATTGGCGGCGTTGAAGCAGAAGCTGGCCGAGCAAAGCGAAGTAGGCTAGACACGCGGGTCGCCACGAGGCCCCACGATGTCCAGCGCTACCGTCAATCACGCAGAGCAACCTTCGGTCCTTGGTCATCCACCAGGCCTCTTCCTGCTGTTTTTCGCTGAAATGTGGGAGCGGTTCTCGTATTACGGTATGCGAGCGTTGCTCACCTTCTACATGATCAAGGGATTCCTCGGTTATGGCGATAGTCAGGCGTATGGCGTGTACGGCGCCTACACCGCGCTGGTGTACGCAACCCCCTTCATTGGCGGTATGCTGGCCGACCGACTGCTGGGCGAGCGAAAAGCGGTAGTTCTCGGTGGGCTATTGATGGCCGCAGGTCACCTTCTGATGACGGTCGAATCGGAACCGATGTTCTTTACGGCCTTGGCGCTTCTGATCGTTGGAAATGGTTTTTTTAAGCCGAACATTTCTACGGTGGTTGGCTCCCTCTATCCAGAAGGAAGCCCCAAGCGAGATTCAGGCTTCACCCTCTTCTACATGGGCATCAACCTCGGCGCCGCTTTGGCACCGTTGCTCTGTGGAATGATCGGTGAAACCTTTGGTTGGCACTACGGATTTGGCCTTGCGACCGGCGGCATGTTGGTCGGACTCGCGGTGTTCGTCGCTCCTCCCGCGATCACCCGCGCACTCATCGTCGGCGGTGCGGCAGTAGGCACCCTGACCATGCTCATCACCGGAATCATCGATCTCCCTGGTCTTAGCGGAGTGATGGATAAGGCCTTTTCCGATGAGAACATGGGCATGTTCGGACGGCTGTCCTACATCGGATATCGCCTGATCAACGGCGTAAAAGGCGACTCTGGCGAAACGGTTCAGTTGCTGTTCCCGGACGGATGGTGGATCATGGCCACGGTCAACGCGCCCATCGCCGTCGCCCTGATTGTGGCGGCGGGCATCGCGGTGGTCGCCGTTTCTCGAGGGTCTTTGCCCGCGCACGTGGGCCTTCCTCCAGTCCCCGAGCGGCTGACCCAACCAGCCCTCGCCCCGCTTGGAGACAAGCTTCAGCCGTATTATTTGGCCATCATCGCCGCGGGCGTGGTTCTCGCGTATGCCGTTCCACCCTACTCTTTGTTGGGATACACTCTTGCCTCGGTGGGGTTGTTCGCCATTGCTCTTCCATGGCTAACCGCTGAACGTGCGGTCTACGCAGGCGTTGTGGCTGCGATCCCTGTATTCGCGCTCATCGTGCAGCGGGATGAAATCGCCGGCACCGCGCTCTCCGTCTTTGGTGTGATCGCCCTGGGGTCCATCGCCCGCGAAGCCTTCCGCTCCGAAAAAGTCGAGCGCGAACGCCTCTATGTTGTCTTGATTCTCATGTTCTTCTCGATGTTGTTCTGGGCCTTCTTTGAACAAGCCGGCAGCTCAGTCAACAACTTCACGGATCGCAACGTCGATCGCGTCGTGTTGACCGACGAGATCACCAGCGCCGATGTTGGAAAAACGCTCGATGTACGCCTGACCCAAGAATACCTAGGCCGCACCCTTCCCGGCGAAACCGAGCCCTTGAACATCACCCGCCTCAACCAATTGCAGGCGGAGAAAGCGGATACGGTCACTTGGACGATCACCACGGCGGAAGTGGGACTCCCCCTCGGCGGCCGTGAACTTCCCGCCTCGCTGTTTCAGGCCACGAACCCGCTGTTCATCCTGATCTTCGGGTTGGTGTTCAGCGCGCTGTGGAGCGCGTTGGGCAGAATGGGCATGGAGCCCAGTACCCCGGTGAAATTCGCTTTTGGGCTCTTGCAGCTCGGTCTCGGGTTCTTCTGCTTCTGGTGGGGAGCCTACATCTCCGACGAACGCGGCATGGTCGGCATGATTTGGCTGGTCGGAGGCTACCTTCTGCATACGACCGGCGAGCTTTGTCTGTCGCCTGTCGGACTCTCGATGGTCACTCGGCTTTCGCCGGGACGAATCGTGTCCACTGTCATGGGCGGCTGGTTTCTCGCAACCGCGTTTTCCAATGTTCTCGGCGGCTTTATTGCGAAGTTGACCGGTGTCCATGAAGAGGGCGGTGGAGCTCAGCAGATCCCCATCCCTCTCGAAACGTTGCCTCTGTACACCAACGTCTTCTTCCAGATCGGCGTAATCTCGATTCTGTCTGCCCTGTTCCTGCTCGCCATTTCACCGTTCCTGAAACGCTGGATGCACGAGCAACCCGGGCAAGCGCCTACCCGCGGGCACTGAGTCCCGATCGTACAGCTGGTTTACTATCGCACGACCAAACGCCGTGCGAAGCGTAGGTGAGGAGCTAGCTTTCGTCGCAATCCCAGATTTCGTCGCAGGCCGGCTCGTCGACCTCCAGCGCGTCATCGCCACAGTCGGCCGCCCGCATCGCTTTTAGGCACTTGTACGCATTCCCGCCGTCGTACTCGCAGTCTTCAGACCATTCGATCAGGTCTTCAAACTCGGATTCCAGGTCCTCCCGACAGTCTTTTTTGCTGTCGTAGAACTCCTCCACCTCGTCTTCGTAGCACTCAAACGCTTGATCGCAGGTCACATCCGCGAGCTTCCCAGGCAGGGCGCGTTCGCTTACGGTGCAGCCCATCAACCCAATCCAAAGCCAACGCATGCCCACCTCCAAGGGCGAGCTTACAGCGTTTCCAGCAGATCCGATAGCCGATCGCGCAAGCGCTCCAGCTCACGTCGCACTTCCTGGCGCTCCGCTTTCCAACGCTCGGGATCGGCCTCCGAGCGCTCCAAACGGAACACAACCAAGTCTACGTCGCGGACCACATCGTCGAGGGTGTCGGCGGCACGGCTCACGCACACCTCCGCAGACACCATAACTGGTCGCCCCGCGGGGACGGCGACCCGATTTCAACGTTGGCCGAACGGCTACTCGGCCGATTCGTCACATTCGTAGATTTCCTCGCATGCCTTTTCATCGTCGGCGTCCAGCTCTTCCTGATCGCAATCGGCGCCCTTCATGGCACCCAAACATTGGGTGGCGTTCTTGGCGTTGTATTCGCACCCGTCCGGAATATCGGAGAACAAGTCCTCATACGCCTCGGTCAGCTCCTCGCGGCAGTCCGCTTCCGATCCGTACGCCTCGGTAGCTTCGGCCTCGTAGCACTCAAACGCGCTGTCACAGCTTACTTTCGCGACCTTCCCCGGAAACGCCTTTTCGCTCACCAAGCAGCCGGCCAACCCCAAAGCCAACAACGACATCTTGTACATCAAACCTCCCTGTTTTCGTTCCATAACCGCCCGCTGCCTCCCCGGCATCATGGTCGTCTTCAGGCGCGTTGCACGAAACGCCGGGAAACCCATCCAAGCTGGGGACGGTTGGCGCCCCAAAGCAAATCGAGCCCCCTTGACACATTTCTGACAAGTGGTCTTTTGAGACTCACAAATCCCGCGGCGCACCGCTAAGGCAGCGGCTCCGCAGGCATTTTCAACTCCCAGAAATGCGGTG
>SXGS01549083.1_pt1 | contig 12581 bp, 12 predicted proteins | sample 3174681 | NCBI WGS metagenome assembly SXGS01 (sample SAMN11356861, study PRJNA531348) | freshwater metagenome | isolation source: freshwater sample F1-80 | place: China: Fuxian Lake, Yuxi | collected 2017-12-25
AGCAAGCTCCACGCGCTCACCGATGGCGAAGGTCGGCCGATCCGCAACCTGATCGAGCATCAGGGCGCGGTCCCGACCTCCCCTCCAAGGTCAACCCGCGTTGGAAACGCTGCTTCTCGCGATCGCTATACAAGGGCCGCAACGCCACCCCATACGACAAGCTCGCGGTTGATTTCCTCGGCGCAATCTACCTCGCAGCAGCCGCCACATGGTGGCTATGAACCCGGACCCTAAGTTAGAAAGGGCCGGTATGACGCGCATGGAGGATGATTTCTTGGGCCGCTCGCGAAATGACAGCTCAGAATTTCCACATCGCGAGCGGCTATCATTTTCCCGTCATAGCCGAACGCCGAATCTTGGGAGCAGATTGACCATCACAACATACAAAATGACTGTCATCACGCATCCGATTGCCAACGAAGGCCAAAATCCAAGCTCGCGTTTGAACAGCCATGGCACGATCAGGAACATGGGCAAGCTCGGAAGCACGAACCAGAAGGTCGCTGCGCTGTGCTCGCCCAATCGATCGAGATCATGCGTGTCGCGCCACAGCCATATCATCCCCAGGATCGACACCAGAGGCAACGACGCGACCAGTGCACCCCAGCCGGGATAGCGCCGAGCGACTTCACTTGCGACCGCGATCAGGACGCCGGATATCGCTGCCTTGATGACGAGATAGAGCATTGTTCTCCCCCCAGACGTCAGAACCAGGCGCGGACGCCCATTACGAGATTGGTCGACGACGGATCATCACCGCCTGCGCGTGCAAAATCGGCGGTGCGACCGAATTTGGTCTCATGCACGACCCCGATATAGGGCGCGAATTCGCGGACGATCTCGTAGCGCAGGCGCAGGCCGAATTCGGCGCTGGTCAGGCCCGATCCGATGCCCAGTTCGGGGATGTCCTGCGCCGACAGGTCGAATTCGACCTTGGGCTGGAGGATCAGGCGCTGGGTGATGCGCTGGTCATATTCGGCGGACACGCTGGCGCGGACCTCTCCCTCGGTCGAGAGATAGAGATAGCCGTCGACCTCGAACCAATAAGGTGCAAGCCCTTCGATGCCGATCACGGCCTGGGTGCGGTCGGGGCCGACGCCCAGATCCTGGCGGATGCCGCCCTGTAGATTGAAATAGGGTCCGATCGCGCGGCTATAAAGCGCTTTCAGTTCGACGCCGTCGATCGCTTCGCCGAACTCGCCTTCGCCGTCAGCTTTCAGGACGAGACGGTTGATGTCGCCGCCGAACCATGCGTCGGCTTCGAACTTGTAACCGGTATGGCCATCGGCGATCTTTATCTCGGCCAGGTCGATCATCACCTGGCTATACCTGCCGCCGCCATGTTCGCGGCGCAGCGCGTCGCGGGTCGGCTGCATCGCGGTCGCGCCCCAGACTCGGTCGGCATAGTTCGCCGCCACCGGGCGTGGTGCAGGGGCATCGCCGGGCGACAGATTGGTGCCGATCGCTTCGCCGTCGACCGGACCCGAAGCTGGCATGCAGTGGCCCATCTCGGCGTGTTCCGGTGTGCAGTTCGGATCGACCGCTGCCGGTTCGGTCGGTTCCGTCTCGGGCATGGCCGATTCCGCCTCCGGCATCCTGCAATGGCCCATCGCGGCATGTTCAGGCGTGCAGCCCGCTTGCTGGGCAGGGGCAGGCGGCGCAGGCATCTTGCAATGCCCCATGGCGGCGTGGTCCGGCGTGCAGGTTGATGCCGCCGGAGCAGGTGCCGGGCCGGACGTCGGCGCGGACGCAGGCGCCACGCCATGCTGGCTGTGCCCGCCATGCGATTGCGCTAGCGCGGGCGTCGCCACGGTCAGTGCGCCGATCGCGACACCCAGGGATAGCAAGCGGTTCATGCCGCATCCTCCCGCGGACGCACGGTCACGACCTGCATCATCCCGGCATGCATGTGATAGAGCATGTGGCAGTGGAATGCCCAGTCGCCGACCGCATCGGCGGTGAAATCGAACGCCGCGGTGCCGCCCGGCTGGACGTTCACCGTATGCTTGCGCGGCGCATAATCGCCATGTCCGGTCACCAGTTCGAAGAAATGGCCGTGCAGGTGGATGGGATGCGTCATCATCGTGTCGTTGACGAGCGTGATGCGCACCCGCTCGCCCTCCAGAAACGGGATTGGATCGCGGACCTCGGACAGCTTCTCGCCGTCGAACGCCCACATATAGCGTTCCATATTGCCGGTCAGGTGAATGCGCATCTCGCGTTCGGGCGCCCGAATGTCGGGGTTGCGCGTCGTCGCGATCAGATCGCGGTAATTGAGCACGCGGTGGCCGACATCCTCCAGCCCTTGGCCCGGATCGCCCATCCGGTCGACCGGCATGGGCGAGATGGTCTGAACGGTCGGGGTCTTCTTCACCCCGGGCGCGACCGAGAAATCGCGCATCGAATGGTCCATCGCCATGCCGACACCTGCGCCCTGAGCAGCGCCATGCCCCATCGCGGCATGATCGGTGCCATCCGCCGCAGGCATGGTGCAATGCCCCATCGCCGCGTGTTCGGCGGTGCAACCGGGCGCAGCAGCACCGGCACCCGCCGCCGCGCCGCCGCCATGGTCCATGCCCATTCCCATATCCATCATGGTGGCAAGCGGACGCTTTCTCAGCGGCGGCACCTGGGCGGCCATACCGGGCCGCGGAGCAAGCGTCGCGACCGCCATCCCCGACCGGTCGATGCTTTCGGCGACCAGCGTATAGGCGCGGTCGTCGACCGGCTCCACGATCGCGTCATAGGTTTCGGCAACCGCGATCTGGAATTCGTCGACCGGCACCGGCCGCACGTCCAGCCCGTCGGCCTGGACGATGGTGATCTTCAGCCCCGGAATCCGCACGTTGAACGTCGTCATCGCCGACGCATTGACGAAGCGCAGCCGCACCCGCTCGCCGGGCTTGAACAGGGCCGTCCAATTGTCGCGCGGGCCGTGGCCATTGACCAGATAGGTATAGGTCGACCCCGTCACATCAGCGACGTCGGTCGGGTCCATCCGCATCCGGCCCCATTCGAGACGCTCGCTCGCCGACATCGGCTCGCCATCGGTCGCGGTCAGCTTCTGCTGATTGAAATAACCGCCCATCTGCTTCAATTTCTTGAAGATCATGTGCGGGTGCATGAAGCTGTAGTCGGACAGCACCACCACATGCTCGCGGTCGGAGGCGATCGGATCGGTGCCCTCGGGGTCGATCACGATCGGGCCGTAATGCCCCATCTGTTCCTGCAAGCCGGAATGGCTGTGATACCAGTATGTGCCCGCCTGAAGAATCGGGAATTCGTAGGTGAAGGTCGTGCGCGGTTTGATGCCGGGAAAGCTGACCCCCGGCACGCCGTCCATATGAAAGGGCAGGATCAGCCCGTGCCAGTGGATCGAACTATCTTCGTCCAGCGCGTTTTCGACATGGAGGCGGACATTCTGGCCTTCTCGCAGTCGGATCAGTGGCCCCGGCACGGTGCCGTTGATGCCGATGCCGTGGCCCTGCCTGCCGTCGATCGTCAGCATCTGGTGCGCGATCTTCAGCCGGATATCCTCGCCCGAGACTTCGGGCAGGTCGCGGATCAGGCCGGGCGAATTGGTCTGCGCCCAGGCGGGCATCCAGGCCGACAGCGCCAGCGCGCCGCCGCCAATTCCAGCGCCGCGCAGCAATTGCCGTCGGTCGAATAATGCAGTCATGTGATGCAGAAGCTCCGTTGTTTACCCGTCTCTACGCCTGCCGCCGTGCTACCCCTCAAATTTTGCGGAACGCGTCAGTGCACGCCGACCAGCGACGGCTTGGCGATCATCCACATCGCCATCGCCACCATCAGCAGGTTTTCTGTGAGTGACACGAACCCAAGCGGCACCTTGCTGTCGCCGCCGACGCACGCGCATTTCAGCTCGCGCTTGTCGATATAGACCGCCTTGAACACCGACACCGCGCCGATGCCGCCGATGAACAGCGCGATCGGCACTGACGCCCACATTGCGACCCCGGCGATCATCAGCACGCCCGCTGCACCTTCGGCGAAGGGATAGATGCGACCATAAGGCACCCAGCGCTTTGCGAGCAGATCATAGTTCAGAAACATGGTCGCGAAGCTGTCGATGTCCTTCAGCTTCTGGAGCGCGAGCAGACACATCGAAAAGGCGACGAACCATTCGCCCGTGCGGATGCTGAGTGTCTGACCCGACGTCGCCCAGTTCGCCGCGACCGCCATCAGCGCCGCCATCGCGAACAGCGCGATTACGGGGGTATAGGTGACCGCGTCCTTGTCCTTCACGCGCTTGCCGAAATGACGGCGCAGATCGTCATAGCCGCCGATCCGGCGGCCATCGATGAAGACCTGCGGCGTGGTCTTCACCTCATATTCGGCCTTGAAAGCATCGGTTTCGGCGCGCGTGGTCAAATGGTGATCGGCGACCTCAAACCCTTCGCGCTTGAGCAGGTCGAGCGCTTTCAACCCGTATGGGCAGGTATGTTCGGGCATCACCATGCGGTATAGCTCTGCCTTGTTGGGCTGCTGTGCCACGTCTTGCTCCTCATTCGACATCGGATACCGAACGGCATGTGGGGCTTCCAACCATTGGAAGGTCAAGGGCGGATCGCCATATGCCCGATCAGACCATTGAGGGAACGCCCATGAACATCGGCGAAGCCGCCCGCCAGTCCGGCATTTCGGCCAAGATGATCCGATATTATGAGGAGACCGCGCTCATCCCGCCGGCCGATCGTCGCGCGTCGGGCTATCGCGATTATTCCGACGCCGACGTCCACGAACTGCGCTTTATCCGCCGCGCGCGCGATCTGGGCTTTTCGGTCGTGGAGATTTCGGAGCTGCTGGGCCTGTGGCGCGACCGCACCCGCCGCAGCAGCGATGTGAAGGCGATGGCGCGCAGTCATATCGACCGGCTCCGCGCAAAGATCGACGATTTGCAGGCGATGGTCGATACGCTCCAGACGCTCTCCGACGCCTGCGCAGGCGATGACCGTCCCGATTGCCCCATCATCCAGCGCCTCGGCGATGCCATCTGAGGTTAATCGGACAGATGCCGCCGCGCCCGGTAAAGGCGGGTTTCCACCGCCTTCTCGCTGATCCCCAGCATTTCGGCGACCTGCACCTGCGGCAATCCCTCGACCGCGCGCAACACCAGCACTTCGCGAAGCCGCGTGGGCATTTTCGCGATGCGGTCGCGCACCGCCGACAACTCCGTACGGTCGAACACCACCTGTTCCACCGACACCTGGTCAGCAGCGACATCGGGTGCGGCGCCGACGGGGAGAACGCTGCGCAGCACCGCGCGTACACGTTCCCGGCGCTGCCAGTCGCGCGCCTTGTTGACCGCGATCCGCGCCAGCCAGGTTCGCATCGGGCGGTCGGGATCATAGCGTCTGAGCGCACCATGCGCCGCGACGAACGCTTCCTGCACCAGCTCGACCGCGTCGTCGGGGTTGCCGACCAGACGCACGATCATGCCATAGAGAAACTGCTTATGGCGGCCCACGATTTCCGCGAACGCCCGGTCGTCGCCCGCGATCGATCGCGCCGCCAATGCGCCGTCGCTATCGCCGGATGGCGCGGTCACTGTCCGTCTTCGACCAGCGCCTTGGTCACTGCCTCGTCGAAAATCACTGCCTGATCGTCGCGCAACAGCGCGCGCATCGCAAAGACATGCGACAGCGTCGCCTTTTGCAATTCGCCCATCGTCATGTGCGTCGCGTCGATCGCCGCTTCGACCGCCGGGCCGCTGCGATGTTCGGCCTGAATCGCCGCCGCCAGCCGCCGGTTGTCGGCGCGCATCTCTGCTTCGAGCGCGCGTCGCTGCACCGCGAATTCGCGCTCGAGCATATCCAGCCGCCGCGCCTGATCGGCATCGAGGTCGAGCCGCTCGTGCAGCACGGCGTGGATATCGATCCCCGCCTCGTCCTGCGCCGGTGCAAGCGCACGGCCCGCGAACACACCAAGCAACGCCGCGGCAAAGGCAATGAGCGCGACCGTCAGGTTGCGGCGCATCATCGCTCGCCCGATCCTAGCAGCAACGACGATGGCGCGAGCGGACCGGGATCGGCGAAGCTGGCGGGCGTCGATGCGGTGGCCGACCGGTACGGCACGGTCGCGCTACCCGCGCCGATCAGCATCGCCCCGACGGCCAGGCCCAGCGTCATGCGCGAGTTCAGTCCTTGCCCACGACGTATATCGATCGCGGCCAGCACGCGATCCTCGATCCCGTGCATGGCCGCGTGATCGGGAACGCGTCCCAGCGCCTGCAAGGCGTCGTCGATATCGGTCGTCATATCCTCGTCTCCGTCGCCTCCTTTTACGCGTGCCGTCCACGCATCCCTCGAATTTTTTGAGGGGTTGGTCGATCATACGCGTATCTGGAGGCGAAAACCGATGGAGTCCTCTATGCGTTTCCTCTCGAAAATCGCGCTGTCGCTGGCCGCAACCATCGCCTTTGCTGCCCCCGGCATCGCGGTCGCCCATCCCAAGCTGGTGTCTGCGTCGCCCGCCGCCAATGCCATGGCTAAGGGGGTGTCGCGGATCGTCCTCAAGTTCAGTGAGCGGCTGACGCCCCGACTATCGGGCGCAACGCTGACGATGACCGGGATGCCCGGCATGGCCAATCATCCCGACATGAAGATGACCGGTGTCAACGCCGCGATCGGCAGCGACGGGAGCTCAATCGTACTCACCTCTGCCAAGCCGCTTCCCGCTGGCACCTACCGCGTCGATTGGCACGTTGTCGGCGCCGACACGCACCGGATCACCGGCACGCACGCATTCTCCGTCAACTGACGTGATCGCATGGGCGGCAGGCGAAGGCGTGGCGGTGACGCTGCGCTTCCTGGTCTATCTCGACCTGCTGCTGCTTGCAGGACTGACGCTATGCGCGCGGCGCACCATGCCGTTCGAGGTGTCCGCGCGGATGGTCGCGGCCCTCGCCGCGATGGGCGCGTTGCTGACCGTCGCGCAATTCATGGCGACGGCGCTGGCGATGACGGGCGGTGATACGGCGATGCTCGATCGCGACATGCTTCGCTATCTCGCAGTCGAGACGCCAATGGGCATTTCCGGCATAGCGAGGTTCGTGCTGCTGGCGCTGATCGTGGTCGTGGCGATGTTCAGCGTTCGCGCGCGTTGGGCCATCCTCCTACTCGCCCTCGCAGCAGTGGCGACGCTGGCGTGGAGCGGTCATGCAGGCGCGAGCGAAGGCGGCGTCGGTGTTTTGCACCGAGCGTCGGATATTCTCCACCTCATCGCCGCGTCGGCCTGGCTTGGTACGCTGGTGCTGTTGTTGCTTGTGCTCGCCCGGTCCGCCACTCCCACCGCTGAACTGATCGCGGCGCTTCGACGCTTTGCCGTCACCGGGACGCTGATCGTCGGCGCATTGATCCTCTCGGGCATCGCTAGTTTGTGGGCGATCGTCGGGTTTGAAGCACTGCCCTCGCTTGCCGCGACCGACTATGGCCGCACACTGATCCTCAAACTTTTGCTATTCGCGGCCATGTTGGGTTTTGCCGCTTACAATCGGTGGCGCCTGACGCCGCGGCTCGAACGAGCCGCAGACAAAAGTGTGCTGAGCCTTCGCGCCAACGTGTCGCTCGAGGCGGCAGCGGCGGTTGGCGTGATCCTGACGGTTGCGTTTCTCGGCATGCAGTCGCCCACCGGCTGAAGCAGCCGATCATCATCAAATTAAGGAGACCGTCATGAAATCTTTGACCATTCTGGCAGTTACGGCGTTGGCACTGGCTCTTGCCGGCTGCTCGGGTCAGCCGGGCGCACACGACAACATGGCCGCGACGACGGAGATGGCCGGCCATGACATGAACCACGCCGACGGCATGGCCGGGATGGCGATGTCCGCCCCCGCTGCGAACGACTCGGCTGCTACCTCCGGTTACAAGGAGTCGATGAACGCGATGATGCACGAGGCCCCCGCCTATACTGGCGATGCCGATGTCGATTTCATGCAGCAGATGCGCGTTCACCACGTGGCGGCCATCGCGATGAGCGAAACCCAGTTGGACCATGGGCGCGATACAGAAGCGCGCACGCTCGCCGAGCAGATCATCGCGGAGCAGCGGCGCGAGATCGCCGAGATCGACGCGTGGCTGGCGGCACGAACGCGCTGATTGCGGAGTTCGCAGCAAGGTCCTCGACAAAGCCTACATATTGGTGCGCGATCACGGGTGTCTCAGCATTGCATTGCAATTCGAGATCGGCCGGTGCGGGCCCGAACACGCTGCGGTTGAGGCGCAAGCGAACGGTAGGTTTTGGGAACAGTACTGATCTCGCCGAATGACGGATTATAGAGCGCTAAGCTGTCGGGCGAACGGCTCTGGTTCTCAGATAGTCCTTTATGGGGTCGCAGAAGCCGGCGCTGTTCTGCGGGTTTCTGTGAATGGTGCCGCTTACAGGACTCGAACCTGTGACCCCCGCATTACGAATGCGATGCTCTACCAACTGAGCTAAAGCGGCCCGGCTCCCGTCTTGGCAGGAGCTATCGAGGACGCGGCGCTTAGCAGTGCGTTCGGATCGCTGCAAGCGGCTTTGCTTGTGCTTCCGCCTTCGACCGGTGCTTTACGCGGTGTTTACCAGATCGGGGGCACAACCGCTTTCAGATTGGCGGCGGATCATCGGTCGCCCAAGGGAGCAGCTATGGATACCGCGCGCGGAATCGACGAGCGAATCGACGGGGACGATACCCATGCGACCGACGGCGCAGTGAACGACGATGGCTTCAACATCGGCACCGACGAGCGGCGGATGCATGTTCGCGCCTATAATTACTGGGTGTCGCTGCTGGGCGATCGGCCATACCCGGCGATCCAGGACCTGGACCCCGAAAGCCTTGCGGATTTCGGACCGAATTCGGTGCTGCTCGATTTTTCGCAAGGGGTCGAGAATCCCGATATCCGTTTTCTGGGCGCGGCACTGCGCGGCGAATGCGGGATCGACCAGTCGATCATCAATATCGCCGACGTGCCGCCGCGGTCGCTGCTGTCGCGGCTGACCGACCATTATCTCCAGATCATCGCCAATCGCGCGCCGATCGGCTTCGAAGCCGAATTCGTCAGCCAGCGCGGGCACAACACATTCTATCGCGGCATCCTGATGCCGTTCTCGTCGTCGGGCGAAGAGATCGATTTCATCTATGGCGTGATCAACTGGAAGGAGATGGTCGACGCCGAGACCCAGGCAAAGCTGAACGCCGAGCTGGACGAAGCGCGCCGCAGCGCGCCACCGCGCACCCAGACCGCACCGGTCTGGGCCGATGGCCCTAGCGGCGGGTTCGACGCGCCGCCGGTGCCCGAGCCTTCGGTCGAGCCGGCAATGTCGAGCGCGATCGACGCATCGGTCGCGGCTAATCTGGCCGACAGCCTGATGCTCGCGCGCGAAAGCGCCGCAGCGGTGCGGGCAAGCGATGTGCGTTCGCGCGCGGCGCTCTATCGTGCCTTGGGCCGTGCGCATGATTTCGGGCTGGCCGCCGATGCCGACCATGAAGGCTATGCGACGTTGCTGGTCGATGCCGGGCTGAAGGTACAGCCGCGCGCGCCGACGACACCGATCGTCAAGCTGGTTTTCGGGCTGGATTACGACAAGACGCGCGTGACCGAATTCGCGACCGTGCTGGCGCATGCCCGGCGCGTCGGCGTCGGTTCGGGCGAACTGGCCGATTTTCTGGAGCGCCAGGACGGCGGGATCAAGGCAGTGGTCAAGGCGGAGCGCGATGCGAAGCGGCCCGCCGCTCGTCCCACTGGATTCGAGGAAGCGGCGCGCAAGCTGCGCAACCAGGCCGCGATCGCAAGCGTCGCGATGGACGCGGGCGATGCGGAGTTCGTGCTGCTGGTCGCCCGCGCGGGACTCGACGGGATGCTCGACATCGTCGCACGGGTCGATGATGCGGAAAAGCTGACCGAACAGGTGGTTCGCCGCGTCGTGAAATAAGCGTGCGCCGACCAGTGCCTGCTTTGTCCGAAAGCTGCAAAAATGCGCGCTAAGTGCCTTCGCAGGTGCGAGAAGTCTTGAGGCTTTTCGTGGGCGGGCGTAGGCGCTTGGGGCATGACGACACAAAAGAACAAGTCGCTGGTCAAGGCCTTCGAGGATCGCTTCGTCAAAGGCGCATTGCCACAGGAACTGGAGGGGTTCGACAAGACGCGACAGGCCGAGGCCGCGCGCTTCGTCGGCGCGACCGGCGCGGTGCGCAAGCCGGGCAAGCCCGCCATCGCGCTCGAATCGGTGTCGTCCGACGACGAGATGCGGCGGATGCGACTGGCGGTCGTCAACGACGACATGCCATTTCTGGTCGATTCGATCGCCGCGACGATCGGCGCGCACGGGATTTCGATCGACCGCATCATCCATCCGGTCATCGCCGCGACGCGCGACGCCAAGGGTGAGTTGGAGGCCATCGGCGAAGGCGTGCCGGAATCGTTCGTCTATATCGAGATGGACCGGGTCGATGCCAAGGAACGGCGCGAGCTGGAAAGCGAGATCGCCCGCAACCTGACCCATGTGCGTCACGCGGTCGACGACTGGCCCGCATTGCAGGCCGCGCTGAAGGCCGATGCCGACGCCATCGAGGATGACGAGCAATCGGCGCTGCTGCGCTGGTTCCTGGACCGCAACCTGACGCTGATCGGGCATGAGCGCTGGGACCGCAAAAGCGGCAAGGCGTCGAACGAACTGGGGCTGGCGCGCGAGGCGCTGGACGTGCCCTTGCTAGCCGAAGCGTCGCGCGAGCTGGCGGCATTATGGTTCGAGAAGCACCCCAAGGACGATGTCCTGCTGCTGAAATCGAACTGCATTTCGACGGTGCATCGCCGCGCGCCGCTCGACCTGGTGCTGGTGCCGGTGCGCGAGGGGAAGAAGGTCGTCGCGCTGTCGCTCCATGCCGGGCTGTGGACCAGTGCCGCGCTGAACGCCGCGCCGCAGGACGTGCCGCTGCTGCGGTCGCGGCTGACCGCGCTCCAGAACAAGTTCGGCTTCGACCCCAAGGGCCATACCGGCAAGGCGCTGGCGCACGCGCTGACCGCGCTGCCGCACGATCTGACCACCGGATTCACCCCCGAATCGGTCGAATCGCTGGCGCTGACCACCATGTCGATCACCGATCGCCCGCGGTCGAAACTGGTGCTGATCCGCAGCCCGCTGGGGCGGCACCTGTTCGCCTTTGTGTGGTTGCCCCGCGACGAGGTGTCGACCGGACGAAGGGTCGCGATCGGCGACATGCTGGCGGAGGCGGCGAATGCGTCGCAGCTGAGCTGGTCGATCTATCTGGGCGACGGCGAAGTCGCGCAATTGCGCTACACGCTCGACCTGCGCGGATCGGGGCGGATGCCCGATCCCCGGGCACTTGACCAGCGGCTGGTGCGGATGATGCGCGGCTGGCTGCCCGCGGTTGAATCGGCGCTGGTCGATCATGTCGGCAACCGGGCGGGTCGTCTGGCGTTGAGCTATGCCAACGCCTTCCCTGCCAATTTCCGCAACAGCCACGGTGCGGATGAAGCGGCGCTCGATATCGTCAGGATCGCCGATCTGAGCGACGACAATCCGCGCGCCGTGCGGATCATTCCGCACGCTAGGGGCGATGACAGCGTCCGTATCAAGCTCTACCGCCTCGGCGAGCCGATCCCGCTTTCAGAGGCGGTGCCGGTGTTCGAGAATTTCGGTTTTCACGTGATCGAAGAAATCCCGACCAAGCTGGGCGGCAACCACGACGCGTTCATCCATGATTTCGAAGTGTCGATGGAAACCGGTGGTGACGTGCCGGCGCTCGACGTCGCCATTGCCGAGGAAGCGATCGACGCGGTGCTGGAGGGGCGCGCGGAAAACGATGCCTTCAACCGGCTGATCGTCGAGGCGGGGATGACCCCGGACGCGGTGGTGCTGTTCCGCGCCTGGTTCCGATACCTTCGCCAGACCGGGCTTGCTTACGGCCTGACCACGGTGGTCGAGGCGCTGCGCCGCACGCCCAAGGTGGCGAACGCGCTGATCGAGCGATTCCGCGCGGTCCATGATCCCGCACGCGGCAACGATGAGGCCGCGATCGAGGCGGCGACCAAGGCGATCGATAGCGGGCTGGAGGGCGTCTCCGCGATCGACGACGACCGCATCCTGCGCTCGATGCGCGGCGTGGTGATGGCGACGCTGCGCACCAATGCGTTTGCGCCCGCCGCGCGCGAGGCGCTGGCGTTCAAGTTCGATTCGGCGCGTGTCCCCTATCTGCCCCAGCCGCTGCCGTGGCGCGAAATCTTCGTCTATTCGCCGCGAGTGGAGGGCATCCACCTGCGCGCCGGACCGGTCGCGCGTGGCGGGCTACGCTGGTCCGACCGGCGCGACGATTTCCGCACCGAAATCCTGGGTCTGATGAAGGCGCAGCGAGTGAAGAATGCGGTGATCGTGCCGACCGGGGCCAAGGGTGGATTCTATCCCAAGCATTTGCCCAACCCCCAGATCGACCGCGACGCGTGGTTCGAAGAGGGCAAGGAAAGCTATCGCATCTTCATCCGCTCGCTGCTGTCGATCACCGACAACATCGTCGATGGCGTGGTGGTGCATCCCGACGCCGTGGTGCCACACGATGGCGAAGACCC
>SXGS01648670.1_pt1 | contig 12576 bp, 7 predicted proteins | sample 3174681 | NCBI WGS metagenome assembly SXGS01 (sample SAMN11356861, study PRJNA531348) | freshwater metagenome | isolation source: freshwater sample F1-80 | place: China: Fuxian Lake, Yuxi | collected 2017-12-25
CCGTTGGCCCAGTCCTGAAATTCCGCCCGCGTCCACTCGAAGCGGTGGTCGCGGTGGCGGAACTTGCCTGCCGGGAGCGTCTCCCACTTCACGTTGTATTCGGCGTTGGGTGTGGTGAGCACCACGGTGCCGGGCCGCGCGCACTCGAACAGCACGCGCTCGAACGCCGCCAGCCGCGGCGGGTCGAGGTGCTCGATGACCTCCACGACGGCGGCGGCCTCGAAGCCCGCCAGCCGCTCGTCCCGATACATGAGCGAGCCGTGCAGAAGTTTGAGCCGTTCCTTTTGCAACGTGGGCAGGCGGTCGTAGTGGAGGTTCTCCGCCGCCATCTCCAACACGCGGTGCGATACGTCCAGGCCGACGATGCGGGTGAACTGGCGCTCCTTGAGCAGACTTCGCAGCAGCTTCCCTTCACCGCAGCCGAGGTCGAGGACGGAGGTGGCTCCAGCAGCCTTGAGCGCCGCGAGCACCGTGCCGAGCCGCTGCTCGTTCAGGCTCAAGGCGCGCTCGACGGTCGCCTCTTCCTGCGCTTGTGCTTCGGCGGTGTCATCAGGATGCGGGTCGCTTTCATCCACAAGCTGGGCGAGCGCGTCCGTGACGAGACTGCGCTGGTGCTTCAGGTAGCGGCGCGTGATGGCGTCGCGCTCGGGATGAGTGGCGAGCCAGCCTTCGCCGTGGCGCAGGAGCTTGCCCACCTCGTCATCGCCCACCCAGTAGTGCTTGTCGTTGTCGAGCACCGGCACGAGCACGTAGATGTGGCTGAGAAGCTGATGCAACGGCAGCGTGGCCTCCAACTCAACGCGGTGATAGGCGCTCTCGCCCCACATCGGAAAGGTGTCATCAAGGGGCAGGCGCGTGGCACTGACGCGATAGCCAAGCGGCTCAAAGAGCTTCCGCAGGAATTCCTCGCCCCCTCGACAAGGCAGCGCCGGGAGCTGGACGCGCAGCGGCAGCGGCGTCTGGGACAGTCCGGGATGGTCTTTGCACTCTGTGCCCGACAGTGCGCTGCCGAAGACCTCCGCGATTGCCACGCTGAGAAACGATGAGGCGGCATAAGGCCGGTCATTGACGTATTGCTCCAGCAAGCCGCCCTCCCCGGACGGGCCGCGGCGCTTGCGGACGAGCCCCACCGGGTCCACCTCCACCAGCAGTGCCACTGAGCAGCGTTCCTCGCCTGCCTCGGGATAGAAGACATGAGCGTTGCCGAACGTGAGTTCAAACGACTGCGAACGCGCCGGATTCTTGCGGAGCAAGTAGCCCAAGTCCGTCGCCGGGCGGTGTGTGGTCGTCAACGTGAACAACATGAGGTCAGGCTATTGAGTTGCTGGCGCTTGGCCAACCATCTCCCGCCGCGCTTTTATGAGAAAGCAATTCGCCGCCTCGTAGTCAGGCCGCTCCGGCAGTTTGGTTTCCGCGAGGGCGCGCTCGAAGTCGCGGTGGAGTTCCTTGCGCCAGGCGTCCACTTCGGCCCACGGAACGTCGCCGCGTTTGACGGCGAGCAGGCGGTCGCGGTGCTCTTCGACGCGCACGGGGACGCGGCCATCGCGCAACGTGGCCGCGCCGGTCAGCAGCAGGCGGAGCAGGTGCATGGCGTGTTTGCAGCGGACTTCGCCGCGCGTGCGGAGGTCCTGCTCCATCTTCTTGAACTGGCTCATCGCGTAGCCGTTGAAGGTCTGGAAAATCATCTGGCTCAGGAACGCGTCGCGCATGGCCAGCAGTTCCTCGCCGAGCGGCGTGACCTTCTCCACCAGTGGCGAGTAGAGGCATTCGAGGATGTTCGGGTTGGCCTTGAGCGCCATGCTGAGGAACTTCTGCAACTCCCAGTAGCAGCTCTGCGCAGCGTTGTCCTCGAACTGCTCGGGCGCGCCGAAGAGCGACCATTGCAGTTCGGCAGGAGCGAGGTAGATGCCGCGCCGGTCAGTGTCCGAGCCGTCAGTATCGAGTCCATACGCGCGCGATCCGACGACGCAGCGGTAGATGATGAACTGTTCGAGGTCGAAGCCGGGGGCTTGGTGCGGAGCGCCGATTTCCAAATCGGCGCGAGCTGAATCGGAATTCGGCGCTCCGGTGGCACGGGCCAAGTCGGAGACCGGCACTCCGAGGCGATCCTTGAAGTGCTTCAACACTTCGATCTGGGCGCGCTCCAGCGCCTTCTCGAATCCGTCCGGGAAGCGCACGAGGAACTTCTCGCCCGCCACCGCTGGCGTGCGTGTGACCACGCCCACGGCCCCGCGCGGATGCACGAGCGAATCATTCGTGCCGCGCACTTCCACGAGCGCCACGACCTGCGTTCCGGCGAAGATGTTGTCAGGTTGGTGGGACATGGCTATTTCTGCTTTCCAAACACCCCCATCTGCGTCGGTGCGCCCACCGCCGCGTCTTCCGGTCCGACGGGCAGGAAGCGCACGTGGTAGCCGAAGCGGGCGGCGACGCGGTTGGCCCACTCCTGAAACTCCGCCCGCGTCCACTCTCGAAGCGATGGTCACGATAGTGGAACCTGCCGGCGGGCAGCGTTTCCCACTTCACGTTGTACTCGGAGTTGGGCGTCGTGATGACGATGTGCTTCGGCTGGGCGCACTCGAACAGCACCCGCTCGAAGGCGGCCAGGCGCGCGGCGTCGAGGTGTTCAATCACTTCCATCACGGCGTCGGCGTCGAAGTCCACCAGCCGCTGGTCGCGATAGATGAGCGAGCTGTGCAGGAGGCGCAGGCGTTCCTTCTGAACGGGTGGGAGCCGGTCGTAGTGCAACCGGTCATGGGCGATTTCGAGCGCGCGATGCGACACGTCCAAGCCGATGGTTTCGGTGAACTGTCTCTCCTTCAGCAAAGCCTGAAGCAATTCTCCTTCACCACAGCCCAGGTCCAAAACGCGCGTTGCGCCGGTGCCTTTCAAGGCGGCCAGCACCGAGCCATGGCGCTGCTCGTTGAGGGATGGAGCGCCGATTTCCAAATCGGCCCGCGCCGAAACGGAATTCGACGCTCCGGTGACAGTCGGCTCCAGCGCCGCTTCCTCGCCATCTCGAACCTCGGCAACGGCGTCTGGATTCAGTTCGCTTTCATCCGCAAGCTGTGAAAGGGCGTCGTCAATCAGGCTGCTCTGGTGCTTGAGATAGCGGCGCGTGATGGCCTCGCGCACGGAGTGCGCGGCGAGCCAGCATTCGCCGCGGCGCAGAAGTATTTCCACCTCGTCATCGCCGACCCAATAGTGCTTGTCGTTGTCCAGCACCGGCACGAGGACGTAAAGGTGGGAGAGAAGCTGCTGCAATCGCAGTCGCGCCTTCAACCCAACCTGAAAATAAGAGCTTTCTCCCCAGTCTGAGAATTGCTCATCCAGCGGCCGCGGCCGCGCCGACAGGGTGTAGCCCAGCGGTTCAAACAGTTTCCGCAAAAGCTCCTTCCCGCCCCGGCACGGCAGCGCGGAGAATTTCACCGACAGCGGCAACGGTGTGTCAGCAAGTCCGGGGCGCTCCCTGCCGTTTCCGGAAAGCGCGCTCCCGAAGACTTCGGCGATGGCCACGCTCAGGAAAGAGGAAGCGGCGTAAGGCCGGTTATTGACGTATTGCTCCAGCGCGCCGCCTTCGCCCGATGGCACGCGCCGCTTCCGCACCAATCCGACCGGATCAACTTCGACGAGCAATGCCACCGTGCAGCGTTCCGCCGTGGCTTCGGGATAGAAGACGTGGGCTTTGCCAAATGAATGGCTGAAGGACTGCGAGCGTGCAGGATTCTTCCGCAGCAGGTAGCCGAAATCAGTGGCCGGACTGTGCGTGGTCGTGAGCGTCAGTAACATTCTTCAATGGCCGGTGCTTCGTCGCATCCCGGGCGTGTCAGTTCGCCGTTCCATTCAGTCGATACTCTCCACCACTCATTTCCGCGCTGCGGCCCCGGCCTTCCTCTCCTTCTCTCCAGCGGGTGCTTCGCCGCCTGCGATGCGGACCGGCCAGTTGGCGCGGACGAGCGCCTGCAACTCGGCCTCGACCTTCGCAAACTTCTTCTGGCTGGCGAGGTTCTTCAGTTCGCGCGGATCCTTCTCGTGATCGTAAAGCTCCGCGCCTTTCCCGCCGTCGTCCCACACGATGTAACGCCAGCGTTCCGTCCGCACGGTGTAGCCGGGGAAACCGCCGCGTTGCACCTGTGTGAAGGCGGGGCGTGCCCACTTCGCCTTCGGGTCGTTGAGCAACGGACGCAGGCTCGCGCCTTCCACATGCGCGGGCTTGGGCAGGCCGGCGAGGTCGGCGAGCGTGGGATAGAGATCAATCAGTTCAACCGTGCGCGGTGACGCCTTGCCGCGAGCTTTCGCGCCGGGCGCGGCGATGATGAGCGGCACGCGAGCGGATTCCTCGAAGCAACTTTGCTTCATCCACAGCCCGTGCTCGCCTAGCAGATACCCGTGGTCGCTCCAGAAGACGACGATGGTGTTCTCGCGCAGCCCGAGGCGATCGAGTGCGTCCAATACGCGGCCAATCTGGGCGTCGACGAAGGAGATCGTGGCGTAGTAGGCGCGCTTGCTCTCGCGGGCCTGCGCGAGCGTAACGCCGAAATTCGGCCACGGCTGCGTCGAGGCGAGCGCAGGCTTCGGCAGCACGGACGGCAGGTTGGTGTCCGGCGCGGGGAGGGTGATCTGTTCCAACGGATAGAGGTCGAAGTATTTCTTCGGCGCGATGTACGGGCAGTGCGGTTTGTAAAAGCCGACCGCGAGGAAGAACGGTTCGGCGCGATGCTTCTCCAGCAGTTCGATGGCCTTGGTGGCGACCATGCCGTCGGTGTGTTCCTCGTCGCGGCCGGTGGCGTCGGCGAGAATGGTCAGGGACGAGCCGAGGCCGCGCTTGGGCGTGTAGTTGATCAACTCGCGTTCGAGCGCCTTGTCACGACCGGCCGGATTGAACACCTCGCTCCACGACGGCGCGTCATCCAGGCCGCTGGTGCCGATTTCGCCTGGATTGCCGTAGTGATAAATCTTCCCGACGCGCGCCGCGTAGTAACCGTGCTTCCCGAAATGCTGCGAGAGCGTGACCACGTCCGGCAGGCCCTGGCGAAAGTGATAGCGTAGATCGAACACGCGGGTGCGGCTTGGGCGCAGGCCGGTCATCAGCGACGAACGGCTCGGCGAACAGAGGGGAAACTGGCAGTAGGCGCGGTCGAACCGCACGCCCCGCGCGGCCAGCCGGTCGATGTTTGGCGACTTCACTTGCGAATGGCCGTAGCACCCGAGGTCGTTGTTCATGTCGTCCACGGAAATGAACAGGATGTTGGGGCGCGCTGGTTCGGCTGCGGGAGCGACGCCGACGAGAGCGAATCCCAAGAACAACAGGATTGAGCGGAGGAACATCTTCATGGCTTCAGAGGAGTGGATGGATTGGCCGGGGCGGGCCGCGCGTTGCGGTTGCGACCGCCGGCGTTCGCGGCCTCGGGATCGTTGAAGGGAGATTGGTCGAAGCTTTTGCCATCGCCCGTGACGCGTGGATCGCGGGTATCCGTCAGCAACGTCATCAAGCGGCGTGCAAGGTCCGCCTTCTCCTCGGCGAACGACGCGCTGGCAGCGACGTTGTTCGTTTGCTCCGGATCCGTGCGCAGGTCGTAGAGTTCCTCGGCCGGACGTTTCCCGAACGCGGCTTCGTAGAAGCGGCCGCGCTTCGCATCCGCGCGATGCGCCACCAGCCATGCCTTCGTGGGGCTGGCGTCGAAGTCCGGGAAGGCGACGCGTGTGTTTCGCTCCAGTTCCTCGACGGACGGCGCGTTCGTCGCGGTGACGGCGTAGGGCGCTCCCATCGGCCAGCGGTCGGGGGTGAAGTTGCGGACGTAGAGAAAATCTTTCGTCCGCAAAGCGCGCATCGGATACGGCAGGTTGCCGTCGCGCGCGCTACCGACGTGACGCTCGCGGCCGGTCACCACCCAAGTCCGCGCGGCGTCCACCTGGCCGGACTTCTCCGAGCGCAGCACGTCGAGGAAGCTGCGGCCATCCACGCCTGGCGGCGGCCTCACTCCGCCGGCTTCGAGGAAGGTCGGCGCGAGATCCATGAGGTTCACAAAGTCATCCACGACGCGACCAGCCTTCGCGCCGGGCATGCGCGCGACGAGCGCGACGCCGGTGCCGAAGTCGTAGAGGTTGCACTTGCCGCCGGGCACGCCGGGCATCCCGTGGTCGCCGCTGATCACGATGAGCGTGCGGTCGAGTTCGCCGGCCGCTTCGAGGCGTTGGAGCAGCGCCCCAATGTAGCTGTCGTAAGCCTGCGCTTCGCCGAGGTAGTCCGCGAGGTCTTCGCGAATCTCCGGTTCGTCCGGCAGATGCTTCGGCATGCGGCCGCGCAGCGACTCCGGCTCGATGCCCCAAAGTTTCTTGCCCGAGCCTTTGACCCAGGTGCGATGCGTCGTCGTGGGGCCGAACCAATACAGCCACGGTTGGCCGGCCTTCCGGTCGGCAAGGAACGCGTCGAAATTTCCGCGCACCTGTCCGAGGATTTTTTCGCGCGCCGCTTCCAGGTTCATTCCCTCGGCCATCCATTTCGTGACATTCTCGGAAAAGTTGTTCGCGTCGCGTCCGGCGTTCTCGTAGGCAAACTGCTGCATCCCGAACGGCGCGTCCGGCGGCGTGCCGGGGCTCCACACCTTGAAGCTCTTCCCGATGTGATAGCCCGCGCGGCGTAACACCAGCGGGAAGCTCGGGATGTTCGTCGCCCACACTGCGCCTTGGAGGATCGCGCCGCGTCCCGTGTTCCACCAGTAACGACCCGAGAGCAACGCGCTGCGGCAGGGCGTGCAGGATGGTGCGGGCACAAAGGCGTTGCGGAACAGCACGCCATCGCGCGCAACGCGGTCAATGTTCGGCGTGCGAACGATGTCGTTCGGCGAGGGCCGACCGTCCACTTTCGCGTAGGCGCTCGCGTAACGGCCCCAGTCGTCCGCAAAACAGAAGAGGATGTTCAGACGGTTGGTGTCCGCAGCGCGCAAGGGCAGCACGAGGACCAGCAACATTACAGCGAGACGAAAATTCGAGTTCACGGTGCCTTCGATTTAGCTGGAGCTTCCGCTGCCTTGCGCGCTTGCGGAGTGCGTGGAGGCGGCGCGCCGGCCTTCACGAGCAGAGCCTGCAACTCTGCCGCCTTCTCAGGATTCGTCTCCACGAGGTTCTTCTCCTCTGCGAGATCGTCCGCGAGGTTGAAGAGGAAGCCCTTGGGATTCGGCCGCGCCGCCGGCGGTGCGTTCGTCCCGTAACCTCCAGCGCCGCCGCCGGGCTGGATGTACTTCCACGCGCCCTGCCGGATCGCCACCGGCCCCTGGATGCCGCCGACGTGCGCGATGAATTGCTCGCGCCCCGTCGCGCTGCGACCCAGTAACGCAGGCAACACGTTCACGCTGTCGCGACAAGCATCGGCGGGTATCGGCACGCCGGTCAGCGCAGCGAAGGTCGCGGGGAGATCGAGATGCGCGATGAGTGCGGTGCTTTCGCTGCCAGCCTTGATGCGCTCTGGCCAGCGTGCGAGGAACGGCACGCGATGGCCGCCCTCGAAAAGTCCGCCCTTCGTCCCGCGCAACGCGCCGTTCATCCGATGGCCACCTGGCGCGAAGTCCGCATAGCCGTCGTCCATCACGCCGCCGTTGTCGCTCGTGAACAGCACGAGCGTGTCGTTCAACACGCCGGCCTTCTCCAGCGCGGCCAGCACCTGGCCGACCGTGTCGTCGAGTTCATGAATCGCATCCGCGCGAGTGCCGTGGCCACTGACGCCTTTGAACCGCTCGTGCGGGACGCGCGGGACGTGAATGCCGTGTGTGGCGAAGAAGAGAAAGAACGGCGCGTCCTTCTTCGCAGTGGCGCGCCCGATGAATTCGACCGCCTTCTTCGCGAATGTGTCCGCCATGTCCTCGTCGCGCCAACGCGCGGCCTTGCCGCCGGTCATCCAGCCGATGCGCCCGATGCCGTTCACAATCGTCATGTCGTGGCCAACGGTGTGACGGAGCTTGAGCTGTTCGGGGTTCTCCTTGCCGGTCGGTTCGTGGCCGACCTTTTCCTTGTAATTCACCGCGATGGGATCGCTGGAGTCCAGTCCGACGACGCGGTGGCCTTCGACGTACACCGTCGGCACGCGATCTCCCGTGGCGGCCATGATGAAGGACGAGTCAAAGCCGAGTTCGAGCGGGCCGGGCTTGATCGCGCCGTTCCAATCGGGCTTCTCGCCGGTGCCGTCGTCATTCATCGGACCGCCGAGGCCGATGTGCCACTTGCCGACGATGCCCGTCGTGTAACCGGCGCGCTTCAAAAGCGACGGCAACGTGACTGTGCCCGGCCGGATGCCGAGCGGCGCGTCGCCGGGCAGAATGCCGCTGCCGGGTCGTTGCCGCCACGAATAGACGCCCGTGAGCAACGCGCGCCGCGTGGGCGTGCAGGTGCTGGCCGGCGAATGCGCGTCGGTGAAGCGGCAACCCTCTCTCGCGAGCCGGTCGAGATGCGGCGTCTTCGCGTGCTTCGCGCCTTGGCAACCGAGATCGCCGTAACCGATGTCGTCGGCGAGGATGAGAACGATGTTCGGGCGTTCGGCGGCGAACAGCGCGGTGGTGAAAAGCAGAAGGCACGCGCCAAGCGCAATGAACCGGTGGTACATGCCACGAGTGAAGCGAGCCCGATGGCGCAAGACAACCCCAGAGTCGGGAAGTCACGGGGCCGCACGACCTGGGTCCGCGAACCTCGGCTATCCAGCTAAGGCTTTACATGGAAGTCTCTCAATCCTCCGAAGGCACCGGCAAAAGCAAAACACGCGCTGCTGTGAAGCAGCGCGTGCTGAACAAATCGGGAAACTTTTACCCGCTTCGCGAGGGGACTACTTGATCTCCACCGTGATCTTCTGGCGTTCCAGCAACGTGCCCTCGGCGAAATAGGCGTCGTAGAGCGCCTTGATGTAGGTCGTCATCGCGCGCACCTCGGCGGAACGGGCCTGAGTCAGGAGATCCTGCAACTGGAGGACATCCAGGTTTGTGCTCTTGCCGTTCTCAAGTTTCTTCTGCTCGGCCTCGAGCGCCGCCTCTGCGAACACGCGTGCCTCGCGGGTGGATTCGGTCGCTGTGTAGGCACTGGCCACCTTCTTCACGGCATCATCGACACCGCGGAGGAGATCACGCTCCAGCTTTTTCATCTGCAACAGTTGATTCTCGACGTTGAGCTTCCGAACGCGGTGGTTCGCCCGCTCGGTTTTCCGGCCCAACGGAACGGTCAGCACCAACGCACCGCCGTAACGCGGAAAGCGGTGGTCACCGATTGTGTCCAACGAATCACTGGCCGTGGCACCAAGACCGTTGCGGCCGTAAGTGCCGACGAGATCGAGCGATGGGTAGAGCTGGTTCTTGCTGAATTCGAGCCAGATGTTCTGACGTTCGAGCACTTCCTTTTCGCGCTGGTAGTCAGGGCGCTTCTCGATCGCGTTGCGCCAGCTCTCGGCCTTGTTGAAGGACTGGTAAACGACCACCAGCTTCTCGGTCGGGACGATCTTGGCGGATTCGACCGACAGGAATTCGTCCGCAATCATGACCTTAAGAGCATTCTCAGCCTGTTCAACCCGGTTACGCGCGGCAATCAGATTAGCCTTGGCCGTGGCAGCACCTGCGGCGGCGGATTTTTCATCCAGCGGCGCGAGCGTACCGGCCTGAACCTTCTTGATCGTGTCCGCGAGGGACTGCTCCTTGAGTTGCAACGCCATCTCGCTGACCTTCACCTGATCGATTGCCTCGACGAGGTTGTAGTAGGCCTGCGACACTTCGTGGACCGCACTCATGATGGTGAATTCCAAACCGCGCTCTGAAGCTTTCAGGTCGCGCTTGGCCAGCTTGATGTTCGCGCGATTGCCGTCGGTCCAGAAATTCTTCAGCAATGGCTGGGTCACGGTGAGTGCCGCATCGCTGCCGAACTCCTCGTCGAGTTCGACGTTGTTGGTCGATCCGAAGAACGTACCCCACTGCCGGTCGATGGATGCGCCGATGTCATACGTCGCACCTGATGGCAGGTAACCTGAGAAGCCGACGGACATAATGTCTGTCCATGTTTCGCTGCCTGGAAGAGGTGTGGAAGAGAAGTTCGGGTCCAAGTTGCCCGGGCGCTTCGAGTAGGTTTCACCGATCCGCATCCGAAACACCGGATCGTAGACACCCGAGTAGGCATCGAGATTGAGTTTGCTCAGTTGCGGCGTCGTGTAGCCGATCTTGATCTCCAGGCTCTGTTGCAGCGCGAGGCGGACGGCTTCGTCGAGGGAGATGCTGCGGGACTTGCCGGCGGGTTCTTGGGCCGAAACAGCCGTTGCGGCGCACAGCAGAGTGACCAACGAAATAGTTTGGAAGCGCATGGTGGGCGGACAGTGCCGGAATTCATTCCAGCCGTCAATGCGCTGCCCGGATTGTAAAGAATCGCCTCGATCGCAAGCCTTTGGCGCACCAAGAACAATTCCGCAGTTCCCGGCGACGAAATCCGCTCACGGGCCGACCACACGATAGAACGACGCTGGTGCCGCCAGCGCTTCCGTGTGGAGAAAGGTGACGCGGCCGGTTTCGTTGAACAGCGTCGTCACAGCCGTCCAGTCCACGAAGTTCGGGCTCTTCTGCAATTCGTAGGTAAAACCAACCTGCCCGGTGATGGTCAGCGAAAACCCGTCGGTGCTCCACTGGTTCGACGTCGGAAGGAACCGCACGGCCTGCCCGAACCGCGCCGTCACGATCTTGCTCCCGTCCATCAGCAGCGAGAGCGGGTTCGTCCGTGCCGTCGCATCGCCGGTCCAGCCGAGGAACACCCGGTCCGCGTCCGGGACCGCCAGCAGCGACACTCGCTGCCCAAGCGCGAACGTGTTCCCGCCGGGAGCCGAGCCGATGCGGCCATCGCCCTCGATCGGTGTCACGAGCGAAACCTGGTTCGGCCCGAGCACGGCGAAAAGCACGGTCACCGCAGTGTTGGGGTTCGTGAACACAAGGGACACCGGGTTGTTCGTCCCGGTCACGGCGTTGCCCCAGCGCACGAAATAACTTCCAGCCGAGGGATACGCCGTGAAGCGCGCCCGCATGCCATATTCGATCAGCGATCCCTGCGGCGTCGCCAGAGCCTGGCCGTCGCCGACGAGCGTGAAGACCGGCGCTGCGGCGAACACGGCGCGCACCCCCGTGTGGTTCGTCATCGCAATCGCCGTCGGATTGCTCTCGCCCGCCGCCGCGCCTTCCCAGCGGATGAACTGCCAGCCGGGCGCTGGGAACGCCGTGGCGGTCACAACCGAGTTGCTCGGGTAGAGCGGTCCCGGCGGATCGAACTGCACCGTGCCACCACCCGGAGTCAGGTTCGAGAGCAGCACGTCCGGGATGATCTGCAACTCGATGGCCGGCGAGAACGACGAGCTCGTGAAGTCGGGGCTGTAGGCGATCGCCCGCAGCGTCGCCACCGAGCCGACCACGAACGGCGCGGTATATTCGCTGGAGGCGAAGGAAGGCTCCGAGCCGTCCAGCGTGTAGAACACCTGGGCGTTCGTGAAGAAGGTCTGGATGCGCACCTGCACGGCGTTCGTCCTTCGGATTGGGCCTTCGCGGACGAGGCGGTTGTCCAGGAAGAGCGTCGTGCCGACCGGATGCACCGAGAACTCGTCCACGAGCGTGCGAGCGGCGGTGTCCGTGGCGTTGTAGAGCGCGAGGCGATCACCACGACGGTTCGTGACCGCGAGCGTCATCAGGGGTTGGAGCAGATTTTCGACATAGACGCGCACCACGTCCTCATGATCCACGATGCGGAAGCGATAGTCCTGATTTTTCGCGAAGGTAAATCCGCCTTGCACCGGCGGCGCAGAGGTCGAGAACGGATCGCGAATCAGGAAGAACCTCCCTGTCGCCTGCTGCAACGACACCACCACGCCGCGCCGCTCAAATTGATTCGTCACGCTGAGGTCGGAACGGAACGCGATCGATAGCGCGTCCCGGTCGCCCGTGAAACGAAACCTGCCCTCGATGTCGATGCTCGGCGGGAATACCGCCGTCGCTTCCACGACGCCGCGCCGAAACAACGCCAGCGCGCCGTTCGTCTCCGTAACGGTCGTGGGCGGGGCGTTGACGAACGGTTTGACGACGGTCCAGATCGCCGAGTCCACGGCGCCATCGTCGAACGCGTCGTGAAGCAGCGGTTGGGAGAACGCAGCCGTGCCCAGCGCCAGCCAGGCGAAGAAGATTACAAGGCTCCGATCCATAGAGTTGAACAATCCGCTGGAGCGCCGAGCATCGCTCGGCTCCGGGCTGCTTTGCCGTGCGTTGCTCGGCGCTCCGATCACTTGCCGATCACCTGCATCGCCACCACCAGTTGATCCACCAGCAATCCCGGCAAACAACCGAGCAGCAACACCAAGAACGCGAGCGCGACCGCAACGGCGCGTGTGGCCCACGGCATGTCGAGCGTGGGCGTGTCAGAAGCCGGCGCGGAAACGTAAACTTCCTTCAGCACGCGCAGGTAGTAGTAGAGCGACACGGCACTCATCGCCAAGGCCAGCGCAACGAGCCACAACAAACCGAGGCTGGCTGGTCCCCCGCCCTTCACCAGCAGGCCAGCCTTGAAGAGATAAAACTTCCCGAAGAA